>Ga0302324_100003617_pt1 | contig 34836 bp, 24 predicted proteins | sample Palsa_T0_1_FD_201949 | JGI IMG/M metagenome (GOLD analysis project Ga0302324, IMG submission 201949) | Peat permafrost microbial communities from Stordalen Mire near Abisko, Sweden - Palsa_T0_1 | ecosystem: Environmental > Terrestrial > Soil > Palsa > Peat permafrost | place: Sweden: Abisko...
CTCATCGCGTGACCGCGTCGCTCGAGGAACACCTGGATGCGCCGGTACCCGTAGCGCGGGTACTGCGCCGCCAGCTCGTGCATCACCGCCACGGCAGGTGCGTCGCGCGCCACCAGCCACGCCGGAAGCTCTCTCTGACTGTGGCCCTAATAATGAAAGCGGATCAAAGGGCCATTGTCCCAAAGTATCAGCTGGACCGAAAATCGACCCGCACGTCAGAGGGTTCGCCGATTACATATCAACATTATCCGAGGGCCGTCTGGCGAACAGGTCAAGAGTAGCAAAGGGTGGTGTCCACTTGATAGGCACGATCATCCGTCGCTATCCTCCATGGAAATGGAATGACTTGAGCCGACGGTTACCCTGGACTAACGGGAAGCCCGTTCAGTGCCGCCAAGTCCACGACACGGATGGTTGGTCAAAGCGAGAAAATATAGAGCTTATCCGCCTTAGCAACGAAATTGTGGTAACGCCCGCCCGTGGCCACGACACAAACGTACTGCTTGCCGTTAACCAGAAAAGTCGTTGGTGGAGCGCTTCCGGCTGCGGACATGTGGTAGCGCCACAAAGTTGACCCGGTGGAATTGTCCAGCGCCCTGATATAGCTGTCGTCAGTTCCCGCCACAAAGATCAAGCCACCTGAAGTCGCCACTAAACCACCGTAGGATGGAGAGCCCGTATTCACAGGCTTACCCGCTATCATTTTTTCGCCGAGTGGGACTTCCCAGAGCTTTCGCCCGCTTGAGAGGTTAAGCGCCACGATTTTTCCCCACGGAGGAGCGGATGCTGGCAGGCCCTGTTGGTCGAGGAGCTGGCGCCAAGCGGAAGCCAACGTTGGGTGACCCTCCTCGAAGAGCTTCGTATCTGACTCCCCGAGCAGCGCCCAGAGCCTGTCCAACTCCGGCTGTGTGACTGAAACACCCTGGTGACTTGGCCAGAGCGCGAACGATTTGGCCTCGAATAGCACTTTGTTTTCAGGGATCAACGTGTATCCGTGCAAGGATGGAACATAGCGTGTGGTTGCCTCTCCGACGCTCCGGAAGTCGCCGTTGCCGCTGTCGAGATGGCACGACGCACACTTTGCCGTATAGAGGGACGTTCCATCGCGATCCGACAAATTTGCAAGTCGATAGCCAGGTCCCGCCTGTAGATAGAGCCGGATAACCCACGGAATCATGTTGACCGGTACATACATGATGTTGTCATCTGGACTCAGTGCGGCACCGTGCCACTCGGCGCCTCCGTGCATACCGAAGGTAATTAGATCCTTATTGAGTTCCGGCGGGACAAATCGACCGTAGATAACGCCATCCGGATTCAGTTGCGTCTGCGCAAACGACCGGCTTTCCTGCGATACGTCCGTCACCATCGCCGGAGTAAACGCAATGTCGATAAGCGGCTCGGGCAACTCCACATCGGGCTGATAAGGCGCAGTAAGCTCATTCACATGCCTTGAGGAGGGCGCCCGGCGCAAACGAAAATCAAAAATCGGCCGTCCGGTGTCGCGATCAAGAACGAGCGTGTTTCCTATCTTGGTGACAGTGACCACCGCATCGAATGTTCGGTTATTAACCGTCAATGTCGTTAGGATCGGACCTGCGGGAATATCGAAATCCCAAAGATCATGGCGCACTTCCTGAAACGCCCACTTGATCTCTCTTCCTTTAAGATCGATTGCGATGACGCTATCGCTGTTCTTGTTATCTCCCGGCCGGGTGCTCCCAAACAGCGCCGGGCGCGGGTTGCCGGTCGAGACGTAAAGAACTGATCGCGCCCGATCCAAAGCCATTCCGCCCCACGGCGCACCGCCTTCAAAGTTGCGCCCGGCATCATGTAGCGGAACCGTCCATTGCGTTACACCAGTCTTGACGTCTATGCCAACGATCTCCTGCTTGTTGTAAAGCGCAAGTATCAGCTGGCCATTCCACAGCACCGGATTGAGCAAAGTAGCGTCGCTTAGGGAGATTACTCCGTTGCCCGAGACATCTTGATTTAGCTTTCCGGTTGCAGCGTCTAGGGCAACTATAAATTTGCCCATTGGCACGTAGACGGTGGCCCGTTGGTCCGATTGTGCTCCGTCCAGCAAGAAACCGCGCCGGGAATACCCGAACGAGGGAACCTTGACCTGCCAAGCGATCTTCCCGGATTCAACATTTACCGCGATAAGCCGATCGTCCGCAGAGATCCAGTAGACGAATGGTCCCCAGTTGAGCGGCGCGGACTCGCTATTTCCGTCCCAGCCTCCCTTGAGCGTGGCATCCGCGTCTATTTCGTGAACCAGCTTCAGACCGGTGACATTGTCCTTGTTAATTTGCTGGATGCGTGCAAATCTCTGAGCAAAATCGCCACCGGCCTGCATCGTCCAGCCAGAGCTATCCTGCGATTCCTCGAGCCCGCTCGCGCCCGAACGAGGTACTGCGCTCAACCCGTAATTGCTGGCGCTATCGTAGGCTTCACCCCTGATGAATTGATAATCAGCAGCGGTCGGCGCCTCGGGCTGTTTGTCCGACATCTGAAGCTCTGAGCGCGTGATGACCCGCGGATCCTGAACATTACTGTTTTTCATCTCAGCGAGATCGCGCGTTGCTCTAGAGGTAAACAGCGCTTCCACTTTCCAGATATCGTATTGGAGACTTCGGCGGAATACGAATCCTATGAGCGTGCCGTTGTGTGTTAGCGGTGATCCGGCGCCAAAAGTACGGGCGACCCTTATCGATAATTTAAGCGGGATCAACACTAGAGCCAGGACGATCACGACGATCGCTATCAATCTTGCACGAGACGCTGGGCGTCGCTTTGGCAGAACTGGATTGCCTTTTCTTTCCGGCTTCATGGACTTCAGTGAGCTTGCACTTGCCGCTGGCTGACACTGAGGCAGACAGAATCAGCCTCCCAACGTAGAAAGTCTACTTTCTCAAGTAGGAAATTGCCAATTACCTCGATACACCTTAAAGCTGGTCCAAACACTTCACTTCACGGCCCAATGAGGCGCGGTCCCGGGTTGCCGCCCGCGATTAGGCAATAAACAGCCCTCGGCTGAATGCATTTATCGCGCATCAATTTCGGAAGAAGTCCAAAGCTACGGGTCGACCGCTCCAATGGCATAAGACCCAGATGCGCAGCCAACGCCCATACTTCGCTGCACCGGCGGTCGTCCGCTGCACTGTGACCTAGTTGCTGCTTCGGCGGATCTCGATGCGGATCTGTGTGCCGCTCTTCTGCCCAAGTTCAGCGCCATAAGCGGGAACCCGGCGGCCTCAACACGAGTTCGTTACTCCACTGCAAGCGCTTCGCTGTTCACTCCCCGCCGTTCGGCCGCCACAACCATGCGCGCAGCTGTTCGTGTCCAGCGAACGCAGCAGCGCGACGGCCGCGACAGACTCGGCCTTAAAACGCGCTCGCCGACGTCCTAGCTCTGATCCCGCCACCTTAGCGTCCATCTGTCCACCATCGCGTTGATGGACACAATAATCCGTCGCTATCTTCCACGGACGTATGATGAATTGGCCGCACAGTTACACACGCGTGCCTTCCTTTTCACGTACTCGTGTGGTTTGGCATTAGCGATGCCGCTATTATGAAATTGCAGACTATAAATTCTTGAAAATGGCGTCTCAACTCTACGCGCCCTTACTGCCCATTCGCTGGCCTGATTTGGGACTTGGCGGTTTCTTCATACTACCGATAGCTGCATATGCCGTCGCCAAACCGGCAGTAGCATAGAAAATGCATTGCGGGCCCACAGCAAGGCTACTATTTTCCAACATCAGTAGCATGCCCACTATGCAGGAGCCCAAACATAGTCCCAGACTAGCAAACTCGGGATCTGACTTGCCTTTCGACCGCGCCGTTATAATCGCCTTTGATAGGGCGAGCAAGATAAAAAAGAGGAATAGGAATAGTCCCACAAACCCGCTACCCAGCAGAACACCAGCGTAAGTATTTACCAAATCGATAATCCCTTGCCCCTGACGTAGGTCCTGCATTCTAAGCAGCGCATGCTGATCGCCAAGCATCGGATTGTCCTTGACGATCTCCCACGCTCGATTTATGAGATGTCGACGATAATCGAGATCCTTATCATCAACAGTGCCTCCAAATACCGGCAATACGCTCACGATCCTGGCTCCTAACGGCGAAAGGTAGGCCGCCGTGCCGACAACCACCGCAACAAAGGTTGCCTTAACAAGTTTAGATTTACCGCTCGGGTTCAGTGCGGCGAAAACAAAGTAAATGCAGACTGCCGCAATCCAGGGACCTCTGGAGTACGCGGCCAACAGTCCAAGCATAAGAAGCGCAAATACACAAAGCCTCCGGCGCAAGCTTTCCACAAAACGTTGCAAGTAAAGCCAAAACCCGAATGCAATGGATAAGAGAAATCCCAGTGCCAGAGAGTGGCCGGCGGAAGCTACTGCTCGAAGGGTCGTGCCGCGCATCACATAGATATTGATTTTTTCTTCAATTCCCCAGCTGCGGCCCAAATCGGCGTACACCAACCAGCCGCGCGTGGCCTCGAATAGCGCAATTACAGACATAATCGCGCAGGACAAGGTAAACATCGCCAGTACTTCGGCGAGCAATTGGCGAGTTATGCAAGTCCTGCTAATAACAAAATATGGGACATAGATGCTGACCGCATATTCGAATATTCTCCGCGTAGAATCGGTAATCGTGGATTCGAACAAGACACCATGCGCGATTTCCGAGTGAATATAGTAGAACCCAATAACGATACCGTAACCGATAAGCAAGTAGTCCATCAGCTGTAAGCGGCGGACCAGTATCGCATCAGGATTGCGACGAACTCTTAGCGCAGCCGGAAGCATCACGAATAGGCCGAGAAGCAAATAGATGTCGATTGTCATAAGACGGGAAACGCCGACAATTGGAACTACGGTCGAAATAGGTGGAATCACCTGCAACAGGAATACATAAAGTGCAGATGGATTCGGGTCTCTCCGACCTGCAGTCAGCAGGATTGGAACTGCGATGGCGATGAACCACCAGAAATTCGGACTGAGAAACGCCGTTGCCGTAAGCGCAATCCAAACATTGCGCCGTCGCGCGAAGTCCTCTTTGGCCATGAAGCGGATTGCAATTGGTCGCGCGGCAAAGAGCGTCGCTCCGCCGAGAATCATCACAACTATGAGCTCTTTTAGTGTTAGTGGCATACGCGATCTATCTATAAAGAAGTCGTCTCGGCCGTTTTTAAAGACTTGTGAATGTATTACTGATTGAAAAGGCGGCAGTGGAGCCGTGAGAGCAACCGAAACCTATAAGCAGTGCCCGAAAGTTCTGATAATTGAGGGAGTGAACCGCAATACGCCGAGGAGGGATTAGGCCGCTGGTGTCTCGCGCTGTTACCTTCGATTTGTTTCAACAACCTTCGTATACAGCGCCAACGAATCGCGCGCCACTACCTGAGGCGAGTGAGCAGTCTCGACATACAGACGCGCACGCCGACCTAGGTTCGCCGCAGCCACCGGATCGTCTAACAGTGCACCGATTTGTTGAGCAAACATCTCCGGAGATTCAGAGGCCGCCAATAGACCGGTCGAGCCGTCGACTACGCTTTCGGGCAGTGCACCTGCATCTGAACAAACGATAGGGCATCCTTGTAGCATTGCCTCCAGGGCGGTGTAGCCTTGGCTCTCCCAACGCGATGCCACCACGGTGACCATTGCCTTAGTTCGAAGCTCACAAATCTCCTGGTTCGACATGCGCCCCCTGTAGTCAATCCTGCCTGCCACATCGGCATCAAGGTTTGCGGCGCAATAGGACCTGAATCCCACGAGATGGCCAGACCTATCTGGAATTCCGATGTCTGGGCCTACGAATATAAGGCGCAAGTTAGTTCGTTTTCGCGCAAGTAGAGCGAACGCACCGAGAACAACGTCTGCTCCCTTTCTCAAGTCAAAACGCCCGACAAACAACACTGTGTGCGGCTCGCATTTGCCAAGCTGCCAAATCGGAGTTCCTTGCTCAAGCATGAGCGGATTGTTGATTTGCCTCGCCATTCTTGGCGTCAATTTGTACTTTGCGATGGTGCGAGTCAATGTATCTACCGAGGGCGCAACAATGGCGTTGGCAAGCGCCAGGGCAGCGCCCTCACGCTCAATCTTCTCGCGCGCGAAAGCCGTATTTAGCTCACTGCCTACCATAGACATAAATGCGGGTCCATGTAGTTTTACGACCACGGGTATCTTCGTGATCCGGCCCACGTCCGCAAACCAACCATAGGATTCCTCCATCTCAATGACGTCGATCGGATCCCGACGATGTACTTTATTCATTGAATCCGCAATATTCATTCCCACATTGAAAACCTGTCGCGGTCCGGTCTCTCTTCTGAAAAAGGCACGATAAAGTCGAGCTCTTAGACGGGGGCTTGAAATTTCATAAACATGGGAGTCAAAAACATCGGTGTCTATTTTACTGGCAAATACTGAGACTTCGTGTCCTGTAGATTCAAGTTGCTGTTTCATCCAGTGCACGTAGGTCACTATTCCATTGTGGGCACTCTTGAGTGGCCAGCTGGGGGATAGAAGCGCAATGTGCATGGGGCATCGTTATTACTAAGGAGGAAATCGGTGGCTGCGGAGGCCCAAGTGTAGCCACGCGTTAGGAGTTAATTCTACGCACGTGTCCGGCCGGAGTACAAACGCGGCCGCCAATTTGGCGATAGCGGAATCGCGGGGTAGCAGGCAGGTAAGTGGGCGCCGGAATGCTGCCGGCACCGCGACGTCATCTCGAAACGCAGTTGAGATGAACACGCTCAGAGGCAAGGTTCAAGCAGTCCGAAGTCTGGTCTGCAAGATGCTGAAGGGCCCCGGTGTCTAGACGGCCAAATTTCGTGTGGCCCCAGCTGGTTCGCCCTTGCAACGTAGCTACCTGGCTCGACAGTTCGTCGCCGTGGGAATAATGTTGCGCTGAGTGCGACAAGCGCAGACATGCGAGCAGCAAGTCAACGTCAGCATCTTCAATTGATTTCTACGAGATGCGTCGCGCCGGGTGCTCATGGCGCTGAATGTAGCGCTTACCCACGGCCAATAGCGGCCTCTCTATGCCGTAGTAACTGAGAGCACCAACAACAATAGCCATGATAAAACTTACAGGGAAAAGCTGCAGCAGGCGTATAGATGGCGCGCGATCTGCGGACCATACGATAAATAGCTGCTGCCAGAGATAGATGCTAAAGGAGATTCGACCAACCCAAGAGACTAACGGCATCTCTAGGAGTCTTCCAAGACCGACATCGGGTCTGGATGCGGTTCCGACGAAAAGCAGCGGCGTGGTCGCCGCCGCCGCAGATTCCAGCAGTTGCTGAATTTTCCAATCCATTCCCGTGAAGCTACCTACAATAGTTAGTGCGAGTAGCGGGATAGAAATCAGGCTTAGCCAGGGCGCTGATAATTTTTGCATAAATTGCAATCCCAGCCGATGACAGCGAGCGATAGCAGCAAAACACCCCCACATCAGCCATTCGAGCTGCACGTCCGTTCGCACCCAGAAATTCGGCGACAGGGTTAGATGATATTTTTGCGCAGTGACCCTCCAAATGGCATCTACGCATGCAATCGTGAGCGCTCCGATGAACCGCCGCGTGCTAAGAGCTACAAACAAAGCGGGCCAAAGCAGATAGAAATGCTCCTCTACTGCCAACGACCAGAAGTGACCCGTATACCAAGTCTGGGAAGTTGACGTGAGATTCGCAAAGCCTAACGCTGCGCTTAGCCAGCCGAACGGGTTGACCGGTATGCACCTGGTTAATCCGAGAAGCGCAATGACCAGTAGAAACGCCAAGGATGCGGGCTGTATTCTGAATAGACGTCGAAGGTAGAAGGTCTTTAGACTGACAGCGCCGGTCGTGACTTCCTCGTTGCGTAAGTTTGTAGTTATCAGATAGCCACTTAGTCCAAAGAACAGATGGACTCCGGCAGTACCAATGAGTTCCTTCAGGAGCTGAAAATCCGCAGGTGACGAAACGATGTGAGCGCCCGCAAACTCAAGGGTAGGGCGAAGTAGACTGTCACCGCTGTGATCTACCAATACCAACAGAATGGCAACTGCGCGCCAACCGTCTAGCGTAGGGATATAGCTCGGGCGGCGAGTCTTGGAGGAGATGACCGTGCCGGTAGGCGGTGCTCGAAGAAGTAGAGATCTAGCCCTTACCAGCAATTCTAACCCGACGCGCATTAGGGGGGATTGCTGCATAAAGAGATGTGCTCAGCCTGCCGCGTTAGTAATGATCCATATCGCTCGAACATCAGCCTCCCAGGGCGGTACTCCTGAATCTCACCAAGGTGGCCACGCCAACTTGGAATCCTAGGCTCCACAACACAACAAAAATAGTGCATACGATGTTGTGTCATAGCTGGTCGATCAGAAGCTGGCGGCTGTCGACGCCGCGAATTCATTTGCAGCGATCGGCCGCCTGCAGACTGTCCAGTTGGATAGCGGCAACTGCGTAATGAAGTAAGCAAGATACGAGGATGCGTCGTTGATTTGGATTTGTCTAATGTCTGTGGATGCCCAAGTGCAGCCACGTTTGTGGAATTACTCCAAGCAAGACGTGCGCGAGAGCAAAGCAAATAACAAACGCTAATGTCGCTGCTCCCAGCAAATAGAGCTCCGGTCCAAGTCTGAACAATTTTAGCTTGTGTTGATGGTAGTAAAAGTAAATCAACAATGGGGTCGTTGCTCCGAAGGAAAACCATAGAAAGCCGTAAAGCCCAAACAGATAGAATCCAAGGATCGATGCTGGAACGACGGTGATCATCCTAATGATATTTGCAACTAAAACCATGTGCGTCTGTCCAGCCGCGACCAGGAGATTCTCCGATGCTTGTTGAAACGCCAACAATATTGCTCCTAGCGCCGTAATCGTCAACACGCCCCCCGCCATCGTGTACCGAGCGTCGTAAAGGATGCTCACAGCCGCTGGCGCAAGTCCGGCGAGAATTGCCGGGGCGAGCACTCCAACTAAAAGCAATCGGTGATTCTCCCCATAATATCGCGAACGTGCAGTCTCTCGGTTTGTTCTAAAGTACTCCGCGCAACGCGCGTACAGCACAACTCGAGCGTTGTGAGTAATTAATCCGATTATTGGAGCGAGCATGCTACCGGCGACAGTGTATATGCCGACGACTGAGAAACTAAAGAATTTCAGAAGTATTAACTTGTCGTACTGAGAAAGCAAAATGGTCAAGCCGCTGGAAGGTATTACAAATCGAGCGAACCGGAATTGCTCCTTTATCGCCTCTCGATCGAATGCAAGTCCAACCCCAACGTCTCTGTAAAAGAAATGGCTCGCTACGGAAAGGAGTGCTCGCTGGAGCAACGCGCCAAATATGAGGGCATACTGATTATGAAGTGCCATCGCTACGCCGATGACAGACACGGTCATAATTGCTGAAGTCACCAAATCTGTGTAGTTGCTAATCCGAGCCTTTCGATCTCGCTGAGCGAGCACAAATGACATGGATTCCGTGCCAGAAATGAGAAACCACAAGCTTAGGACTCTAAATGGTCCCGTCAGTACGGGTGCTCCATACAGTCGGGCGATTAGAGGAGCGGCTATGAGCACCAACGCGAAATTCGCCAGCGATCTGATCAGGCGGATGGTCCACACGGTATGAACAAAGCGTTTTTCGCCGCCCCGCGGATGCCGAATTAGTAACGCGGTCGTTCCTACGTCCGACAGCAACTCAATTATGAACAGAAGGGATGTGAGTATTCCGAAAATCCCGTAGGACTCTGGGTTCAATAGGCGGGTAAGTACAAGACTGCTGCCGAGCCTAATAGTGGACGTTGCAGCGTACGAGAAAGTGGATGCGAAGAGCTCGCTTTTTATGCTAAACGGGCGCAGCAGCTGCTTAACATTGGCCATGCGCATTAGAGCCGGAAGGCGTGCGGGGCAGTCGCTTCAGCGGACGTTCCATTCCCCATTTGGGTGCGCTTCCAATTCGGAAGCCGTGGAACTTGCGGCGGACACTCGCTGCAATAACGCTGATAACGGCAAAGGCGACTCACAGTCACAACTATTGGAAAGTTCGGTTGCAGACGGGCCACTGCGTTACTGTGGGCGCGGTGAGGGCAACCTCTGTGGTATAGCTGCCAATCAGCCGACCAATGTGACACAGCCCGGCGCCGAAGAATGTGCTGAATATTGCCACAGCGCTACTAGACTTCCAGCGATGTCATGGCGCTTGCAGTGACCTGATTTCGTCGCCTTAAGACACTGTAATGCCACAAATCTCTAACTAGGTGCGGCACTATTCGATCATTCTGTCTTGATATGGTCTTCTTAATCCACCCCAATGAGGACGCGATTATTGCCACCATGTCGACAAGCTTTGCTTTCGGAAGTCCGTGGGTATTAGCGAAGTAGCGTCGTCGGGACTCGAACCAGTAGGCAGGAAATCTTCTCCTCTGCGCGGTTGCAGACGTGACGTGCGTGCTGTAGCCGCTAATGTGCATTACCCTACTCTGCGGCACATACCACGTTGGGAAACCTGCTTGCATGGCTCGATACGAGAAATCGGTCTCCTCGAAGTACAGGAAATAGCTCTCGTCAAAGCCCCCTATGGCTGCAAATACAGTTGCGCGGACCATCATCGATGCGCCAGATACCCAATCTGTAGGATTTGGAATGCTGGGCATGACGCGTGGAACCAGCCAGTGTTCGAAAACTCTTGAGATGAGTCCGACGTCCAAACCTTGGCACAACTCACTTTTGAGACTCGGAAAGCGGAACGCAATGGGCCAGTTGGAGCCGTCCAGATTTTCAAAACTACTCCCAGCAATACCGACGCGTGGGTGGCATTCCATGAAGTCAACCAAGGCCGATATTGCTCCAGCGCGAAGCTCGGTATCCGGATTCAAGAGATGAATGTATGTCGGGGCTGCAGTCCCAAGAGCGCGCCGGATAGCGATGTTGTTGCCGTAACCAAAACCGCCATTCCGTGGTGCGTCAATGAGGGTCACCCACGATGTCCAACCGTTGTCGGTTACAACCCGTGAAAGGTGGGGGTAGTCTCCAGACGCGTTATCAACAACAATGACATCAATGCTCGAGCTTGATGCCTCGCGCTCCAGACTGAGTGAGTGGAGGCAGCGAGTCGTGAGATCTGCGGACTTGTAACTGACTATGGCAACGACAACGGCAGGCTTTTTCATGGCTCATCAACATGCTCAAGTTCGAGGTGACAAAATGGCCGGCTGGGCGCGGCGCCGCGGGCATTCAGCGGCCGGTATAAGTCTAAAGCGTTATTGGCGTCTTGCGTCTCGTTTCCTTGGGTCCGCCAACATTCACTGCACTAGTCGACTCACGGCAAAGTTTAGGGTTCTGACGCGAATTGGCCGTCCGGTGTGCGTGAGCGGATTTGTAAGTCGAAAGCAGGCCTGTAGCCTCGCAAAGCTCAGCAAGATCGCGTGTTGGCCCTGGAGCAGCGCAATTCTTCACCTGGGCAAGTAACCTTAGGTCAAATAACCACCAGTAAGTAGGCAGCTTGTCACACAAAACTGCGGCCCCAGAGCGACTTGTCCTATCAAAAGCCTCAATGAGCCTGGTGTTGCGCGCCGGGCGCCCCGTTGCGATGAATGTCGACCTGCCAGCAGCCACCTCCGCACGCTGACAATTAAGCTATTGATAATTATAGGTATATTAGCGCTCCTCCGCACTAATCAATATTCATAAACCTTGGAGTTATCTACTCTTTTGCGTGCGCCATGAAACCCGAAGTGTTTGCGCGCGGATTAGATTGCCCATCTAGAGATACCTCGAACATCAGTGCGAATGACAATGCACTATGTACTAGGAGTTCCAGGGTGCAATCGCGTACCCAGGCCTCGATCGATCGCACTGTCTGTCGTGGAATGATGGCATCGCATCGAAGGTCCTAGCGTCCGAAAAATCCGCTGCTCGACATCCACCCACGCACTGTTCGAGCGTAATCCACGCTCAATAAGGTCTGTTTGGTTTGAGATCACTGCGATCGTCGCCTGACTGCTTGTTCTTGAGCCTTGGGGAACAGGCCAATTTTTGACACCTACCTGTCGCGTATCGCAAGCGATGCTTCACGGTAGTGATAAGACACGTGCGAGTTGACGCAGGTTACAGCGCATGTTGGAGCCTAAGGCGCAAGCCCGATAATTAATACGCCCGGGAAACTTTTAGCTTGAATTCTTTGACTTGGTATCGACGAAGGAGATCGCAGGAAAATGGTGTTCTCTAGCATTTGCGCCACGTGAGCTCAGTGTTTTGTGAGGACAAAAGGCGAGAGCAAGAAACTTTAACCTCCCAAGCGGCACAGGCCCAGTGTCAAAATGGAGGCCGAATGTTTCGGCCTCTCGGCGAGCCACATTGTTAATTTGGCACCGCATGAGACAGCATCAGCCGCCTCGGCAGAGATGGTCAGAGACGCCTCCCTAAAAGGGGCGCGATTTCTCATGTTCCGGCGTTTTAGGTACGCTCTTTGGCGCCGCAGTGCGTTCCACGTGCGCCAACGGGTTTGATATGATTCAAGGCGCAGGTGGACATGACTCAGTTCTGGCAAATTATGCACTAGAGTCTCATGATCTAAGTGGGTCGGCTACTACCGATTATCTTTTCCCGCTCAGGTAAGGCGAGGTCGTGTTGACTCTCGAGCATGAACTTCGTATTTGCATTGTTGCAGAGAGCGCGTCGTTTAAGTTCGGCGGCGAGTCCTCGTTGCCACTGCACTATTTTCTTCGGCTGCGCGCCCGTCGCGTTAAGGTGTGGCTTATAGTGCACAGCCGCACACGCGATGAACTCGAGTCGCTATTTCCGGCGGACCGCGAGTTCATTCTGTACATATCAGATCGTTGGTATCACAGGGTTATCTGGAGAATTGGCTCGCTGCTGCCAAGGCGGGTTGCCGAGGCAACCTGCGGCATTCTGATGGTCTTAATCAATCAGCGCATTCAGGTAGGAATGGCAAGAAAATTGATTCGCGAGCATAACGTTAATGTTGTGCATCAACCAATTCCAGTATCGCCCAAGGCCCCCTCGTTTATCTATGGCTTGGGGGTCCCGGTTGTCATTGGTCCTATGAACGGAGGCATGGAATACCCAGTTTCCTTTCGCCAGGAGGAATCCCTGTTCACCCGAGCTACCGTTGCGCTAACTCGGGCCAGCGCGAACATCGTTAACGCAATCATTCGTGGCAAGGTTAACGCAAGCGTTTTAATGGTTGCGAATGAGAGAACGCGACATGCGCTGCCTAGGCGAGCGAAAGGGCAAGTCGTCCATCTACCTGAGAACGGCGTGGATCTGTCGATGTGGACGCCAGCGGCGGTTGGCTCCGCCGACGCAGAACCGGCGCGGTTTATTTTCGTGGGGCGACTCGTGGACTGGAAGAGACTTGATTTTGTACTGCAAGCTTTACAGGACGTGCCGGATGCGAGACTGGACGTAATTGGCGACGGGCCAATGCGTTCAGCTTGGCTGGATCTAGCCGCAAGACTAGGCATTTCAGAGCGAGTGTCTTGGCTGGGCTGGCTCTCGCAGCCTGAATGCGCCAAACATCTGCAAGGCGCTGCTGCCCTTGTATTGCCAAGCATTTATGAATGTGGAGGCGCTGTCGTACTTGAGGCCATGGCCTGCGGGATTCCGGTGGTAGCGACAGACTGGGGAGGACCCTCGGAATATCTAGACGACACCTGCGGCATCTTAATTGATCCCTCTAGTTCCAAGACTATCATCGAGGGCTTTGTGCAGGCTCAGTGTCGGCTCATCGGCGACGCGGAGCTTCGTGTCAAACTTGGAAAAGCGGGTCGGAGACGCGTTGAACTAAATTACGACTGGAGTAAGAAAATAGATCGCATCTTGGAAATCTACGTTGACTGCAAGAAGTCCTCCGCCCCCTCGGCCTGTTGAGACCTATTGCGTTAACGAGAACGCGTCCATTGCGCGAAAAATTAATGGGCGAGCAGATTCAAGCAAAGAGGATCGGCTTCCGTCAGAAGGCGATTGTCGCAATGTACCGGACCGGTGTCGATTAGTTTATTTTGCAGATTCACGATGAAGTGGCGCGCAGTTGGCGCTTCGAGCATTTCAAGTGATACGGTTACTGCTCGTTTTGACGTCTCAAGAAACTCGTGACATTGACTTATGAGATCCCAAGCAATCCATTGGGCGCCCTACTAAATGCTACTAAATGAGCATTAGGCAAGGTGCAGTTTGTTGAGTTTACAAGACCCTGATGTGTGTAGGCCGCGCGTTGCCTTACAAAGGATGGACGTTCGTGTGGGTGTTGGAGCGCAAGAATGACGAGCTCGCGCCGAGTTGGTTTTTTGATGTCCCAAAATTTGGGACATATCGTGCACTTTGAACGGCTCAGGCGTGAATTAGGAAATCATCCCGATATAATTCCCGAGTGGATGCTCATCCCTCCTTATGCAAATGATGTTTGGCAACGGCTTCCGCTAATTAGAAAAAATCTCACGCTGCTAAGCGGGTTACGCGCAAGGAGTCAATTGGCGGAAAAACACTGGCGATTTGATGCGTTGTATTGTCACACTCAGGAAGCCGCAATTCTGATTGGCAGATACATGAGGCGGACACCGACGATTCTGTCGCTCGATGGAACGCCTATAAATATGGATTCGATTGGGCGCGCCTATCAGCACAGTGTTAAGCCAGCGGCAATTGAGAGAGCAAAGCACTGGCTCACCAAACGCTCATTTCATCGAGCCGCGCATTTTGTCGCCTTCAGCAGATGGGTAAAGGATTCCCTTGTCGATGACTACGGCATTTCAGGAGCGAAAGTGACGGTAAATTCGCCTGGCGTGGACCTCAATCTCTGGAAGGTCGGTACTACGGACCAAACCTCTTCTCGAGCGGCGAGGTCGCCGCACGTGTTGTTCGTAGGCAATGATCTCGAAAGAAAGGGTGGAAATCTATTGATAAATTGTGCGATCTCTCAAGGGCATGACTGGTTGGTGGATGTCGTCACAAGCAAGCCGGTGCTGGGAGCAGAGGGGAGATCCAATATCCGCGTGCACCTGGGATTGAGAGCAGATAGCCCTGCGCTGATTTCGGTATATCGCAATGCAAATATCTTTGCATTGCCGACATCTGGTGACGCGTTGGCTCTGGTAATCCTGGAGGCCATGGCAATGCAGTTGCCGGTCATTGCGACTGCGGTGGGAGGAATATCAGAGCTTGTGGTGCACGGGGAAACGGGACTGCTAATACCTCCAAACTCACCTGCGGCGTTGACTGAGGCAATTCGAGAGCTTGGCAGCGACCCCCAGCGCCGTTTGCAGATGGGTAACGCGGCTCGCAGACGCGCCGAGTCCTATTTTGATGGCGCGCGAACATACCGCGAGTTGGTGTCCGTTATTAGAGAAGTCGCGGATATTGGCTTTCGTAGTTGATTTGCTAGACCGTGCAGCTCAGCGGCTAAGTCCCCCACGAGTCTCGGTCAGCTGATCCCGGCGGCGTTCTAGCAGCGACTGAGTTCAACCAACCCGACGTCGAATGCACTTGAACTTGAAGGCGCCATCGCGTTGCTTTACGAACGACGGACAAATCACTCGGGATTACCAATCAAGATCGCATCTCCAAACGAGATGTTATTGTTCTTCTCGCGCAGCACCGAAAAATGAGAGTCGGCTGACTACGTACTCTTACGAAAGACGCAGTAGCACTTAGGGATTAGAAAAGCTCGTTCCGTCAGTAGGGAGCCATCGGGGAAGAATGATTGCAGCGCGCGCTTGCTGATGACGGTGGTGCCGAGAACCATGTCGTTCCACGCCGGCAGGATTCTGCTCCATCTACGGTGTAGTCGCGCTTTGATCCAATTTGGAAGGAACCACCAGAACGGCACTCCGGTATGAGCCTCTAACGGAAACCATATCGCGGGCGTCTGAATAAAATAGTAAGCGGCCAAGCGCCGCACCTCCCCGGCGAACATCCTCTGCCTTTCCGTATCGCCGACGTGCTCGATAACGCTGTTGCTAAATACAAGATCAAAACTGCCATCTTGAAGATTCGGCAAGCTTGTTGCGTCTCCCTCGAGATACGTAAACTGGTGATGAGTATCTAAATCCTCGCCTTTGTATGAGCCGGGGAGATTCACAATAGTAATGTTTAGCGGAATCTCAACGAAATTCCAAATTCTACTTACGCCACCCAAGTCAATTACTTTCGAGCCGGCGGGCAAGTTGAATATTGCCATCATTTTCCGCATACGTCTGCGGCGTACTGCGGGTGAAAAGCGGCGCACCAAGCTCAGAAACAGCTGAAGTCTTAAGTATCTTAGCACCAAAAGATACCTCTAACGTCCGCCTGCCTAGCCACACACCATCCAAGTAGAAACGCGGCGAAAAGAGTGGGGCGACCGACGAACGCTTGATATGGGAATTCATCGACCATTTGTTTGTGATTCATGCCAGTAATTCAAGCACGGATGTGAATCATCGCGGCGAATCCATGCGTCTATTTGGTCTGTCACTGTACGCCAGACTAGCCACAACCACGTCCGAACTTAATTGCATGGGTAACGCCAATGCGGCGCCCTATCACGTGCGTTATGAATTAGGCCGCGGCCAAAAAGGACAGTTCTGAACCCAGTAGCGCAAGCATACCCGAATCGATCCCATGCTAGGCCGGAAAGTCGCCTAAGACGCTGGAAGGCCTCTGTGAATTCGGCGCCTGTCTCCATTTATCTCAAAGACTGCAACAAAACTTTGGTGGAGGTAATCTGGTGGGCGGTACAGGGATTGAACCTGTGACCCCTGCCGTGTGAAAGCAGTGCTCTACCGCTGAGCTAACCGCCCCAAGGTCCAGAGAAGTCTGAGTCTATTGCGGATAAAGCCGCGAATCAATAATGAATAAGCAGATTTTCGACAATGGCGAAGAACATTATATGCGCGCCACGACTGCATCGCGTCAGGGCTCCGAGCACCGCTCCGAAAAATCGGTGGGTCGAACACGAGCGCTGTCCCGCCCATCGAGGACGCTAATTTAACTTCAAAGAGCCTTCACAAGCGGCCCACCAGCACGGATTCGCGCCGATAAATCTCTCAATCGCCCTCCATTTTGGCGGCGCGAGATTTAGTGGATCTGTGGTTTCGGTAATTGTTTCGAGCGCGGCAAATTCACCATACTGACTGTACTCGCCGACGTCACTGTAATGAATGAACAATTGGCCGCCGGTGGTTCGCCATCCGTCAAGGTAGGTTTGATATGCCAATTCCATGCGCGGGTCGCGATTGGCCGCTATATACAAATTTGTAAGCGCATTATTTGAATTGTCGGCATTCGTCCCGTGAGGAAATGCAATAAAAGTTTGTCCGCCCTCGTAGGCCAAAAGTGGCAGCTTGTACTTAATAAGCGCACGTTGGTAGGTGGAAACTAGATCGACAGCCCAATGTATCCAGCCACCGGCCGGTATTGTTGAGTCGTTCTGTGAGTAGAGTGACTCAAATAGGGATTTCAGACCGCCATCCTCCTGCGTAGTCCAGGCGCGTGGTACCGAGTATCCAAAGTAGGGTGCGATCGCGACTGCGCCGATGTTATGTGCTGAGCAAGGGGCACCTGCTGTCCACGCAGTACAGTTTAGCGAATCGATTGCTGTGGCCACGCTGGAGGCTTGCGCTGCCAACACACAAACGACCCGATTAAAGTCAGTCGCCCAGACGGATTTCCAAATGTCGCACATTTGAGCTGTGCGCATTCCATACCAGGTCCGGTTCTGGAAGTAACCGGAAACTCCCGGAAACATGGCTTTTCCCTGTGCGGATATCCACCGGCTTTGTTCAAATGAATCGTTCCAAGTCTCGTTACTTAGTTCGATGTAAGCTTTCTGGGTGGGGCCCAAACTTGAATGTACGAGATTAGCGAGTTGGGTTATGTAGTTGTCATCTGCCATTGCGGGAAGGGTTAACCAGGGATCTGCCGAGAGTGTGTTTGATAGCTGAATTATGGCCTCGTACGGTACGCCCCCCGCAGTCGACCAAATCGCGTTGGTGATCTTCGGGCGCTCACTCCAATTGGATTGCTTGCTTCCATTCGCATGTAGCCAATCCAGGAAGCGTAGTGCCCGAAAGTCTCGAAGCACCTCAAGGAACCGAGGATTAAAGATCTGCCCTGCTAATAGCGCTTGCTCCTGGTCGGCGCGGAGCACTTGAATATTGCGAATGTAATTACCTGTGTGATGCGGGTCGGTGCTCTTAATTGTTAAGAAGAAGGAACCGCCGTATTGATTTCTCGTGACATCGAGAACATCTCTTCCGGAAGAGGAAAGCCCAATATTTTGTTTAGCGGCTTCGCCATATGCGATTGTGCCCTGACCCTGGTAGCGCACCACGTAGCGGACCGTGCTTGCAACTCCATTCGAAGTAGGGAAAAGCTGCGGGCGCAATACTGCCCGCAACTCCGTGAATACTTGAGGAGCCGAATTGCGCCTCGCCGTGAGGGTAATGGGCCAGCCGTCGCTATCCAAATCTAGATTCTGTTCCTCGCCGGTGGACTTGGATGAAGTCGCAATCATTGCGTCGAACCCGGAAGTGACTTTAAAGATGTTGATGAAAGGCTGCTCGGTACTCCAGTAGGTAACTGGCGCAAGATTCATCCCAACCGGAGAATTCGCGTTGTAGCGCGTGGCACTGACTACCGCCCCGGCGCCTAACAGAAACGGTATATAGACGAAAAGAGAGGCCCGGCCAGCGACTGAGGCCAATAGAGTCATAAGGCATGCCCTCGGCGGAATTTACGATTATGAGGTCGCCCGCGGTGTAATAGGACAACCCCCAGATCTTACTCCTCGACTGCTGCGCATTATCTCTAGCGTGGTGCGCGCGCGCAATGCAGTGGTGCTGATGAGCCTCATCTGCGGGCACCCATAGTTCGGAGCGACTTGTCTCATTTGGGCTCTATTTAGCGTACGGGTTTGGTCGCTGCGAGAGCGCTGCATGATATGCTGAATCTCTGGTTCCTTTCGATGATTAAGCATTGGTACTTTAAATAGCGCCACCTATGAAAGTTGTTACGCGGTTTGCTCCCAGCCCGACGGGGATGCTGCATGTTGGCGGTGTGAGGACGGCACTATTCTCATGGCTTTACGCAAGGCGCCACCGCGGAACGTTTATTCTTCGGGTCGAAGATACTGATCGCGAGCGCTCAACCGCCGAGGCGATCCAGGTCATTCTTGAAGGCATGAAATGGCTTGAACTTGAGGCTGACGAGGGCCCGTATTTTCAGACAGCTCGATTCAATAGGTACGAGGCAGTATTGGCCGAGATGTTGGCATCGGGTCACGCGTACCGGTGCTACTGCACCAAGGACGAGCTCGAGGCAATGCGAAACGAACAACTGGCGCGCAAGGAAAAGCCGCGTTACGACGGTCGTTGCCGTTCGGGCAACAACGTGCGCGAAGGCGTTGCGCCGGTTATTCGTTTCAAGAATCCATTGTCTGGGGATGTTGTAGTGGATGACTTGATCCATGGTGCGGTAGTTTTTCGGAACGAGGAGCTTGATGATTTGATCATCGCCCGCTCAGATGGAAGTCCAACCTATAACTTTTGCGTAGTTGTAGATGACATGGATATGGGCGTTACTCACGTCATTCGCGGAGATGATCACCTAAATAACACGCCGCGGCAGATGAACATGCTGGTAGCCCTTGGAGCGAAAATTCCGAAGTATGCTCATTTGCCGATGATACTTGGTGCCGATGGGGCGAAGTTGTCCAAGCGGCACGGCGCGGTGAGCGTGCTTCAGTACCAAGAGGAGGGCTACTTGCCTGGTGCGCTGCTTAACTATCTAGTACGCCTTGGGTGGTCTCACGGTGATCAAGAGGTTTTTACACGCGAGGAGATGATTGCCGCATTCGACTTTGAGCATGTAGGAAAAGCCGCATCAGCCTTTAATCCCGAAAAGCTGCTGTGGCTTAACCAGCAACATATTATGCGTGCGCCTGTGGAAATTGTTGCAAATGCGCTTCGAGAACATCTCCACCGGCTCGGAGTTGAATGCTCCGACAGGCTCCTACTTGAGGGCGTCGTCACCGTACAAAAGGAGCGAGCCAAAACCATTAAGGAGATGGCAATAAACAGTTTATTTTTTTTCCGGGAATTTAGTGAGTTCGACGAAAAGGCGGCAAAGAAGATTCTTACCAAGGAATCTTCTCCACTCCTCGCCGCAGTCTCGGATCAGATCTCAAAAATGGATCCGTGGACCAGTGAGGCCATCCACGCTGGCATTGTGGAGCTGGCCGCGCGGCATAATGTAGCTCTTGGCAAGGTGGCGCAGCCTGTTCGCGTCGCGGTCTCGGGTGGCTCAGTGTCTCCCCCAATCGATGCGACATTGATGCTGCTGGGCAAAGAGAAAGTATTGCAGCGGCTAGCTCGGGCGATTTCCTTTATTGGGTAACGCAGGCGTTTTGATTTGGAGCCTCTATGGGTAGCGGAAGGAGCGTCGATGAGCCCTTAACTACGGTTCAGTGAGGTATCCGGACTTATATTGAAGTCCGACGTGGCGGGGGCTAGGGTCGTGGCGTTTCTAAGGCCAGGTGAGAAGGCTTCATTCGTCGATCTAAGTATCTGATAAGCTTCAGGGTCAACCTGCTAGCAGCGAGTAATTGCCCGCGTGAAATACGTAACCCTCTGTTTCTTGGCAAGTTTTCTAGGCGTGACAGGAATTGTCCACGCCCAGGCGCTTACAGCACCCAATGTGCCCAACTCGACGGGTTCGCCGTCGAGCGAGTACCTGATTGGACCAGGCGATACTTTGCAGGTGTTTGTTTGGCGAAATCCAGACCTCTCGACGACCGTTCCGGTTCGGCCTGACGGCAAGGTTTCGACGCCGCTATCCGAGGACATGATTGCCGTTGGCAAGACACCGACGCAGCTCGCCCGTGATATCGAAAAGGTACTTTCTGAATATGTAAAGTCTCCGCAAGTCAATGTCATTGTTACTCAGCCCGTAAGTGCCTTCAGCCAGGTGAAAGTTATTGGCCAGGTCGTAAAGCCCCAGTCATTGGCTTATCGTAATGGCATGACCGTTCTCGATGCCGTCTTGCAGGTTGGGGGATTAGGACCTTTTGCGGCAGGAAATCGCGCCAAGCTGATCCGAATGCGAAACGGCAAGGAGAGCCAGATCAAACTAAAGCTTGAGGCGCTTGTCGAGCACGGCGACATGACTCAAAACCTCACGCTCCTGCCGGGTGACGTGTTGGTCATACCACAGTCGCTGTTCTGATTTCATGGATCAAGCGATCGAACAGATCATGGAGGAGGCCCGGAGCGCCTGGCGATTTCGCTGGGCGGCACTAGGAATCGCGTGGGTCGTGGCGCTTATCGGCTGGGGCGTCGTAATGCTGCTACCGGACACGTACCAGGCCACTACGCGAGTTTTCGTTGACACTCGAACTGCGCTCAGCCCCCTGCTTCAGAACCTTGCTGTTGAACAGGATGTGGATGCGCAGCTCAACTTTGTCCGAGAATCTCTTCTAGGGGCGCCGCAACTTGAGCCGATTGCCGAGGCAGCGGGACTCATTACTTCGGAGCAGATTGCTGATCCTCGCAAGCAACTTCGTGTAATCGAGGGGATGCGCGATCGAATATCGATATCGGTCCGGTCGGCGAACGATATGGACAATGCGAAGAACGCTGGCAGTGTCTATACCTTGGCCTATAAGGACGGGACCCGCGTTCGCAGCCTGAAGATCGTTGCCGCTCTACTCGACACTCTAGTGCGAGACACGCTGGGTGGTAAGAGTCAGGGATCAGAGGATGCGCAGAAGTTTCTACAAGCTCAAATTGCCGACTACGAGACCCGCTTGCGCGCGGCTGAAAGTAAGCTAGCGGACTTCAAGAAGGCGCACGTCGACGTGATGCCAAACGAGCAAGGCGGTTACTTTACGCGTCTGCAGACTGAGATGGACGCGGTAAAGACTACGGAGACCGCGCTGGCAGTGGCGCAATCGCGTCGCGATGAGCTCAATCGGCAGCTTCGTGGTGAGTCGGCCGTGTCTGCCGCATTGGCGACTAACCCAATCTCCGGCAACCAAGGAACCAGATTGGGTGGAGATACGTTATCGCAGATTCAACAGGCACAGGCGCGGTTAGATGATTTGCTTCTCAATTACACTGACAAGCATCCGGATGTTATTGCCGAACGTAAGACCCTGGAAGAGCTGAAGCGTCGCCGAGAGTTGGAGCTCGATGCCGTTCGCCGTGGCGATCCCGGCGCGGTCGCAAGCAGTGGAGCAAGTTCCAATCCTGTCTACCAAGGGATTCAGATTGCGCTAAACCAAGCTGAAGTCGAGATTGCCACGCTTACTCGGCAGCTTGAGGACCACAGAAGTCGGGTTACACAGCTTCGTGAGGCGCTCGATACCGTGCCAAAGGTTGAGGCCGAGTATGCGCAACTTAATCGCGACTATGATGTTAATAAGGCGCAGTACACAGCCCTGGTTACCCAGTTAGAGAAGGCAAAACTGGGGCAGGAAGCGGACACCAGTGGATCCGTGCGGTTTGAAGTCATCGAGCCCCCGAACGCGGAATTCAAACCGATATCGCCACGACGGTCGGTCTTAGTGATCTTGGTGCTTTGCTTGGCACTTGGCGCCGGCGGTGGCGCTGCATATTTATTGCAAAGGCTCAATCCGGTGTTCTGGTCGGCCAAAGCGCTCGCGCGCGTTACAGGAGCGCGCGTTTTGGGGGCAGTCGGCTCTGCGTTCTATGAACGAGGCGCGCGAGAATCGCGGCGGGACTTGATCTGGTACACATTTACTGTTGCCTGCCTCGTGGCGGTCGGATTAATTGCACTTGCCATCAGTTTGACTGGGAGGCACTTGATGCTTCCTATCAAGGGTTTAGGCGGCACATGAGCGTAGTTGAAAAGGCCATTGCCAAGTTACGCGCTCCTGGCGCCACTGAAGCCAATCGGCCTAATGAAAAAGTTGGCGATTTGGAAGACACTGTTAATACAGTGGAGCAGGCGATTCCGGTCATACCTGCCCCGCAGGAGATCGCGCGGCGCACCATTAGTGTTGATAGAGACAAGTTGAGATCAACGGGTTTCGTACCGGACTCAGACCAAGAGCGGCGGCTTGCGGATCAGTATCGGCAGGTAAAACGCACGATACTGACAAGGCTTCAAGAGCTAGACCCGCTGAGTTCGGGAAGTTCCCGATGGTTCATGTTCACTAGCGCGTTGCCTGGCGACGGGAAGACATTTACCAGTATTAATATGGCTTTTAGTCTTGCCAGAGAACCCGCAGCGTGTGTAGTACTGGTTGACGGAGATCTGCCCAAGCGCCACGTTAGTCACGTATTCGGAATTGAAAAGGAAATTGGGCTATTCGATGCGCTCGCCGATGATGCGATAACGCCGGAGTCATTGGTGCTTCCCACCGACGTACCGGGCCTGAGCATACTACCTGCTGGGACGTATCATGAGTCAGGAGCCGATCAGTTGACGGATGATCGCGTGTTAGCGATTTTATCTAGGATTGTGACACAAGATCCCCGTCGCATTGTCGTGCTTGATTCGCCCCCGCTATTGTTGTCGGGCGAATCAAAGGCGCTTGCGCAGGCCGTCGGCAATGTTGTGCTCGTGGTGCGAGCAGGAGGTACTCCGCAGCGGGCAGTTCAGGACGCTGTGAGCCAACTCGGCCCCGAGAAGCTCATTGGAATCATCTTGAACCAGAGTCCAATGGCCCAAACCGAGGGATACTACGGCTATAGCGCTTACGGAGAATCTGGCGCTGCGAAAAAGGAAAAATCAATAGCATGATCCCGCGAGCTCTCTGGGTGCTTCCATTTGGGTTGGTTTGTGCAAGCTATGTACAAGGGCAAAATCTTGCAATCTCGCCAGGATCGGACGTTACCGGCACACAAGTTACAGGTCTTACAGGGGCGGTAGGACTAGGCCTGTCCGAGACTGATAACATTTATAGAACAGATGCGTCGCACGTTAGTGACGCGATCGGACAAATTATCGCTGATTTAGCTTTTAACGAGGACACGCGGCTCATTCAGGTGAAGGCCGCTTCTAATCTAGCATATCTCGAATATCAGAATGATGATTACGCAAGTGAGTTGCTCGGTAATTTCTATGGCACCGGCCGCTTATCGATTTCGCCGGACCGATTCTCCTGGGTACTCCAAGAGAATTTCGGTCAACAGCAAATAACTCCCGGCGTTCCTGCCACTCCATCGAATTCGCAAAATGTTAATTTTGTATCTACTGGCCCGGATGTCACGATACCAATAGCCGGCCAAACTGAGCTGCGCCTGTCCGGCCGCTACTCAAATGTTGCCTATCAAACATTGGATTTTAATAACAACCGTGCCGATGGGACGTTCGCAATTGCAGAGAATTTTAGCGCTTCGACCAGCCTTTCGGCTACTGCAGGCGTGGAGAGTGTTCGCTATCAGGATAGTGCTGCGAACCCGGATTTCGAAACTCAGGAGGCCTACCTGGACCTCGAATCTAAGAGTGCACGAACGACGTTTTCCTTAATGGGTGGCGCTGACCGAGTCACGGGGCTCTTAAATGTAAATGAGCCGACTCAGCCGTTGGTGCGGTTGAGCATCGAGCACGCAGTATCCGACTCATCGAGTATCAATCTTGCGGCAGGCCAGGATTTTTCAGACAGTGGCAGCATGTTGGTGCAACTTCAGCAACTGAGCGGCCTGACGTATGGTGCTGCGCAGTCTGTGACTTCCAGCGATCCCTTTACCGATCGCTACGGAAGGTTTGGCTGGCAATTTGATCGACTCCGTACGACATTCGGCTTTGATGTCGCTCGCTATCAGGAAGTGCACCTTATCGAAACCCAATACAATCAGGTGCGCTGGGTTGCGGACATCAATCTTAGCCGCCGTATGACGCCCTCGCTCACTGCTACAATTCAGGGCGGGTATCTGAACGACACTTATAACACTACCGCGTATAGTTTTAGGACTTTGGTTGAATCGGCAGCATTGAATTGGCAGGTTGGGAAACGCCTGAACCTACAGTTTATCTACCAGCATTTCGGCCAGACGGCCAGCGCCAGCGTCGATGAGTTTGGAGAGAATCGAGTATCCGCCGTAGTCAGCTACGCGGTCGGACGGGTACAGCCTACTACGCAGCCAGCGCCAGGAAGCATTCCCGCGACGCTCTAGACGCGGCGAAATTCCACCCGGTATGCGTACCAAGGGCGCATATGTTTATTGAGCACAGTAAATTGCTATCTTGCGAGCCCTGCGTGCGTTAGATGGGCTGCGATTATCGCGCGGGGTCGACACGGAACGGAGCGTCTAGAATGTCAGTGAGATCAACCATCGCATCGCTGTTCCAGGAAGTGGCAGACCAGCAACATAGAAAGTTGGCTCCTCTCAGTGATGATCTCAAGCTCCTCCAGTCGGGATTAGATTCTCTGAGCTTCGCATTGATTGTGGCGCGGCTTGAAGATTCTTTAGGCTTTGATCCCTTTGACGCAGTCGAGCGATTTCCGGTGACCTTTGGTGACTTCGTCAAGCTTTACGAGGCCCCTTCCGGGTAGCCGCATGTGGCTTTGGGGCTCGACTCTTAGAGGTGGCAGGCCGTCATCGGGCTCCATAAAAAGCACGTTGGCTGTCGTGCCGATTGCCGAGCTAGCGACGCGTTCCTGCCTGGGACAGGATCTTGAGCGGCTTCGTGGGCGCTGCGCCGTGCTGTTGCTAGCCGACCAATTGACGGCGGCGCTTGCCTTGCTGGAGCTAGATGGAGTTGCGCGCCGAGTAGTGTTGTGTACCCCCGATCTAGCCGAGGAGTATGTGCCCGAGGTCATTCGCGAATCCGAGGCGGATGCCATAGTTGGAGATTCCCACACGGTTCATTTGAGCCGCCACGGTATTGGAATAGCTGTCCAGCCCACGGCGACTCCGAGCTTCGAAATCTCCGGTCGGCGGCAGTCGGTTGATACCGAGTGGGTATTATTGACGTCGGGTACAACCGGCGCGCCGAAGTTGGTACTTCACACCTTGGCTAGTTTGACCAGCGCGCTCGCGGATGCGACGCCTGGCAGCGACACCGTTGTGTGGAGCACCTTCTACGACATTCGTCGTTACGGAGGTCTGCAGATTTTCCTGCGTGCACTTCGAGCAGGGTCCATGGTGCTGTCTGCCCAGGGAGAGCCGGTAGTGGAGTTCATAGTCCGAGCGGGGCGGTCGGGCGTAACACACATCTCGGGCACCGCCTCCCACTGGCGCGGAGTGTTAATGAGCGGTGCCGCATTGTCCATGGCGCCGCGCTATATCCGACTTTCTGGCGAAATCGCCGACCAAGGTGTTCTTGATGGCCTTCATGCAGCATTTCCGACAGCGGAGATTGAGCATGCGTTTGCCTCGACGGAGGCGGGAGTTGCTTTCGAGGTGGCGGATCGCAAGGCCGGATTTCCTGCTGAGTTCTTGGATGCACCGGTACACCATGTTGACTTGAAAATTGAAGACGGCACGCTGCGTATTCGCTCACCAGGTAATGCACTACGCTATCTTGGTGCCTCAGCACCGGCGATCAGAGGCCCTGACGGCTTCGTAGATACCGGCGATCGACTAGAACTGAATGAAGGCCGCTACACCTTTGTCGGCCGTAGCGGTGGGGTCATCAATGTCGGCGGCCTGAAGGTCTATCCCGAGGAAGTGGAGACCATTATCAATACGCATCCTTGGGTGCGGATATCACGCGTTCGAGCGCGTCGCAATGCCATTACTGGAGCTGTTGTGACAGCCGAAATCGTGCTCAAGCCAGATGTGCAATCGAGTGGCCAATGCCCTGATCAGGAGAGCCTCCGGCGACAAATAATTGACCAATGTAGGGGCGTGCTCCCTGCCTACAAGGTGCCGGCATTGATTCAATTCGTGGAATCTCTGGAAATTTCTGCGGCTGGAAAATTGGTGCGCGCCAATGCTTAATGTGATTGTCACGGGCGGCAGCCGGGGGTTGGGACTCGCCATAGCCGAAACTCTCGCAAAGGGCGGCTATCGGGTCGTAGCCATCGCGCGCGCAGAGAGCGAAGAACTGCGAGTAGCAATCGAAGGACTGGGATCTGCGGTTAAGCAGCGGCTAAGTTTCCTGCCATTTGATCTTTCAGATACGCACAATATCGGCGCGATGGTCAGTCGTTTGCGAAAGCAGTATGGGCCGATATATGGCTTGGTGAATAACGCAGGCATAGGTACGGCAGGCGTGCTGGCAATGATGCGCGAAGAGCAGATAGAGGCTTTAACAAACTTAAACGTTAACGCCCCGATAATCTTAACTAAGTACTGCGTCCGTTCCATGATGGTAGAACGCAAAGGCCGCGTGGTGAACATTTCTTCGATCGTGGGGAGTACGGGATTCAGTGGTTTGTCGGCTTATTCGGCGACGAAGGCGGCGCTGCTTGGGTTCACCGGCTCGCTGGCGCGCGAGGTCGGACCGCTTGGAATCACTGTGAATGCGATCGCTCCCGGATTTATCAAAACCGAGATGACCCGTGACCTTGGAAATGAACAGCGGGGTCAAATTGCGCGACGCAGCGCGCTGGGTCGACTGGCTGAAGCCGGAGATATCGCGGCGGCGGTGGAATATCTTCTGAGTGAGCGCGCGAAGAATATCACCGGCACAACTATTACGATTGATGCGGGCAACACTGCGTAAATGCGGCAAGTTCCTAGAGGCGTTTTGTGCCGGCTTGCAGCTGCGCGAAGACGTCGGGCGTAACAGGCAAAAAAAGCTTGGACTCGCGTTCTGCGTAGTACAACGGGTCGCTGTACTGGTTCACGTCAAAAGCTTGCCTGGCAAGAAGTTGCTTATTGAGCTTCATTGTCCCGGTGAGATCTATGCGGGGCACCAATCGCACAAAGGCAGGTCGCGCATATTCGGGCAGCCTTTTCTCTAGATGCATCTTCAGAAGCTGTAAATCAAAACCATTCTCAGTGGCAAGCGCGACCATGCCGGCGCGGCCGTCGCTGCCGGGGACCTCTACACCGTATACGGCAGCGTCGAGTACCCCATCACAGGCAAGCACTGCAGCTGTGACCTCGGTGGTAGAAACATTCTCTCCTTTCCAGCGATAGGTGTCCCCGATTCGATCCGAAAAGTAATAGAAGCCCTCATCGTCCCGCGACATGAGATCGCCGGTTCGGTACCAACAATCCCCGGTTTCAAAGACATCGCGCAGTATTTTGCGATCAGTGGCGGCCTTATCTGCATATCCCTCGAATCGACTGAGCGAGTGGCCCTCTCGGTCGCTTATCTGCCCCAGGGCCTCTCCGATCTCGCCCGGGGCACAGCGTACACAGTGGCCCGTCTCGTCACGCGCGGGCACCTCAGAGCTGGCATCGAACTTGACCAATGCCACGGGTAACCGATGGACCAGAAAAGAGGGTATTTTGCCGATAGAGCCGATTTTTCCTTCGCAGTTGTATAACGAGAAATTGCCCTCAGTGGCGGCGTAATATTCCAGGATCTTTGGAATGCCGAACCGCTCTTGAAACGGTTGCCAGACCTCTGCGCGCAGGCCATTTCCACAGCAAAGCCGAAGAGTATGCTGTGACTCGCTTGGCTGTACCGGGCTGGCGAGCAGGTAGCGACAGAGTTCGCCGATATATTGGAATAGCGTGCACTTTTCGACGACGACGTCACTCCAGAATTCGCGAGCCGAAAATCGCTCTCGCAGAACGACGGCGCCGCCGCCCACCAATGTCGCTCCGGCGGCGACCACGCCGCCCACACTGTGATATAGCGGCAGGCAGTTATACATGCGATCATCGGGTGTCACTCCCAACATGCCTGCGAACCAGTGAGTCCAGTGCATAATGCGGGCGTGACTTACGCTTGCCGCCTTCGGAAGGCCGGTAGTTCCAGAGGTGTAAATATATAGCGCCGGATCGCGGAGCGTTGGGTAGGGTCGTTCATCTGGCGCTAGCGGTTCGGCTCTAAATTCAAGCTGAGCTTCGTCGAGCCGCGGTCGATTGTGCGACCCGCGGCCATAGGTCCAAAACTCGATCTTGGTATGCAATGGGGACCCAGCGCTATCTAAGGCGTCCTCCAAATTGGCATCTATGATGATGATTCGCGGAGCGGCGATCGCGATGCAATGTGCCAATGCTGAGCCGCGCAGGTTGGTGTTCAGCAGCGCCACGGTGACGCCTATTCGCGTTAAACCGATCCAGATCGCCAGATACTCCGGCCGATTTGGCATCAAAAGGCAGACTACGTCGCCTCTTGCGAGGCCACAAGAGATCCCCCAGCGGGCAAAACGATCGGCGCTCGCAGAGAGCTCTGCATAAGTCAGCGCGCCACCTGCTGAACTCAACGCGACAGCGCCGCCACGCAGGCCTGCAAGGGATTCAATGACTACAGGGAAGGTACGAAGTGGTTCCCGCTCAATGGACGCGGTCCGCTCCAATGCGCGAATCCAAGCTTTGAGAGGTGATTCCATGCGTTGGTATTACCGACGGGACATAATGCCATGATAGATTCACGCGTGGCGCGGAATGTGGACGGGTTACACGGTTTGTGTGCCCGAGACTGCATTAGTCTTTAGAGCTTGAATATGAAAAAAGAGACGATTGCCCTTCATGGCGGCTTCGATTGCGATCCGACAACCAAAGCGGTTGCCGTTCCGATCTACCAGACCGTGGCGTACTCGTTTGATAGCGCTGAGCACGGGGCGGCGCTCTTTAACTTGGAGGTGGAGGGCTACCGCTACTCCAGGATTGCCAATCCGACGAATGCTGTTCTAGAACGTCGCGTAGCCGATCTTGAGGGTGGAGTCGATGCGCTGTCAGTGAGTTCCGGGCAGACCGCCTTGTACTATGCGGTTCTTACGGTAACGGAGGCTGGTCGCAATATTGTTTCGGTGCCACAGCTATATGGCACGACCCATACTTTGTTTGCTCATGTGCTGCCAAAGTTCGGAATTACGTGTCGATTTGCGCCCTCGGACCGACCCGAGGATCTTGAGCGGCTCATCGATCAGAATACTCGAGCAGTGTTTTGCGAGACCGTGGGCAACCCAGCCGGGAATGTCTGCGATCTTGAGGCAATGGCGGCGATAGCACACAGAGCCGGGGTGCCGCTGATCGTAGATAATACAGTCCCTACTCCGATGTTGTTGCGACCCATAGAATTTGGTGCAGACGTGGTGCTGCATTCCTTAACCAAGTTCCTGGGCGGTCATGGCACGACGCTGGGCGGCATCATCGTTGATAGTGGGCGGTTTCCTTGGACGCAGCATGCGGCGCGCTTTCCGATGTTGACTCAACCCGACGAGTCATATCACGGGCTTGTCTACACTGAGCACTATGGAGCGGCCGCGTTTATTGGCCGGACCCGTAGCGTCTTTCAGCGCACCATGGGCGCTGTGTTGGCGCCGATCAGTGCCTTCTTGCTGCTGCAAGGTATCGAAACCGTGGCGCTGCGCATGGATCGCCATGTCGAAAATGCCCGCCTAGTCGCTGAATTCTTGCGAGCCGACAAACGCGTCGCTTCAGTCAGCTACGCGGGATTTACGGACAGCCCTTACTACCCGCTAGTCCAGAAGTACCTGGGCGGCCGAGCTTGCTCGTTACTCACCTTTTCAATTCGAGGCGGTGTCGACGGTGGAACTCGCTTTTACGATGCTCTTCGGCTGTTCAAGCGACTGGTCAATCTGGGAGACGCAAAATCGCTTGCGTGCCACCCGGCGTCCACCACGCATCGCCAAATGTCGCCCGAAGAGCAGCGGCTCGCGGGAATTGGACCTGAAACGATTCGCCTGAGCGTAGGCATAGAACACATCGACGATATCTTGGAGGATCTGGATCAAGCGCTGGCAGTGGCGGTCGGGTGAGCTTAAGAGTGTGTGCATGAGCGGCAGCGGCCGGATACCGCTTCCTCCGGAGGGGCTCTTTCCAGACAGGCTAGAGCGTGAGCGGCTGGATCAATGGCTCACCCGGGAGCTTGCGTTAGCTCAGGATCGCGTGCTGTCTGGCCCCGTTATGCCGGAAGTAGACATGGTGAGATTTCGCGAGGAATTGGCGCGATTTGATTTTCACGACGCGCGCGGACCGGATGAGCTCCTGAGTTGGGTGATCTCGCAATTGGAGCGCGGCGTGGTGCACATGAATCACCCGCGCTACTTTGGGCTATTCAATCCGGCACCCAACTTTCCAGCGCAGTGCGCTGATCGGATTGCTGCATCGTTTAATCCGCAGTTGGCGAGTTCCGGATCTTCCCCTGTCCCGGTCGAAATCGAGGGACACCTGATCCGCGCGATGGCTCTGCGGGCCGGGTTAGGTAACGAGTGTGGCGGTCATTTCACCGTCGGCGGGTCCGAGGCGAATTACACTGCGCTTATCTGTGCCCTGACCCGTGCAAATGCGGATTTCGCTACTGACGGAGTGCAAGCCTTCGCCGGACAGCCGACTATCTATACCTCTGTGGCCTGCCAGCCGGCATGGTTCAAGATCGTCCATCAAGCTGGCCTTGGACGCCGCGCCCTACGTTTGGTACCGACAGATGGGCGCGGGTGTATGGATATTAAACTGCTGAGGAACGTCGTGGCTGAGGATCGGCGTCAGGGCAAGATTCCGATAATGATCTCGCCGACGGCCGGCACGACCGGCGCGGGCATGATCGATCCTCTGGCAGAGTGCGCGGCACTTGCACGCGAGCATGACGCGTGGTGCCACGTTGATGCGGCTTGGGGGGGCGCTGCTGTGGCCTCCGGACAGTTACGAGGTCTATTGGTCGGGATTGAGCAAGCTGATTCCATAACGATTGACGCGCACAAATGGTTCGCCACCACCATGGGGTGTGGCATGTTCATCACTAGACACGCCTCCGTTCTAAGCGAGGCGTTTCGGGTCAGCGCCGCGTTCATGCCATCGCAGCATTCTGCCTTGGACCCGTACCTCAATAGTGTGCAGTGGTCGCGCCGATTCCTTGGTCTACGCCTGTTTTTGTCACTGGCAACGACTGGATGGAGCGGCTACGCGGTCCATATTGAGCGAGCGGTCGCAGTGATTGATCGAGCCAAGCAACTGCTGTTGGAGCGTGACTGGTCTGTGCTCAATGACTCGAGGCTGGCCGTATTGTGCGTGGTGCCGCCGGGGGGATCTAGGCCCATTCGAGAAATCGCGCGTCGCGTTCTTGAATCGGGCCTTGCGTGGGTAGCCGTCGCCGAGTTTGAGGGTCGCGATGTGATCCGGATTTGCGCGACTCACGGGGAGACCACTGAAAATGACGTTCGGATTCTCGTTGACGCCCTAGGCGCGGCTGCTCTGGTTTAGGAGCCTGCTCATCAGGGCCTCGACTGATTCTATTGAAGCAAAATTCTCTGGCGAGATCTCGGCCTGGGCTATTGTCAGGTCGAACTCCACCTCTAACGCGAGCATCAGATTTACCATCTTGATGGAGCTAACCCCTAGTTCGCTCAATCGCGCGTCGATCGGAAGTGGGCGCGTGGCAGCCGGCGGTCCGAGGACCTGGCGTACCAGCGCAATTACCCGCTCGCGAGTTGTACGATCTGCGCTCCGCTGGTCACTTGGGTCGTTCATCGTGTGACTATATCATCACGGAACGGAGCGAGTTTTCGAGGGGTACCGCGCTCTTTCTCTATATGTGAGAGCCAGTTCGCATAAAGAATTGTTGAATGGGCCTTCCAGCTGTGTACGAGTTCCTTAGCTTCTGCCTCGAACGGAAAACGGGATATCCATTCCGGTGATCTGTGGGCAATGGCCTGTTCGCGGAATTCGGCCAGACGGGCACTCGCGGACTCTGAGAAATATCCTCTCGGAAGGGTGGGGTATTGGGGATTCAGCCCGGAAAGAAAGCGTGAGATGTCGCGCCGGTATTCCCGCAACAAGGTGCCCGACTCGTATTCAGGGTGCCCCTGAAAAAATACGAGCAGGCTTCGGCCCTGTTTGGTGAATACGTTAGCGCCAGTCGTCACTGATTCACTGGCAATGGCATAGCCTGCGTTGCGGAGCCGGCTTGCCGGTAGATCGTTCCAGCGGGACTGGGGCGTCAGCAGCGGGCTGACCAACCCGGCATTCAATGGGTGGCCCTGGAGCAGCGTATGAGCAAAAACGCCGCAACACTTCTCCGCTAGTTTTTGCCGAGTAATACCACTAAGGTGCTGCACCGCAGCATGAGCGGCGAGACACGACCAGATGCTTGAGACCGTTTGTGCTTCAGACCACTCCAGAACCTCAGTAAAGCGCTGCCAGTAGGGCTCCTGAGTGAGGATGGGCGCCAGTGGCTCGGCGCCCGTGACAATTAACGCGTCCGGTAGATCATCCTGAAGGGCCTGGAGCGGCCAGTAGGATTCACGCAGGTACCGCTGCGCCTCCGCACCGCGTTTCACCTCGGGTAAATAGGAGAACCGTAGGTGTATCTCTCGCTGCCCCGCGGCGGCGGCCAGCAGCGCCGAGAACTGCAATTCGGTGGTCTCCAGCGCGGCGTCTGGCATGTTGTTGATTAGCCCAATAACTAGGCAATCGGTACCCCGCCGTAAGACGCGTTTGAGTTGCGGCAGGTGCGTAATCTCCGCGGGTTTTTCGACCTTAAGTGGCATCGCTGAACACAGATGTGACCCTGATCAAGGTCCTATTTAACATTGGTGCGTATCACACACGCTTAATGTATCGTCAAAAATCGCCCAATAGGCGGAATAGTGTCACCAACGCAAAGTACCTGAGCCTATGCAAACACCTGTAGCCGTTGCTGATCACGGGAATCTGACTATTAGGGCCCGCGCTCAGATCGTTGCAGGCATTGCGGCAGACCATGCGGCATCGGTCGATACAGGCTCCCGATTTCCGGCAGAGGCCTTTGCCGCCGTTAAGGAGCATCGCCTGCTTGGCCTCATAGTGCCCAAGGAATTGGGCGGCGAAGGCGCCTCGATCTCGGAAGTGGCAGATGTCTGCTACCAGCTGGCTCAGGGCTGCTCGGCGACCGGCATGATCTATGCGATGCACCAGGTCAAAGTGGCCTGCGTAGTGCGCCACATGCATGACAACGCAACGCTACAGCATTTGATGCGGCGGCTATGCGCTGGGCAGTTGCTGCTGGCGTCGTCTACGACGGAAGGCACCGGCGGCGGCAACGTGCGCGCAAGCGAAGCGCCAGTGGTGCATGAGGGCGAAAGGATAACGCTTGAGCGGCGTGCGACCGTGATTTCCTACGGTGCATTTGCCGACGGCATTGTAACCACGGCACGCCGATCGGCCGATGCTCCGGCCAATGACCAAGTCCTTATCATGTTCTTGAAGGAGAACTACACGCTGAGTCCTCTACAGGGTTGGCAGACACTGGGCATGCGCGGCACATGCAGCGAAGGCTACCTGCTCAAGGCAGCTGCCCCGGCGGAGCACATCCTGCCACAGCCCTACGAAAGTATTCATGCGCAAACCATGGTGCCGTGCGCGCATCTTCTGTGGGGCTCCGTGTGGGCTGGGATTGCTGCAAGCGCGACTGCGCGCGCGCAAGGATTCATCCGCCAGGTCCTGCGACAAAGCGGCGGACAGCTGCCACCAGGGGCTCCGGAGTTCACCAAGGCGCTGGCGAGCCTGCGCACGCTTCGTGGCATGCTTTCGAATGCGCTGCGTACGTACGAGCGGCTGATGAATGATCCAAAGAGCCTGTCGGGCATGGAATTTCAGTCAATGATTACCCTGACGAAAGTTGAAGCGTCCGAATTAGCTGTGTCAATCGTACTGATGGCTCTGCGGGTGTGTGGTCTTTCCGGTTACCGTACCGACACGGAATTTAGCATTGAACGTCTTCTTCGTGACGTGCTCTCAGCCCCGCTAATGATCAATAATGATCGGATATTGGCCAATCTGGCGACATCATCGGTGCTG
>Ga0302324_100003618_pt1 | contig 34832 bp, 37 predicted proteins | sample Palsa_T0_1_FD_201949 | JGI IMG/M metagenome (GOLD analysis project Ga0302324, IMG submission 201949) | Peat permafrost microbial communities from Stordalen Mire near Abisko, Sweden - Palsa_T0_1 | ecosystem: Environmental > Terrestrial > Soil > Palsa > Peat permafrost | place: Sweden: Abisko...
ATCTTGCGGTCTACCGTGCGGACGGTGCGCTATCCGGTTGGCTTGAGTATGTGGCGTTCGGCCAGTCGGGGCGGCGTTCGTGCAGCGGCGGGGATGAGGTCGCGCGCATCGATACGGACATCGTGCGCGCCGATGCGCCGATCACCGCGATCGAAGTGCGCAGCAGCGTTCCGCTGAACATGATTGCGGTGAGCACGCCCGTCGAAACGGCGCCACGTACGCCGATCCACCCGCAGGCACCGCTGGACGTGCGCGCGCTCTCGCAATACTTGCCCGAGCACGCGCCCGCCACGAACTGGTGTTCAGCGGCATCGCTTGCGATGCTGCTCGACTATTGGGGCCGGCCTGCTGACGTCGCTGACGTTGCGCGTGGCGTATTCGATGATTCGTATCAGGGCACGGGAAATTGGGCGTTCAACGTCGCCTACGCGGGAACGCTCGGGCTGCGAGCGGTGGTCGTCCACCTGAGCGGGCTCAACGCTGCTGCGGCCTTCATCCGCGCCGGCATTCCCCTTGCGCTGTCGTTTGCGTGGAAGAACGGCGAACTGCCCGGCGCGCCGCTCGGCGCCTCGCAAGGCCACCTCGCCGTTCTCCGTGGATTTCCGTCAGCGCAACTCGTCCGCTTCAACGATCCCGCGCAGACGGGCGTCGTGACGACGTACTCAAGCGAGAAATTCGATGCGGTCTGGCGCGCGCACGGCGGTATCGCCTATGCGATGGTTCCGCCGGAACGCACCGATGAGTTGCTCGCGCTCGCAAACGCATGAGCACGCAACCGGCAGAGCGCCTCGGCGCAATCGAAGCCGTGCGCGACGCGCCGTTGCATCTTGTCTTGGTCGAACCGCAAATACCGCCGAATACGGGTAATGTCGCGCGCTTGTGCGCCGCGACCGGTTGCGCGCTGCATCTGGTCGAGCCGCTCGGTTTTTCGATCGATGACCGCGCCCTCAAACGCGCGGGACTCGACTACTGGCACAGCCTCGATATCGTCATACACCCGTCACTCAACGCGTTTTTCGAAGTGTACGAGCCCGGCCGGTGCTGGCTCATCTCTACGCGGGCGACGCACAGTTACCACGACGCCTCGTTTGCACGCGGTGACATGCTCGTATTCGGCAAAGAAACGGCCGGCTTACCGGACGACGTGTTGCGCGCATATCCCGAACGGGCACTGCGCATCCCAATGCGCGCCGGAGCCGTGCGCAGCATCAACCTCTCGACGGCCGTCGGCATCGTTGCTTACGAGGCGCTCGCGATCTTGGGATTTCCCGATTTAACGTAAGGCAGCTTGCGCGCGTGCAGCGGCAGCGTGAACGCAAAACCGAGTGCGATCAAACACAGTGCCGCGATCGTCAAAAGCGATGCGCTCAAGCCGTGGGCATCGGCGATGGCACCTAAGACCGGCGTGAACATCCCGCCGAGTGAAACACCCAAGCCGAGCGTCACGCCCGATGCGACGCCCAAGCGGTTGGGCAAATATTCTTGGCCGAGCACGATGAACGCCGTTTGCGATGCAACAAGCGCGAATCCCGTCACGGCAGCGAGCGCAAAGACGACCGCAATGGGTGTCGTCCCGTTATGCGTGAGCGCAACGAATCCGGCAACGAGCAAACACGATCCGGCCATCGATCCGAGCAAAATGACACGGCGTCCGAACCGGTCTGCCAGCGGACCGCCCGCGATCGTGCCGAGCACGCCGCTGAGTAAGAATGTCGTCAGCAGCGTCGCGCCGATCGCCGGCGCATAGTGCAGCACACCGATCGCATAGAGTGGAATGAACGTCACCATACCGAGATATGTCATCGAGCGCACGGTCACAAACAAGCTTAGCTTGACGAATGACGTCCAGTCATCCCCGAATTCGGGCAACGTGCCGGCTTTGCGGCGCGCGGGCAAAAACGTTTTCAACCGCGGGATGTCGATGAAAATCAATAACGCCAAAATGGAAACCGGAACGATGGCGGCCAGCGTGCCGCGCAATCCCCACGTTGCAATCGCAGCCGTTGCGAAGAGCGGACCGATCGCAAAGCCGACGTTGCCCCCGGCGGCGAACCAGCGCATGCCCGTCGCCTTCTTCTCACCCGCAAGATAATTTGCAAAACGCGCGGCTTCGGGATGGAAGCACGCGACGCCGATTCCACTGACGAGGGCTGCCAAAAACGCCCAGCCGAACGATGGCGCGATCCCCATAAACGCGATGCCGCCGCCGGCCAGCAACAAACCCACCGGAATGAGCCACGGTAAGGCGCGTTTGTCGGCGAGGTGGCCGATGGCCGGCTGAATGACCGACGAACTGATGGCTTGACCCAGCACCAATGTCGCAGCGGCTGTGTAGCTCAAGTGCAACGAGATAATCAGGAATGGCAGCACGGCAGCGATGAAGCTCTGGTTGATATCGTCGGTGAGGTGCCCAAATGCAAGCAGCGCCATCCCGCGTTTGTCCATGCCCATTGCCGCTATGGTCCCACATCGAGCCCGGTCATTCTGTAACTTTTGTCGACCGGGCGTCGAAAGGCGGTTCGCGGCGGCGATCCCGAACAGAGTCACTCGCATGAGCACGATCGATCTCATCGAACGGCGCGTCGTCGCGTGCCGCAAGTGTCCCGAACTCATCGCGTATATCGGCGAGGTGGCGCGAGAGAAACGGCGTGCGTACCGCGACGAAACGTATTGGGGGAAACCCGTTCCGGCGTTCGGTGATCCGCACGCGCGGCTGGTGCTGGTCGGACTTGCACCCGGCGCGCACGGCAGCAATCGCACCGGACGCATGTTCACCGGCGACGCCTCGGGCGAATGGCTCTACCGCGCCCTGCATCGCGCGGGTTTTGCGAGTTCGCCGATCGCCGTCGATCCACATGACGGCCTGCGACTACACGATTGCTTGATTACCGCTGCCATCCGCTGCGCACCGCCACAAAATAAGCCGACGCCCGAGCAAAAGGCGCGGTGCTTTCCGTATCTGGCCGACGAGTTCGCGGCGCTGCGCGATGTGCGCGCCGTGGTCACGATGGGAAAGATCGCCGACGACACATTTCACGCGCTGGTCCGCGCGAGCGGAAGCTACCGGTCGCCACGAAAACCCTTTGCCCACGGGGCCGAGACACTCATCGCGCTGCCCGGCTCGCCGGGTGTGACGGCGCTCGCTTCTTATCATCCAAGCCGGCAAAATACGAACACCGGCGTGCTCACCGAGCCGATGCTCGACGCGATCTTTACGCGCGCGCGCGAACTGCTTGCGTAGCTTTGCGGCGCGTGGGTACTAACGCTTGCACGATGAACTATCGCATCGACGACCGCGACCTCGCCGCCTTCCTCATCTACGCCGCCCGCGAGCGTAGCCTCGACGCGTCGTTACGCGCAGCGAGTCGCTACGCACGCTCCGAAGAGCACCACAAGTCGATCGGCGCGTTACGCGAACTCAATAAGAAGATGCTGTTCCGCGAGACTCGCCACTCGAACCTGTAGAGAAGGTCTTCCCTATGTTTTCGCCTTTACGCTTAATGTTAGGCCGAGATCACGTAGAGCGTTTGGGGGTACGCCGGCGGGTGCGTCCATCATGACGTCGCGCGCGGTTTGATTCTTCGGAAAGGCGATGACCTCGCGGATGTTGGGCTCGCCGCAGGCGAGCATCGCGATGCGATCGATTCCCAGTGCCATGCCGCCATGCGGCGGCGCGCCGTAGCGTAGCGCCTCCATGAAGAAGCCGAAGCGGTCCTCGATCGTCGCGTCATCGAGGCCGAGCCGGTGAAAGACCTTGCGTTGAAATGCTTCTTGGTGGTTGCGGATCGAGCCGCTGCCCAACTCGAAACCGTTGAGCACGAGATCGTAGTGCTGCGCGCGTACCGATAGCGGATCGCTGTCGAAACGGTCTTCTTCACCGGGCGCAGGCGCGGTAAACGGATGATGCGAGAACGTGATCTCACCGGTGTCTGCGTCCTTTTCAAACAGCGGAAAGCCGTACACCCAACAGAACGAAAACGCCCCCGGATCGCGCTGTTCCAATCGGTCGCCTAGTTCAAGGCGCATGCGTCCGGCGACATCGCTGGCTAACGCATACCGGTCCGCAACGAATAGGACCGCGTCGCCGTCGACGGCGCCGGTTCTCTCGCGGACGCTCGCGACGAGCGACGCATCGAGAAACTTCGCGATACCGCCTTTGGGGCCGTCCGGCCCGAGCATCACGTACGCAAGGCCTTTTGCGCCGAACTGCTTTGCCGTTTCGGTCAATGCGTCGAAGTCGCGCCGTGATAGTGCTGCGCCGCCGGGGTAGCGCAGGGCGGCGATACGATTGCCGTCACTTTGCGCTAGCTCACGAAACGTTGTGAACTCGCTGCCGGCGAATAACTCCATCACGTCGACGAGTTCGAGGTCGAATCGCCGATCGGGCTTATCCGAACCGTAGCGCCGAATCGCATCGGCGTACGTCAACCGGTCCAGATGCGGCGGAATGGTGACACCGAGCACCTCTTGCCACACGTAACGGATGCAGTCTTCCATCATCTTCATGACGTCGTTTTCTTCGACGAACGTCATCTCAACGTCGAGCTGCGAAAACTCCGGCTGCCGGTCGGCACGCGGGTCCTCGTCACGGTAGCAGCGCGCGATTTGCATGTAGCGCCCCAGGCCCCCGATCATCAATATCTGCTTGAGAATCTGCGGTGATTGCGGCAATGCGTAGAACGTGCCTTGGTGCACGCGTGACGGAACGAGATAGTCGCGTGCTCCCTCGGGCGTCGACTTGATCAAGTTCGGCGTTTCGATTTCGAGAAAGTCGTGCCGATCGAAGAAGTCGCGCATCGCCTTGACGAGCTTGTGACGCACGGTCAGGTTGCGCTGCATGCGCGCGCGCCGCAAGTCGAGGTACCGGTAGCGCAAGCGAATGTTTTCGTCGACTTCGTCGTCGCTTGCAATAACGAACGGCGGCGTCTCGGAACGATTAAAAATCGTCAGGCCGGTCGCGCCGACTTCGATGTCGCCGGTCGCTAATTTCGCGTTTCCGGTACCCGCCGGGCGTAGGCGCACGCGTCCCGTCACGCCGACAACGTCTTCACTGCGCAACGTTTCGGCGATTGCAAACGCCTCGGCGTCCGCGGGATCGAAGACGAGTTGCGTCAAGCCGTCGCGATCGCGCAGATCGATGAAGATCAAGCCGCCGTGATCGCGACGGCGATGCACCCAGCCGCGGAGATCGACGTCCGTTCCGGCCTGTACTGCAGTGAGCGACCCGCAGGTTGCGCGTAGGGGCTTAGTCGTTTCCACGTAGGGCTGCCTTGACTCCGGTGAGGTAGTGATATTGGTAGGAGAGCGACCGCGCGAGACCGGGTTTCGCTGCGTGCGCTTCGATCCACGACTTAATGACGGGCGTACGATCGACGACATCGTGCAGCACGAGCGACAGCGGGGTCATGCCGAGTTTCGCTTGTACACCGAGCGTCGGGTGCTTGCGATAAAAACGTACCGTCGACCGGCCGGCAAGCTCCATCCGGCCCTGCTGCTGATCGAACGGTACCGGATGCCAGTGATAATTAACAGCACATGGCTCGTACTCGATCGTGACGCCGGCGTGCTTAAGCCGGTAGCCCAGCTCCAGATCTTCATGGCCGTAACCCGTGAAGTCTTCGTCAAATCGACCCACGCGATCGAGTTCGGCGCGTGGCACGGACGCGTTACCGGTCAGGAAATATAGCCAGTCGAGTTCTTTGCGGCCGCGCGGGTGAAGTTCGCGCCGCAGAGCCGGTGTTGCGCTCTTACGCAGATAGTCGTCGTACGAGTCGACTTGCACTTCGAGTCCGACGATTGCACGCGAACCACCCGGCCGATCGTGCCGCGCGAGGTGACGCGAAAGCAAATCGGGCGATGCAATAATGTCGGCATCGGTAAAAAGCACGATCGGCGCAAGCGCCGCCGCAATTCCGGCGTTGCGGGCGGAAGCGCGACCGGTGTATGGTCCGGGCGCATGGCGCAAGTGCGGCACTGATTCCGTGAGATGCGCGAGATATTCGCGCGTGCCGTCGTCGGATTGGGAATCCGCGACGATAATTTCATATTCGTCAGGGCGCAGATCTTGCGCGAGCAGCGACGGGACGACGTGCTGCAGTGTATCGAGCCGGTTGTACGTCGGGATAACGACGGAGATACGCAGTGCGTTATTCATAAAAGCGTTGACACGGCCTCGACGATTTGAGCGCGCGATACACGTAGAGCGGCGTCGGTCTCGCTACGAGGCTTGCGCAGAACCGCGTTCGGCACGCGGTACGGCGACCATTCTTGTGAACTCAGACGAAAGTAGCGGTGCTCGAACAGAACCACCGTTGGGCGCCGCATTGCCGAAGCGACATGTGTCGCACCGGTGTCGATCGTGACGACGCACGCCGCCCGCTCGAACACCGCAGCCCACACCGCAAATGGTAATCCACCGATAACGCGGTCCGCGACCCCGGCCCGCTGCACGCGCTCGGCGAGTTCGGCGCCGTCGTCGCCGTAGGTTGCAACAAGCGGTCGCCCGAGTAGGCGCAAGTCGCGAAAAAGCTCGACGAAACTCGCGGGCGTGCTGCCGGCCTCGCCCCAGCGCTTGCCGATGTGCACGATAATCGGCCACTCGGGCAAGTCGACGACCTGCGCCCGGTCGCCGTCGGTCACCGGGACAGCAAGGTCATGGACAATATCGCGTGCGCCGGCAGCTTGCGCGAGCGCAAGCACTTGATCGACCTCGTGGCGGACAATGAGGCTCGGATCGCGGTCGGAACGAGCGGGGTCCGCCTCGGAAACAAGCAGATCGGTGAGCCACCGGTGCGCAACGGCCCGCGTGAGATAGCGCCGCGCGTAGGTGTAGCCGATGCGCCGCGGCGCGCGCGTCGCCGCAACGATGCGCATGTCGAGCGCGCGCGGCGCAAGCGCGATCGCGAGATCCACCCTCCCGAAATTCCGGCCGAAACTCTCGGGCGTCACTTCAGACGGCATGGTGACGATCGCATCGATGTTGCTCGAACCCGATACAACGACAGAATTATACCGGCTGCATACCATCGTGATGTGCGCCGCGGGAAACGAGCGACGCATAGTTGCGATCGCCGGAGTGGAGAGAATCAGATCGCCGACGCGATCCGTTCGCGAAAGAACGATGCGCGCGCTATCCTCGCGCGGCACGCCGCGCTCGCGCAAGTTCATCATAGTATGCGTCCGTCGCCAACAACTGCGCTGCCGCGCGCTGCAGCGGACTCAGCCGGTGGCCGGCCTCGGCCGGTCCGGCTAGGGGAGCAATGCGTTTCGCCAAGCCGCTTTTCTGAAATGCCTCACCGAGCATACGCTGCGGCAGCGTATCGCCGATCGCCAGCGCAACGCGCCAGTGCGGATGACGCGCGTGAAGCTGCACGGCCGTGCGCGCTTGCGCACGAACTTGGCGCAAGATGCCGGCAACATCCGTGCCGGCCGGCGGCGGTTTATAGTGAAATGCCAGCGCGTTCTTATTGAACACGGCCTTCGTGCCGATCTTGCGCAGTCGCATTCCGAGCTCGATATCTTCCCACCCGTATTCAGAAAATGCCTCATCGAAGCGTCCGGCGCGCTCGAGCCGCGCAAGGCGGACCGACACATTGGTCGTCCAAAAGAAGTTGCCGCTATAGTTTGCCAACGTCCAGTGCGGCGGAGGAAGTTTATCAAAACTAGCAGTATTAATAACGCCGCCGCGGACGATGACGTCGCCCGCCGTTTCGTCGGAACGCAGATGCTCGGCCGCAAAGACCGGCGTCGGTAGGACATCGTCGTCGATAAAGACGATACGCTCACCCGTCGAGCGCGCGATGCCGGCATTACGCGCTTTCGCCAGGCCCCCGTTGGGTTGATGAATGACCTCGAACCGGCAGGTCGCAAGTGACCGCATGCGTTCGATGACGCCCGGCGTCTCGTCCGGCGAGCCGTCATTTACGAGGACGACTTCGTATTGATCGGCCGGCATGTTCTGCCCGAAGCAGGCCTCGAGCACACGCGCCAAGAGCCGCGGCCGCTTATAGGTGCAGAATTGAATCGTCAGGCGCATCAGTACAATCGCGCGCCGGCTAGCGGCTCGTATGTAATCGGCACGACACTTATGGTTCGGCAGCCGTTGTACGTACTCCGTCGATAGCGCCGATAATTGCATCGACATCGAGTGCGCGAACACACGCAAAGTCGGGACATGTCTCTTTACGATGATCGGGCGGACAGGGATACGTGGGCCGCACGATTGCCGTGCGCGCACCGAGCGGCGCCCACCGATCCGGTTCGTCGGATTGCAACGCGAAAATGCCGACAGTCGGTGCGCCCGTCGCTGCGGCGATGTGCATCGGACCGCTATCCATTGCGACGACGTAGGACGCGCGTTCGGCGAGCGCCGCGAAGGCGCCGATCGACGTCGCGCCGGCAACGCTGAACGTCCGGCGTCCGGCGGCATCGGCGATCGCGTGCGCGATACCGGCGTCCTGCGTCGAGCCGGTGACGAAGAGCGGCAAACCGTTGCGTGCTTCGAGTGCGCGCGAGAGATCGACGAACCCGCCTACCGGCCAGCGTACGCGCTGTGCGGCGAGCCCGCGCGTCGGATGAATCACGCCATACGCGCCCTTGACATCATGAACGCGCAACAGGGCCGCGGCATCGCCGCGATCCACATCGGTCGGAACAAACCGTGGACGCGCGTCGGCCGTATCGCATGCGATAGCACGTGCGTAGTCGAGCAGGATCTGCGTCCAGTGCGTGGTACGATCGCCGTCTTCGCTGCGTACGGCCACACGCTTGGTGAACGCCAAGGAGTACAACCGGCGCGCCTGCCCGACGCGCACCGGAATGCGCGCGACGAGTGGAACGAGCGCGGTCTTGAGCGTCGCCCACGTAACGACTGCCGCATCGAAATGCTCGCCGGCTAGGCGGCCGCCGGCGGCAAACGCCGAGCCCCGCAATGCAAACACGCGCTCGATGTCGGGCACGTGTTCTGCCACGGTAACATGCGCCGGCAAGACCAGCGCATCCACGTGCGCGTAACGCGTTCGCAGCGCGCGTGCAACGACCGTCGCCAGGAGCGTGTCGCCGATGCCGCCGCCGGCCGCGATCAGGAGCGCGCGCTCAGTACGCATCGAGAACGCGTTCGATACGCGCGAGACCCTCACCGCCACGCAATTCGCAAGCGGTCAACGCCGTGTACGGCGCCGCCCACGGATGCCAACGCGCGATGTGCGCAGCCGCGTCGCGGTCGGGAAAAAGATCGATCGCCGGCACGCCCAGCATCCCGGCAAGGTGCGCCGTCCCGGTATCGGGTGTGACCACGATGCGCGCGCTGTCGATCGTCCGTTTCCAGCTCGCTATGTCCGGCAGAATTTCATATACTGCGGAACCGGCAAGGTCGCGCACGGCATCGCGATCTGCCGGGCTACCGATGAGCTGTGCGCGTGCTTGCGCGAGCATTGCGATAACGGCCCCGATGGTCGCTCGCTCCAAACCGATCGTCTGCCATTTTGCACCGAGCTGAACAACGATTCCGCGCCGCTCGGGGAACGATGCGTCACCCATGACAAGCGGGCGCAAACGCACGGGGTCGCGCGACGGTTCGGTTTCGGAGTGGAGACCCGCGCCGAGCCGAAAGACGATTTCAACTTCGTGTGCGCGCTCGCCGCGAACGGTTGCCGCACGCTGGATCGCGTTCGTTACGCGCTGCATCACCCAGAGTGATTTGAACGGTTTGCTCCAGCCGGTTGCAAAACCGATGCGCCGCCGAATTGGTCGCGCGAGATCGTAGGCCTCGGGCTCTTCGGAGGCAATCAAGGCGACGTCGTACCCGACGGACAGGATCTCCATGCGCGCGCGTTCGATCGATACCGGCGTTGAGCCATGCTGCGGCCAGGGAATTCGCGCGAGTACGTGCTGCGCGATAAAGATGCCCGGCGCGAAGATACCGGCATTGCGGTCAGACAGCGCGATTCCGATCTCGTGCCCCGCGGCGCGCAGCGCAGCGATCAGCGGCGTGCATACGAGCGCATCGCCGATACCGTCCAGCCGAACGATCAGGATCCTAGCGATGACGGTTCAAGACGTGGCCCGATCGCGTGCCAGTGCCGCACGCAATTCGTCGACGTACACGCTGTCGAGCAAACGGTCGCGCGCAAATCGCGCAATCGGCCCGGGGACTCCCGCGCCTGACGCAAGTCCAGCAAAAAGCGGTTGCGCGGCCCGCGGCGCAAGCGCGCGTGCGCGCAGTAAGTTAAATGCGTATGCACCGGTCGCCAGCTTCGCTCGCGGCGTAGGCGCTTTTGCCACAAACCGCGCCGCCATCCGCGCCTTTTCGATCGTCTTCGCCAGTGCCGCCTCGAGCGTATCATTCTCGGGCGGCTTGATGTGCCACACGTATGCATCCCAGGCGAATGCACGGCCAACGCCGTTACCGCGCAAGCGCAAACCCAATTCCGTATCTTCCCACCCGTACAATTCGAACCGCTCGTCGAAACCGCCGACCGCAGTCAGCGCCGCGGTTGGAACGCTGACGTTGCACGTGCAAAAAAAAGCATTGGAATAGTTGCGGAAGCTCGCTCTTGTGCGCGTCTGCGCGGACGGTACGTTGACGATCGGTCCGGACACCGCGCGGGGTACGAGCGCCGATTCATGTGCGCGCGCGTGCCCGGCGATGAAGCCGGCCGGCAACACGACATCATCGTCGATAAAGAGCACGATCTCGCCGGTGGCCGCGGCGATTCCGCGATTGCGCGCCGCACCGCGATTGGGCATCGCTTCGTACACGTAGACCGCGGCGTGCTTTTGCGCGACACTCCTGGTTCCATCAGTAGAACCGTTGTCAACGACAATGACTTCCATCGGCGGGGCACTGTTCTGAGCGGCAAGCGAGGCGAGCGCGCCGTCGAGCAGCGCCGCACGGTCCTTGGTCGCGATGATGACCGAGAATTTCACGAAGACGACGCTTCGAGAAGCGCTCCGCTCATCCGCTGCGCGGCGCCGGCATGCGGCGCATAGAAGGCGCGCAGTTCGGCACCTGTCTGCCGACACCACGCGCCGTCGATGTAATGTTCGGCGGCAACCGCGGCGATCCGAGCCGGAAAGAGTGTGCCGCTCAGTTCAGGCAACACCCGGCGCTCCATGTCCATGTTCGGCTGCGCATAATGGGTGAAACGCGCCGCGACGGCTAGAACGGCGGCGCGCTTGAGCGGCGTCCCGATCAGCGGCAGCCGTCCAACGTATTGGAGCGGGCCGTTGATCACGGCAAGCTCGGGGGCATTGAACGGAATGCACACAATCGCCGGAACGCCGAGCGCCGCGAGCTCGGTTAGTTTGGTTCCGGGAATGGAAATCGCCAGGCGTGCACTCGCCGCCGCGCGCATTGCGGCGGCCACGACCGGAAAGACGTCACTGCCGCAACGAATCGCCGTTGCGCCGTCGACAAGCTCCGCGCGCACACCGTATACACGCGGATCCCCGCCCGAGGCGAGGGCCGACGCAAGTTCGCCATCGGTCGTAAACGGTGAACGCCCGAACGCGATCGGTACATTGCCCAGGCGCCGGCGCAACTCCACGGCAACCGCCACGAACATCGCATAAATATTCGCCACTTCGTTTTTGCGCGACCCCGGCATGATGATGATGCCGTCGCGCGCAGCATCGCTGGGCGGATCGCCGAACGCCCCCAACGCTTCGGCAAGCGCAGCATCGATCGCAAGATTTCCGATCACCGCAATGCGCTCGGGTGGTACTCCCCACTCAATGAGCTGCGTGCGATTCGCCTCGTCGACGGCAAACACGCGCGCAAACAGCCGGCGATAGGACTTGCGCGAAAATTTATACGACGTTGCAATGCCACCCAGGCGCTTTTGCAGCCGGGCGGCATGCATCAAGTCGCCGCCGAGATACTGAACGCGATCGGCGCGCATCGGCAAGCCCGCCGGACGACGGCCGATCGCAAACTGCAGATATTCTCGCGGCCCGTATACGTGTGCCGCCGGAAACAGGGCACGCGCAACTTCGGCTTCGCGTCCGGTCGCGTAGTCGTCCGGCACGAAGAAGAGCCGGACATCGAGCTCAGGGTCGCGCGCATAGAGCGCTGCTAAGAGCGGTCGAACCCAGCCGGAGAACTCGCCCGGGCCGTTCGCCGTAAGCGCGAGGATCATGAGCTCAGACGGTACTGCGAATCAACGCGACGATATCCGTCGTGCTCTTGCCCGCCTCATGCGGCGCGAGCACGATGCGACCGCCGTGCGACTCGACGACATACCGTTCGGGTAACTCATCGATGCGATACTGCGCGCTCTTGACGTGTACGTCGGGCCGGATCCGTTCGAGGAGCACTTCGGGCGTCCGTTCGGAAAATGCGACGACGACGTCGACGCTACGCAGGGCAACGAGAATCGCCGCGCGATCCGCCAGCGGCATGTACGGACGCTCGGCACCTTTGAGTGCCCGCACCGACGCGTCGCTATTAAGACCGACGATGAGCGCGTCGCCTTGCGCGCGCGCCCATGCGAGGTAATGCACGTGTCCGGCGTGGACGATATCAAAACAGCCGTTGGTGAACACGACGGCCCGGCCCGCACGTCGCTCTTGTTCGCGCCATTCCAACGCGCCGGCCGCATCGAGCACGCGGCCGGCGAAGCCGTTAGCTTGCGCCATCGTGCTCCATCAGAGCGACGATCTCGTCGGGCGCCGCCGTCGCCGTTCCAAGTTTTGCAACAACCGCACCGGCGGCAAAGTTCGCAAGTTGAACGGCGGTCTCGATCGGTATTCGCGCCGCAAGTGCGAGCGTGAGAACCGCGACGACCGTGTCGCCGGCGCCGCTGACATCGTAGACGGTGCGCGCGACCGACGGAATGTCGGCCCGCTCGCCGTCACGTCCGAATAACGACATGCCGTGCTCGCCCCGCGTAATGATGACGAAGCGGCAGTTGACCCGTTCGAGTAAGGCCGCTCCGGCTCGCTCGAGCGACGTCGTGTCGACGATGGCGATGCCGGTTGCCGATGATGCTTCGGCAACGTTCGGTGCGATGCAGTTGACACCGGCAAACATCGCCAAATTCTCGGGCTTCGGATCGGCGATTACGAGCGGGCATGCTAGGGCCGCCTCAACGATCTCGCGCGACAAGAAGCCTTTGGCGTAATCGCTAAGGACCACGGCGTCCGCGTCGCGGATCGCTGCGATGACACACGCGACTGCAGTAGCGCGATCGGTGTCAGTCAGCACTGCAGTAGATTCCCAGTCGGCACGCACGACTTGCTGGTTGTGGGCAACAACGCGCGTTTTGCGCGTCGTCGGGCGATCGGTCAGCGTTACGATACCGCGCGTGTCGATCGCAATGTCACCGAACAACTCGCGGACGCGCTCGCCCTCGGGGTCCGCTCCGACACCGCCGACGAACGCAACGACGGCACCCAATGCGCGCAAATTGTTCGCAACGTTTCCCGCACCACCGAGCGTGAACGAGTGATCGCGAACGGCGACGACCGGCACCGGCGCTTCAGGCGAAATGCGCGAGACGGCACCCCAAATCCATTCGTCGATCATGATGTCGCCGATAACGACGACACGCCGGCCTGCCATGCGACCGAGCAATTCGCTCGCCGTCGGTGCGGCGATTGCCTCAATGCCCACGGCGTACGATCCATTGCGCCGCTTCGAGCAGCGTGCGCGCGCGGAGATCGGGCTCGGGGCCTAAGTATTCGAGCGGTCCCGAAACGAGGATTCCCGGCATTCCCAAGCGCTGGCCCAGTTCGACGTCGCTACCGCGATCGCCGATCATTGCGCTACGCGCAAGATCGATCGGGCGTTCGCTCATCGCACGCCGCACGAGTCCCGGTTCCGGCTTGCGGCAGTCGCAGCCGTCGTCGTAGTGCGCACACCAATACCAGGCGTCGATCGCGACGCCTTCATCGGCAAGGCGTCGCACGATCTCAGCATTCACGCGTTCGACCGTCGCATGATCGAAATAGCCGCGCGCAATGCCCGATTGGTTCGAGACGACAACGGTTGCATAGCCGCTATCGGCCAGCAATTTCAACGCCTCCGGCACGGTCGGCAAGATTTCGACGCCGGCGGGATCCCCGAGAAAACCCTTGTCCTCGATAATCGTTCCATCTCGATCCAAAAAAACCGCCGGCACCGCATTCACGGGTTGAAGATGAGCTCTTGCTCGACGAGGTCGCAGATGATGTGGCCCATCGCAATGTGGACTTCTTGAATGATTGCAGAGTAACCGTTCGGCCCTACCAACGACAAATCGGCAATTTCCGACACTTTACCGCCGCCGTTGCCGGTGAATGCAACCGTTACCGCACCTCGTTTTTTCGCTTCTTCCAGTCCCAGAACCACGTTCTTCGAGGTGCCGCTCGTTGTAATGCCGACGACGACGTCGCCTTTTTGTGCGAACGCTTCGACCTGGCGTGAAAAGACTTTGTCGTACCCGAAATCATTGCCGATTGCGGTCAGTGCCGACGTGTTTACCGATAGTGCTTCGGACGGTAGCCCGCCGCGATCGCGCAAAAAGCGACCGCTGAATTCGGCGGCGAGATGCTGCGCGTCGGCGGCACTGCCGCCATTGCCGAACCACAGCACTTTATGCCCCGCTCGAAACGCTTGCACGATCGCGCGAACGATCGCTGCGACTTGCGCGGGATAGTGCGGCCGTTCGAGTTGCCCTTTGCGATCGGCAAGCAATTCCTCGAATCCGCGCTTCGCTTTAAAATCGGTCACGCTTACGGTTCGATCCAAAACAGCTCGTCATTAAGCGCAACGAGTTCGCCGCTGGCCGGCAGTATGCGCGTCACTACCCCCGCATAGTCAGACGTAATCTCGTTCATGAGCTTCATTGCTTCAAGGATGCAGACGGTCTGGCCGGCGGCGACGCGATCACCGACAGCGACGAACGGATCGGCGCCGGGCGCGGGTGCGGCGTAAAACACGCCGACAACCGGCGCCGTGATCTTCTTCGCGTTCGCCGGTGCAACGGTTTTCGACGCCGCCGGCGCGGCCTCGGCGACGGCGGGCGCCGATGCGCCGTTGGAAGCCGCAGCCGGGACATACGAAACCGGCGCGGCGGCTTGCGCTTCACGCCGCACGAGCTCGTACTCCGCCTCGCCGATTTTTACGCGGATCGCGTCGAGATCGAACTCGCGCAAGACCTCGCCCAGGACGCGCAGCCGCGAGGCTTCGTTGTCTTCCATTAGGCCGTGGCTTCGACTAGGACGCGCGCCGTTGCTTCCGGCGTCGCAGCCATGCCGATCTTGCGATCCTCGCGGGTCAGCAAGTCGCGCAGGACGATTTGGCCGCTCCCCAGCTCGTCGTCGCCGAGAATGAGCGCGAATCGCGCGCCGTTGCGGTCGGCCGCTTTGAAATGCGCCGTCAGTTTGCGGTCGGCAAAATCCATAAAGACGGGGACCGGACCGTCGATACGCAGCGCCGCTGCCACCGGGAACAGGCGCTCGCGCGCCGCCGTTCCAAGGGCAATCGCCTGAAAGCCGCGGCGCACCGGCGTCACATCGCCCGCGGTCGCTTTGACGACCATCAGAAACCGCTCGAGGCCCAGGCCAAAGCCGACGCCCGGTGTCGGCGGTCCGCCGAGCGATTCGACCAGATCGTCGTAGCGGCCGCCGCCGCAGACCGCACTCTGTGCTCCCAACGCACTCGACGTGATCTCGAAGACCGTCCGCGTGTAATAGTCGAATCCGCGCACCAGACGCGGATTCACTTCGTACGGCACCCCCATCGTATCGAGATACGCGCGCACCGACGCGAAATGCGCCGCGCAATCCGCGCACAGCGTGTCGAGGAACGCCGGCGCGCTTGCAACAAACGGCGCGTCGGCCGGCGACTTCGAATCGAGGATGCGCAGCGGATTACGTTCCAAGCGCCGCTGCGAATCTTCGGAGAGTTCGCTTGCGTGTGGGCGAAAGTGAGCGAGCAACGCCTCGCGATACGCGGGGCGGCACACGTCATCGCCGATCGTATTGATGTGCAGCTTCGCATCGGCAATGCCGTAACGTGCGACAAGCGCGTAGGCCATCTGCATCACTTCGACGTCGGCCTCAGCGCCGGCAAAGCCAAAACATTCGACACCGAATTGATTCGCTTGCCGGTAGCGTCCCGCTTGGGGGCGTTCATAGCGAAAGAACGGTCCGACGTAGTACAACCGTTGCGGTCCTTGTGCCAGCAGATTGTGCTGCAGTACCGCGCGCACGACGGGTGCCGTCCACTCCGGGCGCAGCGTCATGCTGCGGCCGCCCTTATCGAGAAACGTGTACATTTCTTTTTCGACAATATCCGTCGTGTCGCCGACGCCGCGCACGAACAGCTCGGTCGCCTCGAACATCGGTGTACGAATTTCACCGTAGCCGAAGCGGTGCGCGATATCGCGCACGTTTGCTTCGAGCTCATTCCACGCCGCAGATTCGGGCGGATAAATGTCGTTGGTCCCGCGCGGCGCGGCGATCTGATTCACGAGCGGGACACTAACGCTGGACCGGCTCGAGCAACTCCACCGGAATGCCATTGGGGTCTTCGATAAACGCGATCGCGCGTGTGCCACCGGGCGACTTCTTGGGTTCGCGCGTAATCTTCACGCCTTTGGCGCGTATCTTTTCGATGTACCCCGCAAGATCTGCGTCGTCGATTTCGATGGCCAAGTGCTCGTAGCGACTACCGATCGCGTACGGCTCGTGGTCTTCGAGATCGTAGACGAGTTCGATGTATGAATTCCAGTCCTCGCCGACAAACGCCATGTCCGCATTTCCCGGATAGTGGTGCGGGCCGCCCAAGAGCTTGAGCCCGAGTTTGTCGGTGTAGAAGGCGATCGATTCGGTCATATCGTTGACAAAAATCGACGTGTGTAAATATCGCGGCATACGGCTCGGCTACGCGATTGGCGCGGTTTATCCGCCTTCTTTCGCTCCGAACGGCTCCCGGACGCGACGGCGGTATGCTCCCGGCGTGGCCCCGTTATCCGACCGGCGCCAGGCGAGCAAATGCGAACGGCGCGGTAAGCGCAGCGCCCGCTAAATAGAACGCGATAAAGATCGCCGGTTGGCGAAAGCGGCCGTACCCGAAGAGCGCGATTGCGACGGTCGCTCCGAACAAAATGAGAACCCCTTGATCGTGCGGTGCGTGCAAGACCTCGACCTGATCGAGGCCTGCGCGCTCCCAAAAATATTGCGCGATGCGTGCCGGGGCACCAACCAAAAGACCGTAGCCGACAAGCCGGATAATAAAAGCGATGATCGCGCCCATATAATGTCTCGTTAGTGCAGAAAGTAGCGATAGTTGGAAAACACGAGCGCGATATTGCGCTCGTTTGCCGCGGCAATAACTTCGGCGTCGCGGATGGAACCGCTTGGTGCAATCACCGCCGTGCATCCTGCATCCGCTGCGGCAAGCAAACCGTCGGCAAAGGGAAAGAACCCGTCGCTAGCACAAGCAGCGCCGGCGGCACCACCCGCTGCACGTTCACCCGCGATTCGCACGGCGTTTACGCGATTGGTTTGCCCCGCGCAAATCCCACGCGTCACGCCATCCCGGACGATCGTCACGCCGTTCGATTTTACGTGCCTGACAATGTCCCAGGCAAACGCTAGGTCGCTCCATTCGTCCGGCGTTGGTGCGCGGCGGCCGGCGACGTTCCAGCGTTCGGGTGGCGCCTGCGGATCGTCGTCTTCGGCGAGCACGCCGCCCAGCGCGCTGCGAACGCGTATTTCCTTGGCGATACGTTCGGGCAGGTTTTTCCCGTAGCGCATGATTCGCAGATTTTTCTTGCGTTTGAGATGTGCGAGCGCATCGTCGGTAAACGCCGGCGCCGCAACGATTTCGAGAAAAAATTCGCCCAGCGCGTCGGCTGTTTCACGATCGATGGTGCCATCGACGGCGATGATGCCGCCATATGCCGAAACCGGATCGGTATCGAGCGCCTCGCGCACGGCGTCACGGACATTCGTGCGTTCACAAACACCGCAGGGCACGGTGTGTTTGACGATCGCCGCACGATACATCGCGTCGCGCGCCGGAAGTTCGACACCATGCGGCGCGCGCACGAGCAGCCGCAACGTCGCGTCCAAATCGAGCAAATTATTATATGAAAGCGCCTTGCCCCAAAGCTGGTCAGGCAATTTTGCTTCACGGGCTAAATAGAAAGCCGCGCGATCTTGCGGATTCTCGCCATAGCGCAACGGCTGTTCGATCGGAATCGTGAGTGCAAGAGAGCCGGGCAGGTCGTTGGCGATCATCCCGGCTTCAAGGTAGCGCGCGATCGCACTGTCATATTCGGCCGTGCGTTCGAACGCGAGTGTTGCGAGCTGTCGTCGATGCGCGGGATCGATGCCGTTTGGGAGGGCTGCGACAAACGCCATATATTGCGCGGGATCGCTCAATACCGACACGTTCGTGTAGTTCTTCGCCGCGGCGCGCAAGAGCGATACGCCCCCAATATCAATTTGTTCGATCGCCTCGTCGAGCGTTGCGCCTTCGCGCGCAACGGTTCGCTCGAAGGGATAGAGATTCACGACGACGGTACCGATCGACGGAATCTTGTGCATCGCGGCTTCCGCAACGTGCGCCGGATTGCCGCGGTCGGCCAGGATGCCGCCGAAAATATTCGGATGCAACGTCTTCACGCGCCCATCGAAGAGCGGCGGAAAACCGGTCAGTTCGCCAACATCGCGCGCGTCGATCCCGGCGTCGGCTAAGTGCTGCCGGGTGCCCCCGGTTGCGTAAATGGAAACGCCTTGCGCAACGAGTGCACGCCCGAGTTCAACGACGCCGGTCCGGTCATAAACCGAGATCAGCGCGTTGTCAGGAGACAAGCGCCGGCTCCCGGGTCTCCTCGATGTCGGGATGCGCTGCGCCCGGTAGGGCATCAAGCGTGGCGGAAATGATCGAACTCACGCCCGGCTCGCCCATGGTTACGCCGTACATGCGCGACGCCAGTTCCATCGTTTTCTTGTTATGGGTGACAAGCAGCATTTGCGCATCCGTCGCAACCTCGCGAACCATATTCGAGAGCCGGTCGACGTTGGCGTCATCGAGCGCGGCGTCGACTTCGTCGAGCAGGTAGAACGGTGACGGTTTGACTTTGATCAGCGCAAAGATCAGCGCCGACGCGGTCATCGCGCGTTCGCCGCCGGAGAGCGCCGCAAGCGCCGTCATCTTCTTGCCGGGCGGTTGCACGGCAATCTCGATGCCGGTTTCGGACAGATTGTCGGGATCCGTCTGCCACATCTTTGCAACGCCGCCCGGGAATAAGCGCGCGAAGACTTCCTCGAAGCGCGTCCGCACGGCCTCGAATACTTCGTTGAACTGGACCTGCGAGGTCGCTTCAATTTCTTTGATCGTCGCGAGCAGCGTTTCGCGCGCCTTCGCGAGATCGTCGAGCTGCTCGCGCAGGAAGCGCTCGCGCTCGGTCAGCTCGTCACGGTCAGCTTCGGCATTGAGATTGACGTTTACCAGGCGCGCGAGCTCTTCGCGCAACCGTGGCAGATCGTCGACCACGCCGTCCGATTCCGACGCGTAGCGCTCGACGACGTCGCGTTGCTCCTCGTCCGAAGCCGGGTTTTGCGCGAAGCTCGTTTGCAGCATGCCGAGCTCGGCATCGATTTCCGCTAGGCGCCGGCGACCGTTTTCGCCCGCCCCGGAAGCTTCGCGATCGTCGTGCTGCGCGATCCGTTCATCGGCTTCTTTTTGCGCCGCACCGTCGGCGGTGGATTCGCGCTTGCGCCGCGATTCTTCGACGGCGGCATCGGCTTGCGTAACCGACGTATTCGCTAGGCCCAGCTGCGACTGCAACGCAGCGATTCGGCCGCGTAGCGCTGCGAGTTCGCCCATCATCGTCTCGCGCGCAGCGCTCGCACGCTCCACGTTCGCATCGAGCAAATCCAACCGCGTCAGACTGCCTTCGCGCTCGGCGCCGAGTGCCGCGATTTGCTCGCGCAAGGCGCTTCCCGCCCGGGCGACCGTGGTTTGCGCGGCCTCGACTTCGGCAATACGCTCGCGCGCCGCCGCGAGCGCTGCTTCCAAGGTGTGGCGTTGCTGGCTCAAATCAACGTTGTCGTCGGCAACCTGTTCGAGTGCGTGGCGGCGCGCTGTGGCGTCGTCATACTGCGCTCGCAGCGTTGCGTGCCGCTCGTCCGCGCGCGCGACCTCGCCATCGAGCCGTTCGATTTCGCCGGCCAGCGATTCAAGTTGCGTGCGCACATCGCGCAGTGCGATCTCGGCGTCGTTTGCCGCTTTGATCGCCGCGTCGCGCTCGAGCGCCGCCGCATCAGCCGCAGTTTTCGCCGCGGTTCCATCGCGTTCGATCGTTTCGAGATCGGTGCGGAGTTCGGGGATACGTTCGCGCAGCGACTGCGCCTGCGCGCGGCGCGCGAGAATCGAGCGTTCGCGCCGATAGCGGCCTCCGGTGATTGCGCCGCCGCCCAAAATTTGCTCGCCGTCAAGCGTCACGATCGAATCCCGGAAGCCCTCCGCGCGCACCAGATGAATGCCGGTCGGCAAGGTATCCACGATCAAAATACGTCCGACGAGAAACGCGACGATACCGCGATACTGCGCTTCCGCGCGAACCAGCGTATGCGCATAGCCGACGACACCCGGCCGGCCGGCCAGATCGCGCAGTTCGTGACCTTCGCGCGACGCCAGCGTATCGAGCGGCAAGAAGGTCGCGCGGCCAAGTTCGCGTTCGCGCAGGTACTGCACGGCCCGCTCGGCATCTTCCGACGACGCGGTGACGATGTTCGATAAACCTGCACCGAATGCGACGTCGAGCGCACGCGCGTACTGTTCGTCGACTTCGATCAGGTTTGAAACGACACCATGCAGACCGCGCAGTTCACCGCGCGAGGATGCCTCAACCACTGCCCGCGTTCCGGGCACGTGACCTTCGAGCGTCGCTTCGAGTTCTTCGATCGTGTGCAGCCGCGACTCGGACGACGCCAATTCGTTTGCGATCGTGCGGTAGCGCGCTTGCAGTTCGGCGACGCGCGTGGCAGCCGTATCGCCGCGTGCTTGCGCGGCGTCCGTCACCGCGCGCTGCGCCGCAACTTCGGCTTCGTACCGAGCGACGAGCAACTCGCGTTCGGAGAATCCGGTGCGCGACGACTCGGCGTGCGCGCTGAGTTTCTTGCGCTCTTCGGTCAACAGTGCGAGTTCGGAACCCAGCCGCTCGATCTCACTGCGCGCGCTCGTGATTTGCGCGCGGCGTTCGGCTTCGCTTGCCGCGCGTTCGGCGGCGAGTGCTTCGACGGCCCGCAGCTCGGTATAGATCGCATCCAAGCCGTGGCGCGCCTGGGCCACGGCCGTTGACGCGCCGAGCTCCCGATCGCGCATGCCGTCGGTTTGCGCCTGCAACGGTGCCAGGCGCTCGTCGAGCTGTGCGATCGTCGATTGCAACTGCGTGCGTTCGGCTTCGACCCGTTCGCGATCGGCGCCCGACGCCGAAGATTGTGCCTCGAGCGCATCGCGACGGCCCGCGGCCGCGGCGAGTTCCGCTTCGATCCGCGCTTGTTCGCTGCGCGCCGTTTGCGCGGCGCCGCGACGTTCGTCGAGTTCGAGTTCAAGCGTGTAGAGCGTATTGCGTAACGCCGAAAGTTCGGCCCCAAGGGTGCCCGCCCGCGCGGCGGCTTGGGAACGCTTTTGATCGAGCACGTCGAGTTCGGCGGCAACGCGTACGCGTTCTTCGCGCCGCGACGTGCCGGCGCGCAAATACGACAGAATCTCGAGATCCCGCACGCGGGCGGTCACCTTGCGATAGCGCTTGGCACGCCGGACTTGCGTATCGAGTTCGGGTCCGCGCCGTTCGAGTTCGGCGATCAGGTCGTTGACGCGAATGGCGTTTTGTTCGGTGCCGTCGAGCCGGCGCAGTGCTTCGGCCTTGCGCGCGAGAAACTTCGCGATACCCGCGGTCTCCTCGAAGAGTGCCCGGCGTTCGGTCGGCTTCGAGGAGAGAATCGCGTCGATCTGGCCCTGCGAGACGATCGCATACGAACCGGGGCCAAGGCCCGTACCCATCAGCAGTTCGACGACGTCGCGCAGCCGGACGTGATTGCGGTTGATGAAGTACTCGGACTCGCCCGCCCGATACGCACGGCGCGTGATTTGCACTTCGGCGAAATCCAGCGGCAGCGAACGGTCGGCGTTATCGAACGTCAGCGTGACTTCGGCCATACCGAGCGGCTTACGCGTCGTATTGCCGGCGAAGATGACGTCTTCCATCTTTTGCGAGCGCAAGCTGTGCGACTTCTGCTCGCCGAGCACCCAGCGGATCGCGTCGACGAGATTCGATTTGCCCGAACCGTTGGGTCCGACGACCGCCGTGATGCCGGGAATAAAATCGAGCGTCGTTGCTTCGGCAAATGTCTTGAAGCCGAAGACTTTGAGGGATTTTAGGCGCATCGGCGTGCTGGCCGGCCCGGGGCGGCAATACGAAACATCATCACGAGTTAAACGGGCGCTTTCGGCTTGGGTTTGGCTTTGCGGCGGGACCGGAAGTCGATCACGCGGCCATCGCTGTCGTTCGACACCGGGGCGGCCGGCGCCTCAGGAGGAGTCCGCGCTTGCAGGGACGCGAGCGCCATACCGGCCGCGCTCTGTTGCGCCATCTTCTTGGACGCGCCGATACCTTCACCCCAGACTTCGTCGCCGACCCGGACTTGCGAGGTAAAGCGCCGGTCGTGCGCCGGACCCTCGGCCCGCTCGAAATAGGTCGGGGTCTGGCCCAGGCGCCCTTGGGTGAATTCCTGGAGCGCAGTCTTGGCATCCGAGGCAACGAGTTCGGCCCGATCGAGCAGCCCCAGATGCTCGGCTTCGATAAATGCCGCCGCCGTCTCGAGGTTCGTGGCACCGCAAAGCGCGGCGATATACGCCTCGAATGCATCGGCCAGGATCGAGGTATTGTCGGCGCCGCCGTCGTTGCGCATGCCGTGGCCGAGCAGCATCAGTTCGCCCAGCGCCAGGCGCCGCGCCGTCATCGCGCACGCATCGCCGCTGACGAGCGCCGCTTTACGGCGTGTCAACTCGCCCTCGGTCGCCTCGGGATAGCGCGTATAGAGAAAGCGCGCCGTGACGAATCCGAGGATGGCATCGCCGAAGAATTCGAGCCGTTCGTTCGAGCTGCCGGCACTCTCGCGCGCCGCGCTTTCATGCACGAACGCCGGTTCAATCGTGGCAACGTCGACATCGGGTGCGCCGCTGAGTTTGAGCAACGCCCGCAGGCGCCGCCGGCGGGCCTCACCGGGCATACGTGAATACCATCGGCACTAGCGGTGCTTACCGAACACGACAACCGCGTTATGACCGCCGAAACCGAAACCGCTTGACATCGCGACATCGAGTTCCGCTTTGCGCGCCACGTTCGGGACGTAATCGAGCGTGCATTCGGGATCGGGAAACTCGTAATTGATCGTGGGCGGAATGATGCTGCGTTCGATCGCGAGGATCGTCGCGATTCCTTCGATCGCACCGGCTGCGCCGAGCAAATGGCCGTGCATCGATTTCGTCGAACTGACCGCAAGTTTGCGCGCGTGATCGCCGAACGTGCGTTCAATCGCCTGAGATTCGGCGGTATCACCCAGTGGCGTCGACGTTGCGTGCGCATTCACGTAACCCACCCGCTCTTTCTCAATTCCCGCACTCTTGAGTGCGCGTTGGAACGCAAGAATAACGCCTTTGGATTCGGGATCCGGCTGCGCGATGTGATAGGCGTCGCCCGATTCGCCGTACCCCAGAACTTCGGCATAGATGTGCGCACCGCGCGCGATTGCAAACGCACGTTCCTCGAGCACCATCATGCCGGCGCCTTCGCCCAGCACAAAACCGTCGCGCTCTCGATCGAACGGTCGCGACGCTCTTTCGGGTTCGTCATTGCGCGTCGACAGCGCTTTCATCGAGTCGAAACCGCCCATCGCGGTGCCGATGATCGTCGCTTCCGCGCCGCCGGTAATCATCGCGATCGCGTCACCGTATGCAATCTTCATATACGCAACGGCGAGTGCATCGTTCGAGCTTGCGCACGCGCTTGCAACCGAAAATGTCGGGCCCTTGAAACCATGTTTCATCGCGACGTTGCCCGACGCGGCGTTCGCCATGAGCATCGGAATAAAAAACGGCGAGATCCGATCGAAGGCTTTGTTCGGAGAAGTCGCCGTGACCGTGTCTTCGACCGTGATGATTCCGCCGATACCCGTCGCGATGATCAAACCGGTTTCTCGACGTACGTCGGGATCGTCGGGAAACTTCGCGTCGGCAATCGCTTCGTCGGCCGCGACGAACGCAAACTGGGCATAACGATCCATCTTGCGCGCTTCTTTGCGCCCGATCAGCTTGTCGGTATCGAAGTCTTTGACTTCAGCGGCGATCTTCGCGCGGAGCTTCACCGGGTCGAATGCCGTGATCGGCCCGACCCCGGAGCGGCCGGCGATCAAGCTCGACCAGAAGGCCTCGAACGTATTTCCCAGGGGGGTCACGGCGCCCAGGCCCGTGACGACGACGCGTCGTTTTTCCAAAACCTTCACGACATACGCGCCGGGCCATCGGCACCCTTCGGCCGAGGCTGCCCCCGGCGCGGCCCGGGCCGCTCGGATGGCATGAATCCCGCGTGGACCGGACGGAGTATAGCGGATATGCCCGCCCAGCGCTTTCCGCCCGGCCCCTCCATGTTTGCCGCCATGCGCAATCTGCGCAGCCTGACCGGCGGCGGCGACCTTTCGGCCGTGCCGCGTTATCTTGCGTCCTTGAGCGCGCGGTATGGACCCGTCGCACATTGGCGCATGGGCCGGCGGCATTTCTTCTTCCTCGACGACGCCGCGTTGATTGAAGATGCGCTCGTCACGAAAGCCCGCGACTACATGAAGGGTCGCGGCATTCAACGCCTCAAGCCGCTACTCGGCAACGGTCTATTAACGAGCGAACAGCCGTTGCATTTGCGCCAGCGGCGCATGATGCAGCCCGCGTTTCACAAAGATCGCATCGCCGGTTACGGCGCGCGGATGGTTGCGCTGACGCAAGCGCATACTGCACGTTGGCACGACGGCGCAGAATTTGCGATCGATGCCGAAATGACGCGTTTAACGCTCGGAATTGCGGCAGAAACACTGTTTTCTGCAAATGTCGATGCGCAAGCATCGACCGTGCGTGACGCGCTGCGCGATGTGATCGAAGCGTTCCCTGCATCGATGTCGATGTACGGTGAGCTGCTCGATCACTTTGCATTTTTGCCGGTGACGCGCCGCTCGCGGGCTGCGCGAGCGAAACTCGACGCCGTGGTGTACGGCATTATCGAAGAACGCCGCGCATCGGACAATGCATACGACGATCTGCTCGACATGCTGCTCGCCGCGCGCGACGATGCCGACGGCGGTATGGACGACGTCCAAGTCCGCGACGAAGCGATGACGATTTTTCTCGCCGGTCACGAAACGACCGCGAACGCGCTCGCCTGGATGTGGTGCCTGCTCGCGCAACATCCCGACATCGAAGTGCGCCTTGCCGCCGAAGTTTCCGCGGTCTTGGGCGACCGCGAGCCCACGGCCGACGATCTCCCCAACCTCGCATACACTCGCGACGTGTTCGCCGAAGCGATGCGGCTCTATCCGCCGGCCTGGGCGCTCGGCCGCCGCGCGGTCGTCGATACCACGCTGGGTCCGTGGGACGTCCCGGCCGGCTCGATCGTGCTCGCAAGTGAACTCGTCACTCACCGCAGCCCGCGATACTGGAGCGAGCCCGACGCCTTCCGCCCGGAGCGCTGGCGCACCGAAGCCGCGGCGCTCCCGCGCTTTGCCTACTTCCCCTTCGGCGGCGGCAACCGCCGCTGCATCGGCGAGTCGTTCGCCTGGATGGAAGGCGTCCTCGTCCTGGCAACAATCGCGCAAAACTGGCGCTTCTACCTCACGGCAGACGTCCCGGCCATCCAGCCCCTCGTCACCTTGCGTCCTCGAACCGCGATCCGCGTGCGCACCGAACGCCGGCACAGAAGCGCTCCTCGCATTGTTGAAGCCCCGAGGCCTCTGGCAGGATAAGTTATTACATCTGTAATAACTGAATTGCTATGATCACCCTAAAGCTAACCCGGGTCGGAAATTCTGTCGGCATGGTCCTCCCAAAGGACGCGCTTGCGAGACTTCATGTCGACGTCGGCGATACGGTCTATCTCACCGAAGCGCCGGACGGGTTCCGGTTGACACCGTACGATCCGGAATTCGCCCTTCAGTTTAGCGCGGCCGAGCGGATCATGAAGCAGCGGCGCGCAGCATTGCGTGAGCTCGCCAAGTAGCCCCAGGTGGCTGCGCCTTGACGTGATTCTCGCAGCCCATGAATCTCTTACTGCCGAGCACGGCGGAGGAGCCGGGCTGCGGAATTTGGGACTGCTTGAATCGGCGCTCGCACGACCACAAAACCTGCACGCCTATACGAGCGCCATTTCTCTGCCGGAACTAGCCGCGGCATACGGCATCGCGATCGTGCAAAATCATCCGTTCATCGACGGCAATAAGCGCGCCGGCCTTGTCGCGCTTCAACTCTTTCTGGACTTAAACGGCTTCCAACTTAACGCCAACGACGCTCAATGTGTGGAAGCGATCCTTGGCCTAGCGGCGGGCGAACTATCGGATCCGGATTTTGTGGCCTGGGTAACCAAACACTCGCGCCCGACTTCGGCCTAGCTGCTTGCGGGCGGGGCGGGGGGTAGTGTATACTCCCGTGGCTATGTTCTCATTTGACCTCCAGCTCTTTGCGTCCAAGAAGGGTGCCGGTTCGACCCGTAACGGTCGCGACTCCAACGCCCAGCGCCTGGGAGTGAAGCGGTTCGGCGGCCAGCTCGTGATCGCGGGCAACGTCCTTGTCCGCCAGCGCGGGACCCAGTTTTATCCCGGCATCGGGGTCGGCATGGGCAAAGATCACACTCTGTTCGCTCTGGTCGAGGGCCATGTGTCCTTTACGACCGCTCGCAACCGCAAGCACGTCAATGTCGTGCCGGCGGGAGCTTGATCGACGAACGGAACGCCTCCGCGTAATGCTGCCGAAAAAGAGCCTGACGGGCTCTTTTTGATTTGTCGCCGGGCTAACAGATGCAATTCATTGACGAAGCAGCGATTGGGATTGCCGCCGGCCACGGCGGCGACGGTATGGTCGCGTGGCGGCGTGAGAAGTACGTGCCCAACGGTGGTCCGGCCGGCGGCGATGGCGGTCGCGGCGGCGACGTTGTTCTCGAAGCAACGCCCAACCTCAGCACGCTAGTCGATTTCCGTTTCAAAAAGAATATCGCAGCCGAATCAGGCAAGGGCGGTTCGGTCTCGAACCGGTCGGGGCGCAGCGGCGAAGATTTGGTCATTCCCGTGCCGGTCGGGACGCTCGTCTATCGTGCCGAGATCGACGCCGAAGGCAACGCCGGCGCCGAACGGCTGTATGCGGATCTCAGTTCGCCGGGCGAACAGGCGCTCGTCGCCAAAGGTGGGCGCGGCGGCTTAGGCAATCAGCATTTCGCGACGAGTGCTCGTCAGGCGCCAACCTTCGCGGAAAAAGGCCAGCCCGGCGAGCGCTGCAATCTGCGGCTCGAACTCAAATTGCTTGCCGACGCCGGGATCGTCGGATTACCCAACGCCGGCAAGTCGACGCTGCTATCGGTCGTGTCGGCGGCACGTCCGAAAATCGCAGACTATCCGTTCACGACACTCGAACCGCAACTCGGCGTCGTGCGTCTGGCCGAAGATGAATCGTTCGTGATGGTCGACGTGCCCGGGTTAATCGAAGGCGCATCGGATGGCGCGGGACTCGGCGACCGTTTCTTGCGCCATGTTGAACGCACGCGCGTGCTCGTGCATCTCATCGACGGCGCGCGCTCGCACGACGAATTCCTGGCCGACAAAGCTACGATCGAAATCGAATTGCACGCCTGGAATGCCGCGCTCGATAAAAAGCCGCGGATCGTCGCCGTTACCAAACTCGACTTGCCCGAAGCGCGCGAACGATTCGATGAGATGCGCGCGGACATCCCGAACTTGCGCGGCATTTCCGCCGCGACGGGTGAAGGTGTGCGCGAGCTCTTGTACGCGGCGTGGCAGGCAATTCAAGCCACACCCGCACCTTCGGTTGCATCGCCGGAGCCCGCGATGATTACGCTCGCGCCGAACGAACCGTTCGAGATCCGCGTCGAGGACGGCGTCTTCGTCGTCAGCGGCGAGCGCATCGAGCGCCTCGCACAGATGACGGATTTCGAGTCCGACGAAGCGCTCGCGCGCTTCGAACAAGTACTCGCCAAACTCGGCGTCGAGAAACGCCTACGCGAACTCGGCGTCGCCGACGGCGACACCGTCCGCATCGCCGGCACCGAATTTTTGTATAGTTAATGGCGCTTCGCTCTGCTGCGCGCCCCCCACTACGTGGGGCCCCCGGGTCCGAGCTCGCTTCTGTGTTACGGGACGCGGATGGTTACTGCTGTGCTCGCTCCATCACCGTTTTATGCGATTATTAACGTGAAAATCGGCATTTTCGGTGGCGGGTTTGATCCTATACATAACGGGCATTTGTTCGTTGCTGAAGCGGTGCGCGATGATATTGGGCTCGATCGGGTGGTGTTTGTGCCGACGCGTGACGGGCGGCATCGCACGCAACCTGTTGCAACGACGGAGCAGCGCGCAACGATGGTGCGCCTAGCGATTGCCGCCAATCCCGCTTTCGCTTTTGACGAAAGCGATCTTGCCCCGGACGCGACCGGTTTTACCGTTGATTTGTTGCCGAAACTACGCGCGCGCTATCCGGATGATGAGCTGACGTTCATCGTCGGCGGCGATTCGCTGGTTCGCTCGCGCTGGCATCAACTCGATATCATCCTCGAGCAGCTCGCGGCGTTCGTCGTTGCACCGCGCGGAACGGTGACGCCCGAGGCCATCGACGCAGCGCTTGCCGACCTTTCGCCCGACTTGCGCACAAAAGTCCGGATCGTCGACTTACCGATCGTGAGTGAATCTGCGACCGTGATTCGTACGCGGCTGCTCGACGGCCGCAGCGTGCGCTACTTAGTTCCCGAGCCCGTTTACCGATACATCGAAGAATGGAAACTGTACCGATGACGACGGCCGCAATCGGCGGAGCCCCGGTGGACGAACTGGCACGCACGTACGGCACACCGCTGCACGTCATCGATGTCGACGAGTTCGAGCTGGAAGTCGACCGGTTCCGGCGGGCGTTCGAGGCGCGCGGCGCAGTCGTCGGCTATGCGGCCAAAGCGTTCTTCTGCATCGCGCTTGCCGAACTGATCGCAGCGACCACCCTGCGCATCGACGTGTGTTCGCTGGGTGAACTGCTGACCGCCGAACGTGGCGGGATGCCCGCCGAACGTCTATATTTTCACGGCTGCGGAAAGACCGATGAAGAACTTGGCGCAATCATTTCGCGCCGCGTCGCCTTTGACGTTATCGACAACAGCGAAGAACTCGAACGGCTCGCGCGCCTGGCGCATGGACACGACGCGATCGATGTGATGCTGCGCGTCAATCCCGGCATCGAAGTCCATACGCACGAATATCTGCGCACCGGCGGCGAAAATACGAAGTTTGGTATTTCGCTCGACACCGTTGACGCGGTGTTTGCGCGCTTGCGCGAACTGCCGCAACTCCGCTTGATCGGATTGCACGCGCACCTCGGATCGAGCATTACTGATCCCGCGCCGTACGCCGCAAACGTCGCGGTCTTGACTGCTCTCGGCGACCGCGCCCGAGCGGCCGGTCACCCGGTCGCCGAGCTGATTACCGGTGGCGGCATGGCCGTCGAACCGCTGCCGGGTCGGGACCGGCCGCTCGATCTTGACGCTTTGGCCAAGACGCTCGCACTAGCCGTAGCCCCGACACCCTACCGCCTTGCAATCGAGCCCGGGCGCGCTTTGATCGCCCGGGCCGGCACGGCGCTCTACCGCGTCATGGCCGTCAAGCGGCAAGGCAGCCGGCGCTTCATCATCATCGACGGAGGCATGGCCGACAACCCGCGGCCTGCACTCTACGGTGCCGCGCACCATCTCGAAGTCGTCGGTTCGGCGGCAAACGAACCCATTGAAGCGGCAACGTTATGCGGCCGGTCGTGTGAAAACGATATGCTCGGAGAGATTCGGGTGCCCGCCGATCTGCGCGCCGGCGATCTCGTTGCACTGCATACGACCGGCGCGTACACCTACAGCATGGCAAGCAATTACAATCGCTTTGGCCGGCCGCCGGTCGTTTTCGTGCGCGATGGATCGCATCGCCGCGTCATTCGCGGCGAGCGGGCGGACGACGTTTTACGCAACGATCTGGGCTGAAATCGCAAACGGCGCAATATTTTTCGCCGCTTTGCTTGCGTGATACGCACAAGCGCAATAGAATCGTTTTATCGAACTCTCACTGCAGCAGCTCGACGCCGTCGCACTAGCCAGCGTCTCTCCCCGGCGACACGAATTACTTGTGTCGCTTGGTTTGCGCGTCGAGATTGTCGTCAGTTCGTATACCGAGCCGCCATTGCCGGGCGTTACCCCCGCCGAGCTCGCCCTCGCGCATGCCCGCGGCAAGGCCGCCGGAGCGGCGCGATCGGAACGCTTGATCGTTGCAGCAGATACAGTGGTCGATTGCGACGGAATTGCGCTTGGAAAGCCGCGCGACCGGGCCCAGGCTCAGGCGATGATCGAACAGCTCAGCGGGCGCGAGCACCTGGTGCACACGGCTTTTGCGCTTCGGAGCGACCGGCTCGGCCGCACGATTTCACACCTTGAAACCACGCGCGTACGCTTTGCCAAGCTCGATTCCGAGACGATTTCGGCGTATGCGGCGAGCGGCGACGGTGCCGACAAGGCCGGCGCTTACGGTATTCAGGGCTTTGCTGCAACGCTCGTCGAGCGGATCGACGGCGACTATTTCACCGTCGTCGGTTTTCCGCTGGCGGCGTTTGCGCAGGCGCTGCCGCAACTCGGATACCGCTTGCTACCGCAATTACGCTACGCCGGGGCACCCGTATGAGCATCGTGGGGACCCTCCGGTCGACGTTCAGCCCGGACCTCGGCATCGATCTGGGGACCGCAAATACGGTCGTCTATGAATATGGTAACGGCGTGGTGGTGAGCGAGCCGTCGGTCGTTGCGTACAACACGAGTGACGATTCGATTTTGGCCGTCGGTAGGGCCGCCAAAGAACTCGATGGCCGGGCTTCAAGTCGCGTTCGCGTCGTGCATCCGCTGCGCGGCGGGACGATTTCGGACTTTCGCGGCGCACACGCGCTGATCGAAACGCTGGTCGACCGGGCGCTTCAGTCGCGGCCGCGCATCGCGCCGCGCATCATCGCTTGCGTGCCCGGCTGTGCGACCGACATCGAGTGCAAAGCCGTTGAGGAAGCGATCAAGTCGGCCGGACCCCGCACGATGTGTTTCGTCCCGCAAGCGGTCGCAGCCGCCGTTGGGTCGGGTCTGGACATTCAGCAGACACGCGGCGTCATGGTCGTCGATATCGGCGGCGGGACGACGGAAATCGCAGTTCTTTCACTGAGCGGAGTCGTCGGGCTTCACTCGATCAAGGTCGGCGGCGATACCTTCGATGCGGCGATTACGGCGCGACTGCGGCGCGAACATTTTGCCATCGGACCGCTAACGGCCGAACGGCTCAAGATCGAGCGCGGCTATGCCGGGCGGCCGCCGGGCCGCGACGACTACAGCATTTCGGGCATCGATATGGCCGCGATGCGCCCGACGCGGCGCATCATTAACGAAACGCTCGTCGGCGAGGCCATGAGCGACGGCGTCGATCGCATCGCGCGCGCCATCTGGTCGATCCTCGAACAGATGCCGCCGGACCTCGCAGGCGATCTCATCGACGCCGGCATCATGCTGACCGGCGGAGGCGCGCTCGTCGCGGGTCTCGCAGGCGAGTTAAGCGTCCGCTCGAACCTGCCGACGACGGTTGCGATCGATCCACTGCTATGTGTCGCGCGCGGAGCCGGAGAAATTCTTGCGTCGCCCGGTCTGCTCGAACGCCTGCGGCCGCAAGCGGACCGGCTGACGAGGTGGTACCAATCTTTACGTATCGGGATGAGAGAAAGCTATTCGCGATAATCGGAGCGGTCATCGTGGCCGCACTGATCGCACTGCTTCAAATTAGCTATCTCCGGCAAGGCCGGCCGAGCCCGCTCACGATTGCCGTCACCTCGATCAGCACGTATCTCCAACTTGCCGTTGCAACGGCGACAAACGGGATCCGCGGCGGCGTCAACACCGCCGTCAACACACCCCAACTCGCGACGGAGAACGCTCGTCTGCGCAGCGAGAACGCGGCGTTGCAATCGGATAACCTTGCACTGAACGAAACGCTCGCACGCGTTCCGGCCGAGCGCGATCTTGCGCTGGCTCAGCAACGGTATCCCCAAGGCCTGCCGGCAACGGTCATCGGTTACGATCCCGAAGACGTGCTGCATGTCATCACGATCGACCGCGGCACGAAAGATCACGTCTTACGCGACGATGGCGTCGTAACAAGCCGCGGCGTGGTCGGACGCGTAATCGAGGTCACGCCGTTATCCAGCAAGGTCTTACTGATCACCGATCGCACGAGTAAGTTGCCGGCGGTCATTCAGCGTGGCCGCTGGTGGTCGATTGCAATCGGAACGCAAACGCGCGTGCGGCTGCAATATGTTTCGCAAGACGCCAGGCTCAAAGTCGGCGACGCCGTCGTGACCGGTGAAGGCCGTTCGTTTCACGCGGGTATTTTGATCGGGCACGTCCTGCAAATCGCACCGGCCGTTGCCGGAGCACTCGATCAAAGCGCCGTCGTTGAACCGGCCGTCGAACTCGGATCGCTTAGCCGTGTCCTCGTCTTACCGAAGTAAATACCGCTCGATCGAGATCGTCAGCGGCCCGTCGCTCGGGGCGACGATCGGCTGGGCCGTGCTGGCAATTTTTGCGCAAACAACGTTCGCGCCGTACATTGCGTATCGCGGCACCGTTCCTTCTCTCGTGACGATCGCCATCGTGTTGTACGCGGTGCGCGTCGGCGCGCGTCGCGCTGTAATTCTTGGGATCATCGCGGGCGCACTCGAAGACGCGATCAGCGGCACCGGCGGCGCCTGGACGATCGCGACGACGATCGTTGCGCTTGCGGCGGGTACGGTCGCGCGAGGATTCTTCTCCGACGGCTTTCCGATACTCGGCGCGCTTGTCGCGATCACCGTCCTCGCACGCGAAGCCATTTTTTGGTTCGTCATGAGATTGCAGGGATATCCGCCCGGCCTCGGCACCGCGCATTTTCACGCGGCCGTCACGCAAGCGATCATTACCGGCGTCATTGCAATACTTTACCTGGTCGGACGCTCGCGACTGATCGTCGACCGCACCAACGTCGAACGCTATCCGTGAACCTCCGTTCACCGCTGCGCTTCGCCGCGTTCGGCATCGTTCTGGCCGCTGCACTTATCGCGATCATCGTTCGCCTCACCCAAGTGCAGATCGTGCAGGGCGAGGTGTACGCCGCGGCCGCCCGCGCAAATCAAGTGCAGCTCATTCCGGTCGCCGCGCCGCGCGGCCTCATTGTCGACCGCCATGACATCGTCATGGTGCGCAGCCGGCCCTCGTTCGTTTGTGCACTGATTCCATCCGAGGTCAAGAACATCGAGATGACCGTGCACGAGCTGGCATCGATTCTCCAACTGAACGAAGCGATGCTCTGGGACCGCTTGCTGCACCATCGCGGCGTCAACTACAAGAATTTTGCCGAAGTACAGGTCTATGAACCGTACGGTCCGGTTATTCTCGCGACTGAACTATCGCCGGTGCAGATGGCGCGCTTAGCTGAAGCGCAAACGGACCTGCCCGGCGTCGACTTCGAGGCACAGCCGGTTCGGAATTATCCGTATAAAAGCGAGGGCGCGCATCTTTTCGGCTATGTCGGCGCCATTACCGAAAGCGAGTACGCCGAACGCAAGCGCCTCGGCTACTCGCCGAACGACGTCATCGGAAAGGATGGCCTCGAGGAACAGTACGATTCGTATCTGCGCGGGAAAATCGGTGGTCAGCAAATCGAAGTCGACGCGTCGGGCGCGCTCAAGAACCGGCTGAATTTCGCAAACCCCGTACCCGGCAATACGCTCGTTACCACGATCGATTGGCGCCTGCAACGCATCGTCGAGAAAAACTTGCGCGCGCAGCTGCGGCACTGGAGCAAGCTCCGCGGCCATCGTCTTTCCGGGGCCGTCGTCATCATCAATCCAAAAGACGGCGGCATACTGGCGCTGGCGTCGTACCCCGAGTATGACCCAAATGATTTCGCCACCCCGATCAGTGACAAGAAGTTTTCGCACTATCTCAACGACCCGCTACGGCCCCTGTACGACCGCGCAATCGGCGCTGCATCGCCCACCGGTTCGACGTTCAAGATGGTTACGGGTTCGGGAGCGATAAGTTCGGGCGCCATCAAACCGAATCAGGTTTTGTACGACAGTGGCGCCTGGTATTGTCACGGAGTGACGTTCCGCGACATCGCTGCAGGCGGAATCGGCCGCACCGATTTCATTCGTGCGCTTGCCGCATCCTCGGATGGCTACTTCTACCAACTCGGCGATCGCCTCGGGCATACGCGTCTGCGCTACTACGCGCTGCAATACGGACTTGGGCAGACGCTCGGGATCGATATTCCCGGCGAGTTCGAGGGCAACTGGCCGACCAACGCCTGGTCCATGAAAGTGTACAAAGTGCCGCTTGAACCGAGCGATGTTTGCCAACTCGCCATCGGCCAAGGCGCGATGGAAGCGACGCCGCTACAGATGGCCAACGTGACCGCGACCGTGGTAAACGGCGGCACGCTGTTTCGCCCACACATTGTCGAAGCAATCCGATCGCCGCACG
>Ga0302324_100003621_pt1 | contig 34824 bp, 34 predicted proteins | sample Palsa_T0_1_FD_201949 | JGI IMG/M metagenome (GOLD analysis project Ga0302324, IMG submission 201949) | Peat permafrost microbial communities from Stordalen Mire near Abisko, Sweden - Palsa_T0_1 | ecosystem: Environmental > Terrestrial > Soil > Palsa > Peat permafrost | place: Sweden: Abisko...
CTGAAGGAGAAAGGCAAACAATCCATCAGCTTCACCGGTGGGGTGAGCGGCGTGGCCGGCACGTTCGTGGGGTTCTCCTACCAGACGAACAATTTCCTGGGGTTGGGCGAGACGCTGACGCTTTCGGCGCAGATCGGAAACGTGCAGAGCCAGGTGTCGTTTGGATTTACCGAGCCGTATATGTTCGACCGCCCGCTTTCGACCGGGTTCACGGTGTTCTATACGAAGTTGGATTACAACACAGCCCGCCAGGAAGGGATCTTGCTGGGGCAGCAGGTCGCCATCAATCCGGCGCTGCAGGAAAATTACAATACGGACTCGAAGGGTTTTACGTTGTTCGGCAATTATCCGGTGCGAAAGTTCTCGAAGGCGGGCTTCGCGCGGTTCGGGCTGCAATATGGCTGGTCGACGACGAATATTACCCCCTTCAGCCAGTCGGCGACGTTGCTCTTCGAACTGACGAAATATACAAGCCTCGCCGGGCCGACCGCGCTCAAGGGAATACAGCAAAGCTCGATCACGCCAACCTTCACATACAACAGCGTGGATAGCCAGCTGTTCCCGACGCACGGCAGGAGCTTCTACTTCGGAAGCTCATTCGTGGGCGGGCCGCTGGGCGGGAACATCAACACGATCAGCAACAACTTCGAGATGACCTATTTCCGCCCCGTGCATCGAGGACGGAATGTGATCGCCGTCAAGTTCGCTTCGGGGATTATCAGCGGCTACGGGGGAAGGGAAATTCCTCCGAACAGCCGGTTCTATCTGGGCGGCGAGCAGGACGTGAGAGGGTACGATTTTTATACGATCTCGCCGTTCGTGTTCATACCAGACGCGACTACGACGGTCATACCGTACACCGATCCGCATATCCTGAACGCGCAGGGAAATCCGACCACCGTGTTGCTGCCCGTGAACGTGCTGCAGTTTGTGCCCACGCGGCCCGGAGGCGATACGCGGGCGGTGCTAAACACCGAATACCGGATTCCGCTGGTGAAGACTTATGTGAGCTTGAGCCTGTTTAACGACCTGGGGTTGAGCGGAGACATTGCGGGCTTGCACTTGGATCCCGCGGCGGTGAATGCGCTGCAGCAGCAATATCCGAATCCCGATTTTCCGGGATTGCAGATACCGTCAAAGCTCTCGATCGCCTCAGGGACAAATTTCCGTCCCCATACGTCGGCGGGAGTAGAGGTGACGTTTCAACTGCCGATCATTCAGGCGCCGTTCCGGATTTACTACGCTTACAATTATTTTCGTCTGACGCAAACGATCCGGCCGCCGATCGGGGCCTGGGAATTAAGTCCGGCGGTGCGCCAGTCTTTGATAGACTCCGGCGTTTACTTTACGGATGTGGTGCCGGCACTGACGACATTCTTGCAACAGGCGCAATCTACCCAGACGATTCCGCCGGGGCTTCTGGAACCGAAGTCGACATTGCGGTTCACGGTGGGCCGAACCTTCTAGGCAATGCGAAGGCGGCCAAGGACGCTGGATAGCACGAATCGATATTCCCGTGTAGAGAGGGTGGGCGCGATGGCTGGACGATACTACAGGAAGCTCGGAGGAATGTTAGGCGCCATGGCGCTGTTCGTGACCGCTTTCACCGGGTGCGGCAGCAATTCCGCCCAGGTGGGCATAACGGTGACCGGGCCGACGGCCTCTCCGGTGACCGTGGTGTTGAAAGGCCAGGCGCAATTTGGGGCAACGGTCACGGGGATTTCGACCACCAGCGTATTCTGGCAAATCTGCCTGCCTGCGACTTCGACGACCATCCAACCAACGAATTGCACGGTGCCGCAGCCGCCGACCCAAGGTGCGCCCATTCCAGCAAGTCCGCTGACCGGCTACGGCACGATCACGGCCACGGGCCTCTACACCGCGCCGCCGGCGATACCGGCGCAGAATAACTTTGTAATCATGGCCAGCAGTACGGTGAAGCCGACATCCTTTGGAATCATATTTGTGAATCTGGATTCCGGAGTCAACGTGGTGGTGAATCCGACGACCGCCGACATTGGGCCAAACGAAACGTTCCAATTCACAGCAACAGTTTCGGGATTGGCGAGCAATGCCGTCAACTGGAGCGTGCCGTCGCCGGCGTCACAGTTTGGGACGATCAGCCCCAGCGGCTTGTATCAGGCGCCTGCCACCCCTCCCGCGGGCGCGGTAACGGTGACGGCGACCGCGACTGCGGACAGTTCCAAAATTGGCACGGCTCAAGTGACGATCGGACCCGGCGGACCACCCGTAATCACCTCAATCGACCCGACGGTTGCGGCACAGGGATCGGTTCAGCAGGACATCTACATAACCGGTTCGAATTTCTTGAGCACGAGCGTGGCAGAGATTGGCGGCATCCCGGTTCCCACGACATTCATCGGTACAAATCTGCTGCGGGCGACGATTCCGGCGGCGCAATTGACGCAGGCCGGACTGTCTCCAATTACGGTTTTGACTCAGAACGGCGGCGCGAACACTCCGGGCCCGGTCAATCTGAGTATTTTTGCTGTGCGGCCCGCTGTCGTCTCTTCCACTCCTGACAGCGTGGCGCAGAACGGCGCCAGCGCGGCAGTAAATCTGACCGGAGGATTTTACGTAGCGGGGGTAACGTCGGCGACCTTTCAGGGCGCGGCCGTGACGCCATCGATCTCAAACAGCCGGCAGATGTCGATTCCCATTCCTGGTGGACCCCTGGGCACGCCGGGGTTGTATCCGATCGTGGTGCAAAATTCGGGAGTGGCGGCGGGACAGCCCTTCAAGGCCGCGGTGAATCTTGGTGTGACGCCTGTGCCAGGCAGCATTGCGACCGCGCCGACCACGACAGGAATTTCCGTAGGCGTAAGCCCCTCGGCGGTGGCAATCGACGAAGCGGATGGAATCGCCGTAGTGGCGAACAGCGGAAGCAACTCGGTTTCTCTGATCAGCCTAGCCACGCATCTTCCGGTAGCCCCGGCGATCGCCGTTGGGACGAATCCAACCAGCGTGGCCGTGGACGATCTGTTGCCGGACGCCGAAGCGCTGGTGGTAAACAACACCGATCAAACTGTTACAGCGATCGATCTGAAGACCCTTAGCGTAATAAGGATCTTTAGTGTTTCGATCTCATCCGGCACCAATCCACCGCTTCCGTTTTCCATCGGAATCAATCCGGTGACGCATCGCGCCATCGTGGCGTACCAGTCGACGAATCAGGCGACGGTGATCGACCTGCTGAATCCCAACGCGGCGCTTCATTGCGCGACGCCGCCGTGCGTGGTGCAACAAATCGGCGGCGGGGGGACGTCCTACAGCACGGGAGTGAGCCCATTGGTGGCGATCGATCCGAGCATCAATTGGGCGGTGATCACGCCGGGTGGCGCGGGCAGCATCAACATTGTGGACCTGGGCGTAGCCCCGAGTAGCGATGAGCCTAGCGGACGAACTCCGCAAATTGTGGGTGGTCTCACGATTTCGCCTACGGTGCAGGGTGTGGCCGTGAATGCGGAGACGCATGGCGTGCTATTTTCCGATATCACCACGGGAAGTGTGTTCACGTTCAGCTTGCTCGACAACACGGTCAATGCGGTTAAGGCGTTGGGCGGCGGAGCTTTCAATAAGCCGGGTTTCACCGCGGCGGCGGCCAGCTCGCTAGAAAATGTAGGCATTGCTGTAAACAGCCAGGACAGGTCGGCGGTGATCGTGGACATGGAAAATGCGGACATCTTGCAGACGGTCACCGGAATCGGGAGCAGTTCGGTGCTGCCGGCTGTCGCTGTCGATCCGGGAACGAACCAGGCTGTCGTGGTGAACCGGCAAGACAATGCTGTCGAGATCGTCTCGCTGGGCAATACGCTCAATCCCTTGCAGATTACCGAGTCTCGGCCGGTGATAGCGTACGGGGGGCCTGGCACCGCCAATCTGACGCTGACAATCAACGGTTCCGGATTCACCGGGGGATCCCAAGTACAACTGGATGGCACGGCCGTTCCGGTTACGTCGGTTTCCGCGAACGGACGGCAGATCGTGGCTTCGGTGCCCGGCGGCATGCTCAGCGGCGCCCGGCGATACTTTGTGCAAGTGAGCAATGGCGGGAGCGCGGTTTCGAATGTGACTCACCTGACAGTGGTGCAGCCTATTTCCGTAGGCAGGACTCCCGTGGGAGTAGCGGTGGATACCGACCGTGACCTCGCGGTAGCGACGAATTCTGTCGACGGTAATGTTTCGCTGATTTCGTTGGCACCGCCTTCGCCGGAATCGCCGCAGTCGCTGGGGGCTGTGGGAACGGTGGGGCTGCCGGTCACGGTGGGCACGACGCCGGAGGGCGTCGCCGTGCTGCCGCGGTTGGGGGTAGCAGTGGTGGCGAACAATGGAAGCAATAACGCAACCATCGTCGATCTAACGGGCGTGCGCATACCGGTCAACGTAATCCCATGCGGCGGGTCGTGCACAAATCCCACCGGTGTCGCGATGGACCAAGACCTGGGCGTTGCGGTTGTCACCAACACGAACTCAAGCCAGAGTGGAAATCCGGCCATCAATGGGACCGTGAGCTTCATTTCCAATCTGGCCGGCGCGCCGTCAACGACCGACCAAGTTGTGGATCAGGATCCGGTTGCCGCAGCGGTCGATCCGGGGCTGGGTTTCGCGGCAGTTGCGACGGCGTCGTCGGCAAGCAGCGTCGACATCCTAGACATACTGAACAATACGTTCACCGGTAGAGTGTCGGGGACGCTACTAAATCCGAGTGGAGTGGTGTTCGATCCGGTGAATCAGATCTTCGTGGTGGTCAACAGCTTGCTGAACAATGTCGTGTTCGTAGACCCGAATACGCTTATCCCGACATCAGCGCGCGTGGGAATCAATCCGACCTCGGTCGACTATAACTTCCAGGACAGCACGCTGGTGACGGTGAACTCGTCGACTCATATTCTGTCGGTTCTCGACTACGTTTGCCCGCCGAATGCATTCGTGCCGGCCTGCTCGGGCCCGCTGGTGCGTGACGTATTGGGAATCGGCGGAGTACAGAACTCGTCCTTCGTGCTGGGGCCGAATGCCATTGCCATCGATCCGAGGCTGAACCTGGGAGCGCTGGTCGATCCGGACAACAATCGCGTGCTGCTGGTTCCGCTTCCGCGATAGGCGGCGATTTAGAGCGGCGGAAGTGGGCAAGGCGCGTCGCGTCGGGGAATGCGATTGCCATGACCGGAATTCGCAGCTATAATCCGGCGTTTGCATTAATCGAGATTTTTCGCCATTTTTAAGGAGTAGGTGATGAGACTTCGAACGATATGGGCAGTTGGAGTGGCAATTCTGGCGACAACGCTTTTGACGCCGGCCGCATGGTCGCAGACGGCCGCCGCTCCGGGGATGAAATTCGGCGTCATCAACGTGCAAGCAGCCATACAAACCACGGCGGAGGGCAAATTAGCCGGGGCCGAGCTGCAGTCGCAATTTGCGCCGCGACAGACCGAACTGCAGAACATGCAAAAACAGATCCAAGATGACGACGCGCGGCTGCGCGCGGGCCAGGCGACGCTCGGCGATGAGGAAAAGTTTCGCCTGCAGCGGGAAATAGACACGCTGCAGCGCAGCCTTCAACGCAAGACGCAAGATGCGACGGACGATTTCAATCAGGCGCAGCAAGATGTGCTGAACCGCCTGGGACGCAAGCTGATCGAAATAATCGATAAATATTCGAAGGAAAACGGCTACGGGCTCATCCTCGACACTTCGTCGCAGCAGACGCCGGTGATGTACGCGGCGAATCAAATCGACATCACTCAAGACATCGTCCGGCTCTACGATCAGAGCTATCCGGTGAAGGCTTCAACGGGTACGCCGACGCCTAAGGCGGCGCCAAAGCCCGCGCCGGTTGCGCCCGGCACGCCGAAGCCGTAGTTGGCGGCGCTGCGGATTCGAGTCGGTTAAGGGTCCTTTCGGCAGTGGGCGAAAGGGCCCTTTTTTTCGGAATATGCCCTCGCGGCGGACAAACCCGGTTTGTCCCCGCGCGGCCCTTCGGATATGATGAGTCGTTCGCCCCAAGGCAAGAGCAGTTTCTTGAGCCCGGGAAAAAGCACATCCCTCACACTATCCGCAAAAGCGCGGTTGTGTTCGGGATGACAATGACGGGATGGAATTCGCGGATTAATCTCAGGAGGCAAGGAGCATGGCAATTTCCGTGGGAACGGCAGCGCCGGAATTTTCGTTGAAAGATCAAAATCAGAAGGAAGTGAAGCTGTCGGATTTCAAGGGCAAGAAGAATGTAGTAATTGTCTTCTACCCTCTCGACTGGAGCCCGGTGTGCACGAACGAGCACGTTTGCTTCGTGAATGAGCTGAAGAGCTTCGAGAAACTCGATGCGCAAGTGCTGGGCGTGAGCGTCGACAGCACGTGGTCGCATAAAGCGTTCGCGGAAAAGATGGGAATTCAATATCCGTTGCTGGCGGATTTCCAGCCGCGCGGCGCGGTGGGCAATCTGTTCGGCGTCTACCTGGCGGACAAGGGAATTACCGGGCGCGCGATTGCGGTGGTCGACCGCGACGGGAAACTCGCATGGTTCAAGAACTACGACATTCCGACCGTGCCGGACGTGAAGGAAGTTGCTGAAGCGATTGCGAAACTGAAGTAAGCGGACCCGGCGCGGCGTACGAGTAGGTTTTCAGTGTGCCGAGGCCGTTGTTGGCGCGAAGGTGCGGATGTAATCGACGATCTGCCAGCGCTCCTGCTCGGTCAGTTTATCCGCAAAAGCGGGCATGGGCAGGTCGCCCTCGGTGATCTCCTGGAAGATTTGGCCGTCGGCTAATTCGCCCATCTCCCGAGCGTTTGTGAAATCCGAAGGGGCCACCGATAGCTCCACCGCTTTCTCTCCCTGGCCATTGCCTTTTTCCCCGTGACATTTTTGACAATGCTGGACGTAGGATTGCTTCCCCGCGGCCAGGGCCGGGGCGGTGGCGGGAATGGGATTCTTCAACTTCTTGGCCCTGGCCGCGGCGCTCCCGTTTCGCACGAACCAAACAATAGCGAACGCGGCCGCGGCCAGGCACGCAGCCAGGGCCAGGAGTCCCAATCGGCGCGAGAGCGGCTTCACCATAATCTTCAGGGCGCCGCGTGCAAGGCGCGCATGACGGAAATCACGACGAGCACCAACATCACCGCAACATACACGCGCAGCCCCCAGAGGAGTGCGCGCAGCCCCGGAGAAAGCTGCCGAGGGCCGAAGCGCGTTTGCTGTTTCGCCGCAACGACTTGATCGGCCTCAAGCAGTGAAAGAACCACGGTTGGCGTGAAAGTCGACGGTTGTTTGGCAGCCAAGCGTTCGAGATTCTCCCCGCTGTTTTCCGGGCGAGATTGATTCGAGCGGTCATCCATGCGTGCAGTCATGCGTGCATCTCCTTCATCCCCCGAGCCAATGCGGGAAAATCGTCGCCAGGCCGAAACCCAATCCCGCGAAGACCAAGAGAACGGTGACAACCACGCCGGCGATGTTGCCCCAGATTCCGTTCACGTATTCGCCCATCACTTCACGATCGTTGACCAAAAGCAGGAGAAAGGCTAGAGCAGGCGGCATGGCCAGGACGGCGATGACGTTCACTGTGAGCACAACAAATTCCAGCGGAAAGTGCGGAATCAGTACCAATGCCGCCGCCGCTGCCGCCGATCCCAGTAATGTGAGATAAAACGGCCACGCTTCGCGCAACGGCCGGTTCAAACTGTGGCTGGTTCCAAACACCTCGCCGAATGCGTATGCGGACGATGTGGAAATGGTGATTGCCGCGACGATGCCCGCTTCAAAAATGCCGAGCGCGAAGAGCGATGCGCCAATGTGGCCAATCCACGGCTCGAGGGCCTCGGCGAATTGCGCGGCCTGGAAATTATCCGCGCTGATGCCGTGGTGAAACAGCGGCGTGGTGGCGAGCACGGCGGCGATGGCGAACAGCGAAGCGAGAAGCACGCCCAGAAATGTGTCGGTACGGCCGGCGGAAATGTCGCGCGGCTGCATGCCCTTATCGACCACGGCGCTTTGCTGGAAGAACAGCATCCAGGGGGTGACGGTTGCTCCGATGTCCGCGAGCATCAAGATCAGAATGTCGTAGTGGCTGCCGGTGGGTAGCGGCGTCCAGGTGAGGAATGCGTGACCGAGGGCGAACCAGTCGGGATGGGCCAGAATGGCGGCGGGGACGAAGAGTCCGTTGAAGATGGCCAGGCCCAAAGTAATCCGTTCCCAGGTCCAATAGCGCCCGGTGGTTATGGCGCCGAGCACGATAACGAGCGCGCCGCCGACGGCGACACCTGGGCGAACGCCGAAAAATCCGAGACCGGCGCGGACGCCGATAAATTCGGTGACCAAGGTCAAGAAATTACCGATAACCAAATCCCCCATGGCGAAGAAACCCCAGAACTTGCCGAAGCGGTCGAAGATGAGTTCGGCGTGGCCGCGATGCGTGACAGCTCCCAGGCGCACGGTCATTTCCTGCACGATGAATCCGACGAGGAATGTGAGTACGACGAAAGGAATGAAGAAGCCGATGCCGAACCTCGCACCCGTAGCGGAATAAGAAAGCATGCTCGGTGCATCATTTTCTCCGAGGAAGACCAATATTCCCGGGCCAATGAGCAGCCAGAGGAGGCGAGTGCGTCCAAGTAAATTGGCGCCGCGGCTTCGCACGCGTGCGCGAGCGACTTGCCAGCGGTCGCGTGCGCGGTCCACATCTTCGTGCGTTAATAGATGGGCCAGATTTTCCGCGGCCGGAGATGCGGCGGCGGATTCCGTGGTGGGTTGGGCGTGGCGATACTCGGGATTAGGCGTGGGGGCGGATGGTTCCATGGTTAACTATGTTGAACTTAATATATAAACTACGCTTAACATCGGCGAACGTCAACGGGCGAGTTACGCGAGGAGCAACAGCTGCTATAGTGTGTGCCGCCGCAATCATAAAAAGGAGAGGCAATGTCCGAACCGGTGAAGGGGCAAGTGCAGATCAAGGCCGACGAGAAAGAACTCCTCGGGCAGTATGCGAACCTGGTGATGGTGCATCATAATGCCGAAGAGTTCACATTGAACTTCATTTATTTGTTCCCCACCGTGCCGCAGGGCAAGCTGCTGGCGAGCTTGATTGTGAATCCCGCGCATGCCAAGCGGCTGGCGCGGGCGCTCGCGGAGAATGTGGCGCGATACGAGGCGCAATTTGGACCGCTGCCGGAGGGGCCAGGACCTGCACCGGAACCAAACGTAGGATTCGTGCAATAGGACGGGGCGGGCTTTGCGAAGCGGCAACGGCTCAATTTGAGTCTTCGCGGCCAACGATCCATTTTCCGTTGGGTTCGAGTAATTCGAGGCCCACGGCGAATCCGCTCCCGGGGACCCACTTGCAGTAGACCACGCGAGCGCCGGATTGAAAGCCACCTGCGAGGGCGGTGAGAGTGAGGCGCTGATTCTTTCTCCATCGCCTCACGCTCAAAACCCTGGCGCCCCGGGCGCTAACATCGCGCGTGAACGTGCTCTCTCGAAGAGAAGAAAGACTGTGGCCGGCGAGGTTGACTTCCACTTCAATGGGGATGCGCGGATCGCGGCGGGCGATGGAGAAAATCTTCGGAGGCTTGATCGCGGTTGGCATTTGCCTGACCCCCTATCTTCGAGGTTATAAGCAAGCTGCTACGTGACCTAGACGAATCCTCTTCTTGTCCTGATCTTTCATTTGATAAAGAGCGCGGTCGGCGGCCCCGAGAAGCTGTTCGATTGTAGTTCCCTGAGTGGGATAGACCGCAACGCCCACGCAGGCGGAGATGGAGGGCTCCTGGCGGTCTTGCGCGATGCGTTCGCAAATTCGTTCGGCGGCCTTGCGGGCTTCCGGCTCGCCAGTTTCCGGCAGTATGAGCGCAAACTCGTCCCCGCCATAGCGCGCCGGTGTATCGATGGTACGGCTACCGTCCCGAAGCGCAGCGCCCATACGCTTAATGGCGCGGCTGCCGGTGAGGTGGCCGTGCTTGTCATTGATCTTTTTCAGTTCGTCCAAGTCAAAAAGCAAAACGGCGAAGCTCCGGCCGGTGCGGCGGGAGCGCTGGATCTCGCTTTCGAGCACTTCGATGAGCCGCCGGTGGTTCGCCAGTCCAGTGAGCGAATCGGAAGCGGCCCAATGACTGACTTGATCGAAGAGCTGGGCGTTGTCCAGAAGCGTTCCTCCCAGAACGACGACGTAGCTCATCACCATCCAAACATGGGCGAGCACGTAGGGCGCATCGAGGACGCGCTGCGACTGACTCATGGTGATGTGGCACAGGACGTTGAGCCCCGCAGCGGCGAAAAGCGCGATATCGAGCTGGGCACTCACCCGACGGAGACGGCGGCCGTACCCGATAGTGGCGGCAATATAGATGGCCGCAGGCAGCAGGTCCAAGGGACGCGGTATGACCGCGCCAACGTGAATCTGCGGCGCGTGCGGGAGCATGAAGTAGAAGACGCTGGTGAGATAAGCCACCGCCCCCACAATCAGTGTGGCTCCGGCCATTTCCTTGCCCGGCTCGCGGGCCACGGGGATGCGGCTCTCTACCGCCAGGGCGGCCAGTAGCAGGACGCCCAGAAGAGTGCGTCCGGCGAGCCAGCCGAGGGAAATATCGTGACTGACGGGAGTGACGAGCATCCCTCGGTAGAATGTCATACTCGTGCCGGCTTCGATGAGTCCCGCCAGGACGAATCCGAAGGCCAAGATTAGCGAAATTCGATCGTGGGTGCCACGGAAGCGCACCATGGCATTGGCCGCGAAGGTGAAGGCGATGAGGCTACCGGCCATTTCAAGGTAGGCGTCAAGGAGCGGGTCGGCTCGATAGGAAGAATTGCGGAGACACCACAACAGTACGCAGTAAGCGGCAATGGCGGCGCCGATAAGGACGCTGCGAAGAGGCAACAGTCCGGAAGGCTTGTTTCGTACGACCACAGCTATCCCCCAAGAAAAACAGCCAATTTTAGGATAGCAACTCCGATGCCCTTGTCGAAGGTAGTTTTAGTACTCGGTAACCTATGCTTCAACAGTAAGATATGGGGAAAAGTGAAAGAGGCTAAGGCCGAAAATGCCGCGAATTCGCCTCCTTTCGCCCTGTCAAAACGTAAGGCGCGAGGGCGTCTCTACACAATCCGCGGGGCGCTAGGGCTTGGGAACGGCCGGAGGAAGGTCGAAGGCCTGGACGGCGCTCTGGAAGTTGGCGTTCTTGTGGGCACCATCACAGAAGGGTTTGGACTGCGAATGCCCGCAGCGGCATAGGGCTATGTTCGCGCGGCCGCCGAGCCCGAAGGGCTTGCCTTCCTGGTCGACCACCTCAAAGTCGCCTTCGACCTTGACGGAGCCGTTATTGCGAATCGTAATCTTCGTAGCTGCCATGCTGATCCCTCCCCGGGGTTCGAATCTTGGCTACAAGTGTCAATTTGTGGCAGTGGACGGCCGCGGTGCTCAGTACTTGGGCACCGACGGGTCGACTTCGTCGGACCAGGCGAGAATGCCGCCCTTCAGATTCCAAATCTTCTTGAATCCGGCTTTTTGCAGGAACTCGACGGCGTCGGCCGAGCGCTTGCCGCTGCGGCAGTGGGCAACGATCTCGCGGGAACTATCCAGCTCGTTGACGCGACGCGTCAGCTCTCCCAGCGGAATCAGATGGCCCTTCAGGTTGCAGATCTGGTATTCGTGCGGCTCGCGGACGTCGAGAATATAGAGATCGTCGCCGCGATCGAGCCGAGTCTTCAGATTTTTGGGTGTAATTTCCGGAACATTGGTAGCCATGGAAGGGGCCTCCTCGCCTCGAATACCGCAAAATTGCACGTAGTCAATCAGCTCCGTGACCGTGGGATGCTCGCCGCACACCGGGCAATCGGGATTCTTGCGCAGCTTGAGCTCGCGGAACTTCATCCCCAGGGCGTCGAAGAGTAAGAGACGGCCTACGAGGGGATCGCCCTTACCGAGAATCAGCTTTAGAGTTTCGGCGGCCTGGATGGTCCCGACGATGCCAGGCAGAACACCGAGTACGCCGCCTTCCGCGCACGAGGGAACGAGGCCCGGCGGGGGAGGTTCGGGATACAGGCAGCGGTAGCACGGGCCGCCCGGATAGCCGAACACGGTGATCTGCCCGTCGAAGCGGAAGATCGAACCGTAGACGTTGGGCTTGCCCAGCAGAACGCAGGCGTCGTTCACCAAGTAGCGGGTGGGAAAGTTGTCCGTGCCGTCGACGATGATGTCGTAGTCTTTGAAAATTTCCAGGGCGTTTGCGCTGGTCAGCTCGGTTTCAAAAGTATCGATGCGGATGTCGGGATTCAGATCGTGGAGCCGATTCGCGGCGGCCAGAATTTTGGGTTTGCCGACGTCACTGTTGCCGAACAATACCTGCCGCTGGAGATTCGTCGAATCGACAACGTCGAAATCCACCAGACCCAGCCGTCCTACGCCAGCGGCAGCCAGGTAAAGCCCGAGCGGCGCCCCAAGGCCCCCGGTTCCCACGCACAGCACCTTGGCTTGCTTGATCTTAAGCTGCCCATCCATGCCCACTTCGGGCATGATCAAGTGACGGCTGTAGCGTAGGATTTCTTCCTTGGAAAGTGTTACCGGTTTGGCCGCTGGTTCCACAGGAACTCCGATTTTAGTAGCCATGGCAGAATTCTCCCGAGCGGATCACGATCAGTTTCGCGCGCCGCCGGCAATGGAAGGCACGATGCTGATGGTGTCGCCTTCGCGCACGGCGGTCTGGTCTTTTTGGAGATAGCGAATGTCTTCGTCGTTCACGTAGACGTTGACGAAGCTGCGCAGTTTGCCGTCATCGGAAAACAGGTGCTTTTTCAAATCACCGAACTGGCCGGTGAGCGCAGCAAGCGCCTCGGCGACGGTCGCGGCCTTCACTTCAACGCTGTCTTTCTTGTCGGCGTACGCCCGTAAAGGTGTAGGAATCATGACTTTAACTGCCATTCGTATTCCTCCTAATTCAAAACAGAGACCCAAACCGGCTCGTTCTTAGATGCCGGCAGAGTGCGCTTTGATCTCGATTGCTTCCGGGTCGTACGCACCGCGATCATCATGCAAACGCCAAGAGGTCGTATCCCGCGGCTCGCGCTTCTGAACGCTGACGATGATGTAGCTGTACCAGGGCCAGGCGTGTTCCCGGTCAAATTCACTGGGGCGGGCCGGAGCGTCAGGATGGGAATGATACCACCCGATCAGGCCGATATGCTTTTCGCGCGCGGTTTTTTCGGCCAGGAGCACGTCGTCGGGAGTGACTTCGAAGCGATTGCGCGGCGAATCGTCACGGCGATTGGCGAGCGGCAACAGGTCGAGCACCTCGCGCCCGGCGTCTTCGTCCCGGCCGAGAAGCGCGCCGCAACATTCGTGCGGATATGTTTCCACGCCGTGAGCGTGAATTCGATTGATGAGGTCCTGTGAAATTTTTAGGGCGAAGGCGCTCACTCTCCGCTCCAGAAGCGTTCGCTGAGATATTTTTCGCCGGAATCGGGAAAGACGGTGACGATGACGGCCTGCTCATTCTTGGGCACGCGCCGCGCGACCTCGAGGCAGGCGCACAGCGCCGCTCCGGAACTCACGCCGACCAGAATTCCTTCTTCGCGCGCGAGACGCCTGGCCATTTGCTGCGCGTCTTCGGTGCGCATCTCGAGATTTTCATCGGCCACAGTGGCATCGTAAATGGCCGGCACGATATTGGTGGGCATGTGTTTCAGGCCCTCGAGACCGTGGAAGCCCGAGTCGGGCTGCATGCTGATGCAACGAATCTTTGGATTCAATTCCTTGAGGCGTCGCGTGGTGCCGACAAACGTGCCGCTGGTGCCGAGGCCTGCAACGAAATGGGTGACGCGCCCTTGTGTCTGCTCCCAGATTTCCGGCGCGGTGGTGGAATAGTGCGCGGCCGGATTGGCAGGGTTGCCGTACTGATCGGGATAGAAATACTTTTCGGGATCGGCTTGGTAAATCTCTTTCACGCGGCGGATCGCGCCATCGGTGCCTTCATCACCGGGCGTGGAGACGATCTCTACTCCGTAGGCGGCGAGGATCTGCTTGCGCTCGGGGGAAGCGCTGGAAGGAAGGCACAACTTCACGCGGTAGCCGAAGGCCGCTCCGATCATCGCGTAGGCGATGCCGGTGTTGCCGCTGGTCGCGTCCAGGATGACTTTGCCGGGGCGCAGAGCGCCGCGACGCTCGCCATCGCGGATCATGGAAAGCGCGGCACGATCCTTCACCGAGCCGCCAGGATTGAACCACTCGGCCTTGGCGTAGATGCCGACATTGGGATATTCAGTGCCGAACCTCTCGATGCGGATCAGCGGAGTGTTGCCGACGCGTTCGACGAGGCGCTGGCCCAGCAATGCTCCTGGCGCGGATGATGGATTTGGGGACACGAGCGGTTTGTTGGTTAGCGTCACGTTGAGTGATTTCAGATTATTGAGATGCCCTAGAGGGCCTCTTGAGCCCTGGGAAACCCTCGCATTTTAGCAAATCGGGGACGCATTTCGTTAGCGCTATACTTTCCAGGCGACATCCGGTGACATCTGAGGGCGGCTTTCAGGCTGAGCAAAAACTGGCGCGCGGACCGCAAGCAATTTGGCCCTTTACAGCGAGGCCTCGGACTTCATATCCTGAAGGGCCATGTGGTACGTCAACAAGCTGTTCGACCAGGCCCAAGTGGAGTCATTGAAGTCGAAAGGCTTCCTGGTTCGCTCTTCGGGCGGGGTCGCGCGAATCGAGCAGTACAATTGCGGGGCGGAGCTCCGCAAGGAGCCTGGCGGGCGCTATCAGATGACGGTGCCCCCCTCGATTATGACGCAGGGACGCTTCGCGCGGCTTTGGGACGCGGGCTATCAGAAATTTCTGCTGACCAGCGAGGGAAGTAAGTTTCCCGTGCGAGTCAATCAGTTGGGCGAGCTTCGCCGCTTCAATGAGGAGTTGCGCACCGCGCTCGGCGTACCCACGTACTACAACGAGGCGCTCGGCTCGACGTGCCAGTACAGCGTCTACGACCGCGTGAAGGGTCGAGTCGGCGACGTGCCGGACGAGACCGTCGGGGCCCACGAAGAAGCTGAACATTAGCCAGCGCTTGCCCAAAACGCTGTCTGTAGTTACCCGCCCGAATAATTAGCCTCGAGGAGACAGGTGCGAATGGCTCAGGTCGTAGCGCTGGTGGACGACTTGTTTTTCCAGGCAAAGCTCGTCGAGACGGCGAAGCTGCTTGGCGTCGATCTGCGCACCTGCACCACACCTGATGCGCTCGCCGCGGAAATCGCCAAAGATGCCCCGAGGTTGGTCATCGTGGATTTGAATGCGCGCGAGAATCCTCTCGGAGCTGCCGAAAAGGTGCGGGCCAGCGGCCAGAAAATCACGCTGGTGGCGTTTCTTTCCCACGTGCAGGTGGATCTGGCGGCGCGCGCAACCGCCGCGGGATTTCCGGAGGTCATGCCGCGCTCGAAATTCACGCAGAACCTGGCAACCATACTGGGCCGGACCCAATCCCAAATCTGATGATGCTGAAGCCGTTTCAAATTTGCCGATTCTTTGCGGTTATTCCACTGGCCACTGTCCTGGCTGTTCTCCTGCTTGGGCCTGTGCCGATCCAAGCGCAGGCCGAGTCAGCCGCGGACCCGGCGGCGGCGCTGAGCGCGGCCCTCTCTGCGGCGTGCCGCGCGGACCAAGCGCAATTTGAAAAATATCTTACCGTCGACAGCGCAGCCGCGCTTCGAGGACTGCCCGCGGATCAGCGAGCGGCTTTTCTGAAACGCTTTTCGCTCTCCGAGGAAGCCGGGAAGGCGCTCGTTACCTCGGGGCCGCAGAATCATCCCGTCGTGCGCTGCCAGGCGCCAGGGGGTACGGCCGAGTTCCGTTTCGGTGACGAGCGGGTACACGACAACCTGGCGTTCATTCGTGTGGATGTAGTTGATTCCGAGCAGACGAATTTCGGATTGATTCGCGAAGACGGTGTGTGGCGGCTGCTTTCGCTCGGGTTGGTGATGCTGGATGTGCCGCAGCTCTCCAGGGAATGGGCGGAGGCGGACCTGGCATCGCATGAAGATGCCGTGGTGTCGACGCTTAGCGCGCTTGCCGGCGCAGTCGAATCCTACAGGCGGGCGTTTGACAAGCTGCCGGATTCGCTGGCGCAACTGGGGCCGGCGCCCAAGGGCGAGATTTCGCCGGAGCAGGCGGATCTGGTTGACGAACACCTGGCCGCGGGCGACGCGGGGGGCTACCACTTCCGCTACCGAATTGCGTCTTCTCCAAACGCGGACACGCCCGAAGGCGACGGTTTTGAGCTGTCCGCGACGCCCAACGATTACGGAAAGGCCGGCAAGCGATCTTTCTTCCTAGACGCCGCAGGAAAAATTCACGGCGACGATAAACATGGCGAGATCGCCTCGGCCTCGGATCCCCTCGTCGCTCCCGCAGCGCAACCGCCCGATTCCGGGAGCGCGGCAGCCGTGCAGTGAATCTCTTCATGTGATCGAGCAGCACTGTTTGCGTTGCCACAAGCGAAAGCCCCACGGAAGCTCTAAGGCTTGACAACTCGCTGACCGTTGTTAACCTGACAAGGGACTACCTCAGAAGGGTCGCAAGGAGCGCTGCAGAGACTCATCGGTGAAATTTGAAATTGAATAAGACAGCGCGATCCAATCCGTGCGCCCTCCTTCGCCCACAGGTGTTGGCTCTTATTCTGCTGGCAGTGCCGGCTTTCATCCTATCCGGCTGCGCCATGAGCCAGACCAAGGTAACCACGCCGGGCGGCGTGCCGGTGCATCTCGAGACAGCCACGAAGCAGGAACTGATCGCGCAATACAATTCTCAAGCGGACGCCATCCGATCGGTGAACGCCGGAATCACCATGACGCTGACGGCCGGGTCGGCATATAGCGGGGTGATCAAGCAGTACCACGAAGTGAGTGGATTTATTCTCGCGGCGCGCCCCTCCCACATTCGGGTGATCGGGCAATTGCCGCTGGTGGGCACGAACATTTTCGATATGGAGAGTGATGGCGAGACATTTGGCATCTTCATTCCGCCTCAGAATAAGTTCATCACCGGACCGGCGCGCCTGGAGCGCCCTTCGGCTAAGCCGATCGAGAATCTCCGCCCACAGCATTTGCTAGACGCAATTTTCTGGCCAGCGATCCGGCAAGACGCAACCGTCCTGATCGAAGAGGCGATTGATGGGCCGGGGCAATACTACGTGTTGACACTTCTGCAGGCACCGGCGCGAGCGGAAACAACTCCAGCGAAAGCTGAGGGTTCTGCCGATTGGGAGATTGCGCGGAAGATATGGTTTGACCGAACCGATTTACATATCGCGCGCGTCACAACATATGACGCCGACGGGAAAGTAGCCTCGGATATGCGATATACGCAGTGGGATGCATCGGGTACAGTGAAGTACGCGCACCGTATCGTATTGGCGCGGCCTGAGAATGACTACACGCTCGAGATTGGAATCACCAAAGTGACTTTCAATGAGGATATCCCCAACGACCGCTTCGTGCTGAAGCAGCCGGCGGGAGTGGAAGTAATCCACATGGGAGCCGATTCCGCGGGGGCCAAACCTTGATCGGGCACATGATCGTGCAGAACGTGATGCACCGGCCACTGCGCACGATTATCACCGTGTTTGCCGTGGCGGTAGAGGTGATGCTGGTAATCATCGTGGTGGGCCTCACCACCGGACTGCTGACTGAGTCGGCCAAGCGAACGCAGGGCGTGGGAGCGGACATCATGATCCAGCCGCCTTCGGCCTCTATTTTTATGGCCTTTAGCGGCGCTCCCATGCCGATCACCATCGGGAACAAGCTGCAGGAGCTGCCCTACGTCCAGTCGGTTGCGCCGGTGCTCGTCGAGTTCAACTCCGTAAACGGATTGGAAATCGTCTACGGCATCGAGCCGGACTCGTTTACCGCGGTGTCAGGCGGATTTACTATTCTCCAGGGTCACGACCTCCAGGATCCCAACGACATCCTGGTCGACGATATCTACGCGCGGGCCAAGCATGTGAAGGTCGGACAGGTGCTGCACATGCTCGAGCACGATTTCCATCTCGCCGGGATCGTGGACCACGGCAAGGGCGCGCGGCTCTTCGTGATGATGTCCACGCTCGAGGAAATGTCCGGCGCACGAGACAAGGCGTCCATCTTTTTCGTGAAGTGCGATCGCTCGGATCACACCGCCGCGGTCGCGGATGAGATCCGGGGATTGCTGCCGCGGTACGAAGTCCGTCCGCTGCGCGACTATATTTCGCTGATGACGTCCTCGGGTGTGCCGGGGCTCAACGCGTTCATTAACGTGATGATCAGCATCGCCGTGGGCATCGGATTCCTGGTTATTTTTCTTTCGATGTACACGACCATCATCGAGCGGACGCGTGAGATCGGCGTGCTGAAATCGCTGGGGGCGTCCAAGGTGTACATCGTCGAAATTATTTTGAGCGAGACCTCGCTGTTGTGTATTGCCGGGGTTTTCGGCGGCGTGGTACTCAGCTACTTCATGCGCGCTGTTGTTGGCCACGTTTTTCCCTCGTTGACCATATTAATCACGCTGAAATGGATTCTCTTGGCCGGGCTGATTGCGATGGTGGGCGGGCTTCTGGGAGCTACCTATCCCGCGTGGCTTGCAAGCCGTAAGGATCCCGTCGAAGCGCTGGCTTACGAGTAAACCGCCCGCCCGGCGGGCGGCCGAATCAGCCTCTATTTCCAAGATGCAAAGAGTGCACCTTCGCCTTGCCGGCATGCCGAAGGGCCCTAGGCAGAACCGTGGAACACGACTAGAATCATTTATCCTCAGGCAGTCGGCTGCTCGCGGCGGAGCGGGTTGTGGAACCGATACTCAAGACCGAAAATCTCTGGAAGGTGTATCGCACGGGCCGGCTCGACGTGCCAGCCCTGTCTGGCATCAACTTCGATGTGTTGCCGGGCGAGTTCGTTTCTATCATGGGGCCTTCCGGATGCGGGAAATCGACCCTTCTCCACGTCATTGGCGGTCTGATCCAAGCGACTCGAGGGCGCGTCTTTCTGGACGGCAACGACCTGGGTTCCATGACCGATGCGGCGCGCACGCTGCTTCGCCGCCACAAGGTTGGCTTCGTTTTCCAGCGTTTCAACCTCCTGCCCACGCTCGATGCACGGCACAACATCACGCTGGCGCAGCATATTCACGGGAACGGTTTCGACCCGCACCGCTTTGATGCGGTGATCGATCTTCTTGGACTGCGCGAACGCTTGCGTCACAAACCGTCGGAGCTTTCCGGCGGCGAACAGCAACGCGTGGCCTTGGCCCGAGCGATCATCAGTGAGCCCAAGATCGTGCTGGCTGACGAGCCGACCGGGAATTTGGACACCAAGACTTCCGACGCGGTTCTTGCCCTGCTCCGGCGGCTGAATAAGGAGTTGGGGCAGACCATCGTGATGATCACCCACAATCCGGAGGCGGCGACGTACGGGAATCGCGTCCTGCACATGCGAGACGGGATGGTGGTGGACGGATCGGCAGCGCACTGAATGCGCGCTCTTTGGCGAGGGATCGTCCGCACGATTTTCTGGTCTTACGAACGGGGCTCATGGCCTTACGATCTGGCGGTCGTTGTGATCGTGCTATTCGTCCTGCTCACCCCGCGACATTGGTTCCACGATCAGCCCCAGGCTGCAGTAGCGGCGAATAATACGGTCCAGTTGGTGTCCGAGGACTCCGACACTCAAACGAGCATTTACCGGCTGGATGCGGCGGCGCTGCCGGCCGAAAAGCGGGCCGCGAAATCCACCCCGGAGCTGGAGCGCGCGACACACGAAATCCTCGGCCGGACGGTGGAAGATTTGAAGGGGAGAACCTTTCAGGTTCGCCGAATCGATCCCACATTCGGCACGGACGGCACCGTTCTGTATTACGATGTCACCATTCACCCGTAGAGCGGCAACTAAGGGTCAATGATCTCGATTTGATATAGAATCCCGTTTCGAATTTACCCGTGGATGCAACCAAGAATATGAGTGAGACGAAAATGGCTCCTGGCTTTAGCAAAGAGGTGCAAGCGCGGCTTGAATCCGCAGCCGAACGCTTGTTGGCTGCGCGGCGAGGGCAGGCACTTGCCGAGTTGCCGGAGAATCTGAAGCCCGGGACACTGGAAGAAGCGTACTTCATCCAGGATCGCATGGCAGCCGCGCAAGGCAAGATCTGCGGTTGGAAGGTGGGTGGCCCTATCGGCACGACTCCTCTGTGTGGTCCCATGCCCCAAGCCGGTTTCACGGCCGACGGAGGCGTGCTTACCAATCCGAACCAGCGCCTTCGCGGGGTTGAGGCGGAGATCGCGTTTCTTGTCGGGAAGGATTTGCCGCAGCGAGCGGCACCGTACACCCGGGAAGAGGTGACGGATGCGATGGCCAGTTGCCATCCCGCGATCGAAGAGCTCGAGGCGGCTTATGCGAGCATCGACGGGTTAGACCGTTTTTCGATGGTTGCCGACCTGATAAGCAATGGGGGATTTGTCGTTGGTCCGGCCTTCGCGGGCTGGAGGGGTTTTGACTTCGCAGAGGAATCGGTGAAGGTGTCCATTAACGGCGCGGTGCGCGTGGAAGCGAAGGCGTCAAACCCCGGCGGTACGGACTTGACGCGTTTTCTGTTGTGGCTGGCGAACGACGCGGCGTGGCGGACGGGCGGCCTCAAGAAAGGGCAGTGGATTACAACCGGCAGCTGGATGGGCAAGGTTCTTGCCGGCGCCGGTTCGACGGCTAAGGTCGAGTTTCAGCATGCCGGTTCGGTTTCCATTCGCTTCAACTGATCTATTTCAGCGACGAATTTATTTATGTGACGCCGAGATTTTAAACTGTAAACGGGGCGAGAGATGGCAAAAGTAGCGGAAGTGCCGGGAATGGAAATTCTGCTGCCGTTTGGTCCGGGTTTCGACCGGATTCTGACGCCGGAGGCGCTGAAATTTATCGCCGAGCTTCATCGGCGGTTCGAAGGATGCCGAAGAGAGCTGCTCGTAGCGCGGGTAGAACGCCAGAAGCGGCTGGATGGGGGGGAGAAGCCCGATTTTCTCCCACAGACAAAGGAGATTCGCGAGGGGGAATGGACCGTGGCGCCACTGCCGGCGGATCTGCTTGATCGCAGGGTTGAAATCACCGGGCCGGTGGATCGCAAAATGATCATCAACGCGCTGAATTCGGGCGCCCGCGTCTTCATGGCGGATTTCGAGGATTCCAATACGCCCACATGGACCAATCAGATCGAAGGCCAGATCAACCTGGCCGACGCCGTGCGGCGCGAGATCACGTATGAAGATCCGGCGACGCAAAAGGCGTACAAACTAAACGAAAAGACTGCGGTGCTTCTGGTTCGCCCGCGCGGATGGCACCTCGATGAAGCCCACGTAAAAGTCGACGGGACGGCGGTGTCGGGATCGATTTTCGACTTCGGGCTCTATTTTTTCCACAACGCGAGAGAACTTCTGGCCCGGGGCAGCGGTCCGTATTTCTATCTGCCGAAGATGGAAAGCCATCTGGAAGCGCGCCTGTGGAACGATATTTTCTGCCATTCGCAGGATGCGCTCGGCATTCCACGGCGATCCATCAAAGCGACCGTACTGATCGAAACGATTCTCGCCACCTTCGAGCTGCACGAGATTCTCTACGAACTTCGCGAGCACTCCTCGGGGCTCAACTGTGGGAGATGGGATTACATCTTCAGCTTCATTAAGAAATTTTCGCACGACGCGCAGGCGCTGCTGCCGGATCGCGGGCGTGTCACGATGACCACCCATTTCTTGCGTTCGTACAGCAAGCTTGTGATCCAGTCGTGTCACAAGCGAAACGTGCATGCCATGGGCGGCATGGCCGCGTTCATCCCGATCAAGAGCGATCCGGTGGCCAACGAAAACGCAATCGCTCAAGTGCGCGCGGACAAGGAGCGCGAAGCGAGCGACGGGCACGATGGCACGTGGGTGGCGCATCCCGGCCTGGTGCCTGTGGCCATGGAGATATTCAATCGCCTGATGCCCGGCCCAAACCAGATCGACAAGAAGCTTGAAGATTTCCGAGTTACCGCCAAGGATCTGCTTGAAGTGCCAGAAGGCAAGATCACCGAAGCGGGGCTGCGCCAGAATATCGCCGTGGGTTTGGGGTATCTGGAGGCATGGTTCCGAGGCACGGGCTGCGTGCCACTTTTTAATCTAATGGAGGACGCCGCGACAGCGGAGATCAGCCGCGCCCAGCTTTGGCAATGGGTGTATCACGGAGCTCACCTGGAAGATGGGCGGCTGGTAGATATCGCCTTGTGCGACAAGATTCTCGATGAGGAATTAGCGAAGATGCAGGCGGCTGACAACAGTGGGCAGCGCCGCCAGGCGTACCAAACCGCGGCGGATTTAATTCGCCAGCTGGTGCGTTCGCCGCAGTTCATCGAATTCCTGACTCTGCCGGCGTACAAGCGGGTGCTGACGCAGGAGGGCGTGGCGGCGTAAAGGGTAGCGTAAACGAAGGGGTTAGGCGCTTCCCGTATCTCCGGGAGTTTGTCCGGCGTTTAGCCGATCTATAGTTCATCTATAGCGCACTTATAACTTCGAGGAGAGGTTCTCGACCGCCGTCTCGATGTCCTGACGATCCTTCCAGAAATTGGCCCACAGGTCGCCGACTTTTTCGATCCGTTTCGATATCGACTTCAGAGTCCAGGAGTCCGGGCGCAGCTTTCCCTCGAGCTCGTTGGTCGAGATGGGCGTTGACACCGGCGCGTGCGGAAAGGCGCGCACGGAGTATACCGACGCCAAAGATTGCCCGCGCGAATTCTGGTGCGCATCGATGTAGATGCTGCGCTTGGGACGCTTGCTCACCGTTCGCTCCGAAGTAATGCGTTCGGGATTGTCCCGCGCGGACCACGCCGCGACTACTTCGACGAACTTCCGCACTTGCTCGTAGCTGTATTGGGGATGAATCGGGATGTAGATGTGAATTCCAGTCGCTCCGGAAGTCTTGATGTAGATTTTCAGCCCCAGCGCCTCGAGCTTTGTCACCAGGTCTTTTGCCAGCGTGATTACGTTGGCAAACGGCGTGTCCTCCGATGGGTCGAGATCGAAAAAGATGTAGTCAGGATGTTCCTGATCATCGGCGAGGCTCGACGACGGGTTGTGATCGATGCAACCCAGGTTCGTGAGGTACAGCAGGGCCGGCAGGTCGTTGGCCAGAAAATAGCGGATCTTCTCGCCCTTACTCTCGGACTCGATTGCCGCTGTCTTGATCCACTCGGGAATTTTCTCTCCCGCGTCCTTTTGAAAGAATGCCTTCGAAGCGATTCCGTTTGGATAGCGACGCAGCACCAGCGGGCGATCTTTTAGAAACGGGAGCAGAAGAGGCGAAATCATCAGGTAGTAGTAAAGAAGATTTCGTTTGGTGTAGCCATCGCCCGGGAAATAGACCTTATTCAGGTTAGTGAGAGTGAGCGGCTTTCCTTCGACCTCGATTGCCAATTGCGTCTGCGATCCATTCTTAAGCTCCGCGGCAAGTTCCTCCTCGCCCGCGCTCGGTTTATCGCGCTTTCGCGCCAGCTTCGGAGTGCTTGCCTGCATTTCTGCAACGGGCTCTTGTGGTGGCGGATCATCGGTTCTGGTCGCCACTACAGTCGTTTCCTTGGCGAATGTGCACTCCTGTGGGTTGCGATCCGGCACTAATCCCAGGAAACGCGGCGCTCGCAGGCTGCGGCCTTCCGTCCAATTTGCGTAACCAACGCGCATCACCAACTCCGGCTTCACCCAATGAGCCGTCGTCGCGGTCTTCGGGGCTTCGTCGAAAGGACATTTCGTTGTGGCCAGCGCTTCCATCTGCTTGGCGAGCGCGGCCTGCACCGAATGTGAAAATCCCGTGCCGACGTTCGCTACATATTTCAATTTCTTGCCGTCGTAGAGGCCAGCAAGAAGCGCGCCGAAGTGCTCGCGCGACTTGCGCGGATCGGTCCAGCCGCCCACAACCGCATCCAAATCCCTAGCCAGCTTGAACTTCAGCCACGATCGCGTACGGCCTTCCGGATATCGGCTGCGAATCTCCTTGCCAATGATTCCCTCGAGACTCTTCGTCGCGGCCACCTCGTATAGCTCCCGGCCTTGCGCGATCTGGTGATCGGAGTAACGCACGCGCGAATCCGAGCGGAGGATCTGCGCCAGGAGATTCTTGCGCTCGAGCAGCGGAGCGCCCCGCAGATCGTGCCCGTCGCAATACAACAGATCAAACACGTAGTAGACGACGGGGACCTTTTCCATCAGCTGCCTGCTCGGGGCCCGCACTGAGAAACGTTGCTGCAATCGCTCGAAATGGCTCCGGCCGTCGACGTCGAGCGTCACGATTTCGCCGTCGAGCCAAACGTCGTGGCCGGAAACATGTTCTGGGATTTCCGCCAGATCGGGATATTCCTGCGTGATATTTCGTTGCGATCGCGACCACAGTTCCAATCTGCCGCTCTTCACGCGGGCCAGGGTCCGCTCTCCGTCCCACTTGATTTCAAACAGCCAATCAGGGTTCGAGAACGGCTCGTCGGCGAGTGTGGCGAGAGCAGGAGCTATTTTCTCCGGCATAGGCGTCCGCTTCGCGCCCTCCGGGAATTGGATAACGGCCGGCTTGGACAGGCTTGCGGAAGCTTTAGTAGCCGGGACGGTCGCCGCCTTCTTGGTTGGTGCTTTCTCTTTCGCCGGCGAGAGGCTGCGCCCCGAGATCACCGACTTCGAATGGTCGCCGATGTTCCAACCCGGTTCCGCATCGGTGTCGCGATGCTTGATCAGCAGCCATTCTTTGCCTTCTTTCCCCGATCGGCTTCCGCGCAGCTTTACGATTACAAAGCTGCCTTTCAGCTTGTGGCCGTGCAGAGTCATTTTCAGCTCGCCGCGGTCGAGCTGGTCGCGAGCGGGAAGCGAACCTTCCGCGTCGAACGTGCCCTCGTCCCAAACGATCACCTGTCCCGCGCCATAATTGCCTGCGGGAATGGTGCCTTCAAATTTTGCGTAGTCGAGCGGATGATCTTCGGTTTGAATGGCCAGGCGCTTGTCTGCGGGATCGAGCGATGGTCCCTTGGGAACCGCCCACGATACGAGCACGCCATTCACTTCCAGGCGAAAGTCGTAGTGCAGCCGCGTGGCATGATGTTCCTGCACCACAAAATGATTGCCGCGCCCCGGGCGAGACGCTCCCTGGGGCTCAGGAGTGTTCTTGAACTTGCGTTTCTCGCGATATTCTTCGAGGGCCACGAAGCGATTATAACCATGGTCGTGGTGTGACTTTGATCTAACTTGTAGTGACATCCCTTGATTTAGGCGGTGCGCTGGTTCGTATATTCACCGGGTTGAGTGAACTACGAAGACTATGACGCTGCCTGCTGCGGAGCTGAAGACGAGGGTTGAGCCGCCCTTTTTTCGAACATGGCAATGCTGTCGAGTATCGTGTCTGCGGCCACTGTACAGCCAACGGTGGAGTTGATCATGAGATGGTAGCGGGTGCGATCGGGCCATTCGACGTCGAAATATTGCTTGATGAAAGCGGAACGGTCGCGGTCGACGGTTTCGGCGAGATGGATGGCGTCGCTTTCGCTCTTGCCGCCCGCCTCCAGCCGCCGGACTTTTTCCTCAAACGGCCCATAAACGAAAACGTGGAAGGCATCAGAACGATCGTGCAAATAATAAGCGGAGCCGCGGCCGACGATGACGCATCGGCCTTCATTCGCAGCGCTTAGGACCACGCGTTCGGCGACCTCGCGGATGCAATCGGTGTCCACGATTTTCAGGCCCGGGCCGTGCAAGCTGCCTTCATGGCTGCCGCGCATGAAGGCGCGGAGCAGGCGGTAGTACAAGGGATCGCGCCTTTCCTCACGCTCCTCGACGGCGCGGCAATCACATTCCATGAGGCGGGCGATTTCATTCGTCAATGACTGGTCCCAGAGCGTCCAGCCGAGTCGAGTAGCAACGCCCTTGGCGATTTCGGCGCCGCCACTGCCGTATTCGCGGTCGATGGTAACGATGCGGATCATGGGCAGACCTCACACTGAACGGAGACTGTGCGTACGCTACCGCACGAGCTCTTAGCCTGCAAGAGCCGCCATTATATACAGGAGGCTATTCGATCGCCACTCGGCCGGCGCCCGGGGTATTTTTTCTAAGGGCGAAGGAAAGCAGAAACATGATTGCCGCCCCTATCGAGAGAACCCGGAACGTATCGATGTAGGCCAGGGTGGTCGCCTCGGCGAGCACGCTCTGGTACAGCAGGGCGTAGGCGTGCGTCGACGCGCCCGCGGGGCCGATGTGCGACGTGCCAAGATGGCCTGCGAGGGCTCCGTTGCTGCGGCGAAAGGCAGGCTGCCCGGCAATGACGTTCGCGACGAGGTACACCTGATGAACCTGGGCGCGGCGCGCGAGCAGCGTGGTGACCATGGAAGTGCCCACGCTGCTGCCGATGTTGCGCATGAAGTTCACCAGGCCGGCGACGCTGCCGCTCTTTTCTGCCGGCATTCCGACGTACGAGCTCAGGTTAATAGGAACGAACAGAAAACCCAACCCAAAGACCTGAACGATGCGCAGCAGGCTGGCACTACGGAAGCTGATGGCCAGGTCTAGCCGTTGAGTGGAGTAGTACATGGCTGCGGAAAGCGTTATCCAGCCGAAAGCAACCAGGTATTTTGACGGCACCTTGTTTGAGAGCACCCCCGCGACGGGCATCAGAAATAACAGAAGGACGCCGCCCCCCGAGAGCACCAAGCCGGCGGACTCAGCGGTGTAGCCGAGGAGGGATTGGAGAAATAGAGGCATCATCACGAGGCTCGAGAACAGCATCAGGCCCAGCATAAACATCATTCCGTTGGCGCCGAGAAAATTCAGATTCTTGAAGAGGCGAACTTCAATGACGGGGGTCTTGTAAAACCATTCCCAAATTACCAGAGAGATTAGCCCCGCAGCCGCAAGCACCGCAAAAGTCGTAATGAAGCCCGAGCCGAACCAATCGTCCTCCTGCCCCCGGTCGAGCATTACTTGGAGCGCACCCACTCCCAAGATAAGCAGAGACACCCCAACATAGTCGATTCTCGCTATGGCACCCTGAACGCGCTTCGCCCAGGGTGGGTCGTCGATGAGGCGATAAACCAGGAAGAGCGCGAGAATCCCGACCGGCAAGTTAATGAAGAAAATCCAGCGCCAGGTGTAGTTGTCGGTGATCCATCCGCCGAGCGTTGGGCCCACGGTCGGCGCCACGATGACCGTAACGCCGTAGAGCGCGAAAGCCAGGCCGCGCTTTTCCGGAGGAAATGTGTCGGCGAGGATGGCCTGAGCCATGGGTTGAAGTCCGCCGCCGCCTAATCCTTGCAGGACTCGAAAGAAGATAATTGCGCTCAAACTCGGGGCGATCCCACAGAGCAGGGAGCTGATGGTGAAGATCGTCAGACACGTCATGAAGAACCGCTTGCGGCCAAATACGCTTGAAAGCCACCCGCTGATGGGCAGCACGATAGCATTCGAGACGAGATAGGAAGTGAGCACCCAGGTACTTTGGTCGTTGCTAGCCCCCAGGCTGCCGGCCATGTAGGGGAGCGCGACGTTGGCGATGCTCGTATCGAGCACCTCCATAAACGCGGCGACGGCGACTACGACGGCAATCAACCAAGGGTTAAACCTGGGCCGCCATTGGGCCCTAGCTGCGGAAGCCGACTGCTCCGGAGTGTCCGCTTGCGCGGTGCCTGTGGGTTGGGCGCTGCTGAGGCTCTCAGGGGCGTCGGCCATGTGATCGATTAGAGATTACGCCGGGCCAGTTCAGTGTAAAGGCGAGTTGCCATTTCCGGGCATACGTTTTTTTGTGTATGGATCGCTGTGCAGATTGGGCCGCCACCAGGGATTATCCCTCGAGCAGCGGCCCCGACGATTTAGAGTTGTCCGAACCCGCCGTCTACGTTGAGCTCGACGCCGGTGACATAGGAAGCATCGGGCGACGCCAGGAACGCTACCGCAGCCGCTACTTCCTCGGGCTGGCCAAAGCGTTTCATCGGAACTCTGGCAATGACTCCGTTCGCGAATTCGTCGATGCTCTCCTGCGACAGACCCGTTCTGCCGAAGATCGGGGTAACGATGGGGCCGGGCGCGACGGCGTTGACGCGAATGCCGCGTTCGACAAGCTCCGCCGCGATGGTTCTGACCAGGGAGCGCATGGCGGCTTTCGTTGCGGAATATGCGCTGGTTCCCGGCGAACCTTTGATGCCGGCTACGCTGGTATTCAAGATGATCGACGCGCCGTCGTTGAGGAACGGCAGCGCTTTTTGAATCGTGAAGTATGCGCCTTTGACGTTGATGTCAAATTGTTCGTCGAAGAGGCTTTCGGAAGTTTCAGCGAACGGCCCGAACTTGGCAACGCCGGCGTTGACGAACAGCACGTCGATTTTGCCGAGAGTTCGCGAGACTTCCGCATACAGCTTGTCGATATCCGGCAGCTTGGAGACGTCCGACTGCACGGCCAGTAAATTATTTCCGAGTGTTTTCACGGCTTCGTCGAGCGTCTTCTTACTTCGACCGGAGATGGCTACCTTCGCGCCCTCTTCCTGGAAACGCTTTGCCGTGGCTAATCCGATGCCGCTATTTCCGCCGGTCACTACTGCAACTTTTCCTTCGAGTCTTTTCATGGGAGTGTCCTCGTGATTTCGCAGTCTTCTACGTAGCCCGATCTCGGGCACTCGATCCGCCGGTTCCGGCACCTGCTACAGCTCCCCACTTAGATGACTGCCGAAGACATCGGATTCGTATCTCTCGTCTGGATGTTGAGACGATGCCGAGGACCCCGGTGCAGCAGAGCGGCGGCAAGTCGCCGCACTCTCCAAACCGCTTCGCGCCCGCCAGCATTATATTGAGCGCGGGGGCTTGCTCCCGCTGTTTTGGGGACAGGCTCGCCTGCCACGGTTCATTTACCTTGTGGAATGAAGCCCGGAACGCCGGTTTTCACCACCGTATTCAGCCTCTGCCTGGTCTGAATTCGATTGATTTCGTCCAGCGCGTCCTCCGGAAGAGCAGAGATGTCGGAGTTTTCTCTCGCACGGGCCGCAGTCCTGGGCGTGGTAAGCAGAGCCGTGCCGCGCTGCACCGCCCAAGCCAACAGTACCTGTGCCGGCGTCTTTCCAACTCTCGCGGCGACAGCCAAAATGACGGGGTCTTCGAGCGGCCCGGGCCTGGTCCCGTGACCCAATGGTGCAAAAGCCAAAAACACAACGCGGGTCTGCTTGCAGAATTCCAATAGTTCCGTTTCCGGCAGATGCGGATGTGCTTCTACTTGGACCACGGCTGGCTTGATTCTCGCTGATTCATAGACGGGCTTGAGCTCCTCTAGACCGACGTCCGAAAGTCCGATGGCCCGGCACTTGCCATGGTCGACGAGAGTTTCCATCGCTCTCCAGGTATCGAGCAAAGTCACGCCGCGGTCGTAAATGACGTTGCCGTCTTTGTCCCGCGGATCCTGATTGTCCCCGGGCTGAAACGCAAACGGAGTGTGAATGAGATAGAGATCGAGATACTTAAGCCTGAGTCTCTCGAGGCTGGCCTCGAAAGCCGGTTCGACGCGCTCGGGCCGGTGATTGGAGTTCCACAGCTTTGTGGTGACGAAAATGTCTTGGCGCGCGATCGCTCCAGGGGCAAGTCCCGCCTGCAACGCCGTGCCTACCTCGCGCTCGTTCCCGTACCGTTCCGCGCAATCGAAGTGTCGAAATCCGGCTTCCAGAGCGTCTCGGGTCGCAGTTATCGTCACGGCCGGATCGGGAATTAACGTGCCGAAGCCGAGTGCGGGGATATTGCCGGCTCCGTGCTTGAGTGGAATTCTCGTCATTCGCAGATCGGAAGACTCAACCATTGTCGCAGCACCTCTCAATCACCCTGCAGGTAAGAGTCGCGTCCCGCGCGGGCTCACCCATCGATAAGCTGCTGGCCGCCGTCTATGTCGTAGGTTGCGCCGGTCAGAGCCGTGTTAGTCATAAGATGAACGGCCAGGGCGGCGACGTCCGCTGGGCCGACCACGCGGCGGATCGGGAGTGTCGCGCGGAGTTGCTCGCGTCGCGCATCCAACTTATCGCCGAGCAGGGAGGCCGAAAGCGGAGTATCGACGAAGCCGGCGGCGATCAGGTTGACGCGCACCGGGGCCAGTTCGAGCGCGAGGTTCTTGGTCAGGGCTGGAAGCGCGGCTGTGAGAGCCGAGATGAGAGCGAACCCTGGCGCCGTGCGGCGGCCGCCGACTCCGCCGATGAAGACCAGCGTGCCTCCCGGGCGAACCTTCTTTGCGGCGAAGCGAGCGACTTGCAACGGCAGCAGGAGATGGCATTCGACTTCCTCGCGCGCCTTTTCGATATCGAGTTCCGCCAGCAGTGCGTAGTAGGGCCCGGGGCCGGTGACCAGCACGTGGTCGATCGGCGCCGGAAGTCCGTCGAAGAATTTCTTGAGCTGATCGAAGTCGGTGGCGTCAAACGCAGCGGTGCTCAGAGCGCCGAGTTCGCGCGAGGCGCGCTCCAGGTGTTCCGCGTTGCGCGCCGCGAGAATCAACTTGGCTCCCTCAGCGCGCGCTCGCCGGGCTGTTTCGAGTCCGATACCGGCGCTGCCGCCGATGACGACAACAGTTTGTCCGAGAAGTCCCGGTTCGGGCAGGGTGAGAGAGGCGCCAGTTGCGATGCTCATGATTCCTCCGTTCCGTCGGTTAGATTGTGCTTACCTCATAGAAATCGCCCGCTTCGTGAAGCAGGGCTCATGGTTTGGAGCTATCGTCACTATTTTTTTCCTATAGCGGGCGGCTTCGCGGCGCCGGGCTTATTCCAGCCATGGAAGGGCGACAAGTCGCCCGCGTTCCATCGCTCGCGGAGTCCAGGCTTACCCAGGTCCCAGTCGGGACGGATTTCGCTGGTCACGGCGCGCAGGTCACGCCAGAGGTCCGCGACTGACGGACGGCCCCAGAACCAGTAGCCGTTGTAGATGCTGTAAATCACGAGGCCCGGCTTGAGCACCAGGGTGTGCGGAATCATAGGGTTGTTGTCGGGGTCCGTATACTCCTGGATGTCGAGGTCCTTTTGAACCTTCCGCTCAGGGTCGGACAAGAATGGCCACTGGGCGCCGACCGACGCGCGGAACTCCTGGATCGTATGGTGATCGTCGGTCGCGATCGTGGCGATCTGGGTGTACGCAACGGCGATCTTGGGGTAGAACGCGGCGAGCTCCAGATGCTGCTGATGCTCCTTTGGGCAGTAGTGGCCGCGCGCGAGCGTAAGGATCAGCGGATCGTCGCCCTGCATCTCGCTGAGCTTACGCGGCGTTTCCGTGTGATCGGGCAGCTCGTAGTCGGGGAAGACAGCCCCTGGAACAATGTCGGGTCGCATATGAAATCCTCCGGAGTTGGATGCGTGTCAGAACCGGTTGCATCTCAAAGATGGGTAATAGCTGTTCTCAAAAAGCGGCCTTAGCCGAGGGGCCACGCAGCGAAGCCTCTGAAGAACCGACAAAGCTCCGCATCAGCGCGGCGATCTCATCTGCGGCGGTGTCCAATGCGAAGTGCCCTCCGTCAACGATGTGCACTTCGGCCTTTGGCACGTCGCGGCGATAGGCTTCCGGTTCAGAGGAGTCGAACGAGAGCTCATACTTTCCCCAGATCACCAGCAAGCGCGGCTGCCTCGCGCGCAGCCAAGCTTGCCATTTCGGATAAGCGTCCACGTTTGTGCGATAGTCGTAAAAGAGATCGCTTTGAATGTCGGCTTGTCCGGGCTGACTGAGAAACGTAAATTCATCGGTCCATAAGTCGGGATCGTAGCGTTCCACATTGGGATCGCTTCCGACATGGCGCGTCCGCGTCGCCGCCAGCGACAGGAGGTTTGTGCGGAGCTCGCTTTCGTTGGCCGCGCGATCGGCCCAAAATGCCCGCCGCGTTTTCCAATTCGCCCCCAGGCCTTCGTTGTGCGCCACCGCATCCTGGACGATGAGGGCCTCGATCCTTTCCGGGTGCGCCAAAGCCACGCGAAAACCCACGGGGCCGCCATAATCCTGCATGTACAGCGTGTAGTGCGAAAGCCCAAGCGCTTCGGCGAAGTGGTTCATAATCTCGCCGTAATGATCGAACGTGTACGCGAATGTTTTCGGGTCTGGCCATTCGCTGTGTCCGAAGCCCGGGTAATCGGGCGCGACGAGGCGATAGCGATCGGAAAGCCGGGCGAAGAGAGGCTCGAACATTCGCGATGAAGAGGGAAGTCCGTGCAGTAGGAGTAGCGTTGGGGCGTCTTTCGGGCCAGTCTCCCTGTAGAAAATCGAAACCCCGTCTATCTGCACCGTGCGATAAAAGACGTGCTGCGACATATTCTAAGTCCTCCTCCTTGATAACGGAATGCTTCTCTTGGCTGCTTGCGCTCCGCTAAACAACCTGACGCCGCGAAACTGGCTGACGCAGGCGTCCCGATCCCGTTTCCCTCAAACGTCCAAAGTGACACCCGCGTTTGGTTGGGAACAGCATACGAGCACGTTCCCGGGAGCGGGCCTCTCCAGCGGTTCAGGGCTATAAACAATCGATCCGCCAATCAGACCCGTCATGCACGTATGACACACTCCAGTCCGGCACGACCATCTGACCGGAACATCGCACGCTTCCGCCAGTTCAAGCAAGCTCTCGAATTTCGGATCCCAAGCGACGGTAATCCCGCTGCGCGCGAATGAGACTGGGGGGCCAGATCCAGGCGTCCCTTGTGGCAGGTGAGGAGTGTGAGCGACCTGCGCCATGCCGGGGGTAATCGCGTCGAGCGAACCGAAGATTTCCGTGTGCACATTCCCGTCGAGCACGCTCCAGTTTCGCAGCCCAGCGCGCATATCCTGCAAGAATGAAGTGGGGCCACACAGATAGAAGTCACTAGCCTGTGGCACGCCAATTTTCTCCAGCAAAGCTGTGTCAATATGCCCGGGGGCATCGAAGTCTGCCCCAACTCGGTCGATTGCAGCGGGCCTGCTGTATACGACATATTCTCGTCCGCGAGAGAGCTGTTTCAGCAGTGAACGCGATTCTTCCGCAAATGGATGGTCGACGCGATTGCGCGTTCCATAGATCCACCAGATCTTTTGTTGCGATCCTTCAGCAGCGAGTGCGTGCAGCATCGACATCACGGGCGTTGCTCCCACTCCAGCGCTCAGCAGGACCACAGGATTCTGGTTGGTGCGCAAAGTGAAGCTTCCTCGCGGCGCGCTGATATCCAGTACATCGCCTTCGTGCGTACGGTTGCACAGAAATGAACTTCCAATCCCGTTCGATTCGCTCTTGACGCTGATGCGGAAATGATCGGCTGCGGGCAGATCAGACAACGAATAGCTGCGAAGTACCGGCGGTTTGTCCGGGTCGAGATGCAAGCGCAAGACAACAAATTGCCCCGCTTGAAAGACGGGAAGAGGCCGCCCATCGATTGGCGCCAGAACGAAGGAAGTCACGTTATCGCTTTCCTTATGGATACCCGCGACTCGCATCTGTCGAAATCCGGGCCATGCCGGCGCTTGTTCCTCAAAGGCGAGTCCCGGATTCCCCGCCGTAGTTTTGGAGCCCGAGTCTTGTTGGAGCATTGCCTGGAACGAACTTTGCCAGCCCTTGCTGAGCGCGGGAATCCGTAGCGCTTGTTGCAGTTGCTCGCTCGAATGTCCCGGCAGATAGAGGAGGGCGTCAATCTCGGCCACACTGATTCGCTCTGGACCGTCAGAAAGCTTTACAATGTCATCGCCCGCGCCAACTTCTCCCTCCTGCAACACGCGAAAGTAGAACCCTGGTCTGTGATGTGCTACGAGCAGGGCTGGCATCCGGGGTTCATTCATGCGGATACCGACGCGGTAGCACGTTACGCGCGGCTGTGTGGCTTCAAATATCGCATCACCAATGCGGTAGCGATCGCCGATGCGGACTTCGCTGTCAGGAAGCCCCTCAACGGTAAAGTTCTCTCCCAACTGGCCAAAGACAAAGTCATTGCGTCCGAGAAAGTTTTCCCAGTAGTGATAGGAGTCCATCTGATAAACAAAAACGGCGCGCTGCTCGCCCCCGTGCCCGCCGAGATCGCCTTGCGCATCGCCAACAATATTGAGCTTGCGCACCATGCTACGGTCCTTCACCGGAGATTTCCAGATCGCGGTACGGACGGTCTTACCGTTCCATGTCACGTCGCGTGGAAGACCTGCATTCACTGAAAGCAATCGGGGCATTCGTACCTCGTCGAAGTCGAGCGTTCTGCCTAGAATCCTTTTATTTCGGTCGCCTTGTTTCGATCACCGCCATAACTTGCCGGCGAGCCAGTAATCGACGCTGAACTTTCCCGGACCAGAGCAGATCAGCCAGATAAAGAAGAGCACGTACAGGACTTCGGGAAGGTAGAGGAAATCGTCGAGCCAGCTAAGAGGCGAAACTCCTTTGGGGATGCCGGAAACCGCGCTGGTCAGGGTGGCGACAATCATGTCGATCATTAAAGCCACAGAGGCCGGGCTCGAAAGAAGCCCCACGGTTACCAAGGATCCGCCAACGAACTCGACACCCGCCACGAAATAAGCCGTCTGGCGGGGAAACGGGACTTTGGCTTTAACGAGCGTTTCGTAAACGGGTTTCGTGCCGCCGGCGGAAAATAATTTGTTTCCCCCGGAGATGGCGAAGAACAGCCCAATCGAAACGCGTACCAGCAGGATGGCGTATTGTTCGAAATCACTGCTACCCAACAGCGCAAACTGGAGCAACCGTTTCCAATCCATTTCTTGTCCCTCCGCCGGAGAATGCCCTGGAATTCTCGCGCCTTCGAGATTACGTGTCCGTCCGTTCGACCAACTGAGCGCGCCATGCGGGAGCCACGAATGGATCGGCAAAGTACTGTGTTT
>Ga0302324_100003622_pt1 | contig 34823 bp, 30 predicted proteins | sample Palsa_T0_1_FD_201949 | JGI IMG/M metagenome (GOLD analysis project Ga0302324, IMG submission 201949) | Peat permafrost microbial communities from Stordalen Mire near Abisko, Sweden - Palsa_T0_1 | ecosystem: Environmental > Terrestrial > Soil > Palsa > Peat permafrost | place: Sweden: Abisko...
CACCACCGCGCGGCGCGAAACCACGACATTGTTGCGCTTCTGATCGAGCTTGATGACCTTGAACTCGAGCGGCTTGTTCTCGAGATAGGCGGTGTCGCGCACCGGCCGTACATCCACCAGCGATCCCGGCAGAAAAGCGCGCACGTGTTCGATCTCGACCGTGAAGCCGCCCTTGACGCGCCCCGAAATGATACCGGTCACGATCACGCCGTCGTTGAATGCCTGTTCCAGTCGCGTCCAGGTACGCGCGCGCTTGGCCTTCTCACGCGACAGACGCGTCTCGCCGGTGCCGTCTTCGACCGAATCGAGCGCCACCTCCACGGACTCGCCCGCCTTGACCTCGATCTCACCACGCTCGTTCTTGAATTGATCGAGCGGAATCACTGCTTCGGACTTCAGTCCGACATTGACGATCACGACATCGGGACCGACATCGATCACCAGTCCTGTCAGGATCATGCCAGGCCGAATACGCTGATTGGCCAGGCTCTGCTCGAACATCTCGCTGAAACTTTCGGTCGGCAAACTCTCGTTCATACGCTCTCTCGCACGTCGCCGTGCTTTACGTTCCGCGGAAACCTCCGGCCTCGCGGGTCAGACAAATAAGGGCGCCACGTCCTGTAGCCCCAACCTTGGACACGATCTAATCGAATATCCCCCGGGAACGGCCGTGCGCATAGATCTCGTCGGTCACTTCGGCGGCGTCCAAAGCCGTGGAGTCCAGAACGAGAGCGTCAGCGGCCGGCACGAGCGGCGCGGCAGAGCGCGTCATGTCGCGCCGGTCGCGCTCCGCTATCTCGAGCGAAAGGCCGGCGAGCGTAACACTAGAGTCCTTGTCTTTCAACTGCTTATAGCGTCGGCGGGCACGTTCCTCGGCGCTCGCGGTGAGGAATATTTTAAGCTCGGCGCGCGGGAAAATAACGCTCCCCATGTCACGTCCGTCGGCGATCAGGCCAGGGGGCCGTGCGAACGCGCGCTGGCGCTCGAGCAACGCCTCCCGCACGGCCGGCCAGGCGGCCACTCGCGAGGCGCCGGCCCCGGCGGCTTCGGTGCGTAACGGGCCGGTGACCTCGCTGCCCTCGAGCAGCACGCGTTCCGCCCCCAGCGGGTCGCTTTCGAACACCACCCGCATGCGCCGCGCCAGTTGCGCGTGCGCCGCCACGTCCTCGCTCGCAACGCCGGCAAGGCTGCCGGCCAGTGCCACCAGCCTGTAGAGGGCACCGCTGTCGAGCAGGTGCCAGCCGCTGCGAGCGGCCAACAGGCGGCTGACAGTGCCCTTGCCCGAGCCACTCGGCCCGTCGATGGTCAACACCGGAGCGGCGCTGCGCGCGGCCGGGCTCACGCCAGCTCCTCCAATGCCAGGCCGGCCGAGCGGGCGAGCGCCGGGAAGCCGGGAAACGAGGTCGCGACATTGGCAACGTCCTGGATTTCGATGCTCTGGCTGGCGCCGAGGCTCGCGATCGCGAACGCCATCGCGATACGGTGGTCGCCATGCGAGTCGATGCGACCGCCGCGCACCGTTCCGCCCTGGATGCGCAGACCATCGGCCAACAGTTCGCAGTCGATGCCCACGGCCTTGAGGCCCTGGGCCATGACGGCGAGCCGATCGCTCTCTTTGACGCGCAGCTCGGCGGCTCCCGTCACCACGGTCTCACCGCGCGCCGCCGCCGCGGCGATGAAGAACACCGGAAACTCATCGATCGCCAACGGCACCAGCCGTTCGGGTACGCGGATGCCCTGCAGCGCGCTGGCGCGCACGTGAATGTCGGCAATCGGCTCCGCCTCATCGCCGCGGCCTGAGTCAGGAGCGGCGCGCAGCTCGACGCGGATATCCGCGCCCATGAGGCGCAGCATTTCGAGCAGGCCGGTGCGCGTCGGGTTGACGCCCACGCCGCGCAATGTCAGACCATCGGTGGCAGCAAGGCAGCCCGCAACGATGAAAAACGCGGCCGATGAAAAATCCCCCGGCACTTCGATCTGGCAACCCTGCAGTCGCGCAGCGCCGGTAACGCTCACGCGCGCGCCGTCACGGCGCACAGACACACCGAAGCTGCGCAACATGCGTTCGGTGTGATCGCGTGTCGGCGCCGGTTCGGTGACGCTGCTGCGTCCGTGTGCAAACAGCGCCGCCAGCAGCAGCGCGGATTTCACCTGCGCACTGGCCATCGGCATGGTGTAGTCAATGGCATGCAGCGCGCGGCCACCGCCGATCTGAACCGGCGGCCGGTCCTGCTGGGTCTGGATCTGAGCGCCCATGGCGCGCAGGGGTTGCGCCACGCGCTCCATGGGACGGCGCATCAGCGAGGCATCGCCCACCAGAGTGCTGTCAAATGGCTGACCGGCGAGCAATCCCATGAACAGCCGCATGGCGGTGCCGGCATTGCCCATGTCGAGCGAGCCCGAAGCCGCACGCAGGCCGGCGCGGCCCGCGCCGTAGACGTGCACCCGGGATTCGTTGGGTCGCTCGATGCGTACGCCCAGAGCGCGCAACGCCGCCAGCGTGGCCAGACAATCCTCGCTCGCCAGAAAGCCGTCGATATCGCTGCGGCCCTCGGCAATGCCGCCGAGCATCAGCGCGCGATGCGAGATCGATTTGTCGCCCGGCACGATCAGCTCGCCCCGCACGCTGCGGGTGGGGCGCACCAGGTAGCGGCCGGCCGCTGCGGCGCTCATTGCACCAGCGCAGGCAGCTCGCGCAGCAGCCGATCGTTGTCCTGCGGTAAGCCTATCGATACGCGCAGATATTCCCCGAGCCCATAACTCGCCAACGGCCGCACGATCAGCCCGACCTTCAGCAGACGCTCGAATACCTGTTGAGCCCGCGCGCCGAAATGCACCAGCAGGAAATTGCACGCCGACGGCGCGCACCACAGCCCCAGGCGTTTGAATGCGGCTTCGACCCGGACCAGCTCCTGCATGGTCAGCGATACCGTGCGACGCATGTGCGGCTGATCGGCCAGCGCGGCGGCCGCACCGGCCTGGGCGATCGAATTGACGTTGAATGCCGGCCGCAGGCGATTGAGCACCTCGGCGATCTCAGGATGCGAGATCGCATAGCCCACGCGCGCGCCTGCCAGCCCGTAGGCCTTGGAAAAGGTGCGTACGATCACCAGGTTCGGGTGCTCGGACAACCATGACACCCCGTCCTGCGAGCCGCGCTCCCGGCCGTACTCCAGATAGGCTTCATCGAGTACCACCAGTGTCGAGGGCGGCGCGCGCTCGAGCAGTGCCTTGACGGCAGCGGGCGGCGCCCAGGTGCCGGTTGGGTTATTCGGGTTGGCGACGAATACCAGCCGTGTGTCCTCTGCGATGGCCGCGCTCATCGCCGCCAGATCGTGCCCGAGCGGCATGGCGCTGTCGCGAGCCAGCGCCGGCACTTCTATGGCGCGAGCCCCGGCGGCCTGGGTCACGATCCCATAGATGGCGAAACCATACTGCGAGTAGACCGAAGTGTGCGCCGGCGTCAGCATGGCCTGCGCCAGCAGCACCAGCAGATCGTTCGAGCCGTTGCCGACGGTCAGGCTGGCCGCCGCGACCCCCACATGCCCGGCCAGCGCCTGTTTGAGCGCATGGCTGGCGCCATCGGGGTACAGCCAGATCTGCGCCAGCGCCGCGTGCATGGCCTCAAGCGAGCGCGGACTGGGCCCATACGGGTTCTCGTTCGAAGCCAGCTTGGCGACGCCGGAAATGCCGAGCTCACGCTCGAGCTCGGCGGCAGGTTTGCCCGGCACATACGGCGCCAGGGCGCGTATCGCCGCCACGGCCAGCCGCCCCGGATGTCCCTGCTGTCCCATGCAGCTAGATTACCGCGCGCGGATAGGAGCCGAGCACGCGAAACAGAGAGGCGCGGGTCTTGAGCACTGCCAGCGCCTTGCGCACCGGCGCATCTTCGGCATGGCCCTCGATGTCGATGAAGAATACATAGTCCCACTTGCGCCGCCGCGAGGGACGCGACTCGATACGGCTCATGCTGATGCCACAGCTGGCCAGCGGTTCGAGCAGCAGCTGCAGCGCTCCCGGAGATTGTGTATCACGCGCCGACAGCAGCAGCGTGGTGCGGTCGGCGCCGCTCGGGCGCAGCAGTTTGCGGCCCAGCACCAGGAAGCGCGTGGTGTTGTCGGAGCGGTCCTCGATGTCGGGCACCAGCAGATTCAAGCCGTATACCTGCGCCGCGGTTTCCCCGGCGATGGCGGCGGTGCCCTGTTCGTCGCGTGCACGCCGCGCGCCCTCGGCGTTGCTCGCCACCGGCACGCGCTCGCATTCGGGCAGGTGCTCATTGAGCCAGCCCCGGCATTGCGCCAGCGCCTGACTGTGCGAGCACACGCGCACCACGCGCTCGAGCGAATCCATCTTACCCATGAGGCAGTGGTGGATACGCAGCTCCACCTCGCCGCAGATATGCAGCGCACTGGCCAGAAAACGATCCAGCGTGTTGGTAATCGTGCCTTCACTGGAATTTTCGATCGCGACCACGCCGAAATCCGCGGTCGCGGCCTCGACTTCCTGAAACACCTCATCCACGGTCGGCAGCGCCAGAGCCCGCACCGAGTGGCCGAAATGCTTGAGTACTGCCGCCTGCGTGAAAGTGCCTTCCGGACCCAGGAATGCCACCTTGAGCGGCTCTTCCTGCGCCAGGCAGGCCGACATGATTTCGCGGAACAGGCGCACAATCTCCTCGTTGCGCAGCGGACCGGCATTGCGCTCGAGCGCGCGACGCAGCACTTCCGCCTCGCGCTCGGGACGATAGAAATCCACGGTGTGGCCGTCGCTGTGTTTGGAGATGCCCGCCCGCTGGGCCAGACGCGCACGCTGGTTCAACAGCTTGTGCAACTGCTCGTCGACCGCGTCGATCTGCGCGCGCAGATCCCCGAGCGCTTCGCCGCGCACCTTTTTCGCTTTGCGGGCGGTTTTGCGGCCACCAGAACTCGAGCGCATCACTCGGCAGCCTGCACCAGTCGCGCCGACAGTACCCCGTCGATGGCGCGCAGCCGCCCGATCAACGCCTCGTCAGCCGCACCCTCGGCGTCGACCAGCGTGAAGGCAAACTCGCCGCGCGAGCGATTGAGCAACTCGGCAATATTGAGCCCGGCACTGGCCAGGCAGGTGGAGATCTGTCCGACCATATTCGGCACGTTGCTGTTGGCAATGGCAATGCGTTGCGACCCGGGCTGGCGCGGCAACACCGCCTCGGGAAAGTTCACGCAATTGCGGATATTGCCGTGTTCGAGAAACTCACGCAGCGTATCGGCGGCCATCATGGCGCAATTCTCCTCGGCCTCGAGCGTCGAGGCCCCCAGGTGCGGCAGCGTGATCGCGCGCGCGTGATTCTTCAGCGCCTGGGTCGGAAAGTCACACACGTAGGCGTGCAGATGCCCGCTGTCCAACGCCGCCACCACATCGGCCTCCTCGACGATCGCGGCGCGCGCGAAATTAAGGATCACGCCGCCCGGCCGCAACAGCCGCAGCCGTGCGGCGTTGACCAGGCCGTGGGTTGCCGGCAACAGCGGCACGTGCACACTGACCACATCGGCGCGTGCGAACAGGTCATCGAGCGAGAGCGCCTGCTGCACGGAAGAGGACAGCTGCCAAGCGCGCTGCACCGTGATCTGCGGATCATAGCCCAGCACCTTCATGCCCAAGGCTTCGGCACTGTTGGCGACCCGAACTCCGACCGCGCCCAGGCCGATCACGCCGAGCGTGCGGCCAGGCAGCTCAAAGCCGAGGTACTGCTTTTTGCCCTGCTCCACGGCCTCATCGATGGCGGTATCGACGCCCGCCAGGTCGCGCGCATAGGCCCAAGCCTGGCAGATATTGCGCGCCGCCAGGAACAGTCCCGCCAATACCAGTTCCTTGACCGCGTTGGCGTTGGCGCCCGGCGCGTTGAATACCGGCACCCCGCGCGCGGCCAGCGCCGCCACCGGAATGTTGTTGGTGCCGGCACCGGCTCGCGCCACCGCCAGCACCGATTCCGGAATCTGCATGGCAAGCATGTCAGCCGAGCGCACCAGCACGGCATGGGGATGTCCGATCTGCGAAGCCACTTCGTATTGATCGCGCGGCAAACGCTCCAATCCGCGCACGCTGATGTGATTGAGTGTCAGGATCCGATAGCCCATCGCTTACTCTAGCCGTGGCGGCGCGCGAATTCGCGCATGAATTCGCTCAGCGCGCTCACGCCCTCAAGCGTCATGGCATTGTAGAGGCTCGCGCGCATACCTCCGACCGAGCGATGGCCTTCGAGGTTGGTCAGGCCGGCGGCGCGCGCTTGCGCCAGAAAAGTCTGATCGAGCTGCGGCTCGGCGAGCGTGAACGGTACATTCATCCACGAACGGCAGTCCAACTCAACCGGATTGCGATAGAAGCCCGACTCATCGATGGTGCGGTAGAGCAGCTCCGCCTTGGCGCGATTGCGTTGCCCGACGGCCGCGAGGCCGCCCTGCCTGCGCAGCCACTTGAACACCAGCCCGGCGCAATACCAGCCGAAAGTCGGCGGTGTGTTGAGCATCGAGCCGTCATCGGCCACGGCCTGGTAGTCCCAGACCGTGGGGGTTCCCGGCCGCGCATGCCCGATCAGGTCCTCGCGCACGATCACCACGCACAGACCTGAGGGACCGATGTTTTTCTGGGCACCGGCATAGATGAGTCCGAAGCGGCCGACCTCGATGGGTCGCGACAGGATGGTCGAGGACATGTCCGCCACCAACGGTACGCTCACCTGCGGCACAAACGGGAACTCAACCCCGCCGATGGTCTCATTGGGCGTGTAATGCAGATAGGCAGCAGCGGGATCGAGTGTCCAGCCGCTTTGGGGCGGCACGCCGGTGTAGTGGCTGGCCGCGGCGTCGGCGGCAAGATTGACCCGGCAATAGCGCCTGGCCTCGGCGAGCGCCTTCTGCGACCACGAGCCGGTACTGACATAGTCGGCGCTGGCATCGCTGGCAGCCAGATTCATTGGGATGGCGGCGAACTGCGCGCTGGCGCCGCCCTGCATGAATAACACTTTGTAGCCGGCGGGAATCGACAGCAGCTCGCGCAGGTCGCTCTCGGCCTCACGGGCGACGGTGAGGAAGGCCTTGCTGCGGTGGCTGATCTCCATCACCGACATGCCGCTGCCCTGCCAATCGGTCAGCTGCTCGCGCACCTGTTCCAGGACCTCGAGCGGCAGTACCGCCGGGCCCGCCGCAAAATTAAATACCCGCACGCGAGGATCTGGCATTCATCATTAGGGTGGACTCATTTCCTCCGAAGCGCTGCCGGCGCTGTCGGCTTGTGCGACCTCTTCGCCCGGCTCGAGCCCCTCGACGCGCTCAACCCCGGTCAATCGTTCACCTTCTGCAAGCCGAATCAGCCGCACGCCCTGAGTGTTGCGGCCTACCACAGAAATGTCCGCAACCGGCGTGCGCACCAAGGTGCCGGTGGAGCTGATCAGCATCAACTCCTGGTCCGCGCGCACCTGCAAGGCCGCCACGGTGGCGCCGTTGCGTTCCGTGGTCTGCAGCGCAATCACGCCCTGGCCGCCGCGGCCGTGACTGGGAAAGTCATCGAGCGGGGTGAGTTTACCGTAGCCGTTTTCCGAAGCCGTGAGCACATGGCCCTCGCCCACTACCAGCAGCGCGATCAGCCGCTGACCCAACCCAAGCCGGACACCGCGCACGCCGGCGGCTTCGCGGCCCATGGGCCGCACTTCTTCTTCGTGGAAACGGATCGCCTTGCCGCCGCTGGTGCACAGCAGGATGTCGCAGGTGCCGTCGGTCAGGGCAACGCCGACCAGCGTGTCGTCGCCGCGCAGATCCAGGCCGATGATGCCGCTGGCACGCGGACGCGAAAACGCCGTGAGCGGAGTCTTCTTGACCGTGCCGGTACTGGTGGCCATGAACACGTGGTGCTGCTCGTCGAATTGTTTTACCGGCAGAACGGCGCTGATCTTCTCGCCCTGCTCGAGCGGCAGCAGGTTGACGATCGGCTTGCCGCGCGAGCCGCGCCCGGCCTGCGGCAGCTCGAACACGCGCAGCCAGTAGACCTTGCCGCGATTGGAGAAGCACAGCAGCGTGTCGTGCGTGTGCGCGACGAAGAACTTCTCGATGAAGTCCTCATCCTTGACCGCGGTGGCGGATTTGCCGCGGCCGCCGCGCCGCTGGGCCTGATAGTCCGACACCGGCTGCGCCTTGGCATAGCCCGCGTGCGAGAGCGTCACCGCCACATCGTGCGGTTCAATCAGATCCTCGGTGCTGAGGTTCAGGTGATCGCGGCTGATTTCGGTGCGCCGCTCGTCGCCATAGTTGGCGCGGATCTCGATGAGTTCATCGCGCACCACCTGCATCAGCCGCTCGGGGCGCGCCAGGATGTCCGACAGATCGACGATTTCGCCCAGCAGGCCCTGGTATTCCTCGACGATCTTGCTCTGTTCGAGCCCGGTCAGGCGGTGCAGCCGCATATCGAGCACGGCCTGCGCCTGCTGCTCGCTGAAGCGATAACCGTCGGCGAGCAGTCCGGCCTCCGGCCCCATGCTCTCCGGCCGCGTCGAGACCGTGCCGGCGCGTGCCAGCAGTTCCGGCACGATGCCCGCCGGCCAGACGCGCGCGAGCATTGCCGTGCGCGCCTCCACCGGCGTGGGCGAGGCTTTGATCAAGGCGATGATGGCATCGATGTTTGCCAGCGCCACTGCCAGCCCTTCGAGCACATGCGCACGCTCGCGTGCGCGCCGCAGCTCGAATATGGTGCGGCGTGTAACCACTTCGCGCCGATGCCGCAGGAAGGCGTCGAGCATGTCGCGCAACGACATGAGCTTCGGCTGTCCGTCCAGCAGCGCCACCATGTTGATGCCGAACACGGTCTCCATGGGCGTCTGGGCGTACAGATTGTTCAGCACGATCTCGGCCACTTCGCCGCGCTTGAGCTCGATGACCACGCGCATGCCGTCCTTGTCGGACTCGTCGCGCAGCTCGGAGATGCCATCGATATCTTTGTTGCGCACCAGATCGGCGATGCGTTCGAGCAGCCGGGCCTTATTGACCTGATACGGCAGCTCAGTGACGATGATGGCCTGACGGCCGCGTTCGTCGAGTTCTTCGAAGCTCGCGCGGGCGCGAATCGACAGGCGGCCGCGTCCGCTCTTGTAGGCGGTAGCGATCTCCTGCGCGCCGTTGATGATTCCGGCGGTCGGGAAATCCGGCCCGGGCACGTGCTGCATGAGGCCCGCAAGCGAGATCGCCGGATCATCGATCAGCGCCAGGCAGGCGTTGATGATCTCGGTCAGATTGTGCGGCGGAATATTGGTCGCCATGCCGACCGCAATTCCCGAGGAGCCGTTCACCAGCAGGTTGGGCACCCGTGTGGGCAGTACCTTGGGCTCGTGTTCGGACTCGTCGTAGTTCGGGGCGAAGTCGACCGTTTCCTTGTCGATGTCGGCCAGCAGCTCTCCTGCGAGCTTCGACATGCGCACTTCGGTATAGCGCATGGCCGCGGGCGGGTCGCCATCCACCGAGCCGAAATTCCCCTGTCCGTCCACCAGCAGGTAGCGCATCGAGAATGTCTGCGCCATGCGCACCATGGTGTCGTAGACCGCCACATCGCCGTGTGGGTGATACTTGCCGATCACATCGCCGACCACGCGCGCGGATTTCTTGTAGGCCCGGTTGTAATCGTTGCCCAGTTCGCGCATGGCGTGCAGCACGCGCCGATGCACCGGCTTGAGGCCATCGCGAACATCGGGCAATGCACGCCCGACGATGACGCTCATGGCGTAGTCAAGATAGGATTGCCGCATCTCCTCTTCGAGGCTGACGGACACCACTTCGCGCGCTATATCGGTCACTCTTTTATCTGTCTGCGGCTCTTGAATTTGAGCCGAAAATTATAACACAGCGGCTCGCATGATCGGGACGGGGAAGTAAGCGGCCGCGTGGCGCGCAAGCACAGCTATACTGGCGCCATGAGCACGCAAACGGCGGCCGCGCAGTTGTCCTCGGAGGTGCAGAAATTCGATGCGCTGGCGCATGAATTCTGGGATCCGCGCGGTGCATTTCATCCGCTGCACGCGCTCAATCCGGTGCGCCTGCAGTACATCGCGCAGCGCGCCGAACTGTCGCAGCGGCGCGTGCTGGATGTCGGCTGCGGCGGCGGACTGCTGGCCGAAGGGCTCGCGCGCCACGGCGCACAGGTGTGCGGCATCGACCTGGCCCCCGCCATGATCGATGTGGCGCGGCTGCATGCGCACGAGAGCCAGCTGCCGATCGACTATCGCCTGAGTTCGGCCGAGGACTTTGCCGGCAGCGGCGCCGGCGTGTTCGATGTGATCACCTGCATGGAGCTGATCGAGCACGTGCCGAGTCCGTCGGCGCTGCTGGCCGCGATCGCGACGCTGCTGCGTCCGGGCGGTGAACTCATCATCTCCACCATCAACCGCAATCTTCGCTCGTTCCTGCTCGCGATCGTCGGCGCCGAATACCTGTTGCAGCTGATTCCGCGCGGCACCCACGAATACGCGCGCCTGGTGCGGCCCGCGGAACTGGCGCGGCTGGCGCGCGCGCACGCTTTGCAGCTGTGCGACGTGAGCGGGGTCGAGTTCAATCCATTCACGCGCGCGGCCCGAATCAGCCTGGATGCGCGCGTCAACTATCTGGCGCACTTTCATCGCCCCTCCTGAGCGCAGCGTGCACTGCGCGACGCCTCTGGCTGCGGTGCTATTGGATCTGGATGGCACGCTGCTCGACACCGCGCCCGACATGGTGCGCATCGTCAATATGCTGCGCGCTCATGAGAGCCTCGCGCCGCTGGCGTATGCGGACCTGCGCCAGTACGTCTCGCACGGCTCGGCGGCGCTGCTGCGCGTGGCCTTTCCCGGTATCGACGGCGTGCGCTTCGCTGCCACGCAGGGCCGATTCCTGGAACTCTACCGCGAGCATCTGGTGGTTGAGACCAGGCTGTTTCCGGGCTTCGAACAAGTGCTCGCGGCGCTCGAGGCGCACGGCATTCCGTGGGGCGTGATCACCAACAAGCCCGGCTGGTTGACCGAGCCTCTGCTCAGGCAGCTCGCGCTGTACCAGCGTGCCGGCTGCGTGCTCAGCGGCGACAGCCTGCCGGTGTGCAAACCCGATCCGCTGCCGTTGCTGACGGCAGCGCGACGCATCGCGGTTGCCCCCGAGCGCTGCCTGTATGCCGGCGATGCGCTGCGCGACATGCAGGCTGCGCGTGCGGCCAACATGGTCGGGCTCGCGGCGCGCTACGGCTATATCGGCGCGCAGGAGAACACCGCACAGTGGCCGGTCACGGCATGGATTGATTCGCCGCTGGATCTGCTTGCCTGGGTCGGACTGGACCGGATCGCGCTGCAGCTACCGGCCGGCGCCCACAGCTGAAGCGCGTGGCCGCGATGCAGATTGGTTTGATGGTACTGGCGGCGCTGCTGTTGAGCCTGAGCGCGGCCCTGGTGGCCGCGCGAATTCTGGCGCGGCGCAACGCCCGCGAGCTTGCCGACTCCGAGGCGCGCCTGCGTGCTTCCTTCCAGGAACTGGCCAGCACGGCCCTGCGCGACAACACCGATCTGTTTCTCAAACTGGCGCGCGAATCCTTCGGCCGTGAACAGGACAGCATCCAGGGGGTTTGGCGCGAGCGCGAGCAAGCCTTCAATGCGCTGATCGATCCCATCCGCAATGCACTCGAGAAGAGCGAGAGCCAGGTCGCGGCCATGGAACGCGAGCGCCGCGATGCCTTCAGCACTCTGCGCACGCAGATCGAATCTCTGGCCTTGGGACAATCGGCACTGCAGCGCGAGACACGCAATCTGGTCACTGCGCTGCGCCGCCCGGAGGTGCGCGGACGCTGGGGCGAGCTCACATTGCGGCGCGTGGTCGAGCTCGCCGGACTTTCCGAGCACTGCGATTTCACCGAACAGCCGACGGTGGGCGCAGCCGGCGGCATGCAGCGACCGGATCTGGTGGTGCACATGCCCGAGGGACGGCAGCTCGTGGTCGACGCCAAGAGCCCGCTGGATGCGTATCTGGAGGCGATCGACGCGCCGACCGAGGAGCTGCGCGCGCTGGCGCTGACGCGGCACGCGCAACAGCTCGATGCGCGCGTACGCGAGCTGGCCTCAAAGGCCTACTGGGCACAGTTCCAGCACAGCCCGGAATTCGCCGTTCTATTCCTGCCCGGGGATCAGTTCCTGAGCAGCGCCCTGGCCGTGCGGCCCGAACTGCTCGATAACGCGTTACGCGCCGGGGTCATCATCGCCACGCCCTCGACCTTGATCGCGGTGCTCAAAGCGGTTGCCTACGGCTGGCGCCAGGTCGCGGTGGCGGAAAATGCCGCGCAGATTCGTGATCTCGGACAGGAACTGCATCGACGGCTCTCGAGCTTTCTGAGTCATTTCAGCAAGGCCGGAAGGCAGCTCAGCGGCGCGGTGGATGCCTACAACAGCGCCGTGGGCTCGCTCGAGCGCCAGGTACTGCCCGGCGCGCGGCGATTCAGCGAACTCGGTGCCGCCACCGGCGACTCGCTCGCGGGCCCGGAACCGATCGAGCAGCCGGTGCGCGCGCCGCTGGGCAGCACCGGCGATGCCGAGCCACCGCTGAATGCATGAGCGCGACCGAACCCTCCTTGTTATCGGCCGGTCTGCGGCCGCCCCCTGCACCGGGCTCGGCGCGCTATTTCACGCTGCTGTACACACCGACCCCGCAAAGATGCGCGCTGGCGCAGCTGCTGGCACTGGCCGATGAGATCGGTGCCGGGGTCGCGCGCGCGCTCGATCATGAGGTGGCGCATGCTCGATTGGAATGGTGGCGGCACGAAGCCGCGCAGTACGCGGCGGGGCGCGCGCGCCATCCCTGGCTGCGGCAGTTGCCCGGCGCCAGCGGCCCACGATTCGATCTACCGGCGCTGGTGCAGGCGGCCGCCCTCGATCTGGCGCAAGGGCTGCAGCGTCCCACGGGCGATGAGCAGCTGCGGCGGGCCGTGTTCGTAGCAGCGGCGCAGGTGCTTGGCGCCGAACCGCTCTCGGCGGCGCAACGCGAAGCCCTCGGCGACCTGGGCACACTGAGCTGGCAACTGGAGCGCTCGGCGCCGGCAGCCCAGGGCGCACGAGCGGCGCTGAGCTTGCGGGCGCTGTCGGCGCGGCTCGGGCCTGCGCTGCAGCCCAAGCTCGCGCCGCTGCTGGTGTGGACTGCGATCGCCGGGTGCGCGAAAAACGCCGCGCCGGTCCAGAGTTTGGTCGACAATATCCGCGCCTGGAGCATCGCGCGCCGCGCGGCAGCGGGCAAGCTTGCGAGATGATGACTATCGCCGATTCCGAACCTGCGCTCCCCGCAGCCAGCGCCGTGTATGCGGATGCACTACCGGTGCATCAGCGCTTCGAGCCGGCTGCCGATGCGCTGCACGGACGCGTAATTGCGATCACCGGCGCCGGCGAGGGCATCGGCCGCGCGCTGGCACTGAGCGCTGCGGCGCACGGCGCCGAGCTGGTGTTGATCGGACGCACCGTCTCGAAACTCGAGCAGGTCCATCGCGCCATCGCCGCGCTCAAGCAAGCCGAAGCCAGCATTGCGCCGCTGGACCTCGAGCGAGCGCTCGCGCGCGACTACGATCAGCTGGCCGAATCGCTGCACAGCCGTTATGGCCGGCTCGATGGGCTGGTACACAATGCCGGCATCCTCGGCACGCTCGCGCCGATTGAGCACTACGATGTGCCGACATGGTGCCGCGTGCTGCATGTCAATCTGACCGCCGCCTTTGCGCTCACGCAGGTGCTGCTGCCGGCGCTGCGCGCCTCGCAGGACGCCTCGATCATCTTTACCGGCAGCGGCGTCGGCCGCCGGCCCAAGGCCTATTGGGGCGCCTATTCGGTCTCGAAGTTCGGCATCGAAGCGCTCAGCGGCACCCTGGCCGATGAGCTCGGCAGCGCCGGCCTGGTGCGCGTCAATGTGCTCAATCCGGGACCGGTTCGCACGCGCATGCGCGCACAGGCCTATCCGGCCGAGGACGCGAGTACCCTGGCTCGGCCCGAGGATGTGCTGCGCCCGTATCTGTGGTTGCTCAGCGCAGCCAGCCGCGGTGTCAACGGTCAGAGTCTGAATTGTCAAGCACGCTAGCGAGTTCCTCGCCGGTGAGTTCGCGCCAGTGGCTGCGCGGCAGCGTACGCGGCAACGCCAGCTTACCCACGCGCGTGCGCATCATGCGCACCAGCGTCACGGCCGCGCGCTCGATGAGCTGGCGGATCTCGTTGCCGCTCGCGCCGAGCGCGATCAGGCGGTACCAGCGGTTGCTGCCCTCCCCGCCGGCGGGCTCTAGCAGCACGATCTGCAGCGCACTGCCGCGATCCAGCATGCCCTGACGGATCGCCGCCTGCTGCTCGGGGCTGAGTTCCCCGCGCACGCGCAAACTGAATTCCATCTCCATGCCATGCATGGCCCGCTGCAGACGCGAGGCCACGGCGCCATCGGCAGTCAGCAGTTCCAATCCGCCATCGACCGCCGGCAACGGACTGACGCTGATGAAGCGCAGGCCCGCGCGCCGCGGCAGCCGCGATGCCATGCTGCTGGTGGCACTGACCTTATCGCTCGGATTCGCGGCCGTGCGCGGCGGCAGCAGCGGCTCGCCCGGCGAGCGATGGCATATGAACACCGGTGCCGGCGCGCTGGCGCCTTTGGTCGCGCGCTGGCGGATCAGCCGTCCGTCGAGTTTGAGCTGATCCTGCGGTATGACGCGCATTCCGAGCGCCGCGGGCTTGCCGTTGACCGTCAGGCGGCCGGCGCGAATCCACTGCTCGGCCTCGCGACGCGAGGCGAGCCCAAGCTGCGCCAGCACCTTCTGCACCCGCTCGGCGCCGCCGGGGCGTGACACGGGCGATGCGGCCATCGCGGCTCAGTCCGTGTCAGGTGGCGCGGCGACCAGGCCCGAGGAGCGCTGCGGGGCCGCCGATTCCTCATCGCCGTCGCTCAAATCCGCCTCGACCGAATCCTCGTCGCCGCCATCAGCCGCTGCGGTCTCGCGGCTGCCCGCAGCGCCGGATTCATCGACGCCGCTGACCGGCAACTCGAACTGTGGATCGATCTCCCCGAGCGAGCGCAGCTGCGCCAGCGGCGGCAAGTCATCCAGACTCTTGAGGCTGAAATACTCGAGGAAGTCGCGCGTGGTGCCGAGCAGCTCCGGGTGTCCAGGCAGATCGCGATGACCCACCACGCGAATCCACTGCCGTTCGAGCAACGTCTTGACGATGTTCGGATTCACCGCGACTCCGCGCACCGCTTCGATTTCCGCGCGCGTGATCGGTTGCCGGTAGGCGATCAGCGCCAGCGTCTCCAGCAGCGCGCGCGAATAGCGCTGCGGCCGCTCGGGCCACAGGCGCGAGACTGCGCCGGCATATTGACGGCGGATCTGAACGCGAAAGCCTGCGCCGGTCTCCTGCACTTCGATGGGGCGGCCGGCGTAGTCCAGCGCCAGCGCATCGATCGCGGCGCGGATCGCCGCGGGCTGCGGCCGCTGCGGTTCGTCAAACAGCAGCGACAAATCGCCGAGGCTCAGGGATTTGCCCGCTGCCAGCAGCGCCGCTTCGATGATGTTCCTGATTTCGCTATCGCTCATGAGGCTGCGTCCTCATCGGTGTGCTCGGCCTGTGCCGCCGCGCCATTGTCGGCGACCAGATGCAGTGTACGGTGTGCGGACGCGCTGCGCACGTGCAGCGGCGCATACGCCTCGGTCTGCATGAGTTCGATCAGGCCCTCGCGCACAAGTTCCAGAATCGCCACGAACGCTACGGTGACGCCGGCGCGTCCTTCCTCGGGCGTGAACAGGCGTGAAAACTCGACAAAGCTGCCCTGCTCGAGCGCCGCCAGAATATTGCTCATGCGCTCGCGCACCGACAGCGGCTCGCGCCGCACGTGATGGTGCGCAAACATCTCGGCGCGCTGCGCGACCTCCCTGAAGGCGTGCAGCATCTCCTGCAGACTCACCTGCGGCACGGCGCGCACAGCCGGCCGGTCGAGCAACTGCGCGCTGGCCTGCCAGACGTCGCGCTCCAGGCGCGGCAGTTGGTCGATATCGGCCGCGGCGCGCTTGAAGCGTTCGTATTCCTGCAGACGCCGCACGAGTTCGGCGCGCGGGTCATCCTCGCCCAGATCGCCCGCTCCGGGCGGACGCGGCAGCAGCATGCGCGACTTGATCTCGGCCAGGGTTGCGGCCATGACCAGGTACTCGCCCGCCAACTCGAGCTGCAGATCCTGCATCAGCTCGATGTAGCGCGTGTATTGGCGTGTGATCTCCGCGATCGGAATGTTCAGGATATCGACGTTCTGCTTTCGGATCAGATACAGCAGCAGATCCAGCGGACCCTCGAAGGCCTCGAGAAATATCTCGAGCGCCTGCGGTGGGATGTACAGATCGCGCGGCAGGTGCGTCATGGGTTCGCCGTTGACCACGGCGAACGGCATCTCCGCCTGCTCGGGCAGCGCCTCGAGCTCATGCAGCGGCACTGGATTGGAAACTACGATCTTAAGATCTGGCTTCATAATAATCGCTTAACTCATTGAGAACTCAGATGCATTGCGCGCCTAACCTCGTCGAGTGTGGCGCGCGCGGCCTCGCGGGCCTTCTCGCCGCCCTGGTGTATGAGGTTCGACACCAGCTCGGGATTCTCCTGGAATTCCTGGGCGCGCTTGCGCATGCCCTTGACCTCCTCGACGATGCGCTCGATCACCGGTGCCTTGCAATCCAGGCAACCGATGCTGGCTGTGCGGCAGCCCTCGTAGGCCCACTGCCTGGTGGCCTCATCCGAGTACAGCTGATGCAGATCCCACACCGGGCACTTCTCCGGATTGCCCGGATCGGTGCGCCGCACGCGCGCCGGATCGGTCTGCATGGTCTTGAGCTTGGCTGCGACCACGTCCGGATCCTCGCGCAGCGAGATCGTGTTGCCGTACGACTTCGACATCTTGCGGCCGTCGAGTCCCGGTACTTTGGGCGACGCCGTCAGCAATACCTGCGGCTCTGGAAGTATGCTGACCGAGGAGCCCTCGAGATAGCCCAGCAGGCGTTCGCGATCGGCCACGGTAATGCGGCTGTTGCTCTCCACCAGCGCGCGCGCGCGCTCGAGCGCCGCCTGATCGCCGGCCTCCTGGAAGCGCCGGCGCAACTGCCGGTAGAGCGTGATGTTTCGCCCACCGAGCTCCTTGACCGCGCGCTCGGCATTCTGCTCGAAGTCGGGCTCGCGCCCGTAGAGATGGTTGAAGCGGCGCGCGATTTCACGCGTGATCTCCACGTGCGCGACCTGATCCTCCCCGACCGGCACGAACGCGGGACGGTACAGCAGAATATCCGCGCTCTGCAGCAGCGGATAGCCCAGGAAGCCGTAGGTGGCGAGGTCCTTTTCCTTGAGCTGCTCCTGCTGGTCCTTATAGGTCGGTACCCGCTCCAGCCAGCCCAGCGGCGTGATCATCGACAGCAGCAGATGCAGCTCGGCATGCTCGGGTACATGTGACTGAACGAACAGTGTCGCCACGCCCGGATTCAGACCCGCGGCCAGCCAGTCGATGATGACCTCGTGGATGGCCTCCTGCAGCCCGGCCGTATCCTCGTAGCCGGTGGTCAGCGCGTGCCAGTCGGCCACAAAGAAGTAGCATTCATACTGGTATTGCAGCTCAACCCAGTTGCGCAAGGCGCCGTGGTAGTTGCCCAGATGCAGCGCTCCGGTGGGGCGCATGCCCGAGAGCACGCGCTTACCTGGGGGAACAGCACTCATCCGTAATCGTTTTCCCGCGTGGGCAACGGGCCTGTGCCCATACCGAGGCGATTATACGGGGTTCGCGACAAGTTCCCACTCGGCGCCGGCGAGTTTTCCGCGACCCTGGCGCACCAGCGTCGGCGGCGAGACCGCCAGATCCACGACCGTGGTGGGCTCGATGCCGCAATGACCGCCATCCAGAATCGCATCGAGCTGGTGCTCGAGCCGCTCGCGAATCTGCGCGCCATCGGTCAGCGGCAGCTCATCACCGGGCAGCAACAACGTCGAGCTCATGAGCGGCTCACCCAGTTCGGTCAGCAGCATGCGCGGCACGATGTGATCGGGCACGCGAATGCCGATGGTGCGCCGTTTTGGGTGCTGCAGGCGTCGCGGGGTCTCACGCGTGGCCGGCAACAGAAAAGTGAACGGCCCCGGTGTCGCCGCCTTGAGCAACCGGAACTGCCAAGTGTCGATACGTGCATAGCGCCCGATCTCGCGCAGGTCGCGGCACACCAGCGTGAAATGATGATGCCGGTCGGCGCCGCGAATGCGGCGCAGGCGCTCGAGCGCTTCGGCGTCGCCGATCTGGCAACCCAGCGCGTAGCAGGAATCGGTCGGGTAGGCAATGACGCCCCCTGCGCGCACGATTTCGGCGGCCCGGCGAATCAGACGCAGTTGCGGATTGAGGTGGTGCAGGTCGAAGTACTGGCTCATGGTCTACTTGCCGGGGACTTTCGTTATCATAGCGGCATGCAAGCGGTAATCGATCTGGCACCGGTGGCGGCCTTTTTCGTGGCCTACTATCTGGCAGGCATATACGTCGCCACGGCGGTGCTGATGCTGGCGATGGTGCTGTTGCTGCTGATCGATCTGGTGCGGCTGCGGCGCGTGCCGCCGCTGCACTGGCTCAGTGCCGTTCTGGTGCTGGTGCTCGGCGGTGCAACTTTGATCCTGCGCGATGTGCGCTTCCTGAAATGGAAGCCGACGGTCTTCCTGTGGTTGGTCGCGATCACCGCCGGCGCCAGCGTCTGGTTCAGCCGCATGCCGCTGGCGCAGCGGCTGTTGCAGCCGATCGTCGCCCACAGCGATGTGCTGCCGCGCGCACTGTGGCTGAAGCTCAATTGGATCTGGGTGGGCTTCTACGCGCTGCTCGGTGCCCTCAATCTGTGGATTGCCTATCACCGCAGCGAGCGCGCGTGGGTCAATTTCAAATTCTTCGGCCTGACGGCGGCGTTTGCCGTGTTCGCGATGGTGCAGGCAGCCTGGCTGGCCTCGCGCGCCGAAGTGCGCGCGGCGCAGGCCTGATGAGTCAACCGGCTTCCACCGCTGCGCGCATCCAGAGCCTGCTGCAGCAACGGCTGCTGCCGACGCATCTGGAAGTGCGCGATGACAGCGCGGCGCACGTCGGCCATGCCAGCGCTCAGGGTAAAGGGCACTTCCGACTGCGGATCGTGTCCACTTGCTTCGCGGGCCTCAAGCCTTTGCAACGCCATCGCCTGGTCAATGAGGTGTTGTCACCGCTGTTCGCGACCGAACTGCATGCCGTGGCGATGGAGACATTGACACCTGATGAGTTTCTTAAGTAATCAACGTAACTAACTGAGAGATCTGATGAAAATTTTGAAAACACTGCCATTGATGGCATTGATGCTGCTGGCCGCCTGCAGCAAAACCGCCCCCACGACCGACACCAAAGCCCCGGCGGAGAAGCCGATCGCAACGGTTAACGGTGTGCCCATCAGCCGTGCGATGTTCGACTACTACGTCAAGAATACGGCCGGCAAGGGCGTGACCGAGCTGTCGCCCGACCAGCGCGCACAACTGCTCGATAACCTGGTGCGCGGCGAGGTCATCGCCCAGCAGGCGGAAAAGGATGGTTTGGATAAGACTGGCGACACTGCCTCATTGCTGGCTCTCTCGCATCTGCAGATTCTCGAGCAGGCCGGCGCCGAACAGTATCTGAAGGACAAGAAGCCCACGGAGGCCGAGCGGCAGGCTGAATACGACAGCCAGGTCGCCGCCATGCCCAAGACCCAATACCACGCGCGCCATATCCTGGTCGCCACCCAGGATGCGGCCCAGAAGATCATCGATCAACTCAAGAAGGGTGCGAAGTTCGAGGACCTGGCGAAGAAGGAGTCAACCGATTCGTCCAAGGACCAGGGCGGAGATCTGGGTTGGTTCTCGCCGGCCAACATGGTCAAGCCTTTTGCCGATGCGGTGGCCAGCCTCAAGAAGGGCGAGGTCACGCCGGCCCCGGTGCAATCCCAGTACGGCTGGCATGTGATCCAGCTGCTCGATACCCGTGAGACGCCGGTGCCGCCGCTTGATTCGGTCAAGGACCGCGTGGATCAGCTGGTGCAGAACAAGAAGTTCAAGGCCTACCAGGACGAATTGATGAAGACCGCGAAGGTCGAGAAGAATCTCTAAGGCTCCGGTTGCTGGGGAAGTGGTCGCTTCCCCAGCAGCAGCTGCCCCAGGGCCGCCTCGTCGAGTACGGCTACGCCGAGTTCGCGGGCGCGGGCCAGTTTGGAGCCCGCCTCCGAGCCGGCAATCACGTAGCTGGTTTTCTTCGACACCGAGCCGCTGACCTTGGCGCCCAGTGCCGCCAGGCGCTCGCCGGCCTGCTCTCGTGTCATGCTCTCGAGGCTGCCGGTCAGTACCACGGTCACGCCAAAGAGCGGCGCACGCGCCGCATCGGCGGCGCTCGAGGGCGGCCCCTCGGGCCATTGCAGCCCGAGCGTGCGCAGGCGTGCGAGCTCGTGCACATGGCGCGGTTGAGCGAAGAAACTATGCACCTCGGCGGCGATGACCGGACCGATGTCGGGAACCTCGAGGATCTGCTGCTCGCCGGCTCTTTGCAGCGCCGCCAGCGAACCAAAGTGATCGGCCAGCGCTTTGGCGGTACTCTCGCCGACACTGGGAATTCCGAGGCCATTGAGCAGTCGCGGCAGCGTGGTGCGCTTGCTGTGTTCAATCGCTGCCAGCAGATTGGCGGCGGACTTCTCGCCCATGCGCTCCAGATCGGTCAAGGTCTCGGCCTTGAGTGCATAGATGTCGCTCGGCGTGTGCAACAGATCCTGGTCGACCATCTGCTCGATCAGCTTGTCGCCCAATCCCTCGATGTCCAGCGCGCGGCGGCCGGCAAAGTGGCGCAGTGACTCCTTGCGCTGCGCCGCACAGTTGAACGAGCCGGTACAGCGCGCCGCCGCCTCGCCCGGCACGCGCACCACGGGTGAGCCGCACACCGGGCAGCGCTCGGGTAATTTGGGCCGCCTGGCCCCGCGCGGCCGCCGTTCCAGTATTACGCTGACGATCTCCGGGATGACGTCGCCGGCGCGCCGCACGCTCACGGTATCCCCGCGCCGCACATCCTTGCGTTCCACCTCGTCCATGTTGTGCAGCGTGGCGTTGCTGACGCTGACGCCGCCGACGATGACCGGTTCCAGACGCGCCACGGGTGTGAGCACACCGGTGCGGCCGACCTGGAATTCGATCTCCCGCACCAGCGTCAGTGCCTCATCGGCAGGAAATTTGTGCGCAATGGCCCAGCGAGGCGCGCGCGAAACGAAGCCCAGGGTCTGCTGCTGGCTGCGCGAATTGACCTTGTAGACCACACCGTCGATCTGGTACGGCAAAGCGCCGCGGCGCGCGCCGATGGAACGGTAATAGTCGAGGCAGCCCTCGACGCCGCGCACACGGCGAATCTCGGGACAGGTGCGCAAGCCCCATGCATCCAGCTGCTTGAGCAGTTCGATCTGGCTGGCGGGGGGCTCGCCCGGCTGCCATTGCCCCACGCCGTAAAAAAAAACCGCCAGCGGCCGCTTTGCCGTTACCCGCGGATCGAGCTGACGCAGGCTGCCGGCCGCGGCATTGCGCGGGTTAGCAAACACTTTCTCGCCGGCTGCCGCCGCGGCGCTGTTCATGCGCCGGAACCCCTCGACCGGCATGAACACCTCGCCGCGCACTTCCAGCAGTTCGGGTGCGCTGGCGCGCAGGCTCAGCGGCACCGCTCGAATGGTGCGCATATTGGCAGTGATGTCCTCGCCCGTGCTGCCGTCGCCGCGGGTGGCGGCACGCACCAGATTGCCCGCGCGATAGCTCAATGAGACGGCCAGGCCATCGAGTTTAGGTTCGGCGCAGTAGTCGAGCGGCTCATCCACGAGGCCCAAGCGCGTGCGCACGCGCTTATCGAAAGCCTCGATATCGGCGTCGCTGAAGGCATTGTCGAGCGAGAGCATGGCAACGCCGTGCTGGACTTCGGCGAAGCCGGCAGCGACCTGACCGCTCACGCGCTGCGTCGGCGAATCGGCAGTCACCAGTTCGGGATGCTCGGCCTCGATCGCGCGCAGTTCGAGCATGAGCCGATCGTATTCGGCGTCAGGAACGGCCGGATCATCCAGCACGTAGTAGCGGTAGTCGTATTGGCCTATCTGTTCACGCAACTCGGCAATGCGCCGGTGCGCTGCCGACTTCACGCCGCCGGCTCCGCGTGCCAGCCCGAATGCGACAGGCGTTCCATGGCCCCGCGCAGATCCTCGAGCCGATCCGCGTCGAGCGGCTGGCCCTGCTCGTCCTGCACGCGCGCGGGCAGGCGTTGCGAGAGTTCACGCGCAATGCCTACCAGGTGATCGAGCGCCGCGGGCGGCGCCAGGGGGCCGGGCAGCACGGTAAACAGGCTGATGCCGGTCAATCGCTGAAAATCCATATTGATGGGATCCAATATGCCGGGCTTGCTCAGGCTCGCCACGCTCAGCAACGCGCGGCCGTCCGCGTCAGGCTGATGGAAGATGCCAAAGCGGCCGTGCACGAAACCGCAGGCCGTGATCGCCAGGCGTACCTCGCGACCGGACAGCCGCTCCTCCGAGGCCGGAACAATCCGCAGCGCAACGATATGACGCTCGCCATCGGGCGGCCAGTCGACCAGCGGCGGGGCAGGCGTTGCAGGCGCCGGCGGCGCGGCCACGGCGGCGTGCTCGTCGGGCCGCTGAGCCTCTTGAGGGGTCTCAGGCAATGCCGCTTGAGCCTGCTGCGCCTGCGAGCCGGTGTCGCCGGTTCTGGGCTGGAACTCAAACACCGGCAATGCATCGACCTCGGCCATCATCGATTGGTCGCGAATCGCCTCCATGGCCGGTAAATCGATGCGCGGTGGCGGCAGCACCGGCCGGCGAGCATCGCTGAGGCTGGCGTGGGAGCCGCCGCGCGTAGCGGGTGCCTGGGTGTCCGCGGACTGCTCGGCAAAGCTACCCAGGTCGGGCTCGTTGCGCTGCCGCGAGCCCGGCGCGGCTTCGGGGCGGGCCTGGCGCGGCTTGCGTTTTTCCCAGGCCGCCAGCGCCAGCAGGAACGCGACCCCCACCAGCAACAGAATCCAGCGCAAGCCGGCCATGTGTGTCAAAGGGCCGCGAGCTTGACGGCTTCGTCGATATCGACCGCGACCAGACGGGAAACCCCCGGCTCGTTCATGGTCACGCCGATCAGCTGCGATGCCAGTTCCATGGTCACTTTGTTGTGAGTGATGAAGATGAACTGCACGCGACTGGACATCTCGCGCACGATATCGCAAAAGCGCCCGACATTGTGTTCATCGAGCGGCGCATCCACCTCATCGAGCAGACAGAACGGGGCCGGATTCAAATCGAAGATCGAGAACACCAGCGCCACCGCGGTCAGTGCCTTCTCGCCGCCCGAGAGCTGCGAGATGGTGCTGTTGCGTTTGCCTGGCGGGCGCGCCATGACTGCGACACCAGCGGCCAGCGGATCCTCCCCGACCAGTTCCAGATAAGCATGGCCGCCGCCGAACAGGCGCGGAAATTTCTCCTGCAGGCCAGCGTTGATGCGATTGAAGGTTTCGTCAAAGCGCGTGCGCGTCTCGCGGTCCATCTTGCGCATGGCTTGATCGAGCGTCGCCAAGGCATCGCTGACGTCGGTGAACTGGCGGTCCAGGTAGCTCTTGCGTTCGCTTTGCTCGGCCAGTTCGTCGATGGCCGCCAGATTGACCTGACCGAGCTTTTCAATCTCCTCTCGCAACTGCGCCAATCGTTGCTCCCAGGGCTCGATCTGCGCCAGCGCGTCGAGGCCGGCGACCACGGAGCTGAGCTCGCACTGAGTCGCCGCGAACTGCTCGAGCAACGCCTCGCGCCGCACGCGCGATTCCTGCGCCGCCAGCCGAGCCTGCTCCATGGCTTCGCGCGCCGCGGAAACACGCTGTTGCGCGTCCAGCCGGCGCTCATCGAGCCTTTGCAGCGCGCGCTCACTGTCCTCCAGCGCGCGCCGCGCTTCCGACAGCTCAGCCTCAACCTCCAGGCGCCGCGCCAGATGATCCTGCAGGCGCAGTTCGAACTCGGCGATCGGCGCATCGGCCTGGGCCAGCGTCTCGAGCAGCGAGTCGCGTCGCGCGTGCAGCTGCGAGCGCTGCTCGTGCATGCGCGAGAGCGCGCTGTCCATCGAGGCTCGCGCCGCGCGCCGGCTCTCCAGGCGAATGAGACTGTCGCGCAGCTCCAGTTGCGCCGCCTGTGCACGCGTGCGCGCACTGGCGGTGCGCTCACGCCGCAGCTCACGCTCGGCCTCGAGCTCCAGTCGCGCGTCGTCCAGGCGCGAGAGCTCCTGCGTGGCGTTCTCGTGGGCGCCGCGGGCGCGGCTCAAACTGTCCTGCGAGCGCGCGACCTCGAGTGCGACTTCGGCCTGCTCGGCCTCGATGCGCGAGCGGCGCAGCGCCGCCTCCTCGAACCGTGCGCGTAGCGCCTCGACGCGTCCGCGCAGATCGGCGTGCTCGCGGTGAGCGCTCTGGATTCTGGCTTGCGTGGCATCGCGATGCTGCTCGGCGGACAGCACCTGGGTGCGCACGGCGAGGATTTCCTGTTCGAGCGCGCGTACGCTCTGATCAGCCGCGCCGCAACGCTCGCGCAGCCCCTTCAATCGATGCTCGCGCTCGAGTACCCCGGCGTGGGTGTCACCGCCGCGATTCACCCGCAGCCAGTCGCGCCCGATCCACTCTCCAGCCGCGGTGATCAGCGATGCGCCCGTGTCCAGCGCACTGCGCTGTCGCAGCGCTCCGGCCAGCGATTCACTGGTGCGCACGCGCGCCAGCAGCGCCAGCGTGCCCGGCGGCCCCTTGACATGGGCCGCCAGGGTACCGGCGTGCGCGAGACCGTCCGCGCTCGAATTCTCAAAGAATCCGACGCTGCCGCCGCCAAGACTCGCCAGCGAAGACTCCAGCGGCTCGAGCGCCTCGACCCGAACGGCTTCCAGATAGTCGCCCAGCACCGTCTCGACGGCGCGCTCCCATCCCTGATCGACTTCGAGCAACTGGGCCAGCCGCGGCGCATCGGTGACGCCGGCCAGCCCGGACAGCCAGCTGGCGGCCAGAGGATTCTTCTCGCGCAGCGCCGCCTTCTGCAGCGCGTCGAGCGACATGAGCTCAGCACGGATCTGGTCTCGCTCGCGCCGCAGACGCTCGAGCCGGCCATCGGCGATCTGCTCGGAGGAGCGCAGCGACTGCACCTGGGCAAGCGCGCGATTGAGCTCTCCGGCCAGGGAATCGGCCGATGTGCGCGACTGCGATTCACGCTCGCGCAAGCCCTCGAGCGGCGAATCGGCTTGAGCCGCGGTCAGCGCCTCACATTCGAGGCTCAGGCGATCGGCCTGCGCCTGCAGACGGTGGCTCTGGCTCTCGAGCTGCTCGATACGCGCGGATTCGACCTCGGCACTTTGTCCGGCCGCACCCAGCTCGCGATTGAAGCCCTCCCAGCGCTGCTGCCAGGCTGTCAGCTCGGCTTCCGCGGCGGCCAGCGCCGCGCCCGCGAGCGCATCACTTTGGGTCCGGGCTGCGGCCAGCGGTTCGAGCTCGGAAAGCTCGGTGGCCAGGGCGGTCAGCTGTTCCTCGTCGCGTTCGATCTGGTGCGTGTTGGTGGCGAGGTTGGTGGTGACCTGGCTCAGATCGCTGCGCGCCCGTTCGCGCAGCTCGCGGCTGTAGCGAATACTCTCCTCGGCGCGCGTGACCTCGGCTCCGAGCTCGTAATAGCGGCCCTGCACGCGCGATACGGCATCGCTGAGTTCATTATGAAAGTCGCGCTGCTTCTCAATCGCTGCCTCGGCCGAGCGTTGATCGGCGAGCGCCTGCTGCATCGCGATCTCGCACTCGCGGACGGTGCCATCCTGCAATTCGGCGCCGCTGTCGAGGTCGCGCAGCCGCAGCGCCACCAGTTCGGCGGTCAGCGTGCGCTCCTGCGCCTTGTACTCCTGATAGCGGCGCGCGACGTTAGCCTGACGCTGCAGGTGGCGGATCTGCTTATCCACCTCATCGCGCAGATCCTGAACCCGGGCCAGATTCTCACGCGTGTCGGCCATACGCGATTCAGTCTCTCGGCGCCGCTCCTTGTACAGCGATATACCCGCAGCCTCCTCGATAAAAGCGCGCATATCGTCGTGCCGGGCCTCGATCACACGCGAGATCATGCCCTGCTCGATGATGGCGTAGCTGCGCGAGCCTAAGCCGGTACCCAGGAACAGATGGGTGATGTCCTTGCGCCGGCAGCGGCCGCCGTTGATGAAATAGGCCGAGCTGCCATCGCGCGAGACCGCGCGCTTGAGCGAGATTTCATTGTAGCTGGCGTAGGCGCCGCCGATCTTGCCGTCGCTGTTATCGAACACCAGTTCGACCGAGGCGGCGCCAATGGGCTTGCGGGCACTGGAGCCGTTGAAGATGACATCCGCCATCGAGTCGCCGCGCAGATGGCGCGCCGACAGTTCGCCCATGACCCAGCGCACGGCATCGATGATGTTGGATTTGCCGCCGCCATTAGGACCCACGACCCCGATCAAATTGCCCGGCAGGAATATCGACGTTGGATCAACAAAGGATTTGAAACCCGCGATCTTGACCTTATTGAGCCGCATTGATCCCGCCCTGGTGTGCCCTATACCGGTGTGACAATCGCCGCTCCATTGCGCATCGCCGCGCTATGACGCTAGTGTAGATTATCCGAGCGCCGCTTTCGATGCGGTGAGGAAACTAAAGAATCACGCCATGCCGAGCCACGCCTCCGATCAGATTGAAACCTTCGACAATCCGGCCCGCGAGCACGACTACACCATTCGCATGAGCATTCCGGAATTCACCTGTCTTTGTCCGCGCACCGGACAGCCGGATTTCGCGACGCTCGAGCTCGAATACGTGCCCGACCGGCTGTGCATTGAGCTCAAATCCCTCAAGCTCTACATCTGGTCGTTTCGCGATCGCGGCAGTTTCCACGAGGCCGTGACCAACCAGATCATCGATCATCTGGCGCGCTCGGTGACGCCGCGCTTCATGCGCCTGAGCGCACGCTTTCACGTACGCGGCGGCATCGCCACCGAGGTGATCGCCGAGCGGCGCGCCGCGAATTGGCGCTCTGCTGAGTCACCCACCCTGCCCTGAGCGCCCGCAAGGCTCGCCGGAGCGGTATTTTCTACGCTCTGTACAGCCTTCCTTGCGTCGGTATAATCGCGCCCTCTCAAACGACCGGCGACCATGTCAGGAGCGAGGCGATGCCCGGCAAGAAGCCCGGAACCAAGGTCAGCAAACCCAAGAAGGCCGCGCCGGCTAAGGCCGCAGTGCGCCGGCCCGAAGCGCGGCGCCCTGCGGCCGCGAGCCGCAAAGCCGTGGCCGCCACGGCCGCCAAGCCCGCGGCAAAGTCCGCACCCGCACCTGCATCGGCGCCCAAGGCCAGCGGCGAGCGCAAGGCCGAGCCTCACGGCCCGCAGCGGGCCGCGGCCCCAGCCAGCGCGGCCAGTGCCCACGCACCGGCCAGCGAGTTGACCACCGCAACCGCCAGTTCGCGTACCGCCCGGATCGTCACCATGCCGGACGCCGACGAAGGTGACGGCTCCGATCCCAGCAGTCTTCTGGCCGGCCCGCGCAATGTAAAGCCGTACGTCGCCAAGCGCGGCGAGCAGTACATGGGCAAGCAGCAGCTCACGCACTTTCAGCAGATTCTGCAGAACTGGAAGCGCGATCTGATGGAGGAAGTCGATCGCACGGTCTCCCATATGAAGGATGAGGCCGCCAATTTTCCCGATCCGAACGATCGCGCGACCCAGGAAGAGGAGTTCAGCCTGGAGCTGCGGACCCGGGATCGCGAGCGCAAGCTGATCCGCAAGATCGAGGAGGCGCTCAAGCGCATCGAGGACGGAACCTACGGCTACTGCCTCGAGACCGGCGAGGAAATCGGGATCAAGCGCCTGGAAGCGCGTCCGGTCGCCACGCTATCGATTGAGGCTCAGGAGCGCCGCGAGCGCCGCGAACGCCAGTACGGGGACCGGGACGACCGCTACCGCTAAAGATTTGGGTTCTATGGGCGCTTGTACTATGGTAGGGGCTCGGCGATCCCTGAACGGCCTGCCCCCAAGGCGCAGTAGAGGACTTCAGCATGAGCGAGATTCGCGTCATCAAGAAGTACCCGAACCGGCGGCTCTACGATACGGTGGAGAGCCGCTACATCACGTTGGACGACGTTCGGCGGCTGGTGGTCGACGGCGTTGAGTTCGGCGTCATCGACAAACGCAGCCAGCAGGACATCACCCGCCCGGTGCTGCTGCAAGTGATCGCTGAGCTGGAGCAGCGCGACGGCACCGTGCTGAGCCAGGACTTCCTGGCGCATCTGATCCGCAGCCACAATGCCGGCCTCGAGGGTGTGCTTTCGACTTATCTGGAGCAGAGCCTGCGGTTGTTTCTGAGCGAGAAGCCGCCGGCCGGTGACCCAGCCGCCGCGGCCACTCATCTAGCCCATCAGAACCATCAGCGCTGGCACAGCGCGCAGGAAGAGATCTTCCGCACGCTGATGCGAACCGCCGGCACCGCCACCGGCTAAGGCCGAGCGGCGGTAAGCTTCAGGGACCCTCGACGTCGCGCATCGACAGGCGCACCCGGCCCTGTCGATCGACTTCGAGCACTTTGACGCGGATCTGATCGCCCTCTTTGAGCTTGTCCGAGACGCGCTCGACCCGCTCGTTCGAGATCTGTGAGATGTGCACCAGGCCGTCGCGGCCGGGCAGTATGGTCACGAAGGCGCCAAAGTCCATGAGTTTGGCGACCCGGCCTTCATAGATACGACCGACTTCCACATCCGCCGTGATCAGCTCAATGCGCCTCTGCGCTTCGCGTCCAGCCGTGCCCAGTACCGAGGCGATCTTGACCGTGCCGTCGTTCTCGATATCGATGGTGGTGCCGGTCTCCTCGGTGATCTGGCGGATCACGGCGCCACCCTTGCCGATCACGTCGCGGATCTTCTCCGGATCGATTTTCAGCGTGATGATCGACGGCGCCCACTCCGACATCTTTGCGCGCGGCTCGGGCAGCACCTTGGCCATCTCAGCGAGTATGTGCAGGCGGCCTTCCCGGGCCTGCGCCAGCGCAACGCGCATGATCTCGGGGGTAATGCCCTCGACCTTGATGTCCATCTGCAGCGCCGTGACACCCTCGCGTGTCCCGGCCACCTTGAAATCCATATCGCCCAGATGGTCCTCATCGCCGAGAATGTCGGTCAGCACCTGGAAGCGCGCGCCTTCGAGCACCAGGCCCATGGCCACCCCGGCCACGGCAGCCTTGATCGGCACACCGGCGTCCATCATCGACAGGCTGCTGCCGCAAACGCTGGCCATCGAACTGGAGCCGTTGGACTCCAGAATCTCCGAGACTATGCGAATGACGTAGGGGAACACGGTCATGTCCGGCATGACGGCGTGCACGCCCCTGCGCGCGAGGTTGCCGTGGCCGATTTCACGGCGCTTGGGCGATCCCATCATGCCGGTCTCGCCCACCGAGAATGGCGGAAAGTTGTAATGCAGCATGAATGGTTCGCGCCGCTCGCCCTCGAGCGCATCGATGATCTGCGAATCGCGCGTGGTGCCGAGCGTGGTGGCCACCAGCGCCTGGGTCTCCCCGCGCGTGAACAGCGCCGAACCATGCGCGCGCGGCAGCACGCCGACCTTTACCGCGATGGGTCGCACGGTGCGCAGGTCGCGGCCGTCAATGCGCGGCTCGCCAGCCAGAATGCGATCGCGCACTATGCGGCTTTCGAGCTTGAACAACTCGCTGACCACGGCATCGCCCTTCCATTTGTCGGGCTCCACGTCGGTCAGAGCTGTGGTCAGATCCTTCTTGATCTCGCTCAGCCGCGCGGTGCGCTGAGTTTTCTCGGTGATGCGGTAAGCGGCAGACAACGACGCTTCGGCGCGGGCCGAGACCGCCGCGGCCAGCGGGGCTTCGAACGCGGGCGGCTTCCAATCCCATTTCGGCTTTCCGGCCTGCGCCGCGAGCTCACGAATATTCTGGATGGCGATCTGCATCTGCTCGTGCCCGAATACCACGGCACCGAGCATGACCTCTTCGGACAGGATCTGGGCCTCCGACTCCACCATCAGCACCGCCGGCTGCGTGCCGGCCACCACCAGCTCCAGCTGTGAGGTGGCCTGATCGGCGCGGGTCGGATTGAGCAGATACTTGCCGTCGCGATAGCCCACGCGCGCGGCGCCAATGGGTCCGTTGAATGGCAGGCCTGCGATCATCAGTGCGGCCGATGCGCCCAACAGCGCCGGAATATCCGCATCGATGTCGGGATCGAGCGAGACCACCGTGGCCACGACCTGGACCTCATTGGTGAATCCGTCCGGAAACAGCGGCCGGATCGGGCGGTCGATGAGCCTCGAGGTCAGCGTTTCGCGCTCCGTGGGACGACCCTCACGCTTGAAGAAACCTCCGGGGATGCGCCCCGCGGCGTAGGTTTTCTCAATGTAGTTGACGGTCAGCGGAAAGAAGTCGCGGCCCGGCACCGCGGTTTCCCGCGCGACCGCCGTGACCAGTACTACCGTTTGCCCCATGGAAGCCAGCACGGCGCCATTCGCCTGGCGCGCGAGCTCACCCGTTTCGAGCGTCACGGCATGGGGGCCATAAGAAAAAGTCTTCTTGAAGACAGTCACGCTTCAATCCTCATCAATTGTTCGGTACAGAATGGAGAAGGCCGCGCATTCCAGTCAGGAGGTGCGCGGCCCACGGAATCAGCGGCGGAGCCCCAGGCGCTCGACCACTTCTTGATATTTGGCTGGACGTGTGGATTTCAGATAGTCCAGCAATTTGCGGCGTTGATTGACCAGTTTGACCAGGCCGCGGCGCGAAGAATGATCGCGCTTGTGGGTGCCGAAATGTTCGCCCAGACCGTTGATGCGTTCTGAGAGCAGTGCAATCTGCACTTCCGGCGACCCGGTATCTTTGGGATCGCGGCGATACTGCGCGAGCACAGTACTTTTCTGTTCCGTGGACAAAGCCATTGCGTACAAAACCTCTGAACTTTCAATGCTTAAATCAATGCTTAAAAATGATTGTCATTTTGAAGGCCGCGCATTCTAACCGCAGACCCCGCGAGCCTCAAGCGGAACAGGGGCTTACAGGGCGAGCGGCGCGCTGAACAGGCGCTGCACCCGCAGTTCCCCGGCTGCCGAGCTGATGCCGAGCCCCATAAAGCGGCCTTGCGCGTCGTACAGGCGCCAGCGGTTCGCAGCCGCTTGCGGCAGTGCGATCACGCGCCCGTGTGCCAACGCCTGCGTCTGCTCGGCTTGCAGGTGCAGCGGCGGCAGATGCAAGACCGCGCGGTCGGCCCGCAACAGCGGCCACGGCTGCGAGCTCGCGTTGAGCGCTTCGAGCTGCTCGAGGCTCACCATGGGCTCGTCGGCAAATGGCTCGACGAAGTCCCGCCGCAGGCTATGCAGCCGGCCGCAGGTGCCCAGCGCCCGCGCAATATCCTCGGCCAGCACGCGCACGTAAGTACCCTTGGAGCACAGCACCTGCAGTTGCAGCCGCTCGCCCTCGAGGCCCAGCAGCTGCAGCTCATCGATCACGATTGCACGCGGCTCGCGTACCACGCTCAGGCCCGCCCGAGCCAGCCGGTAGAGCGGTGTGCCCTCACGCTTGAGCGCCGAGTACATCGGCGGCACTTGGCTGTGTGAGCCGCGGAAGCGCTCGAGCACCTCGAGCACGGCGTTCGCGCTCAATGCCGGCACTGCGCAGCGCTCGACGATCTCGCCCTCGGCATCGCCGGTAGCCGACCGCTCGCCCAGCAGCAGGCCAAAGCGATAGGCCTTGCGGCCCGCCAGCAACTCACCGGCCAGGCGCGTCGCCTCCCCCAGGCAGATGGGCAGCATGCCGCTGGCGAGCGGATCCAGACTGCCGCAATGGCCGGCTTTGACGCCGCCCGCCAGCCGCCTGACGCGCTGCAGAGCCGCGTTCGAGGACAGTCCCAGGGGCTTATCGAGCAGCAGCACCCCTACCGGCGAAAGGCTCAAGAGTCCTCGTCGGCGGCGAGTGGTGGCGCAGGGTGCTCGGCGCTGCGCGCACGGTCGGCCTTGACCGCGCCGTCAATCAAGCTGGTCAGGTGCTGTGCGCGCTCGATATCGGTGTCGAGCTCGAACTCGAGCCGTGGCGCATGCCGCAGCTTGAGCTCGCGCGCGAGCTCTCCACGCAGGAAACCGGAGGCGCTGCGCAGACCCGCCAGTACCTCATCGGCGCCGTGCGCGGCCACAAACGGCAGGAAATGGATGTGCGCGACCGATAGATCGCTCGCCAGCACCACCGCCGTAATGGTCACATTGCCGACGCGCGGATCCTTGACATGGCGGCGCAGCAGCTCGGCCAGCGAACGTTGCATCTGGGCTGCGATGCGCGCCGCTCGGGCGTTACTCTTGGATGCCATGGGCGCGTCGCTGCGATCACTGGATCGAGCGCGACACTTCGACGCGCGAGAAGCACTCGATCTGGTCCGCCACCCGCACGTCCTGATAGTTCTTCACGCCTATGCCGCACTCGGTTCCGGCCCGGACTTCGTTGACGTCGTCCTTGAAACGCCGCAGCGACTCGAGCGCACCCTCGAAGATCACGACGTTGTCGCGCAGCACGCGGATCGGATTGTTGCGGCGAACCGCGCCCTCGGTGATCAGGCAGCCGGCCACGACGCCGAACTTGCTGGAACGGAACACTTCGCGCACCTGTGCGATGCCGACGATCTGCTCCTTGATTTCCGGCGCCAGCAGACCGCTCATCTTCTGCTTCACGTCGTCGATGGCTTCGTAAATGATGCTGTAGTAGCGTACTTCAACGCCGAATTCCTTCATCGTGTCGCGCGCGGCGGCATCGGCACGCACGTTGAAGCCGATCACGAAGGCCTTGGAAGCGGCCGCGAGCTGTATGTCGGAGGCGGTTATGCCGCCGACACCGCTGGCTATCACGCGCACCTGCACCTCTTCGGTGGACAACTTGTTCAGGGCATCGCTGAGAGCCTCGGCACTGCCATGGACATCGGTCTTGATCAGCACCGGTATGATGCCGGCCTTGGCTTCGCCCATCTGCGAGAACACGTCCTCGGCCCGAGTCGCCGCGCGCGCGAGTTTGACGTCGCGGAATTTGCCCTGGCGGTACAGCGCCACCTCGCGCGCCTTGCGCTCGCTCTCGACCGCGAGCAGTTCATCGCCGGCATTGGGTGCACCGGATAGGCCCAGCACCACCACCGGCATCGATGGCAGCGCTTCGGCAATCGACTGACCGTGTTCATCGAACATGGCCCGGACGCGCCCGAACTCGGAGCCGGCCAGAATTGCATCGCCGGCTCTGAGCGTGCCGCGCTTGACCAGCGCGGTCACGACCGCGCCGCGGCCCTTTTCCATGCTGGCCTCGATAATCAGGCCGGAAGCCAGGCCGCCGCGCGGGGCCTTGAGTTCCAGCACTTCGGCCTGCAGCAGAATAGCTTCCAGCAAGGCATCGATTCCCTGTCCAGTGCGCGCCGAAACCTGCACGAACATATCCTCGCCACCCCACTCCTCGGGATTGACGCCCTGCTTGGCCAGTTCGGTGCGCACACGGTCCGGATCGGCATCGGATTTATCGATCTTGTTGATCGCCACCACGATCGGCACATTGGCCGCGCGCGCATGCTGGATGGCCTCGATGGTCTGCGGCATCACCCCGTCATCGGCCGCTACCACCAGCACCACCACATCGGTGGCGCGTGCGCCACGCGCGCGCATGGCGGTAAACGCCGCGTGACCGGGCGTATCAAGAAAGGTGATCGAGCCGCGCGGAGTCTCGACGTGATAGGCACCGATATGCTGCGTGATGCCTCCGGCCTCGCCGGCCGCGACCTTGGCGGTGCGGATGTAGTCGAGCAGCGAGGTCTTGCCATGATCCACGTGGCCCATGACGGTCACGACCGGCGGACGCACCTGCGACTGTTCGGCGTCGGCATCGATGCCCTGCAGACCTTCCTCGATCTGATTTTCCTTGAGCAGCTTGGCGCTGTGGCCCAGCTCTTCCACCACCAGCACCGCAGTATCACGCTCAATGGGCTGGTTGATCGTGGCCATGACGCCCAGATTCATCAGCACCTTGATGACTTCGGTGGCCTTGATCGCCATGCGCTGCGCCAGCTCGGCCACAGTGATGGTCTCCCCGAGCGCGACCTCGCGCTTGACCGGAGCAGTGGGCATTTCGAAGGCATGCTTGGCTTCAGCGCCGACCGCCACAGTGCGCGCCTTCAATCGCTTCTTTTTCTTGTGGCGCGCGCTGACATCGCCGGCGATGTGCAGTTCCTCGCGACCGTAGCGCGTGCGCTGCTTGTCGTCGGCTTCCTCGCGCGCCGGCGGTGCCGGGTGCGCGGGATGTGCTGGATGGGGATGCGCCTGGTGGACGTTGCCCTCGCGCGCCGGCTCAGCGGCCCGGCGTGCGCGCTCGCGCTCGGCCTCCTCGGCGGCACGCTGTTCGGCCAGCCGGCGCGACTCTTCCTGCGCCTTCTTGCGGGCCTGCTCATCCTCGATACGACGGCGGTTTTCGGCCTCGAGCCGCTCGCGCTCGCGCCGCTCGGCTTCCGCCTTCTCGCTCTGCGCCCGTTGCGCTTCCTCGGCCTCGCGCTTCTGCGCGTCCAGCTGTTCCTGCTGCGCACGCGCCTGGCCCTCGAGCACATCACGCTTGATGTAGGTTCGCTTCTGGCGCACCTCGACGTTGACCGTGCGCGCACGGCCCTGGTTGCTGGCCAGCTTGAGCTCGCTTTGGGTCTTGCGTCGCAGCGTGATGCGGCTGGGCGCCGAACCTTCGCTG
>Ga0302324_100003624_pt1 | contig 34801 bp, 35 predicted proteins | sample Palsa_T0_1_FD_201949 | JGI IMG/M metagenome (GOLD analysis project Ga0302324, IMG submission 201949) | Peat permafrost microbial communities from Stordalen Mire near Abisko, Sweden - Palsa_T0_1 | ecosystem: Environmental > Terrestrial > Soil > Palsa > Peat permafrost | place: Sweden: Abisko...
CCCTAAGTCTAATCTGCGTAATCTGCGGGCAAAATAGACCCTCGCCGACGCCCTAAGTGTTTGAAAACAATGGTGGGTGCAGTAGGATTCGAACCTACGACCCGCTGATTAAGAGTCAGCTGCTCTACCAACTGAGCTATGCACCCCTGGGCCGTCTGAGATTCCGGCGGCCGAGAGGGCGCGGACCTTAGTCGAACTTGGGCGAAAGGGAAGACTCGGGCGAAAGGGAAGAGGGGGCGGGAAGGCGGAGGGGCCGATGGCCAGGCGCGACATCAAGGGGGTGGTGGACTTCGGCTATCTGGAGGACTTCGCGGCCGGCGACGAGGCGGTGGTCGACGAGGTGCTGGAGCTGTTCCGCGAGCAGGCGGCGCTGTGGTCGCGGCTGGTCGACGCCGATCAGCCCGGCTGGCGCGACGCGGTCCACACGATCAAGGGCGCGGCGCGGGGGGTGGGCGCGTTTGCGCTCGGCGAGGCCTGCGCCTGGGCCGAGGCCAAGGGCGTCAGGGGCATTCCGGCGGTCCGCGACGCCCTGGACGCGGCCCTGGCCGACATCGCCGCCTACGCCCACGAACGGGCCCTGAACGCCCTGAAAAGCCGCAGGCCCAGGAGCGGCGGGGAATGACGGCGGCTAGATCCCGGCGCCGTTGTCCATCATGGCCAGGGCCACCTCGTGGGCGGCGGCTTCGGCGGTGATCCAGGCGACGAAGGCCTTGACCTGGGCGAGGCGGCCCTTGGCCTTGGGGTGGACGACGTAATAGGCGAAGTCGACGCTGGTCACGATCTGCATCGGCACCACCAGGCGGCCGGCGTCGAGGTCGTCCTGGGCCAGCGCCCGCTTGGCGAGCGCGACGCCGCGGCCGCCGGCCGCCGCCTCGACGACCAGGCTCGACTGGTTGAACCTCGGACCCCTCGTGCCGTCGACGCCTTTGACGCCTCGGGCGGCGAGCCACATCATCCAGTCAGGGCAGCTGTCGTCGGCGTCCGGCGAGCCGTCGTGCAGCAGCACGTGGCTGGCGAGATCCCTGGGCTCGTTGAGGGGGTTGGACTCCAGGAGCTCGGGGGCGATCACCGGCACCACCGTCTCGCGCATCAGCCGCACCGCCTCCAGCCCCGGATAGCCGCCGCCGCCGTAGCGGATCGCCAGGTCGATCTCGCCGGTGGCGAAGTCGACGAGGTCGATGTCGGCCGAGAGCCAGACGTCGACCTGCGGGTGGGCGGCCTCGAAGCGTCCGAGCCGGGGGACCAGCCACTTGGCGGCGAAGGAGGGGGCGGCGGTGATGGTCAGGCGCCGGCCGTCGACGGCGGCGGTGAGGAGGGAGGCGGCCTCGGCCAGGCGGTCGAAGGCTTCGCGCAGGGCGGGAAGGGCGGTCTGGGCCGCGTCGGTGAGGAGGAGGCCGCGGGGCGTGCGCTTGAAGAGCGAGGCCCCGACGTAGTCCTCGAGGTTCTGGATCTGTTGCGAGACCGCCCCGGGAGTCACCGAGAGCTCATCGGCGGCGCGGCTGAAATTGAGGTGCCTGGCGGCGGCCTCGAAGGCGCGCAGGGCGTTGAGCGGCGGCAGGCGGCGGCGTCGAGGCTCCATAGATTTGCTGATACCCCCCAAAGAAGTCCTTGGTTGCGAAATGGGTGGCGGGCCACCAAGTTGCAAGGCGAGCCGATCCCGCCTCGCCTATAGAGTTGCTACAAGCAAAGCCCCCCCGATGCAGACCCGCGTCCCAATTTCGCAAGGCGGCCAGGGGCTTGTGCCCCTTGGGCGAGCGCGCGCCGGCGGCGCGGTCTGGCTGGTGGGCGCGGGTCCGGGCGATCCCGATCTGATGACCGTCAAGGCCCAGAAAGTGCTCAGAAGCGCCGACGTCGTGATCCACGACGGCCTGGTGTCGGCTGAGATCCTTGGCATGATCCCGGCGCGGGCCAAGGCGATCAGCGTCGCCAAGCGCAAGTCGCGCCATACCCTGGCCCAGGCCGACATCGAGGCGCTGCTGATCGCCCTGGCGCGGCAGGGGTTGGCCGTGGTGCGGCTGAAGGGCGGCGATCCGACCCTCTTTGGCCGCGGCGGCGAGGAGCTGGCCGCCTGCCGGGCGGCCGGGATCGAGTGCCATATCGTGCCCGGCGTCACCGCCGCCCTGGCCGCCGCCGCCGGGGCCGGGGCGCCGCTGACGATGCGCGGCGCGGCCCAGGCGGTGACCTTCGTCACCGGCCATGCGGCGAGCGGCCAGGCGCCCGACCTCGACTGGGAGGCGCTGGCGAGGCCCAACCAGACCGTGGTCGTCTACATGGGGCTCTCGACCGCCGGTGCGATCGCGGAGCGGCTGATGGCGGCGGGCAGGGATGCGGCGACGCCGGCCCTGATCGTCGAGAACGCGAGCCTGGCCACCGAGCGGGCGATCCCGACGACGCTGGGCGGCCTCGGCGAGGCCGCGGCCGGCCTCGATGGCCCGGCGCTGCTGATGATCGGCGAGGCGATGGCGATGGCGGCGGTTTCCGCCGTCAGCGCGGTCCAGAACAAGCGAGGGGCGGCGTGAAGGCGCTCACCGCCAACCGGCTGATCGACGGCGAGGTCGTGTTCCTGGGCGAGGACGGCTGGGTCGAGCGTTTCGGCCAGGCGCGGATCTTCGATGACGCCAGCGAGGCCGACGCCGAGGCCGCCGAGGCCCACGCCAAGACGGAAATAACGACGCTGGTCGAACCCTATCTGATCGATGTCGAGGAGGTGGACGGGGGCGCGGCGCCGGTCAGCTATCGCGAGCGGCTGCGGGCGCTGGGACCCACCAACAAGCCCGACCACGGCAAGCAGGCGGCGGGCGGCGCCGATGTGCTGGCGCTCGCCGGCGCGCACGGGGCGGCGCGCTCGAAGGGCCGGATCAACCTCATCAGGCGCCCCAGCGCCGCGCCGGGCTGAGAACAAAGCCATGTACCGCTACGACGAGATCGATCGCGAGATGCTGGCCGACCGGGCCGCGGAGTTCCGTAGCCAATGCCAGCGGCGCCTGGCCGGCGCGCTCACCGAGGATGAGTTCAAGCCGCTGCGGCTGATGAACGGGCTCTACCTGCAGCTCCACGCCTACATGCTGCGGATCGCCATTCCCTACGGGACGCTGAGCGCGCCGCAGCTGCGGACCTTGGCCCATGTCGCGCGGACCTATGACCGCGGCTACGGCCATTTCACGACCAGGACCAATCTGCAGCTCCACTGGATCAAGCTGCGCGATGCGCCCGATATCCTCGATGAACTGGCCAAGGTCGGGCTGCACGCGATCCAGACTTCGGGCAACTGCATCCGCAACCTGACCAGCGACCCTCACGCCGGGGCGACCGCCGACGAGGTCGACGATCCGCGGGTCTGGACCGAGGCGATCCGCCAGTGGGCGACCTTCCATCCGGAGTTCTCGTTCCTGCCGCGCAAGTTCAAGATCGCGGTGACGGCGGCGGCCAAGGACCGGGCGGCGGTCAAGGTCTACGACATTGGTCTCAAGCTGCATCGCAACGGCGACGGCGAGCTCGCCTTCGAGGTGCTGGTCGGCGGGGGGCTGGGGCGCACGCCCTATCTGGGGGCGACGATCCGGCGCGACCTGCCGACCCGGCATCTGCTGAGCTATTTGCAGGCGATCCTGCGGGTCTACAACCGGCACGGAAGGCGCGACAACCTCTGGAAGGCGCGGATCAAGGTCCTGGTCGCGAGCCTGGGGGCCGAGGAGTTCGGCCGCCAGGTCGAGGCCGAGTGGGAGAAGTCCGACAAGGGCGCCGTCGACCTGCCCGACCTCGAGCTGGCGCGGATCCGCGCCGCCTTCGCCCCGCGCGGGTTCGAGACCCTGCCGAGGGTCTCGGCGCCCTTCGAGGCCGCAAAGGGCGCCGATCCGGCCTTCGCCCGCTTTGCGAGGCGCAACGTCACGGCCCACAAGATCGCCGGCTACGCCATCGTCGACATTTCGCTGAAGGCCCCCGGCGAGACGCCGGGCGACTGCTCGAGCGACCAGATGGACCTCGTCGCCGACCTCGCCGAGCGCTACTCGATGGGCGAGATCCGCAACACCTACGAGCAGAACCTGCTGCTGCCGCACGTGAAGCTGGACGATGTGCCGGCGCTCTGGGAGGCGCTGAAGGGCGCCGGTCTGGCGACCCCCAACATCGGGCTGGTCAGCGACATCATCGCCTGCCCCGGCCTCGACTATTGCGCGCTCGCCAACGCCCGGGCGATCCCGATCGCCCAGGACATCGCCCGCCGCTTCGCCGATCCGGAACTGGCCGAGCGGATCGGCGAGCTGAAGATCAAGATCTCCGGCTGTATCAACGCCTGCGGCCACCACCATGTCGGCAATATCGGCATCCTCGGCGTCGACAAGAAAGGCGAGGAATTCTACCAGCTTACCCTCGGCGGTTCAGGCGACGACGACGCCTCGATCGGCCAGGTGCTCGGCCCGGCGCTGCCGGCCGACAAGGTCACCGGCGCCGTCGACCAGATGGTCGAGGTCTATCTGCGCGAGCGCCGGGGGGCCGAGCGCTTCCTCGACACCTTCCGCCGCACCGGCCTCGCGCCCTTCAAGGAGGCCGTCTATGCCGACGCTCATTAGGTGGCGAGACGGCCGCGCCGAGGCCTTCGAGGACCCGTTCACCGCCGTCGACGACGACCAGCCGATGGCCCCTGGCGACATCATCGTCTCCCTCGCCCGGTTCCAGGCCGAGGGCGAATGGCTGCTCGGCCAGGCCCGCCAGGTCGGGGTGCGGATCGCGCCCGAGGAGGACGTCGAGGGGCTGGCCTACGATCTGCCGCGGATCGCGGTCGTGGCCCTGGCTTTCGCGAAGTTCCGCGACGGCCGGCCCTACAGCGCCGCGCGGATCCTGCGCGAGCGGCTGGGCTTCGCCGGCGAGGTGCGGGCGGTCGGCGAAGTGCTGCTCGAACAGGCGCGGTTCATGATCCGCTGCGGCTTCTCGACCTTCGCGCCGGCCGACGGGACGACGCCCGATCAGTGGACCGCCGCGGCGGCGAGGTTCCGCCACGTCTATCAGCGCGCCGCCGACGGCGCAGTCCCGGCCTTCGTCGAGAGGGCGGGGTAATGAGCGTCGCCTACCAGACGCTGGATCGGCCGCTGACGCCGGCGGCGGCGCTGGACGCCGAGCTGCGCGAGGCCCATCCCGCCAGGATCATCGAGCGGGCGGTGGAGGTCTTCGGCGAGGATCTGGCCCTGGTCTCTTCCTTCGGCGCCGAATCGGCGGTGCTGCTGCACCTGGCTTCGCGGGTGAAGGCCGACATCCCGGTGCTGTTCCTCGACACCGGCATGCTGTTTGGCCAGACCCTCGACTATCGTCGCGCGCTCGCGGGGCGCCTGGGTCTTACCGATGTCCGCGATCTTCGGCCGCGGTTCGAGGACCTGGCGATCACCGATCCGGCGGCGGACCTCTGGAAGCGCGACACCGAGGCCTGCTGCCACATCCGCAAGGTGATCCCGCTCGATGCGGCGCTGGAGGGGTTCGAGGCCTGGATCACCGGCCGCAAGCGCTTCCACGGCGGCGCGCGGCTGCGCCTGCCGGTGGTCGAGGAAGCCGAGGGGCGGGTGAAGTTCAATCCGCTGGCCAACTGGGGGCCGGAGGATCTGGCCGCCTATGCGCGGGCCTGGGACCTTCCCGCCCATCCGCTGGTGGCCCAGGGATTTCCCTCGATCGGCTGCTGGCCGTGCACGGAAGCGGTCGAGGATGGGGCCGATCGGCGCGCCGGTCGCTGGGTGGGTTCGCAGAAGACCGAATGCGGGATACACACCGCCCGGGCCCCCGGAGCGCCCCCGTTCGTCGGCGCCGGCATCTGAAATTCGACTAAGTTCCCGCGTTTCAAGAAGAGAGGCCATCTCCCTAAGATCATGCAGGATTCCGTCACCATAGAGACGGCGCCCAAGGCCCGCGGGGCCTTCCATGTCGAGCGCGTGACCGACGTGCGCCACTGGACCGACAGTCTTTTCTCGTTTCGAACCACCCGCGATCCGACGCTGCGCTTCGCCAATGGCCAGTTCGTGATGCTGGGCCTGGAGGTCGCCGGAAAGCCGCTGTTGCGCGCCTATTCGATCGTCAGTCCCAACTGGGCCCCGGAGCTGGAGTTCTATTCGATCAAGGTGCCGGACGGGCCGCTGACCTCGCGCCTGCAGCACATCGCCGTCGGCGACGAGATCCTGATCGGCCGCAAGCCCACCGGCACCCTGGTGCTCGATGGGCTGAGGCCCGGGCGCAACCTCTATCTGCTGGGGACCGGCACGGGTCTCGCGCCGTTCCTGAGCCTCGCCCGCGATCCGGAGGTCTACGAGCGGTTCGACAAGGTGGTGATCACCCACACGGTGCGCGAGGTCGCCGACCTCAACTACCGCGAACTGCTGGCCCACGAGCTGCCGGGCGACCCGGACCTGGGCGAAATGGTTGCCGGCAAGCTGATCTATTATCCGACCGTGACCCGCGAAGCCTTCGAGACCCAGGGCCGGATCACCGACCTCATCGCATCGGGCAAGCTCTTCGAGGACATCAGCCTGCCGCCGCTCGACCGGGCCCGCGACCGGCTGATGCTCTGCGGCGGCCCCTCGGTGCTGGCCGACCTCAAGGCCCTGGTGCTCGAGCGCGGTTACGAGGAAGGCTCGATCGCCAGCCCCGGCGATTTCGTCCTCGAGCGGGCCTTCGTCGAGACCTGAGGGCCATGACCGACCGACCGAACTTCATCGCCCACTGGACCGGCCTCGAGGACCCCGAGCCCCACCGCTACCGGGGCGACACCGAGGCGATGGCGTTCGACGCCGCGATCGGCGAGCGGCTGGGCGTGACCCGCATCGGCATCCACCACGTGCGCGTTCCGCCCGGCCGGCGAACAAGCTATCCGCACGCCGAGAGCGCCGAGGAAGAGTTCGTCTTCGTGATCGAGGGTCGCCCGGACGTCTGGATCGACGGGGTGCTGCACGCTCTGGCCGAAGGCGACAGCGTCGGCTTCCCGGCCGGAACCGGCGTCTGCCACACCTTCCTCAACAACACCAACGAGACCGTGCGGCTGATGGTCGTGGGCGAAAAGCCCAAGGCCGAGAACCGGATCCGCTATCCGTTGAACGAGGCCTATGAAGCGACCCGGCCCGATCGCTGGCTCGACCCGCCGGCTCGGCCGATGGGCCCCCACGATGGGCGGGCGCGAGCCGGCGAGGGCTAGCGGCTCCCCGGCCCGAGGGTCCCGCTGCCCGACAGTTCGCCTCACAGGTGAGGTCTTTTGACTCTGGCGAGAGGTCGTACTTAGGTTGGTAAGTCCGCGTTGCGGCGTCAGTTGGCGGAACGCAGGAGCCGGATTCTCGGCTGGAGGCGAGGGAGAAACGCATGAAGGCCAAGCTGTTGATTCTTGCCATCGCGGCCGCGGTCGTCGGGACGGGCTCGATGGCTCGCGCCTCGACCATCGACTACATCTTCACCGGCGACGGCAGCGGCACCTTGAACGGCGTCGCATGGAGCGGCGACTTCACGGTGACCGAGATCGCCGACACTTCGACCGTCAATACCAGCGGAGCACCGCTTCTGTCGAACGTCGTTACGAGCGCGACCTTCGAGGCGGGCTCGCTGAACGCCACCTTGACCGGAACCGGGAACGACGTGATCTTGAACGCCAGTTCCACATTCCCCAGCATTGCATTTGATCAGCAACAGCCGTCCCCGGTCTTCGATGTCGGGGAGGGATTGGAGAATTCCGCGTTCGAGACCTACAACCTCGCTACCGCATTTCCGTTGACCGCCGGCATACCATCGTTCATTCCTCAGACCTTCGATACTTCAGCCGGTAATTTGGCCTTCGCCGCTATCGGAAGCCTAAGTTTCGAGGCCACGACGGGCGTGCCCGAACCCGCGAGTTGGGCGACGATGCTTGTCGGGTTCTTCGGCCTTGGCGGAATGATCCGCTCGCGGCGCCGGATGGCGGCCGCCTGGGCCTGATCGACCGCGTTCGGAGGCTCCGCAACTAGGCCGCCTCGGCGCGGTCGGCGGAGACCATGTCGATAAGGCCAAAGGCCTTGGCCTCCTCGGCGCTCATGAAGTTGTCCCTGTCGACCGCCCTTACGACCTCCTCGAGGGTGCGGCCGCAATGCTTGGCGTAGAGCTCATGGATCCGGCGTTTCGTCGCCAGGATCTCCTCGGCGTGGCGTTCGATCTCCGAGGCCTTGCCCTGAAAGCCGCCTGACGGCTCGTGGACCATGATCCGGGCGTTGGGCATCGAGATCCGCCGGCCGGGCTCGCCCGCCATCAGCAGGAACGAGCCCATCGAGGCGGCGAAGCCCATGCAGAAGGTCGCCACCGGGCTCCTGATGTACTGCATGGTGTCGTAGATCGCGAAGCCGGCGGTCACCACGCCGCCTGGCGAATTGATGTAGAGCGATACTTCCTTCTTCGGGTTCTCCGCCTCAAGGTAGAGCAACTGGGCGCAGACGAGGGCCGCCATCCCGTCTTCCACCGGTCCGTTGACGAAGACGATCCGCTCGCGCAGCAGCCGCGAGAAGATGTCGAAGGCCCGCTCGCCGCGGCTCGACTCCTCGATCACCATCGGGACCAGGCCCATCACGCGGCCCTCGCCAAGCTGAGGGTGGAGCACGGGGCGAGGCCGGAGAGCCGCGCCTCGCGCCGGGCCCGGGCTTCCCCCAGGCTCACCACGATCGGGCCGTGCGCGATCCGAACGTGCGTGCCCCCCTCGCGCGTCGGGGTGAGCGTGAAGACCACCTCGCTTTCGGTTCCGGCGTCGGCCTCTCGCCAACGCCAGCGCAGCCGTCTTGACGGCTCGGCCTCGACGACCTCGCAGTCGATCCGCCGGCCCTCGTCATCGAAGGCGAAACCGTCATCCGCCTCGCGGCCGGCGTCGGAGGGTAGGAGCCATGCCTCGAGCAGCTCCTGCTCGCTGAGCGCCCGCCATACCTGGTCCGGGGCCGCGTCGATATCGGTCTCGACGATCACCGTGTCGGCGTCCTTCGTCATCGGTCCATCCCCTCCACGACCTCTTTCAGTTTCTCGATCCGCTTGGGCCAGAAGGCGCGATAGCGGTCGACCCAGTCGGCCAATCCCGCCAGCCCCTCGGGCGCGGCGCGATAGTAGGCGAACCGCCCCGCTCGGCGCTCCCGAACCAGACCGGCGCCGCGCAGGGAGGCGAGGTGCTGGGAGATCGCCGGCTGGGAGACCTCGAACCCCGCGGTCAATTGGGAGACCGTCATCTCGCTCCCGGCCAACCGCTCGAAAACGGCGCGGCGGGTAGGGTCGGCGAGGGCGCGGAACAGATCGGCCTGTGGCATGGCGACGAATAAGCCACGGCTTATGTAATTGCGCAAGCCCGGTTCGTCTGGCAGGGCGGGGAGGCGATACGGCGTTTCCGGCGCCGCCAGCCGAGGCGCCGAGCGTTCTATCCGGTTATAGTGCCCCGCAGGTACGGGGGCCTGGATGCCGCTGAGAACGCCACTCTTCGTGCGGCACGCGCTCTACGCCGCGCGCGGCGGCTTCCTCGTGCGTCCGATGGCGATCGCTCTGGCGCTCGGCGCGGTCGGGATGGTCCTGCCCTGGCTGGAGGCGCAGGCGCCTGGCAACGCCTCGATGCTGCTGCCTTTCTCCAGGGCCGACCCCCAGGTCGCCCAGGTGATCCTTGGAGACATCGCCACCTCGATCATGACCGTGGTTTCGATCGTCTTCGCCATTCTCCTGATGACGCTGACCCTCGCCTCGATGCAGTTCTCGCCGCGGATTCTGGTGAGCTTCGTCCGCGATCGGGTCACCCAGTGGACGCTTGGCGTCTTTCTGGGCACCTTCACCTACTGCATGGCGGCCCTTCCGGCCGCTCACCTCTTCCCGCGCCCGTTCGCGCCGGTGGTGACGGTAATGGGCGCGATGCTGCTGGCGCTGATGTGCGTCGGCTGGCTGCTCTTCTTCATCCACCACATTTCCCAGGCGATCAGCGTCAACCATATCGTCGACCGCATCGCCGGCGAGACCGAGGGTGTCATCGACGAGATCATGCCGCATCGGCGTTCCGGCGCGACGCGCCAGCATCATCCGGAGGCGCAGAGCGAGCATCTCGAATCGCCGGTCGCCTTCTCCATCTCCGGCTATCTCCGCTTCGTCGACACCCGGGCGCTGATGAAGTGGGCCAAGGACCAGCGGCTGAGGGTTCGCGTCACCCGACGGGTCGGCCAGTTCGTTCCCTCCGGCTTTCCCCTGCTGATGGTCTCTCGCGCCAACCGCCTGGAGGCTGAGGACATCGAGGCCCTTCGCGGCGCGATCGATATCGGCCCGACCCGCACCCTGCAGCAGGATGCCGAATTCGGCGTCCTGCAGATCGTCGACATCGCCCTGCGGGCGATCTCGCCGGCGGTGAACGATCCCTCGACCGCGATCACCTGCATCGACCAGCTCAGCCGGATCATGATCAGGTGGATCGGCCGCGACCCGCCGGAGGTCTACCTCTCCAGCCCGCCGCACGTGGTGCGCGTCGTCACGCCCTGGATCACCACCAGCGAGCTCCTGGACACCGCCTTCGAGCAGATCCGTCACTATGCGGCGGGCGATCCGGCGGTCAGCCTTCGCCTGTTGCGGGCGCTGGGCGACATATCACTCGCAACCGAAGACGAGAGCTTGCGTCCCGAACTCCGGCGCAGGGCGATCCGTATCATCGATGGGGCCCGGAGCCGCCTCGAAGCCGACGACATCTTCAGGCTGGAAGAGCGCCTGGGGCCTCTCCGCGCGCCCGCCTGAGCGTGGCCGCCCCCCGTTGTTTCAGCGTTCTGCGCCCAGGATGAAGCGCTCGATCGCGTCGGCGAAGCCGTCGTCGTTATTGCCGCCGGTGACGAGGTCGGCGGCGGCCTGGACCTCCGGCTCGGCGTTGCCCATGGCGAAGGCGAGGCCGGCCGGTTCGAACATCGCCACGTCGTTCAAGCCATCGCCAATGACGGCGATCTCGCTGATCGGGATCGCCAGGCGCCTGGCGATGGCCAAGAGGGCCGCGCCCTTGTTCGCGCGCGGGTCGGTGATATCGAGATAGTAGCGCTGCGAGCGGACGACGTTGGCGCGGCCCGCGAGTTTCGCGGCCAGGTCGGCCTCGCAGCGGGTCAGGAGGGCGAAATCGTCGCTGACCCCGACGATCTTCGCCGCGCCGTCCAGGGCCACGCCCAAGTCCGGGACCACGGTTGGTTCGAACCGGACGGTCCTGATCTCGAGGCCGACCTTGGCGCCTCGAGGGTCTTGCAGCAGCCAGTCCCGGCCTTGGAAGATCCAGACGTCGGCGCCTTGAGCCGCGAGCCGTGCGACGGCGCGGCCGGCGAGATCGGGCGCCAGCAGATGCTGTTCGAGGATTCGCAGGTCCGGCGTCGCTATGACCCCGCCGTTGAAGCCCGCGACCGGCGTCCTGATCGCCAGCGCTTCGATCAGGCTCGTCAGACCCCGGGGCGGGCGGCTGCTGACGATCGCAAAAGCGATGCCGCGCTCGCCCAGCCTGGCGACCGCCGCTCTGGAGCGTTCGGTCAGGACCTTGTCGTCGGTCACGAGGGTCCCGTCGACGTCGGCGACGACGGCCGAGACCTTTTGCGTCGGGCGGCGGTGAGGCGGGGTCATGGCCGGTGCGACATGGGCGGTCGAGACCTGAAGCTTTGGGTGGGCGCCGATAGGACGGCAGATGCGTCGGGCGGCGGCAACCGCCGGGTCCCCGCGCCGTTTGCATAGTCTATAGTGCGGGCGGCGACCAAGCGGACCCAAGGGAGAGAGCGGCGATGCAGATCGGCATGATTGGCCTTGGACGAATGGGCGCCAACATGGTGCTGCGCCTGATGGAGGCGGGTCATGCGTGCGTCGTTTTCGCCAGAAAAGCCGACGCCCTGGCGCCGCTGACGGCCAAGGGCGCGACCGGATCGACCGACATGGCCGATTTCATCGGCAAGCTCGAAAAGCCCCGGACCGTCTGGATGATGATCCCGGCCGGGGGCGTCGACAGCGTCCTGGCGTCCTTCGTGGACCTGCTCGAAGCCGGCGACATCGTCGTCGACGGCGGCAATTCCTACTACCACGACGACCTGCGTCGCTCCGCGGCGCTCAAGGCCAAGGGTCTGCGCTACCTCGATATCGGCGTCAGCGGCGGTGTCTGGGGCCGCGAGCGCGGCTACTGCCACATGATCGGCGGCGATGACGACGCCGTCGCCCACCTCGATCCGATCTTCCGCTCCCTCGCCCCAGGCGTTGCGACCGCGCCGCGGACGCCCGGCGCCACCGGCGAGCCTTCGGCGGCCGAGCAGGGCTATTTGCACTGCGGGCCAAGCGGCGCCGGCCATTTCGTCAAGATGGTCCACAACGGCATCGAATACGGGCTGATGCAGGCCTACGCCGAGGGCTTGAACATCATCGAGAACGCCGGCGTCGGCTTGCATCCGGAGGAGGTGAACGCCGAGACCGCGCCGCTGCGCCATCCGGAGCGCTACGCCTACAGCATCAATGTCGCCGAGGTCGCCGAGGTCTGGCGTCGCGGGAGCGTCGTCAGCTCATGGCTGCTGGATCTGGCGGCCAGCGCCCTGCGCAAGAGCCCCCACCTCGAAGGCTTCCAGGGCCGGGTCTCCGACTCCGGCGAAGGGCGTTGGACGCTGCAGGCGGCGATCGACGAGGGCGTGCCGGCGCCGGTGATCAGCGCCGCCCTCTACCAACGCTTCACCTCGCGTCAAGGCGCGGCTTTCGCCGACAAGCTGCTCTCGGCGCTGCGCTTCGAGTTCGGCGGCCACGACGAAAAGGCGCCGCCAAGCGCCTGAAGGCGCTCCGATCGCGGCTAGGACAAAGCGAGCCGCCGTCGGTCAGGGAATCCCGCTGTGCTTGCGAGCTGACGATGACCTGGATCGGCTCGCACGATCGAGGCGTGACCTATTGAAGATCGCCTACGCGTGCGAGCAACAAGGCTCGCTCCTTGGCATTGCCGGTCAGCTCCGCGGCTTGGCGGAACTCCGCACCGGCTTCGGCGACGCGCCCCAACCTCTCCAAGAGATCGCCGCGCACCGTGGGCAACAAATGCGAGTCCTTCAGGCGCGGGCTGTCTTTCAGGGCGTCGGCAATGGCGAGGCCTTGGGCCGGTCCGAACGCCATGCCGACCGCTACCGCCCGGTTGATTTCGACGATGGGCGAGGGCGCCGCCAGGGCGAGCGCTTGGTAATAGGCGGCGATGGCGATCCAGTCGGTGTCGGCAGCGGTCACCGCGCGGGCATGACAGGCGGCGATCATGGCCTGTAGCAGATAGGGCCCGGGTGACGGCGTCAGGGCCATCGCGTGGTTCAGGCCGTCGAGGGCGCGCTGAATCAGTGACCAGTTCCATCGGCTACGGTCCTGGTCGAGCAGCAGAACCGGATCGCCCGCCTTGTCGGTGCGCGCAGCGAAACGAGAGGCGTGCAGTTCCATCAGCGCCGCCAGCCCCTGGGCCTCCCGCTCCTCGGGCATCAGCGCCGCCAGCGATCGGCCCAGACGCAGCGCCTCGCCGCACAGATCGGCACGCAGCCAGTCCGGCCCCGCCGACGCCACATAGCCCTCGTTGAATATCAGGTAGACCACCTCCAGCACGGCGGCGACGCGTTCCCGTCGCTCATCGCCGCGCGGCGTCTCAAAAGGTATGGCAGCGTCGCGAAGCGCCCGCTTGGCGCGCACGATGCGTTGCGCGATGGTGGCTTCGGGAACCAGGAAGGCGCGGGCGATCTCGGGTGTCGACAGTCCGCCCAGCAGCCGCAAAGCGAGGGCGGCGCGTTGCTCGGCCGGCAGCACCGGATGACAGGCGGCGAAGATCAGCCGCAACAGGTCGTCGTCGATATCCTCGTCGAGCGCCGCCTCGATGTCGGGCGTCTCGCGCTCCAGCTCGGCGAGGTCGATCGCCAGTTCGCGATGTTTGCCGTCGATCAGGGTGGCGCGGCGCAGCCGGTCGAGGGCCCGGTTCTTGGCGACCTGGGTCAGCCAGGCGGCCGGGTTGCGCGGGACGCCGTCCTTGGGCCAGCGCTCCAGCGCCAGCGCGAAGGCATCCTGCACGATCTCCTCGGCCAGCCCGATATCACGCAGATAGCGGGCGAGCCTGGCGGCGAGCTTGGGCTGCTCGATTCGCCAGACCGCCTCGATGGTTCCGGGAGGCGTCAACCCCTCGACTCGCCGAGCCCTTCCGCCGCCTTTTGGACGTCCTCGGGGAACTCGCTCATCTCATGGACTTGGCGGATCTCGATCACGTCGTTGGCCGAGGCGGGGCAGCGGCGGGCCCATTCGATGGCTTCCTCGCGCGAGCGCACCTCAAGCATCCAGTAGCCGCCCAGCACTTCCTTGACCTCCGAGAAGGGACCGTCAGTGACTGCCGGTTTTCCGTCGCTGAAGCTGACCCGCGCCCCAGAGGACGGCGGATGCAGTCCTTCAAGAGCCAGCAGCACGCCGGCCTTCTTCAGCGCCTCGTTATACTTCATCATCGTCTCCACAGCCTCGGGGCTGGGCATGGCGTCGGGGGCTGCGGATGCGTAGCCGCCGGGGATCATCAGCATCATGAAACGCATGGGCGTTCTCCTTGGTTGGTCCGATCACCCCGACGAACGAGGAACGGTGGAATCGACATCGGCTCGAAAATTTAAGCTCAAGCACCTCGCGCGGGACCCTGTCGAGGGCGCCCAGGTCCGAGTTCTTAGATGGATCGAAGGTCCGTCAACCACGCCCGAACTGAAGTTCGGAAAGCCGGTTCAATTCGAGCTGTATGAGCCGCCCGGCTGATGCAACCGCTTCGGGCGGCTTTTTTCACAGCCTGCCCCGCATGTCCGCTCGCTGTCGCTGATCCGGCTCGTTCAACACCGGTTCAGCGAACCCGGAGTATGACGGGCGCGCCAAGGAGCTGGAAGGACTCGATGCGTCCGCCATTGCCCATGATCCTCGCCCTGGCGCTGGCCGGCCCGGCGGCCGCGGCGCCCAGGACGCTGAGCGCGACCGACATCGCGCTGCTGAACCGGATCACCTGGGGCGCGAACGCCTCCAGCGCCGCCGAGCTCGCGGCCGTCGGACCCGATCGCTGGCTCGAGCGTCAGCTCCATCCCGCCGCCGCCGACTCCCTGCCGCCCGCCGCTTCGGCCGAGATTGACGCCCTGCCGGTTGGCCGCGCGCCTTTGGCGAAGCTGCTGGTCGACCTGGACGCCCAGAACAAGGCCGCCGGCCAGATCGCCGATCCCGACCGGAAGAAGGCCGCCCAGGGCGCCTACCAGCAAGCCCTGGCCGCGCTCGGCCGGGCCGCCGCAACCCGCGAGCTCCTGCGCGATCTCTATTCGCCGGCCCAGCTCCGCGAACAGATGACCTGGTTCTGGTTCAATCATTTCAACGTCCACCAGTACAAGGCGAACCTCCGCGCCATGGTCGGCGACTACGAGGAGACCGCCATCCGCCCCCATGCGCTTGGCCGCTTCCGCGACCTCCTGGAGGCGACGCTGCGCCATCCGGCGATGCTCCGCTACCTCGACAACGCCGACAACGCCGCCGGCCACGTCAACGAGAACTACGCCCGTGAGATCATGGAGTTGCACACCATGGGCGTGGGCGCCGGCTATACCCAGAAAGACGTCCAGGAACTGGCGCGGATACTGACCGGCGTCGGCATCGACCTGAAGCCCGAGCCGCCGCACGTGCGGCCCGAACATGCCGGCGATCTGATCCGCGCCGGCGCCTTCGAGTTCAACCCGAACCGACACGACTATGGCGACAAGGTCTTCCTTGGCCACGTGATCAAGGGGAGGGGCTTTGGCGAGGTCGAAAAGGCCCTCGACCTCCTCTCGCGCCAACCGGCGACAGCGACCCACATCTCCGCCGAGCTCGCGACCTATTTCGTCGCTGATACGCCGCCGCCGGCCCTGGTGGAGAGGATGGCGCGCACCTTCCAGCACAGCGACGGCGACATCGCCGCGGTGCTGGAGACGATGTTCCGCTCCCCAGAGTTCAAGGCCTCGCTCGGGACCAAGTTCAAGGACCCGGTCCACTACGCGATCTCGGCGGTGCGCCTAGCCTACGACGACAAGGTGATCCTGAACGCCGGCCCGGTCCAGAGTTGGCTCGGGCGCCTGGCCGAGGGCCTCTATAATCGCGAGACGCCCGACGGCTATCCGATGATCGCCGCCGCCTGGGACGGGCCTGGACAGATGGCGGCGCGGTTCGAGATCGCCCGCCAGATCGGCGGCGGCGGGGCCGGCCTCTTCAAGCCCGACCAGCCGGGCGCGAGCGACAGGCCGGGCTTTCCCACGCTACAGAACGCGCTCTACTACAACGGCCTTTCCGACACCCTGGGCAAACCCACCCTGACCGCGCTTGGCGAGGCGGCCTCGCAGCAGGAGTGGAACACCCTCTTTCTCGCCTCGCCCGAATTCATGCGCCGATGAGGAGATCTTAAGATGCATCGCCGCGATCTCATCAGGGCCGCCGCCTTCACCGGCCCTCTCATCATGGCCGGCCGGCTGATGGCCGCGCCCCGGACCCGCACGAGGCTGCTCGTGGTCTTCCTGCGCGGCGCCTATGACGCGACCAACGTCGTCGTGCCGATCACGGGCGACTTCTATCCGCACTCGCGGCCGACCATCGCCATCGCGAGGCCGGACGCCGCCAATCCGCTCGCCGCGACGCCGCTCACCGCCGACTGGGGTCTTCACCCGGCGCTGGTCGATCAGATCCATCCGCTCTGGCTAAAGGGCCAGGTCGCCTTCGTGCCCTTCGCCGGGACCGACGACATGAGCCGTAGCCACTTCGAGACCCAGGATACTGTCGAGCTGGGCCAGCCGCTGGGCGGGACCCGCGACTACAACTCCGGTTTCCTGAGCCGGCTGGCCGGCCAACTCTCGGGCGGCGCGCCGATCGCCTTCACCGACCATGCGCCGTTGATCTTCCGCGGCGGCGCGGCCGTTCCCAACATCGCGATAAATTCGGTCGGCAAGCCCGGCGTCGACGCCCGCGAGGCCGCTCTCATAGAGGGCATGTACCGGGGCGCCGAACTCGCCCCGGCGGTGAGCGAGGGCTTCACGGTCCGAGACGAGGTCTATCGCACCGTCTCGGCCGAGATGACCGCCGCCAGCCGCGGCGCGGTCTCCCCCAAGGGCTTCGAGCTTTCCGCGCGCCGGATCGCGAGCGTGATGCGGGACGAGTTCAACCTTGGCTTCGTCGATATCGGCGGCTGGGACACCCATGTGAACCAGGGCGGCGCGACCGGCTACCTGGCCGGACGCCTCGCGGAGCTCGGCCGCGGACTTGCCGGCTACGCTGACGAGATCGGCCCGGCGGCCTGGAACCAGACCGTCGTGGTTGTCGTCTCCGAATTCGGACGCACGTTCCGCGAGAACGGCGACAAGGGCACCGACCACGGCCACGGCGGCGCCTTCTGGGTCCTCGGCGGCGCCGTTCGCGGCGGCAGGATCGCTGGTCGGCTGGTCGAGATAACCGCGGCCAATCTCAACCAGAACCGGGACTGGCCGGTCCTGAACGAATGCCGCGCCGTCCTCGGCGGCCTCTTCCGCCACATGTATAACCTTTCCACGCCGCGCCTGGACGCCATCTTCCCGTCCGCCGAACCGCTCGATCTGGAGCTGGTGTAAGGAGGTCCGCATTCTCGAACCCCGGCGCGACGAGCGATCTGCCCATGCTCGCCCCCCTAGAAACGCGCCGTCACCTCGAAGCGGGCCGAGAGCGGTTCCAGCGGGTGGACCTGGAGGCCGGTGACGGGGTCGGAGGTGGGCGTCAGCCGCGACTGGTAATCGAAGGCGGCGGCGTTGGCGTGGGTGTCGAGGAGATTGTAGAGGCTGACCTGGACCTTCAGCCTGGGGGTCACCTTGTAGCCGACACCGAGGTTGAACTCGTTGTAGCCGGGGTCCTGCGGATACCGACTGCCGTCGACGACCGGGTAGGGGCCAAGAGCCCGCCACTGCAAGCTGCCGAACCAGGGGCCTAGATTGTCGACAAGAATCCCGAACGTGCCAATGAACGACGGCGCATTGGCGATGTAGTCGCCGCCCAGCTGGAAGACGTTCTCCAGGGTCGCGAGCGAGGCCTGATAGCGGGCCCTGACGAAGGTGAGGTCAGTGTTCAGCTCGATGCAGGGGAGCGGGCGGTACTGCGCCGAAACTTCCACGCCCTGGCGACGGCTGGGTGCTGTCGGCTGGTCCTGGCCCTGGTCCTCGTCGAACGCCAGTTCGGAGCTGAAGTCCTCCTGGAAGAGCGCGAGCTGGACCGCCAGTTTCGGAACGATGTCGGTGCGCAGCCCGACCTCCTCGCCGCTCGCCGGCGCCAGCAGCGGCGTCGGGCCCGCCGTGGGCGTAAGGCCCTCCAGCCCGACGGTGCCGAAGACGCCGCGAACGTCATTGGAATGAAACCCGCGGCCGGCGCTGACATAGAGCTCGGTCTGTAGCCAGGGACCAAAGACGATGCTGCCCTTTGGCTGCGGCAGGGTCTGCGACATCGAGCCGGCAAAGTCGGTCGTCAGGCTGTGGTCGAAAGCATGGAAGTCCTCCTCGCGAAATCCGACCACCGTGCGCAGCCAGCTCGTCCAGCGGATGGTGTTCTGGACGTAGGCGCCAAGGTCGTTCAGGTGCACGCGGTCGGCGTTGCAGGCCCCGTTCACCGCCGCGTAGGCCTGGCCAAAGCCGCCGTCGTTCAGAGCCCCCGCCGGCGTATCGGGGGGCGGTGGCGGCAGCGTGGGAATGCCGCCGGGCACCGCCGGGACCTCGCAATAGTCGAGGGTGGTCACTCCATCCAGGGTGTGGCGCCGGTCGACGTAGATGTTGTCGTAACGCTCCTGCAGCCCGAACACCGTCTCGGTGCGAATGGTGCCGAAATTCCTTGACCACGTCAGCGCGGCCTCAGCCCCGTAGACATCGCGGGTCTCGTCCTGCTGCTCCTGGTCGCCGTTGACCGGATCGAGCAGGAAATGGGTGAAGTTGTTGGCGAGGCTCATGGTCGAGTGGATGTCAAAGACGTCGGTCGTGAACACCCAGCCATCGCCGGTGGCGCCGTAATGGCCCGAGAGGCTCCATCGCGCCGAACGGCCATGATCGGTGGGGTCGAGGACGCCATAGCGGCCGATCAGCCCCTCCTGGATCGCATAGACCGACTGATCGGTCTCCAGCCGCCCGGCGCTCTGGTAGTACATGGCGGTGAGGCTGTAGCCGTTGGCGCCATCGCCGTGGCTGAAGCGGGTGGCGAGGTTGATCTTGTTGAAGTCGCTGGGCGGATCCCACGGACCATCCAGGTGGGCCAGCTCGACCGCCCCCCAGATGCGGTCCTCGGCGTCGAAATGATAGGTCCCGCCGGCGAACGCATCGTCGTCGCGCAGGGTGCCGGCGCTGGCCGAGACCTGGTCGGGCAGATCGTCGAGAAGATGCACATGCGCCGATCCGACCGCGCCGAAATCGCCGATCGCCGCAAAGTATGGCCCCTTGGCGTAGTCGAGGCTTCCCACGATCTGCGGCATGAGGAAGTTCTGGTCGGCGTAGCCCTGGCCGTGGGCGTTGGTCCCCCGGTTCACCGGCATGCCGTCGACGAAGCTCGCGAAGTCGGTGCCGTGGTCGAGGTCGAAACCCCGCAGTTCGTACTGGTTGGCCTTGCTCTCGCCGGAATGCACCGTGACGACAAGGCCCGGAACCGTCTCGTAGAGCTGGCCGATCCGGTAGATCGGCCGCAGCTCCAGCGCCTGCCTGGTCACCACGCCCTGGCTGGCGGTGATCGCTATCCCAATGAGGTCGCGTCGGGACGCGGTGACGATGATCTCCGAGACCGTCGTCGGTTCGGGGAAGCCGGCGGTCGCCGCATGAGCAAGCGAGCCCAGCGACGATACTGCAACCGCGAGCGCCGCGGCGCCGGCCAACCAGAGGCGTGACATGGCGAGGTTTCCACAAGGCGTGCGCGCCTGAGCGCTGCCGCCGTTGACGTGAGGCGACGCGGGGCCGTGGGCCTCGCGTTGCGGTTCAGATCGTCGGTGTGGAAATCGGAGGGCCCCTGGCGTTCGGGGCGAAGGCTGGCGGGCCACGAGGACCAAGCGGCCGCAGCGCCGGATAGGTCCTCCAGGCCACCGCGGACGACGCAGGAATAGAGACGAACGCGGCGCACAGGGGCGCATGGGCGGCGGCGGCGCAGATCGGGCAGCTCTTGCTCGCCTTGTCTGCGGGAACGCCGTGTTTCGCGCTCGCCGGCGTCGTGGCGGCGCCCGTGCACATGGCCATCGCCACGTCTGGCGCGGCGTCCGCGGCCTGCATCACGACCGATTGCACGCAGGCGAGGCTCAGGAGCGCCACGGCGAGCAGAGCCGCGACATGCGTCGACCGCCGAAACAGGCCCAGCACCGCCATGGCCCGTCCCTATCAGCTCCTTGGCGGACGCGACAGGGCGGCCGGACGGACGGCGCGTCTCGCTCCGCCCAGGCGAACTCTGCTATCGCGGGCGGCATGCCTCTGGTGTTTCAGCGACCGTCGACGTGAACCCCGGCTCCGTTCGCACCATCGCCGTGGTCGGCGGCGGCGTCAGCGGCTCGCTGTTGGCGCTGAAGCTCCATGCGGCGCGGCCCGATTTTCGTCTGGTCGTGGTCGAGAGCGCCCGCCGGCCCGGGCGGGGCCTTGCCTACGGCGCCTGTTCGCCGCGGCATCTGCTGAACGTGCCCGTGAGCCGGATGGAGGTCGGCCTGACCCCCGGTTTCGGCGCTTGGCTCCAGGCCAATCCGCGGGCGCTGGCGGCCCTGCCGGCGGCGCTGGCCGAGAGCGGCGGCGACATCGGCGCCGCTTTCGCCCCAAGGTCGCTCTTTGGCGACTACCTCGAGGAGCGCATCGCCGAGGCCCTGACCAGCGATCCGGGTTCGGGCCTCGCCGTCATCCGCGGCGAGGCCGTCCGCGTCCTCGCCCCACCCGGGCGCGGCCTAGGCCTTAGCGATGGCCGTCGGCTCGATGCGGACGTCATCGTCCTGGCCACCGGCAACCTGCCGCCGCGCGCGCCCCGGGCGCCGGACCCGTGGTTCTATGACAGCCCCGCCTTCGCGCCCGATCCCTGGGCGAGCGACGCCTTCGAGGATCTGGCCCCGGACGATCCGGTGCTGTTCCTGGGCTCGGGCCTGACCATGGTCGATATCGCCCTCGAACTCGAAGCCAGGGGCCATCGGGGCCCGATGCTGGCGATCTCGCGGCGCGGCCTCGTTCCGGCGACCCACGCCGCCGGCGGCCGCTGGCCGGCGTTTCTCGAGGAAGGCCTGCCGGCCTCGCCTTTGCGGCTCATGGGCCTGATCCGCGCCAACGTCGCCGCCGCAGGCGCCAGCGGTATTCCCTGGCAGCGGGTGTTCGACGCCGCCCGCCCGGCGGTGCCCGCGGTCTGGAGAAGCTGGTCCCTCTCCCAGAGACGGCAGTTCCTGCGCCACGTGCGGACCCGCTGGGACGTGCGCCGCCACCGGATGGCGCCGCGGATCGCTGCCGCCCTCGAAGCCCTGAGGGCGAGCGGCCGGCTCGAGATCCTCGCCGCGCGTCCGACCGCCTGGCGGCGCGTGCGGTGCGCGGGCCGGCCGGCCGTCGAGGCGGCGCTGGCGGTCCGCGGGGGAGGGGGGCGCCGCTTCGTCGCCGCCCGCGTCCTCGACTGCACCGGTCCGCGCCGCGATCTCGCCGATCTGGGAACGCCGCTGCTGGCCGACCTGCGCGACCGAGGCCTGGCGGTGGCCGATCCCCTGGGGCTTGGGCTGGAGACGGCCGACAGCGCGCTCCTGGACTCCGCCGGCCGGCCTTCGCCGTGGCTCTACGCCCTGGGGGCCCTGACCTGTCCCAGCTGGTGGGAGATCACCGCGGTCCCCGAGATCTGCGTCCAGGTCGACAATCTCGTCGCCCACCTCGCCCAGGACGGGGCCCAGGATGGGGCGACCGCGCCGGCCCACCCCCTCTCGCCCGAGGATTTCCTCGATCTGGGCGCCGGGATCTAAACCCTCGACCACCCTCGAGCCGCCGGAAGGGCCCGCGAGGGCCGCGCCCAGCGGCTCGAAACGCCCGCCGTTACGCGCGCCGCGGATCGATCGCCATTCTGGATGGATGGAAAAAGACGGTCTATCTCTGTGATTGCAGACCACGGCTGGCCGGCGCCGCAGGAGAGGAAGATGGCCAAAACCGTCGCAGACGTTCTTGTCGGCACGCTCGAAGAGATCGGCGTCGGGCAGATCTTCGCCCTGATTGGCGACTCCCTCAATCCGCTCGCCGACGCGGTCCGCCGCAGCTCGATTGAATGGATCGGGGTGCGCCACGAGGAGGGCGCCGCGCTCGCCGCCGCCGGCCAGGCCAAGCTCACCGGCCGCCTCTCGGTCTGCGCCGGCACCACCGGCCCGGGCAGCACCCACCTGGTCGCCGGCCTCTACGAGGCCAGCCGCGACCACGCCCCGGTGCTGGCGCTCTCAGGCGACGTGCCGCGCCGGTTCCAGGGAACCGACTACATCCAGACCACCAAGCCCGACCTCTTGTTTCGTGACGTCGCCCTCTACACCGAGACCATCTCTTCGCCGGCCCAGGCGCCGGCGGTGATCCACCAGGCGATCGCCGCCGCCTATGCTGGGCGCGGCGTCGCCCACCTGACCCTGCCGCAGGACGTGATCAGCGCCAAGGCCCCGGCCGAGGTCTCCAGCGTCGCGACCCTGAAGCCGCGTGCCGAGATCGCCGCCAACGAGAACGATATCGCCGAGATCGCCCGCCGGCTCGATGCGGCCGGCAGCGTCGTGATCATGTGCGGCGCCGGTTGCCACAGCGCCGCCGACGAACTGCGCGACCTCTCCGACCGCCTGAAGGCGCCGCTGATCCATTCGGTGAAGGGCAAGGACATCATGCCCTACGACGATCCGCGCTGGATGGGCGGCATCGGCATGATCGGCACCAAGGCCGTCTACGACGCGGTCATGAGCTGCGACCTGCTCCTGATGGTCGGCACGGACTACCCCTATTCGGAGTTCCTGCCGGGGAAGCCGGTCGTGGTCCAGATCGACGAACGCGCCGAGGTGCTCGGGCGACGGGCGCCGACGGTCTTCGGGGCCGTGGCGTCGGCCCGTCCGGCCCTGAAGCTGCTTCTGGGCCAGGTCGCGGCCAAGACCGGCACAAGCTTCTTCGACGAAGTGACGCGGGCGCGGCGCAAATGGGACGAGATGCTCGACCGGCAGTCGGACCCGGCCCGCAGCAAGGATCGCATTCATCCGCAGGCCGTGGCGCGGCTTGTGGGAGACCTCGCTGCGCGCGACGCCGTCTTCACCTTCGATACCGGGCTCAACACCCTCTGGTCCGCCAACTGGATCCGCCAGAGCGGCTCGCAGCGGATCATCGGCTCGTTCAACAACGCCGCGGTCGGGACCGCGCTTGGCCAAGCCAACGGTATCCAGGCCGCCGACCGCGCCCGCCAGGTCATCGCCCTTTGCGGCGACGGCGGTTTCAACATGCTGATGTGCGAGTTCCTGACCGCCGTCCACCACAAGCTGCCGGTGAAGGCGGTCGTCTACAACAACTCCGCCTTCGGCCTGATCCATCTGGAGGCCGAGTCGGTCGGCCTGCCGGCGTTCGACAAGGGCATTGAGTTTCCCAACCCGGACTTCGCGGCCTTCGCCCAGGCCTGCGGCGGGCGGGGCTTCAAGGTCGACGACCCCGCCAGGCTGCGATCCACGATCGCCGAGGCCCTGGCCTGCGAAGGTCCGGCGATCGTCGATGCGGTCGTCGCGGCCGACGAACTGCCCAATCTGCCGCACATCGACCTCGCCCAGATCGGCCGGGTCGCCCAGGCGAAGATCCGGGAAGCCGTGCTGGCCGTCACCGGTGGGTGAGGGTCGAAATTCTCGCACCCGATCCCAGGCGAGGGTGATCAGCGTGCCGACCACAAGCCATGACGCGCAGCAGCTGCCCGACGGGTTCCATTTCCTGCCTGGGCCCCACTGTTACAGACCAGTGAATGGTCTAAATATAGCCGGAATGTGAACCTTCCGCTGGTTCAGATCTGCTGTCGATCACGCGGTCTGTTGGAGAGCCCGCTCGTCGTCACTTGGGGCTCCCCCTGGCTTGGTCGATGAGTTCCACAGAAAGTCGAATAGTCGCCTCCCCTATGGAGTCGAGCGGATGCAAGGAACAGTAGTTGTCAATCCGCACTTTGAATGAATCTACATCCCTATTTTTTAGCGTTTCCACGTTCGTTCCAAGGTTGGCGCCGGACAAGAAACCTATGACCCAACCCACATCCATTGAGTGGATGGCGCTATTCCTGTCGGCCTTCTCGTCTTCTATCCATGCTCCGCAGCTCTTGCCGCCGGATCCGTCGATGACGGTTCCCGCCAATGCTCCCGCAGGCGCGATGACAAAGAGGGCCAGGGCGACACCCGCATGGGCCAAGCATGAATTCATGATCTGACCTCTTCCGGCATCCGCGGTAGCTAACCCATTCCCAAGGTGTGCAACAGCGCCTGGATTGAGGGCCGGGGCCGGGGGCGAGAGGGCCACCGCCGGAGCGCGGAAATTTGGCGACGCGAAGTCCGTCGACGGTGTCGGCGAACTGCCTATCCCCCACGACCCCGGGTAGGTCTATTTCCTGCGCCGGGGCTGGCCCCCCAGACGGGCAAGGCGCGCGGCACGCGCCAAGAGGCGATCGGCGATGGGGCCAACCCGACGCTTGAGACCCCGCAGCCGCTGCTGCGGGCCGTGGGCATGACGCTCACGGTGCGGAGGCTGCACGCGTAGGCGTTCAGTCTTGGGAGGGTTCCGGATATTTCTTAGGTGGCTGCGATGGCTCCCCGGGCAGGACTCGAACCTGCGACCCGCCGGTTAACAGCCGGCTGCTCTACCAACTGAGCTACCGAGGAATAAAGGGCCGCTCGTGACGAGGGGGGCTCTTAGCCCCGGCCGTCACGGCGCGCAAGGAAGTGGGCGGGCTCGCACATGCGGCGAAAAAAGAGCCCGGCTAAGTGAGCCGGGCTTTATGGAGAAGTTGATGATGGTGTGGGCGCCTTCGAACAGAAGACAGCCGTAAACTCGCCGTTCATCATTAAGAAGACGTTAACGCCGGCCCGTTTCCGTCCTCGCGCCCTTCAGTCCTCCTCGGGCGCGCGCCGCTGGTGACATTCCCCGCCGTATCGGGCATCATCCTGGGCCTCCAAGCGCTTGGGAAGGGATCCGAGGCCATGACGAAATCCAGCCTCTATCAATCCGCCGCCGCCGGCCTCCTGATCGTCGGCGCCGGCCTCGCCTGCGCTCCGGCCGCCCACGCCATGGGCGGCGGCGGGGGTGGGGGCGCTGGAGGGGGAGGGATGCCCAGCATGACTGCCCCGCAGTACGATCCGGTGCAGGAATACCGCCGCGGGATGGCGGCCCTCCAGGACGGAAAGTACAAGGACGCGGTCGTGGCCTTCGAGCACGTGACCTCGGCCCAGCCGAAGGTCGCCGCCGCCTGGTACATGCTCGGCGCCGCCAAGTCCGCCGCCGGCGATGTCAAGGGCGCGGCCCATGCCTATGAAAAGTCGGTGAAACTCGATCCCGACCCGATCGAGCCGCACCGCGATTTCGCCGTCGCCCTGGCCAAGCTGAAACAGAAGGACAAGGCCGCCGCCGAGCTCGACGCCCTGAAGGCCAAGGCCGCGGCATGCAACGACACCTGCGCCGAGGCTGCCGACCTGAAGGCCGCGATCACCGCGGTCGAGACGGCGCTGGCCTCGTCCGATTCCGCCGCCCTCGCCGCGCCCGCCAGCCTGCTCTTCGCCACGACCTCCGCGGGCGACGTCGCCTATGTGCGCGCTGTCAGCCTGATCAACGAGCGCCGCTACGACGAGGCCCTGGCCTCGCTCGCCGATGCCGAGAAGGCGTTCGGCCCCCACCCCGACATCCTCACCTACCAGGGCTATGTCTGGCGCAAGCTCGGGGCCTTCGATCGCGCCGAGTCCTATTACCGGGCCGCCCTGGCGATCTCGCCGACGCATCGGGGCGCGACCGAATACTACGGTGAATTGAAGGTGATCCGCGGCGATCTTCAGGGCGCCAGGCAGATGCTCGCGCGCCTCGACACACAGTGCCGGTTCGGTTGCGCCGAGGCCGAGGAGCTGCGGCGTTGGATCGACCACGGCGGCGATCCGGCCTCCTGATCGCCGCGGCGCTGGGCCTGGCGGCCGCCGCGCCGCCCTCGCCCGCGCCCCCGCCGCTTCGGGCCATGCGCTGGCTCGCCTCGCCGGCCGACGCCGGAGCGGGCCTGACGACGCGGCCGTTCGAGTGCCTGAAGGTCCCCGCCGACCCGGACCAGGCCTGGCTCGTCGAGGTCGGACGCGCCGCCTTCCGCGATCCGCTGATCCTCGGCGGCCAGGCCTCGAGAGCCGGCCTCGCCTGCGACAGCTGCCATCTCGCCGGCCGGAACAACCCACGTTTCGCCTTCCCCGGCATCTCCGGGCCGCCCGGCACCGTCGACGTCGCCAACTTCCTCTTCAGCGCCCACCGCGGCGGCCACCTTGGTAATCCAAAGCCGATCCCCGACCTCGGCGGCCCCAAGTCGCGCCTGAAGGTCTCCCAGGCGCCCACCTCGCAGGCCCTCGAGGCCTTCATCCACGGCCTGGTGACCGAGGAGTTCGACGGTCCGCCGCCGCCGGCCGCGGTCATCGACGGCCTCGCCGCCTACGTCCGGGCCATGGATCCGGCCGCCTGTCCGCCCGGCGCCGGCGAGGCCCTGCGCCCCGCCGCCGCGGTCGAGGACGCCCGCCGCGCCGTCCGCGCCGCCGCCCGCTCGCTCGACCGCCGCGATCCGGCGACCGCCGTCGTCATGCTCCAGGCCGCCCGCGCCGCCCTCGGCCAGCTCGCCGAGCGCTACCCGGGCCCTAGCCTCGCGGCCCCCAGGGACGGCGTCGTCGTCGCCGACCTCGACCTCGCGGCCCTGATCGCCGCCGTCCGAGCCTCCTCTCCGGACGTCTCGGGCCGCCTCGCCGCCTGGCTCGCCCGCTCCGGCGCCTGGGCCGCGCCGCTGATTGGCGACGCACCTCGCTCCCTCTACGATCCCCGCACCCTGGCGGCGGAGGAAGCCGCGCGTCGGTGACGGGATCCGGCCAGGTGGCCGCGCCGCAGCAGCGCTCCACCCGCCTCGTCTTGCTCCTGATCGGCCTTGCGTCCGGGGCCTGGGCGCCGCTGGTGCCGTTCGCCAAGGCTCGCGTCGGGATCGACGAGGCGGTCCTGGGCCTGCTGCTCTTCTGCCTGGGCCTGGGTTCGATGGTGGCGATGCCGATCGCCGGCGCCCTGGCCGCCCGATTCGGATGCCGCCGCGTCATCGTTCCGGCGAGCCTTCTCGTCTGCCTCGCCCTGCCGCTCATGGCGACCGCCTCCAGCCTGCCGCTGCTGGTGGCGGCCCTCGTCGCCTTCGGGGCCGGCGTCAGCGCCGTCGACGTCACCGTCAACATCCAGGCGATCATCGTCGAGCGGGCGAGCGGGCGGCCGATGATGAGCGGATTCCACGGCTACTATAGCCTCGGCGGCATCCTCGGCGCCGCCGGCCTCGCCGGCGCCCTCACCGCCGGCGCCTCGCCGCTCGCCGCGACGGCGGCGGCCATCGCCGTCATCGCCATGGTCCTGGCGCTCGCCGCCCCGCACCTCCTCCCCTGGGGCGGCGAGCGGTCGGGGCCGGATTTCGCCTTTCCCCGTGGCGTCGTCTGGTTCATCGGCGGCCTCTGCTTCATCGTCTTCTTGACCGAGGGCTCGGTGCTCGACTGGAGCGCGGTCTTCTTGAGCTCCGTCCGCGGCGTGGCGAAATCCCAGGCCGGCCTCGGCTACGCCGCCTTCGCCCTGGCCATGACCACCGGCCGGTTCCTGGGCGACCGCCTGGTCGGGCGCCTGGGCGGAGCGGCCATCATCGGCCTGGGCGGCCTTATCGCCGCCGCTGGCTTCGCGCTCGCGACCCTCGTCCCCTGGTGGGGCGCGGCCCTGGTCGGCTACGGCCTCGTCGGCGCCGGCTGCTCCAACATCGTCCCCGTCCTCTTCACCGCCATCGGCCGCCAGACCGACCAGGCCGAGCCCCTGGCGGTGCCGGCCGTCACAACCCTCGGCTACGCCGGCATCCTCGCCGGCCCGGCGGCGATCGGCTTCGTCGCCCACGCCGCCAGCCTTACCGCCGCCTTCCTGATCCTGGCCGCCCTGCTCCTCTGCGTCGCCGCCAGCGGGCGATGGCTGCGCGTGTGAGGGCCCAGGGAGAGATGAACGAAAACAAACGGGTAGTCACGCCACCGAGGACGAGCGGCGTCCCGCTATGCGGGCGAGCACTGCCAAACTCTTCGCCGCCATGTCTGGCCCGGCGCGCCGGCGTCGAGATTGGGCGTCGCCCGCGCCAGATCGGCCTTGATCGCGCCGGCGGCGGTGGCGTCATCCGGCGGCGGGCAGCTGATGGTCTGCAGCGCGGCGCTGTTCTTGAGCAGGTCCTCGTAGGCGTCGGGCGAAAGGGTGAAATCGGTCCGATAGAAGGCCTTTCGACCCGGCATGAAATAGAGAAGCGACGCCCGGCGGTACTTGTCGTTCAGCATCACCCGCTTGAGACCACCGCTCGCGTCGGCGAGGTAAGCGTAGCGATGGTTGATGCAGGCGCGGCCCTCGTCCAGATAGAACGACAGCGCTGCGGTGTCCGGCGGCGGGTTGACGCTCTGGTCGGGCGAGAAGGCGCAGACATAGTGGACCACGCCAGCCAGCTCGGGAGCCGCCGGCGTTTGGTCGGCGGCGGGCGCGGCGCCGTTATCGGTGGCCGCGGCGGTCTGGAAGGCGGCCGACTTGACATAGCCCACCCCGCCGGCGGGGAGGGTGACTTCTGTCCAGCCCTCGGCCGTGGCGCCCACGGTCGAGGCGGCCTCGCCGGCCGACAGGTTGTCGACCACCGTCGATTTCACGTCCGGTTCGGCATAGACGACGCTGCCGGCTGATACGGTCTGCGAGCCTCCTCCGGTCGACGCCAGCTCCGGCCGCGCCTGGTCGGAGAGGTCCCGAGCCGAGACATAGCCGTCGCCGGCGCCCGGCCACTTGACCTTCAGCCACTTCACTTTGCCCGGTTTGGTCACCCAGGCGCCGGTGACGACATCACCCCGCTGGAAATGGCCCAGTACGGTCGAACCACGCGGATCGGCCGAGCTCCTCACTTCCACCTCGCGGGTCGCGAACTCCCTGGCCGGCTTGGCGAACGGGTGGCCGGCCAGAAGAAAGACGAGCAACCCCAGGACGACCACCGCCCCGATCACTCCCGGAACGAGCAGGTTCGACCGTTGAGCGCGAGGCGCCGGGGAGGCGGCGATCGGGGCCGCGGCGGCCGCCGGCGGCGCAGCGCGCGCCGCTGGCGCGGGCGCCGCGACGTTTTCGGCCGGGACCGGAGGCGTGGAGGGCGCCGTCTTCGCAGCCGCCATGCTGGCCCCGCACTGCTGGCAGAAGCGGGCCGACGGCGGGTTCCTGGTTCCGCAGGTCGGGCAAGTGACCGCCCCGTCCGCGGCGGCGTCGTCGGTGCTCAAGGGCGGGTTCCTTCGGTGCTCACTGGCGGGATCCTCGAGGCTTTCACGTCGGACCTGTTCTCACGAACCCGGTGGCGGGGGATCACCGGGAAGGGCGTCGGGATCGGCGTACCCGCCCTGCACGTACACCCCGCGCACCACCCGCAGAATAGCGCCGGTATCGAGCTCGATGAGGAGAAGATCGGGTCCGTAGCGAATCCAGGCGGCGTCAGGGGGAGGCGCCCACAAGCCGTAGTAGCCCCAGTCCAGGACGAAATACTGGGGCTGCCAGAAGATGGCGGGCAGGAACGCTCCGACCGCGAACGCCTCATAGGCGTAGCCGGCCGGATAGACGTAAGCGCCGGCGGAGAAGCTCGCCTGGCTTTGGCCGTTGGCGCTGTAGGTTTGCCCGGTCGAGGCCCGCGGCGGCCTGGCGTTGGCGGCGGCGGACCTCGTCGCGCGGGCCGCCGCCGCGTGGGCGCCGCCACGGCGCGCGCCGGCGCCTCGGGCGGACGCAAGAGACGAGCCCGAGCGGCCGCCCGCTCCGCTGGCCCGCGCCGCGCCAGCCCGCGCGGCGTTCGAACTGCGTCCCGCGCTCCGCGAGCCGGCGGCCCCGAAGCTATGGAAACCACCGGCGTTGCGACTGCTCGCGGCGAAGCTGCGGCCGCCGGAAGCGCCGCGATTCATTGCCCCGCCATACGCGCCGCGGTTCATCGCGCCATAATTTCCACGGTTCATGCCGCCGCTGAATCCGCCGCGGTTCATGCCGCCGCTGAAGCTCGGCCGCGCTGCCGGCGCCGCCGCCCGGCAACCACCTCGCGGGCAAGCGGCCCACGCCGACGCGGGCGCCAGCAGCACCATCAAAGCACAGAGAACGCTCGTACGCATTGCCCAACCCCGCGGGCGCGTTCACGCCTGCCGGGCGGTCGCGCGCCTTTCAGTCCCCGTAACTCGATTAGAACCGATCGACCTCGATGTTAAGAATAAATTGGGGTGGCCGTCGCCCCCGACCTCCTCGGCTCGAGGAGGCCGCATTTTGGACCCACGCCTTCGCCGTTTTCGCGCAGACGCTGGTCGACCCTGGCGCATTCATCGGCCGCTCAGTTGAACAGGTGTTCGACCCCCCTCCTGGCGGAGATGCCGCAGGACCCTTGGGCATTCCGTTCGCCGAACCGCAACCGACGGCGGAATATCGGGAAGAATGCATCCGCGGCCCTAGATTTGGGGAGCGACGCGCAAGGGACGGCCGCTGGCGCTTCTCGTTGAATTCGCTCGCAAGGCTTTGGGAAAAGCCATAATCGAAAGCGCGCGCGGACGTGGCGGAACTGGCAGACGCACTGGGTTTAGGTTCCGACCGGATTGCGGAAATATATCATAAAAACAATATATTACAACCTATCCGAAAAACGTATGTGTCCAAAAGTGTGTCCAAAGATGCCTTTGGACAGGCACGCTTAGGGGACCGGGCATGCAGCGGTTTTCGGCCGCCCTCGGAGTCTCAAGGGTGACTGGCCGGCGCTCCGAGCGGGCAGATTGGTGGGCTCGGCAGGTCGCGTTTGGGGGCGCTAATGCGGCCTAAAGGCGCTCATCGGGATTGCGCCGATGATTGTTCGATCGTGTAGCCAAGCGCACGGTATCCGGCCCGTCGCTTCGCCGTCATATGCACGAGCATGGGCACCATCTCGTCGGCGTAGTCGACGACCAGAACCTCGGCCTTGCCATCGCGCTGTCTATGAAGCCGGCCCACATATTGCGCCAGCGTGCCTTTCCAGGAGATCGGCATGGTCAGGAACAGCGTGTCGAGCCGAGAATCATCGAAGCCTTCCCCGATATAGCGGCCGGTCGCTAGAATGAGCCGCTCCTGATCGTCCGCGACTTGCAGCGCCGCCTCCGACGCCTTGCGCTCGGCGGCTGACATCGCGCCGCGCAGGACGACGAGGTTCCTGACGAAGCGCGAGAAGCGCTGCTGAAGGTAATCCAGGTGGTCCCGGCGCTCAGTCAGCACGATGGGGGAGCGCTTGGCCTCTAAGGCCTTCAGCACATCGTCGAAGATCAGATCGTTGCGGGCGTGGTCCTGCGCGAGCGCGGCATAGACCGCGGGCATGGGCGGGCGGTCCAGTCCGGCCAAGGCTGGCGGCAACTGGAATTTCGTCGGTTTGATCGAGGCGCGATGGATGACACCTCGCTCGCCCGCCTGGCGACCAATTCAAAACTCGATGCGGAGAGGTGATGGCATTCATCGACAACAAGATGACCGTAGTCCGCGACCAGGTCGGACACCTCGCCACGACGCACCAGGCTCTGGATTAGCGCGACATCGACGACGCCGGTCGGTTTCCGGCGCCCCCCGCCAATGGCGCCGATATCCTTGGCGTCGATCGAGAGGAAAGCTTTAAGGCGCTCGGTCCATTGGGCGAGCAGTTCGCGGCGGTGGACGAGAACCAGCGTGTTTCGCGCGCGTTTGGCGATCAGAGCGGCGGCAACGACGGTTTTGCCGAAAGCGGTCGTCGCCGCCAGTACGCCATGGTCGTGCTGCGCGAGCTTATTGAAGGCTTCGATCTGCGGACCGCGTAGCGCGCCCTGGAAGCTCACGGCATCGGGGAGCGGCGCGCCAGCAGAGCGATGGTCTTGAAGCTCAACTTCAGGGCCGAGCGCTCGGATCAACTCGACCGTTTCGTCCAGGCAGCCGCGCGGAAGCCCGACATGGCGGGCATGAAGTTCGGCGCATGAAATGATCCGGGGCTTGTCGAACGTCGGTAGCCGCATGGATTGCGCGCGATAGAATTCGGGATTCTGAAAGGCCGCCAGGCGGATCAGCCGCGCCGTCATCGCCGGAGGTAACGCCGTTCGATCGACGTAGATCTGGTCTGCCAGGACGATGCTGATCTTCTTGGGCAATGGATCGTCGAACTCGGCCGGCTCACGGCGCCGCGATGGCGTCATGCGCCAAGGTTCGTCAGCATCCTCTTCTTCGACCGGCATGCGGACGGCCAATACCCGGCCGCGCGCCTCGGCCTCCGCAACGATCCTTGTCGCCGTGTCGGCGGAGAATCTTGGCAGCGACGACAGGAACGCCCATTGATCGTCATACGGACGCAGCTCCTTGTCGATGAAGACGCTGTTGCCGCCTTCGCGAGCGCGGCGCTGCAAAGGCAACGCAATCAAATTTCCGAAACCGCCGGTTGGCATCGTGTCTTGGCTTGGAAAGAAACGATCATAGGATTCAAAGCCGATCTCCGGGCGGCGCTCCATCGTCTCGGTGAGGATCGCCGCACCAAGCTGCCGGGCGGTGCGGGCGGCGGTCGGTTCGGAGAAGAAAATCCAGACGTGACCGCCATTGCCCGACCGTGACCGTTCGAGCGCAGCTGGAATGCCCTTTGCGTGACAGGTCTCGACGAAAGCCGACGCATCCGCCGCCCAACACTCCTTGTCGAAATCCACGGCCAGAAACCAACAGGTTCCATCGGGGAGCAGCGGGTAGACGCCGGCGACGAAATCGCTGTCGGACACCTTCTGGCCGCCGCCACGCAAATGCCTGTCGATGACGTCGTCCGAGACCGGGATGAATGCCTGGTTGGGACAGGCCCCGCATTTGACTTGAGGTTTGCCGCAAACGCCCTTCGCCCATTCGTTGGCGCAGGCGGGTGCATAACCCGCGCGGCCAGCTTTTCGGTTCTCCCAACGGATCGGAAACACATCGGGCCGGCCGACGAACAGGCGGCGAAACAGATCGACTTTGACCGCTGTTGGGGACGTCGCCGTAACGGACGGCGGGTTGGCAGTTGGCTCCCGATGATGGGTGGGCGCCGACGCCGCTTGTTGGCGTTCGAGTTCGGCGAGTGCGGTCGCGAGCTTTCCGCGTTCGATATCTAACGATGCCAGCCGACTTCGGATGCGGGCGATTTCCGTGGCATTTTCGGGATCAACCATCGGCGTCACGAGCGTGGACAGGGTGCGGAATTTAGCAGGAAGGCGATTTGAAGGCACCTCGACCCCGGCCAATCATGGCCCAGGTCAGCGTCGGGCAGAGTTGAAAAACGTCCGGGTCTTATATACATTACGGATAATCCGGAACGTGAGTGGGCGATATGGTCAAGGTGTCTTCGGCCGAATTCCAGAAGAATATCGGCCGCTATCAGGATGTGGCTCTGGTGCAGCCGGTAACGATCACCCGCAACGGGCGCGATCGCACCGTGATGATTTCGGCTGATGAATATCATCGGCTGAAGCGCCGTGATCGCCAGGTTTTGGGGCTGGACGATTTCACCGAAGCCGACCTCGCAGCGATCCGCGCGGCCGAGCCGCCGGCGGAGACGGCGCTTTACGATCATGAACTGAAATAGGCGCCGGTGTCGTTTCCGGCGCCTGTTCCGGGCTTGGTCATCCGCTATTCGTTTCTGTGGCGCGAGGCCGCAGCCCGGGGCGAGGAGGAGGGCAGCAAGGATCGGCCGTGCGCCGTCGTCCTCGTGTCGGAAGACCAAGACGGCGAAAAGATCGTGCTGGTTCTTCCTGTGACGCATTCGCCGCCGGCGGAGCCGGAACTCGCCGTGGAGATTCCGATCGAGACGAAGCGGCGGCTCGGGCTTGATGACGAACGCTCATGGATCATTGTCACCGACGCCAACCGATTTGTCTGGCCGGGCCCTGATCTGAGGCCCGCCGTTCGCGGCGATGCGTCGTCGGTTGCCTACGGCCCCTTGCCGCGCGGACTCTTTTACGAGGTGCGCGAGAAATTCACCCGCGCAATTGAACGGCGTTTGGCGGGAGTCGTCCGGCGCACGGAATAGAAACGCGGCGGAATTGCAGACGAACCGGAAAGGGAGTCCACGAGGGGAGGGGCCGATCAAAGTCGGGCTTTAGGTTCCGACCGGACTATGAAAATATACCATAAAATCAGTCTATTACAATAGGTCCGGAAAAGCTATGTGTCCGAAAGTGTGTCCGGACACACCGAGGAAGAGCCTGGCTTCTCGCAGGTTCCCAGTCGCTGCGCGCTGTCGAAGTGGCCCCCAGCTCCTAACGCTTCTGAGAGCGCCCGATCCGCCCCCGGCCTCGGCGATGCTCCCGCCTCCGGTCAAGGATGGAGCTGCGCCAGCGGCCGAACCTGTCGGCCGCTGGCTGGCGCCCTCAAGCGGCTTCGCCGGCTCCCGCCTCCGACCGCTCGGTGATCGCCCGCAGGACCAGGCGCCCCTGGAGCGGGACCGCATCGCACTGGAGGCTGAAGCCCAGGCCATCCTTGTTCGGCCAGGCGGCCCCGATGGGGGTCCAGATCGCGGCCTTGCCGTCGCCGAGGACGCGATAGAGGCGGTGGGTCGGCTTGCGGCCGATCAGCGTGGGTTGGAGGTTGAGCCGGGCCATGGTGGTTTCTCCGTC
>Ga0302324_100003626_pt1 | contig 34781 bp, 32 predicted proteins | sample Palsa_T0_1_FD_201949 | JGI IMG/M metagenome (GOLD analysis project Ga0302324, IMG submission 201949) | Peat permafrost microbial communities from Stordalen Mire near Abisko, Sweden - Palsa_T0_1 | ecosystem: Environmental > Terrestrial > Soil > Palsa > Peat permafrost | place: Sweden: Abisko...
CGTATTCATTCTATTCCCAGCAACTGGAGCAACACCGATGTGGTCAGCATTTAATATCGTGATGCGGATCGTCAGCAGCCTGATCGGCATCCTGATGATCCTGGCGGGGACGGTCTGGATGCTCCAGGGCATGAACCTGGCCTTCCGCGTCGGCTTCATGGTCGGTGACTATCACTGGACGATCTACGGCGCGATCCTGGCGCTGGTCGGCATCGCCGAAGTCGTCTGGAGTAATACGCGTCAGCATTAGGGCTGACTTCCTGTGGGGCGGCGCCCGATGTCTCAACGCTGGACCAAAAGATCATCGCGCTTGGTTGCTCGGAAGAACAGCCCCACGCGCATGGGGGATCGGGTGTCCGAGCGCCCGAATAATCGATTCCAAGAATACAGATTGAAGCTCATCGACGACCAAGATCGAGAAATCTCTGGTATCTGCTCTCCAGGGCTTCTCGGTTGGGCTGACTCGCTACGTCAGAAGGTACTGTGATCAGTTGCAAATGCAAGCCCTGCAATCCGTGCTTTAGCATCGGTCCATCCGTTTCCTCAAGGACATCACTGCGAATCTCTACGCGGTAGTCGGACCGTACGGCCAAAAAATGCCTATCGAAAGCGGCATGGTGAAGCTTGCACAGAGCGATTCCATTGCTCGTGACTGGCTCTCCTTCCGGATCACTGTCTGGAACGATATGGGCAGCGTCGAGCAATGCGCCATGTTTTAGGCGACACAGCGCACATTGTTGACGATATGCCGTTAGCACGCGCTCCCGGAAGGCTTGCTGATGGATCCGCCGCTTAGTGAGTGCGGTGATGTAACCTCGACGAATCTGGGCGTCCTGCTGAACGGATGCATTCGCCGGAAGGGTATCGAACTGCTGCAGGGACACCGCGTCGTCAACTGCTACTGTGAATGCCAGGTCAGGCGGGCTGTCTCCAACGATGAATACTGGCCACGCGCCAACATACCGCGCGTTGCCGATTCCGTGGAAGTAGATCAGGGGTACTTTGGCGCTCAGGCAAGTCCTCAGTCCGACATTGTCGCGATGCCCCGGATCCGTTCCGCGGTATCGGTAACTCAACAGCCCGTCTGAACGAAAGCCATCATGATAGGGTCCGCCGGCGACCGTCGTTATGGAGAGCGGCAACGCCATACTCTGCGGTTTGAAGATTCCTTGCGGGCCAACAAGCCGAATACGAACGTCTCGGAAATCGAAGCCCTGTTCCAGCGTCCGACGCGGAAGCGACTCTCCGCATAGCGCCGATTGCTCTTCGAGCCATTGGAACGCCGCTTGTCTGATTTCTCGATCGCGCATTCTGTTAGTTTGCCGTTCCCACTTTATCTTGCGGACATCTTCCGCCTGGTCGCTGACTGCCCATCGTCCGATGCCTTTATTCAACTTACCGGCATTTGTCGAGCACTGACTGAGTTGCACGCAATGCGCGGGTAACGGCTTCTACAATGTCGGTGGTATGCGAATTTGGAGCCATGAGTCCGAAACCTCAAAATGTGATTTCGGGCACAAGTTCCTCATGTGTCCGGAACGGACCCAAATATAGATGTGCCGGCAGAGAGATTTGAACTCCCGACCAACGGTTTACAAAACCGCTGCTCTACCACTGAGCTATGCCGGCATAGGGTCACGCGAATCGGCGCTGATTTTATCAGCCGCCCGCAGCTTTGACCGGACAGTCAGTCACCTGAAGCCCGGGGCCGCTCTGGAGCTGCTTCGGCTGCAGATCGGGATCCGAGGCCTTCAGATCCACATCGAGCCAGTGCACGCTGACGGTACGCTGGTGGATGTCCAGCACCGGCTTCAATCCCAGTGCCCGCACTTGCTCCGCGCGGCGCACGGCGTGCGTCTGATCACTGAAGTACCCGACCGACACGCGATCCGACTGCTCGGGCTGCGTCATGGAGGCAGCGTCGTGAATGCCGGCGGCATTGAGACGGTCCAGAACGCCGCGTTGAGCGGCCGCGGTGAGTTCGCCGATGTAGACCCAATAGCCATCAGGTACGCTTGAATCCACACTCCGATCGCGCGGCTGCCAGCCACGGGCGCGCATGAGATCAGTCGCGGCGGCCGCGGCGGCCGCATCGGCAAATGGGCCGACGCTGCGGCACCGCGTGGGCGTGGACGCACTGCGAGGGGCCGCTTTCACCAGCTCGAGTACAGGGATGGGGGCGGCGGGCGGCGCGACCGTTACGATCTGCCGCGGCTGACCGGACCATTGCCACCAGGCCAGCAGCGCCAGATTCAGCAACAGCAACGCAAAGAAGAGGTTACGCACTTGCCGATTTTATGCGATCTGGCGCCGCAGCGTCCGCTGCCAGTACTGACAGGCCCCGCAGCACCAGATCGTCCTCGCGCCGATAGCGGCCGTGCAGCAATGGGGTGATGGCATCCGCCGCGCCCCCGGAAAGGATCACTCGCGGCCGGCGCCCGAGCTCCAAGCGCGCCTCGCGCAACGCGCGCTCGATCAGCCCCGCGCAGGCCTGACGTGCCCCGGCCAGCAATGCCGCGTGCGTGTCACGTGCAAACAAGCCGACGGGGGCAGTGTGTTTCGCGGACAACCTCGGCCGGGCGCCTTCGCCGCGGCCCGTACTTCGCGCGCCCTGCGACTGCGCGGCCCCCAGCGCCAGATCGAAGCTCGCCGTGGCAGCCCTACCGCCGGCGCGGCGGCGAATACCGGCGGTGCGCTCCAGCAGCGATTCGATCATGAGGCGCGGCCCGGGCACGATGCTGCCACCGAGATGTCGGCCAGCGGCGTTGAGCAGATCGATCGTCATGGCGGTACCCAGGCTCACGAGGCACAGATCCTTGCCCGGATGCTCATAATGCGCGCCGATGAGTTGCACCCAGCGATCCACCCCAAGTCGCCAGGGCTCGGGATAGCCATTGCGCACGCCGGCCGCTACCGCCGCGCTGTGCACAAAATGTGGGGTATCCAGCCTCGCGCGCATTGATGCCGCACGGATCTGCCGCTCCATCCCGGCACCAGCGACATTGCAGGCGTAGATCACCTCGGGCCTGCCAGTGGCTTTGAACAGGCGCGACCAGCTGGCGGCCGATGTGTGCAGCGCCTTGAGTTCCATGACGCCCTGCGCCGCGAAATCCTGCCGGCGTTGATAGGGCTGTCGCAGCACCGCCCACTTTAGGCGCGAATTACCGACATCCAGCAGCAGCAGGTTCATGACGCAGCCCGCGCCGACACTTCGCCGGTGACGAATCGTTGCAAGCCCTCTCTCGTCTGCAGGCACAGCGCCCCGCCGCTGTCGATGCCGCGCGCGTGACCCACGACGCTGCCGGTGTCCGAGCTGATAACGACGGACTTGCCGGAAAGCGCATCGGCAGCGCGCCACTCCGGCACGAAGGCGCCGAAGCCGTCGCGCTCGAACTCATCGAGCCCTGCGGCCATCGCTGCAATCAGAGCCGCCGCGAGCTGGTTGCGGTCCGGCCGCGCGGCACCCAGTCCCACCAGATCCGCAGCCTGCGTGCCGCTGGCCGCCACCTGCCGCAGCACGGTGGCGCCGAGCGCGACGTTGAGCCCCAGGCCGATCACGACGTACGCCGGTCCGCCGGCTTCGGCACGCAGCTCGATCAGAATGCCGCCGAGTTTGGCAGAGCCGACCACCAGATCATTGGGCCATTTGAGCGCCGCCCCGGTCACACCGCTCTCGGCCATGCCACGCAGGGCACACACTCCTATGGCTAGACTGAGCGCGCTGACATCCCGCGGCAGCGATGCAAAGCACCAACTCAGCGACAGGCAGATGGCCCCGCCCGGCGGCGCGAACCAGCTGCGCGCGCGCCGGCCCCGGCCGGCAGTCTGATACTCCGCGGTCAGGAAGTCGAAGTGCCCTGCCGGCGGCGCATCACGCTGCAGCAATAGATCAGTGTTTGTCGACCCCGTGCGCCAGACGCACTCACCGGTGCGCAGGCGGATAGCCACCGCGCGCGGCAGCAGCTTCACGATGCGCCCGCGCTCGAGGAGCGCCGTGGCGGCAGGCACGCGATAGCCGCGATTCGGTACCGCGTGCACCGTAACGCCGAGGGCGCGCAGTGCCGCGATGGCTTTCCAGATCGCGTTGCGGCTCACACGACACTCCGCCGCCAATTGCGTCCCCGAATGAAACTGCCCATCCGACAGCAGCCGGTAGACGCGCTTCGGCAATGGGTCGAGCGCGCTCGTTGCCGACCCGCTCGTGGCAGACCTGCCCGTGGCCGACTTGCCGTTGGCTGATTTGCTCATGGACGACTGGCCGGTACTTCGGCCAGCATGCAGCGCACGCTGCCACCGCCGACGCGCTCGATGGTCGGCACCTCGGCAGCGACCACCTGATCGACGCAGGCGCGAAGCCTGTTCCAGATCTGCGCATCCTGTTGCAGGGCCGAGCGCGCCTGCTCGGACAGCACCAGCACCGAGCGCGGGGCACCGAACGAATCCCTGCCCGCGAGCTCCAGGATGTTGGCGGCAAAATCCAGCATCGCCGCAGCCGAGATCTCGATGATCTCGCGGCGGCTGGCGCGAAGTCGCTGCAGCACGCGAGCGCGATCCGTCTCAGCGATCGCCTCGCTGCACACGACGGCCCAGCGCGCGCCGATGCTGAGCATCACATTGGTGTGATAGAGCGGCGTGCCGTCGGCGCCGTGTGCTTCGAACAGCAGGGGCTCGTAGTTCATCAGCGCGCACCATTCGCGAACCAGGGATTCATCGGTGCGTGCTGAGCGGCAGGCGTAGGCGATCTTCTGCACGTGATCGAGCACCAGGCTGCCGGTGCCCTCGAGCATGCGCCCTTCTTCTTCGTGCTTGCTCAGGTCGATCAGGCGACGGCGCCGGAACTGCAGCCGCGTCTCGACCTCCTGCAGGACTTCGATGCGCCGCTCGGCGCGCCGATTCTCTGCCTGCATCGGATACAGCACCACGGTGCCATCCCGGTGGAAGCTGACCCAGTTGTTCGGAAACACCGCGTCGGGCTTCACCGGCGTGCTCGTATCATCGACGACGCACACGCCGACGCCCGTGGCTTCCAGGCCCAGGCACAGCGCCTCGAATTCGCGGCGCGCGCGCGTGGCCGTATCCGACGACTGTGGAGCTGATTGCTGGAAGCGATTGCTGGCCGCGGTCTCGCTGTTGTAGCCGAACTGCGCGGGGCGCACCAGCAGCACCCCTTCAGCGCACTGCTCACTGTGCGCGCCGTGCAGGCTTTGCACGCGTCGCGTGTCGGCATCGGCGGAGCGGGCCATCAGGGCTTGCGTGAACTAGCGCTGAACATCGGATGAATGCAATGCTTTGGATCAGATAGCGATCATACTGCAGCGGCATCCGTGCCGTGCGGTTGCAATCGGGCGTTAGAGAGCATAAGTTTTTGTTTCTAAGCGTTGTCAAAACGCGCGGAGTAGCGATTCATGCAAAAGCCGATCTGGTGGGCCGCTGGGGCCGTGATTCTGGTCAGTGCAGCGGTGCTGTTCTTTTCCTGGCGCGCGCACCGGCAGGCGCAGGCGCCGGCCGCCGCTGCCACGACCGCTGCACCTGAGCCCGCGGTGCCGGCGATCCGCAATCCGCTGCCCGAGGCTACGGGCGGGGCGGCGCCGGCGCTGCCCGGACTCGACGAGAGCGATCCTGCATTCCACGACGGGCTGGCCGATGTGATGGGCAAGCCGGCGGTGGATCGCTTCTTCAAGCCGGAGCTGCTGGTCCGCCATATCGTGGTCACGATCGACAACCTGCCGCGCCGGCATCTGGCCGTGGAGCTGCGGCCGACCAAGCCGCTCGATGGCGCATTCATCGCCACGGGTAATGACCAGCAGGGCACGATCGATACCGCGAACTACCAGCGCTACGTGCCCTATGTGCAGGTGGTGCAGGCGCTGGACATGAAGCGGCTCGCGGCGCTCTATGTGCACTTCTATCCGCTGTTCCAGCAGGCTTACCAGGCACTGGGCTACCCCAACGGTTATTTCAACGACCGCGTGGTCGTGACGATCGACAATCTGCTGGCAGCGCCCGATATCACCACCGATATCGCCGTAGTGCGCCCCAATGTGATGTACCAGTTCGCCGATTCCAAACTGGAAGAGCTCTCGGCCGGACAGAAGCTGCTGCTGCGCATGGGCCCGGCCAACGCCGCGATCATCAAGACGAAGCTGCGCGAGCTGCGCGCCCAGGTGGCCGACCGTGCACGCGATGCTGATCGTGCGCGCGGCAGTACCACACTCCCCGCCAGGACCACCGACGGCGACCGGGGTTAGGGCGGCCCGTTCAGCAGGTTCGACGGCGAATACTGATCGGTCAGCACACGCGCCGTGGGATCCCAGTCGGTGCGCGTCGAGAACATCGCAAGGACTATCTTTGCTGCGAATCCATAGGGCTCGAACGCCGCCGTGAAGCGCTGGCTGTTGCGCGTCGCCTCCTCGAGCGATGGCAGCGCACCGTTCGCGGCGAGGATCACCCGATTGCCGCTCCTCAAGTTGTAGAACTGGCCGAATACGCTGCGGTAGGTCACGGATTCATTCTGATAGAGGCGGCTCGAGGAGAAGGTATTGGCCGCGACGATGCCGGCCGGCTGCAGCAGCGAGCGCACCTCGGTCAGGAATTCCCGCGTCAGCATGTGCTCGGGAATGTACTGGTGCTCATAGGCATCGAGCATGATGAGCTCGTAGCGCTTGGTGGTGCGCAGCGCCTGGCGCACGTAGGCGCGGCCGTCCTGTACCGTCAGATGCACGCGCTCGTCGGGGTGAAATCCGAAATACTGCCCGGCGACCGCGACGACCGCCGGGTCGATCTCGACCACGTCGATGTCGGCCTGAGGCAGCAGTTGTTCCAGCGTGCGCGGCAGCGTGCCTCCCCCTAAGCCGATGATGAGAATGCTGTGGGGCTCCGGGTTCAGGTAGAGCGCGCCAAGCATCATCTGGGTGTACTCGAACACCAGGCGATCCGGCTGCTTCAGGTCAATGCAGGTCTGGCGCCCGATCGCGCACAGCCGGGTAAAGCACAGGCACCGGGTATTGCCGTCCTCGTAGACGAAGACTTCGCGGTACAGCGACTTCTCGGAATGAATCAGCTTCTGCGTCGCGCCGGCGGGCATCATGCCCGCCAGCAGCAGCAGGATGCCGGCCCATCTTCGTCCCGGCCGCCATCGGCAGCGCCTCATGCCGGAGCCGCCGGCGGCCGCAGCCACGTGATCACCCCGACGACGGCAGAGACCGTGAGCATCAGCATCAGGATCTGGTTCACCTCGAGATACAGCACCAGGTAGAACGAGGTCAGGATTGTGCCCGCGGCGCTGCCGAACGTGGAGACGAAGTACAGCTTGCCGGCCAGATGCCCGGCGCTGGCCCTGTCCGCGACCAGCAGGCGCACGGCATAGGGTGACACCATGCCCGAGATGCAGGTCGGCAGGAAGAACAGCAATCCAGCCGCGGCCAGGGAACCGAAGCGCGGATCGGCGAGCACCGCCGACAGCCTCTCGAGCAGGGGATCACCCAGCAGCAGCACCGGCAGCGTCGTCACGGCCGCGGCCAGCAGGATCAGGGCCAGGCGCTTCAGGCTCGGTGCATGCAGCGAGGCGCGGCCGCCCCACAGGTACCCGAGCGAGAGTGCCAGCATGAACACCGTGATGATCGCGCCCCAGACGTAGATGCTGCTGCCGAAGTATGGCGCCAGCAGGCGCCCGCTGAGCAGTTCGATCGCCATGACGAAAAAGCCCGACCAGCCGGCGATCAGGTAGAGCAGCCCACGGTACATCGGCCAAGTCTAGCGCGTGCCGTCGTTCGGTTTGACAGCATTGACGGGCATCACTAGTGTTTGCGCAGCGCCTCCCCACAGAACGATCGGCGTTTTCAGCAGTCCTAAGGCCTCGATGCCGCAACTCACCGCCCGCTCGCCGCAACAGCTCGCCTCCGCGCTGCTGGCATTTCTGATGCTGAGTATCGCCTCGGGTTGTGCCACGACGTCGAGCGCGCCGGCCAACCCGACCCTGACCGGACGCTGGCAGATCGATAAGGCGGCGAGCGACTTGGTGGACACCAAGGTCTCGATCGCCATTGCAGCCACCGAGGCACAGCTGCGCAAACACGCCGGCAACAGCGGCTATGGCAACGGCGGCACCTACGGCGGTGGCGGCTACGGCCGGCGCGGCGGTGGTGGTCCTGGCGGTGGCGGTGGAGGTGGAGGTGGCGGTGGAGGTGGAGGCGGGCCGCCCGACAACGGCCCGGTTGACAGCGGCGACGACACGGCCCCGACCTCGCTCGAAGACTTTGACGCGTTCCGGCGACTCGGGCCGGATTTTGCGGAGATACGCCGCCAGTTGGTCAAGGTGCTGACCCCGCCGAATCAGCTGCAATTGGAAAGCGGCAGCGATTACGTGCGCATCAAATCCGACAATGCGCCGCCGTTCGACTACCACCCCGATGATGAGTTCTCGCGCATTGATGAGTACGGTGCGGCGAAGATCGATTCCGGTTGGACGGCCGACAAGGCGTTCGAGCTGCGGGCGCGCTACTCAACCCACGCCGCCCTGGTCGAGCACTTCGAGGTCGATGCACGCACGGACACGCTGACCGTGACGTATCACCTGCGCGATCCCATGGTGGGCAAGATCGACGTGAATAGCGTCTATCATCGCGGCTGAAGCGCGCCCGGTCGCCGCGGCGCGGCTCGCCCTCGACTACAGCGCTGAGTCGTCGGTCTCGCCAGTGCGGATGCGCACCACGCGCTGCAGCTCGCTGACGAAGATCTTGCCGTCGCCGACCTTGCCGGTCTTGGCCGTTTTCACGATCGCGTCGATGACCGGATCGACCAGGTCATTGCGTACCGCGATATCAACGCGCGCCTTCGGCACGAAATCCACAACGTACTCGGCGCCTCGATAGAGTTCCGTATGCCCGCGCTGGCGGCCGAATCCCTTGACCTCGGTCACGGTCATGCCCGACACGCCCAGCTCCGAGAGTGCCGCGCGCACCTCGTCCAGCTTGAAGGGTTTGATGATGGCCGTGATCAGTTTCATGCCCGAATCTCCGTTGTCCCGCGCGATCTTATCAGCTCGCCCCTTCCATCTGCGATTGGCTGTAATTCTCCAGGCCCACGCGCTGCACCAGGTCGAGCTGCGTCTCGAGCCAGTCGATGTGCTCTTCTTCGGATTCGAGGATGCGCTCGAAAATCTCGCGCGACACGAAGTCGCCGAGCCGCTCGCAGTCGGTGATCGCGGCCTTCAGGTCCACGTGCGCGGCGCGCTCGAGCTTCAGGTCGCATTCGAGCATCTCGGGCACCGTCTCGCCGATCATGAGCTTGCCCAGGTCCTGCAGGTTCGGCAGGCCTTCGAGAAACAGGATGCGCTCGATCAGCCGGTCCGCATGCTTCATCTCGTCGATCGATTCCTCGTACTCGTGCTGGCGCAGGCGCTTCAGGCCCCAGTTGCCATACATGCGCGAGTGCAGGAAGTACTGATTGATCGAGGTGAGTTCGTTCTTCAGCACGGTGTTGAGGTGCTGCAGGATTCTGATGTCACCCTTCATAGATGGCTCCGGCTACACACTGATCGAGGAGGCCCGTCCCAACGGGGAGAGCCTAGCACCGCGCGGCGCTCGCCGGGTCGGCAGTAAACTTGTAGCGGGAGCGGGCCGAGGGCCGGAAGGTTCGGGAGCTATGCGGCGACGGCGTTCGAGCTGCCGGCTTGGGCACGCTGGCAGTCCCGGATCACTTCGCGCGCGCAGTCTTCGCAGCGGCCGCAACAGCCCCCGACCGGCAAGTTCATTTGCACGTCGCTCAGGGTGCGCGCGCCCTGCTCGACGGCGCGATGAATCTGGCGCTCGGTGATGCCGTGACAGATGCAGACGTACATGGCGATTCGGTCCTGTTGGGCTTGGCTTGAAGATCAATCCCGACCGGCAGATTCTACATGCAAATGCGAATGATTGTCAATGCGATGTGACATTATGCGGCACCACCACGGGAGCGCAACGCTATGTTTTATATCGGAATAAGCCGCGGCGATCGGAGCGTCCCGGGATTCCCCGGGTCATTCCACGAGGTGGAAGCGCACGCGCACCTTGTCGTCCACGGTGTCGTTCCATTCCTTGTCGCCGATGGCGAAATAGGCGCGCGAGATCTCGAAGGTGCCGTCGAACACCGTGGCCTTGCCGGCCGCCTGGATGACCGTCACCGGCACGGTCAGCGTCTGCGTTTTGCCCTTCAGGGTCAGCGTGCCGGTGGCGGTGAACTGCCCGGCCGCGCCCGGCTTGACCGACGTGGAAATGAAGGTCGCCTTGGGATAGGTGGCGCTGTCGAGCCAGGCTTTCTTGCGCACCTCGGCGTTGTAGTCCGCGGACCCCATGTCCAGGCTCCCGGTCTCGACTTCGAGCGCGGCCTTGGCGGCGCTGGGCTGCGCCGCGTTGTAGTCGATGCGGCCGTTGAATTTCTTCAGCGGTGCATCGACCGGCACGTTTTCCTCTTTGAATGTCGCGATGATGCTGCTCTTGGAGGCATCGATGGCTGGATCACCGGCCGCCGTCGCGACGAAGGCGACGGCCAGGGCGATCGAATTGAATAACAGCAGCGAATTACGTTTCATCCAGGGCTCCCACAGGTCCTACGTCACGCGCGCCGCCACGTCAGCATGCGCCGCAGCGTCGCATCGCGGTCGAAAAAGTGGTGCTTCAGCGCCGCGGCCGCGTGCAGCAGTACCACGCCAAATAACGTCCAGGCCAGGAATGCGTGCACCTGCACCAGCTGGTCGGCCAGAACTTTGTTCTTCGACACCAGGTCTGGCAGCTGCCAGAGCTTCAGGTACACCACCGGATAGCCTGAGGCTGAGCTGTACAGCCAGCCAAAGATCGGCGTGGCGATCATCAGCAGGTACAGCAGCCAATGCGTGGCATGGGCGGCGATGCGCTGCCAGCGCGGCATCGGTTCATCCGGCGGCACCGCATGGGTCAGGCGCCAGACCAGCCGGATCAGCACCAGGCCCAGCACCGTGATGCCGATCCACTTGTGATAGGAGTAGAGCCGCAGCTTCCTCGGGCTCATGTGCAGATCGGTCATGGTCGCGCCGAGCGTGAAGCCGGCGGTCAACAGCAGCGCAATGAACCAATGCAGGACGATGGCGGTGCGCGTGTAGGCGGTGGGCTGCGGCACGGGAATCCTTGTTTGCTTTGCGGCGACTGCCTGGCCGTCGCCGAGTTGTCATCGTAGTAACTGGCAGTTATATGGTCAAATAAGTCTTGTATATTCAACTCGCTAGGTTCTTGTCGGTAATTGCTACCTGGCCGATGGCACCGCCACCGACAGCGCATTGAAGCGCCGGGCGAGCACGATATGCGGGCGAGTCGCGGATCTTCGGCAGCCGCGAACATTCAGGAGCGCGCATGAACGGTAAATTCCTCGCCCTCGAAGTCGCCATGGCCGCGGTACTGCTGCCGGGCGCCCTGACGATGCCCGCGATCGCGGCCGACCCGGTCATCCCCAGCAACGCGGCGTCGAACGTGGCGCCGAACGTCGTGCCCGGGGACGCGAACACGCCGGTCGCGCCGGCGCATGACGCTGACGATGCCAGGGTCACGGCGCAGATCCGCACCGCGCTGGCCAGCGACCCGTCCATGTCAATGCAGGCGCGAGACGTTTCGATCGCCACCAATCCGCAGGCCGTGGTGTTGCGCGGCTCGGTGCATCCGGCGGAGAAGGACCGGATCGTGGCGCTGGCCGGACAATATGCCGGCACCCGGCAGGTCGTCGATCAGCTGCTGATCATCGACCGGTAGGATCAGTTCGCGCCCATGACCGGCAGCGGCGGCGCAGCCTTCGGCTCCGCCGACCGGTAATCCGATCCCAGCAATGCGGCGATCGTCGCCGCGATCTGAGCCTGCTTGAACGCCGGTGGTCCGTGACGCTCGCCGAGCGGCGGGGTATCCGGGCCGATCACGGCGATCCAGATGTTCTCCGATCCCTTGAGCTGCGCGCCGTGCTCCTTCCAGTTAACGAGCCCGCTGCCCCGCCCGTGATCGGTCGTGATGATGAACGTGGTCTGGTCGCGGTATTCGGGCATCGCCTGCATCGTGTCCCAGAGCTCGCGCACGAAGCCATCGGAATGATGTGCGCTCTCGAGCACCAGGTCGTAGCGGCCGCTGTGGGCCCAGTCATCGGTTTCCCCGTAGCCGACGAACAGTACGCGCGGGTGGGCGGACTGCACGTAATCGAGCAGCGGCACCTGAACAAAAGCATCCAGCACGTCGCCCTCCTCGAGGGCCGGCGTCGTCTGATACAGGCGATTCATCAGCGCCTGCCTGGGCGTCGGCGTGGCATCGGTCGGCGGCAGCGCTGCGCCCGCCTGGATATAGAGATGACTGCGGGGCGTATTGAAGATCTCCCGGTACAGGTGCCAGCTGCCGAATATCGCGACCTTGCCCGCGAGGTCGGGACGCCGGTTGAGCCATTCGAACACGTTCAGATTAGGATTCGGGCGCTGTTCGTCCTCGCCGATGCTGGGGTCGGCGTGACCGGTGGACATCTCGCTGTAGCCGGGATAGGACGTCCGGTGCGCATTGGTCACCTGTCCGATGCTGCCGAGCCACTGATTGCCGAAGATCTGCCCCTGCGTGGCCACCACGTCCCACAGGAACGGGAACAGCAGCTCGCGACGCTTGAGGGGATCATCAGCCATGAAGCGCTGGCGCAGCGTCGCTTCGCTCTCCCAGATGCCGCCGTGCTTCTCGTTGATCAGGCTCGGGTCGGCGCCCGAGAACGTCTCCTGCCAGCGCACGCCGTCGAGCACGATCAGCACCACATTGCGGGTTTTGGGTGCCGCTGCGGTCGATGTGCTGATGAAGGCCGCGAGTGCTGCGACCCCGGCGGCGAGCCAAGCGCCGGCCCGCGCGCCGGAGCGCCGCGCCTGCGCCGCTGACGTGTCGATGTTCAACGGACTGGTCATGGAGCGCGATCTCCCGTGAGTGAACCGGTACATCAGAATCTCTGCCCGAACTGCAGCGTGACCGTGCGCGGCCTGACCGGCACCACGTACGGGGTGGTACAGAACGTCGGGTTGCACACCAGATAGCGCGAGATCTGGCCGTGCCCGTCGAACACGTTCTCGACGTTCAGGCTCGCGGTCCAGTTGTCCCTGGCCACGCCGGTGCTCATGTCCACGGTGCCGTAGGCCGGCATGGGACCGAGGATGGCTTCATCCGCAACCGGTAGCAGCGAGCGCGCCTGCGTCTCATAGACGCCCGCCGCCTGCACGTTGGCCTTCAAGCCCGCGACGTTGAATTCGTAGCGCAGCGAGGCGTTGGCTTTGAAGTTGGGCGACACGGGCATCTGCGTGCCGGCGGGCGCGGCCAGATTGCCGGGTGAGCCGCAATTGGGCGCGGCGCTGAAGGCGATGCAGGCGTCCTGCGTCAGGTTGTGCTTCCACAGGTAGGTGTCCGATGCCGTCAGCGTCAGTCCCTCATGCAGCAGCCACTCGAGCGAGGACTCGATGCCTTCCGTGCGCGCGCCGCCCGCGTTGATGATCTGCGTGATGCTGTAGGGGCCGCTGACGCCAAACTGCGCATCCTTCCAGTCCTCGAGGAACACCGCGCCGTTGAAGCGCAGCCGGTGCTCGGCCCAGCCGGTCTTCCACCCCAATTCATAGTTGCTCAGATAGTCCGGCCGGTAGGGCGGGACGAACGGATTGCGGTTGAAGCCGCCCTGCCGGAACCCGGTCGAATAAGTCGCGTAGAGCAGCCGCTCGGGCGTCAGCTTGTATTCCAGCGTCGCCTTGTCGGTGTATTTGCCGCCGGAGGTGCTGGCGTTGACGTTCTGGCACGGGGCCGTGGGCCCCACGGCGGTCGCGGCCGTCGGCGGCACCGCGCACAGCGCCTCGCCCACCGAGTACAGGCCATTGAAGCCGAAGAAGCCCTGAGCAGTCGAGTCGTAATCAAACACACGCACGCCGGCGATCAGCGACCATTGGGAAGTCAGATCGTAGGTAATCTCCGTGAACGCGGCGCGGTCGACGTCGCGGCGGGTGATGGCGTTTTCATAGTGCACGCCCGGCTGCCCCGTGATCGACAGGCTGGGGGCCAGATCGGCGACGTAGTAGCGGTAGAGATCGACGTCGCCCTGCTCCTCGTAGAACAGACCCAGCACGAAGCGCAGCGGCGCATCCTGCCGGGAGGCGAGCCGCAACTCGTGCGTGCGCTTGGAGAGCAGGTCATAGCTCACCAGGGTCTGCGCCGGACTGATCGGCACCCCGGCCTTGTTCAGGAATTCGTCGCCGAAGTACAGCGGCGTGGCCGCATAGTAGGTGTCATAGGCATAGGAATAATCGGAGTAGTCGATGACGTTGTTGATGGTGCGGCGCATGTAGCCGCCCGAATACGTGAGATCGAAGTTGCCGATCTTGCCCTGGATCGTCAGGGCCGCCTGATACCACTGATCGTCGTTGCGCATGGGTTCATAGGTGGCGACGTTCAGAAAGCCGAGGTTCGGCTCGTAGGCGAAGGAGCCGTTGGCGCCCTGCTTCTGCCAGATCACCGACGGCAGGATGCTCCAGCCCCCATTCAGATCCACCTTCAGTGCCGCCCGGCCGCCCTCGGTGCCGACGTTGTTATAGTCGGTCTTCTGGTACTGCGTGTTTTCGCGCACCACGCCGGAGGTCGGGTACACCTCGCCCGGGGGACCGGCGACGTTGTTGATATAGCCCGGGTCACGCTCGCTGTAGCCCACGAGCCGCACGGCGATGTTGTCGCGCAGCGCGAGGTTGATGAAGCCCTCGAGTTTGTCGCCGGTGCCGCCATGGGCGGTGTCGATGCCTGAAATATCGTAGCCGCCGTAGGTGTGGCTCGGATCCGGCTTGTTGGTGATGTAGCGCACGGTACCGGCCATGGAACTGGCCCCGAACAGCGTGCCCTGGGGACCGGCCAGCGCCTCGATGCGCTCCATGTCGTAAACGTGGATGTCGAGCGAATTGCCGATGGTGGTGACGGGCTGCTCGTCCAGATAGACACCCACCATGGCCGAGGAGCCGACTTTCAGGCCATCCGAGCCGTTGGTCACGCCGCGGAAATAGATCTGCGCCTGGCTGGGACCCAGGGTCTGGAACGACACGCTCGGCAGGTACTTCGCCACGCTGTCGAAATCCGTGACATGCAGGTCCTCGAGCCGCTTGGCGTCCAGTGCCTCGACGCTGATCGGCACCGACTGCAGGTTCTCCGAGCGCTTCTGCGCCGTCACCACGATCTCTTCGAGCGCCGGCGCCTCGCTGCCCGCCGAGCTCGCCTGCTGCGCGTAGGCTGCCGGCGTGGCCGCAAGCAGCGTGGAGGCCAGCTGCACGCTGGCCAGGCCCGGGCCCATGCGTCGTGGTGTCAGTTTCAGTTTTCGTTTGCGGCTACGCGTCATGAACGCACTCCCCTGTCAGTCGGCACACTCCCTGTCAGCTGGCATGCTCCGGCGCGAGCAACTCATCAATGGCAGCAGTAAAGAGCCGATCGTGCAGCGCCACGTCGGCCGCCGTGGAGGCGGGCGACATCAGCACCATGTTGTGAAACGGCGTGATCAGCACACCGCGGTTGAGCAGATACAGATGCAGATAGGACTCGAGCTCCCGATCGACGCCCTCGTGCGCCGCGGTGCCGTTCAACGCCGGCTGCGGCTGGAAGCTGTACTCCACCCGGCAGCCCAGCTGTGTCACATTCCACGCCAGCCGCCGCGTGGCGATCAGGCGCTCGATCGACTCACGCAGCTGGCTCGCCAGCGCAATCATGTGCGCGAAGGCGTCGGCCGTGAGCACGTGCTCGAGCGTGGCGCGCATCGCCGCGGCCGAGAGCGCATTACCGGCCAGTGTGCCGCCCACGCCGCCCGTATCCTCGAAGTCGGCGTCGCGTTGCTGCGCGAGCCGCTGCACCACGTCGGTACTCATGCCGATGGCGCCGGAGGCGATGCCGCCGCCGATGCATTTACCGATCGTCACCATGTCCGGCTCCAGGCCCCACAGGGCGGTGCACCCGCCCGGCCCGGCCGAAAACGTGTGCGTCTCATCGATGACCAGCAGCGTGCCGTAACTGCGGGTCAGGGCTCTCAAGGCGTCGTGATAGCCGGGCGCCGGCAGCACGATCCCCATATTCGTCATCGCCGGCTCCGCCAGCACGCACGCGATGCTCTGGTCGGCCAGTGCCCGCTCGAGCTGGCGCACGTCGTTGAATTCGATCGCGCGTGTGGTCTGCGCCGGATCGATGGGCGGTCCGACATTGCCGGCGCGCGAGCGGGTCGCGCCGCTCGGATCACGCACGGCGAGGGCCTCGTCCACCGTGCCGTGATAGCAGTAGCTGTAGACGAGGATTTTGCTGCGCCCCGTGATCTGCCGCGCCACGCGCAGCGCGCAGCGGTTGGCGTCGGTCGCCGACAGCGTGAACTGCCAGTGGCCCACGCGAAAGCGGCGCGCCAGCTCCTCGGCGGCCCAGATGCCATCTTCCACCGGCAGCATCATCGTGCTGCCCTGGGCGATGCGCGCCTGCACCGCGCGCACCACGGCCGGCGGGCTGTGGCCGCTCATCGCGCCGGTATCACCGAGGCACAGATCCACGTACGCGTGCTCGTCCACGTCGACGATGCGCGAGCCGGTCGCGCGCTTGACGTAGACCGGAAATCCGCCCGGCCAGCGCGCCATCCACGGCATCGGCACGCCGCCCACCATCGACGAGTGCGCCCGCTCATGCAACGCGCGTGAGGTCGGGTGCTGGGCGGCGAACTGCTGCAGCTCGCGTGCCTTGAGCCGCCGCAAGCGCTGCGGATCCTGCGGCGCGGGCGCGCGTGCATTGTGCTCTGACGACAAGGGCTGACCGCTCGCGTTCACCGCAGTACGACTTCCTGGCAATGCCGACAGGCGTGTTTTCCGATGGTTTTCCGGGTCGGCCGGCGCAGCTTGTTACGTTTTCCGTGCTGGAGTCAACGGCAGCCGGGCCCCCGCTTTATTATCAGAAAGAATTGGGTCGAGGGCATGACAGTCGAGGACTGGGTGGCAGAGCGCTGTCGAGCGTGATGCTCAGCTGCCGGTGGCTTTTATAAGCAGCTGATTCCGCGCTGCTTTCAAAACCAATGGGCAACAGAACAGCACTCACGCGTAATCCAGTGCGCGGCGCGCCCCGATGCGGGATAATTGACCGCTGCAATTTCCTTCACTGCAATTCCCGATTTGGAGTGCCTCGTGAGATCCACCCTGTCCACCCTCGCTGCCCTCGCCCTCCTCGCGCTGACCGTCCCTGTGGCCGCCCTTGCCCAGGCGCCTCCCGGGGTCGCGCGCGGCGACATCGTATCGGTGGTCAACGATACCCTGACGCTCAAGCCCGCGGATGGCGCACCGCTGACCATTGCGCTCGCCAAGGACTGGACGGTCACGCTGCTCAAGCCGATCGAGGTCGACGCCATCCAGCCCGGGAGTTTCATCGGCACCGCGGAGATACCGCAGAAAAACGGCACCGGCCGTTCACTCGAGGTACATGTGTTTCCGCCCGGCGTGAAGGCGGGCGAGGGACACTATGGCTGGGATCTGCGCAAGGGCTCGATGATGACCAACGGCACGGTCGGCAAGGTGAGCACGGTGGGCAAGGGACGCGAACTCGATGTGACCTACCCCGATGGCCAGCGCAAGATCATCGTGCCGCCGGGCGTACCAATCGTGCAGTTCACCAATGGCGACCGCTCGATGATCAAGCCCGGGATCCCGGCGTTCCTGATCGTCGTGAAGACGCCGGCCGGCGCACTGAGCGCCAACGGCATCGCCATCGGCGAGAACGGCGCCAAGCCGCCGATGTGAACAGCCACGCCATGGTCGCGGATCGCTCGCTCGCGGACGGCCGCGTTGCGGTCTATCGCCACCCATTGATCGTTCGGATTACGCACTGGGTCAATGCCCTGTGCCTGCTGCTGCTGCTGATGAGCGGCCTGCAGATCCTGAATGCGCATCCGGCCCTGGATTGGGGCGAGACGTCGCGCTTCGCACATCCGTTGATCGTGTTCGGTTCGGGTCACGGACCGGCCTTTCCCACCTGGATCACGCTGCCGGGCTGGCAGGATCTGGCGAGGGGCCGGCGCTGGCACTTTTTCTTTGCGTGGGTGTTCGTGGCGAACGGGTTTATCTATGCGGTCTACGCACTGGCGAGCGGACGCATCCGCTGGACGCTGCTGCCGAGCGCCGCGCAGCTGCGACATATCGGCCAGTCGCTGATCGAGCACCTGCGGCTGCGCTTCCCGCACGGCGATGAGGCCCGGCAATACAATGTATTGCAGAAACTGCTGTATCTGGCGGTGCTGTTCGGCCTGCTGCCGCTGATGGTGCTCACCGGGCTCACGATGTCCCCCGGCATGGACGCGCGGCTGCATGTCCTCACGGCACTCTTTGGCGGGCGCCAGTCGGCGCGCACCGTGCACTTCGTGACGGCCAGCGCGCTGGTGCTGTTTTTCCTGATTCACATCCTGGCCGTGCTCGCCGCCGGTCCGCTGACGGAGATGCGCTCCATCGTGACCGGCTGGTTCGTGATCAAGCCGGATCGGAAATCCTCGTGACGGTACCGGCAGGCATGAATCGCCGGCGCTGGCTGCAGCGCGCGCTGGCCGTGGCCGGCGGTCTGGCCTTGAGTGCCTGCGACCGTATCGCGCAGTCGAACGGGGTCAACGCCACGCTTAATGTCGCCGAAGGCTGGACGCAGCACGCCCAGCGGCTGCTGCTCGGCCGGCACGCGCTGGCGCCCGAGTATTCCGAGAGCGAGATCTCCCGGGATTTTCGCGCCAACGGCTCCACCAACCCGGACAGCGATGAGTATCAGCAGCTCGCACAGGGCAACTTTGCCGCCTGGCGGCTCGAGATCGGGGGCCTGGTGCAACGGCCAATGTCGCTGTCGCTGGCCGAGCTGCGCGGCATGCCGGCCCGCACGCAGATCACGCGCCACGACTGCGTGGAAGGCTGGAGCTGCATCGGCAAGTGGACCGGCACGCCGTTGAGCGCGCTGCTGAGCCTCGCGCAATTGCAGGCGGGCGCCAGATACCTGGCGTTCTACTGCGCCGACACGCTCGAGCTGTCGCTCGACGGCACCGGACAGTACTACGAGTCGATCGATCTCATCGACGCGATGCACCCGCAGACGATTCTCGCCTACGACATGAATGACGCGCCGCTGCCCGTGCCGCACGGTGCGCCGCTGCGGCTGCGCGTGGAGCGCCAGCTCGGGTACAAAATGGCCAAGTACATCATGCGCATCGAGGCCATCGACAGCTTCAGCAGCATCGGGCGGGGCAAGGGCGGCTATTGGGAGGACCGCGGCTATCAGTGGTACGCCGGCATCTAGCGTCAGGTGCAAGCGCATTCAAGCTCTCGCGGATCCGGAAGCTGACTTTAAAAATTCATAGCCCCGGCACGCGATTGCAACCATCGCTGGTGATGATGCGCATGCCCGCCTTCGTGCGGGAGCTAGCTCAAGTCATTTGTCAGCTAGTGCTTTGGGGACGTCGGTCACGGGAGCCGCCACCTTCTCCTGTTGGCCGACGTTCCCGGGGCCCATGGCATCCAGCTGCAGGCCACCCAGGCCCCGGTAGCACAGTCGGGCAAGTACGGCCGACGCGATCAGGCCGGCGGCCATCGGCAGGGCGGCAAAGATAAAAAGCTGCTGCAGCGGCAGCCGCCGGCCGAGCAGCACTCCGCCGACCAGCGGACCGATGACCGAACCCAGGCGCCCGACGCCGAGCGCCCAACCGACGCCGCGCGAGCGATAGACCGTGGGATACAGCAGGCCCGACGCCGCGTTGTTGCCAAACTGCGCCCCGAGCGTGCAGAACCCGGCGAGCGCGACGGCCGAAACCATGGTCGCAAAGGAGATGCCGGGCAGCCCGATCGCCGCGATGGCCGGCACCGCGAGCACAAACAGCGCGGCAATCGCAGTAAAGCCGAAGCGGCCGAGCACCAGGGCGACGAACAGCCCGCCGACGGTGCCGCCATAGTGGTAGCAGCTGATGGCCAGGCCGCTCTGCTGCGCCGTAAACCCGCTGTTTTCGAAGATCAGCGGCAGCCAGCTGTTGAGAAAGTAATTCGCCATGAGTGCGGTGATGAAACACAGCCACAGGATTGGCGTAATGAACGCGAGCCGACCGCTGAAGAGCTGTGCCAGCCCCGTGCCCGGCACGCGCGGCGCGGGCGCGAAGGTAAACTGTGCGTCATCGCCGATCAACAGGTCACGACGCAGCCGCCGCAGCGTCGCCAACAGCTGAGCGCGCCGCGCTGGATGCGACACCAGGTACTTGACCGATTCCGGCAACGCGAACAGCAGGGCGGCGGCGATGAGCAGCGGCGCGATGCCGCCGATCCAGAACATGATCTGCCAGCCGTGCTGCGGTATAAGCCAGGCCTGAACGTAGCCGGGAATGGCGCCGCCGGTGGTAATGCCGGTGAACATCAGCACCACCAGCGCCGCACGCAGGCGCTTCGGGGCGAGCTCGGAATTGAGTGCAATGGTGTTGGGCATCAGGCCGCCGATGCCGATGCCGGCGAGAAATCTCAGTACCACCACCTGATCGAGATTCGTCGTCCAGACCGTGGCCAGGGTGCCGAGCCCATAGATCATGCAACCGGCGAGGATGGCGGTCTTGCGGCCGCAGCGATCGCCGACATAACCCAGCAGCGGCGCCCCGAACAGAATACCGAACAGGCTCGCGCTCAATGCGGGCGCGAACGCCTTGGCGGCGACGTGCCAAGTTCTCGCGAGCTGCGGGGCCGCGGACGCCAGGGCCGCAATGTCGTAGCCGTCGGCGATCATCGCCAGGAACGACCAGAGCAGCAGATTAATGTTGAAGCGGCCGAAGCGTTGCCCGTCGACCAACTCCTCGATCTGCAGCGTTTGTCGCATCGTTGGTCTTCTTGTATCCCTGCCGTCTCTCGTCCCGGGCGGCGCCCTGCGCCAATAATAGCGGAGCCTGCGCGCCGCCCACGGCAAGATTGAATTCTTCAGAGACAGTGAAGGGTCATGCTTCGGACCCGCTGTGGGCGTTCATACCCGGGGTCAATTCACAACGGCTCATTGAACGCGTAGACCAGATTCAACGTGGTCAGCGTATTGACTTTCTTCAGCCCGACCGGAGGCTCAGTATTTTCCTGAATGGTGTAGCCAGCGCTCAACGCAAGCTTCTTCGACATGCTGACCACCACGGCCAAATCATTTTCCAACGACGTGTTGCCCGAACCTGACTCGGCCAGGACCTTCTCGGTGATCTTGGTGCTGGCATTGAAGATATGCGCGTAATCGAGGCCCGCGGTACCAATGACAGCGCCGGCAGATTCGCCGGGAGTGCGTGCGATAACGGCGCCGGCCGCATCCATCGTCAGCAGTTCCGGACGCAGGCGGCGGTAACCGACGCCGACCTGCGTGGTGAGCTTATCGGCTGTCGTGTCGAAAATGTGGTAGCCGATGCCGGTGGTCGCGCTGGCCTGGTATTGAAAGCCGCTGAACTCGTCCTGCATGAAGTGCAGCGCTGCGAAGGCAAAGGCGCGCGGCGTGATTGTGAGATCGGATTGAACGATCGCTGCCCAGCGCTCGGCGGAGGTGATTTCATCGCTGCGTGCATACAGGCCCTCGAGATGATACGAGTTCTTCCAATCCCCGATGATGTCCGCCATATCGATTTTGGCATTGGCCGAATCGGTATTGCTGTTGCCGCGGGACATCACATAGCCCGCCTGGCCTTTGCCGGACCAGCCCTGCGCCGGTGGCGGCGCTGGTGCGTCATCGGCCATCGCCGTGGACGCGGCAACGATGACAACGAGAGCGGTCGTCGGGATTCCACTTCGAATCATGGGCAGCTCCACGGGTGAGTTGGATTACCCACCAGGACGTGGGGCAGCGGTCACAGTCAAGCAACTTATATCGTTTTCTCCCGACACTCCAATGAGATTGCTGCACTCGCGCACGGTTACGCTTCAAACGACGCGGCGAGCCGCTGTTTGTAAGGATTTCAATATCAGGCTTGCGCGTATCTCTCGGCTTCGACCCTAACAAGTGACGCGTCGCACATTCATCGGCGATCGTTAGGGGGATGCTGCCGGGATGAGGGAATTATGACCACGTCCGCGCCGTGCAGATTGCCCGGGCGTGGAGTGCATCCAGTCGTCAAGAGCGATCATGAAAGACCATTGCATGTCCATTGAGGTTCTGCTGGTCGAAGACAGTCCCGGCGACGCGCGGCTGACGCTGGAAGCGCTCCGTGAGGTCAACAAGGACATCCACTTGCATGTCGCTTGTGACGGCGTGGAGGCGATGGCGCTGTTGCGGCACGAGGGCGAGCACCTGCATACCCCTCGTCCGGATCTGATCCTGCTGGATTTGAATCTGCCCAAGATGGACGGCCGTGAAGTACTGGCTCGCATCAAGGAGGATGCAACGCTCAAGGCGATCCCGACGATCATCCTGACAAGCTCCGAGGCCGAAGCGGACATTGTCAAAAGCTATCAGCTTCATGCGAGCTGCTATCTCAGCAAACCCGTACGGTTGGCGGACTTCGAAAGCCTCGTCAGGAGCATCAACGATTTCTGGCTCACAAGAGTCAGATTTCCGCAACGGTCAGCAAGTGCATGAGCAGGAAAGCACTCAATGCGTTGCTCGTGGTCGAAGACAACCTCGGTGACGCCCGCCTGCTCGAGGAGATGATCCGCGGGGAAAGCTCGCTCCGCACCAAAGTGACTCATGTCACCTGCGTGCGGGAGGCTGAAGCGCATCTCTCGGAGCGCGAGGTCGATATCATCCTGCTCGATCTGGGCCTGCCCGATGCCCAGGGTATGGCAGCTATAGGTCGGGTTCACACGGCGGCGCCGCACGTGCCTCTGGTCGTGCTGACGGGCATGGACGACGAGTCGCTGGCCACACAAGCGTTGCAGCAAGGTGCGCAGGATTATCTGATCAAGGGCCAGATCGAGACGCGCAGTCTGCATCGGGCCTTACGCTACGCCATCGAGCGCAAGATCCTGGAAGAGGTGCTGTTCGAGGAAAAGGAGCGAGCGCAGATCACGCTCAACTGCATCGGCGATGCCGTCGTCTGCACGGACGTCGCGGGAAAGATCACCTTCCTCAATCTCGTCGCGGAACAGATTACCGGCTGGACGCTGTGCGAAGCGGCCGGCCGCCCCATGCCCGAGGTACTTCGAATCCTGGACACCTCAAGCGGTAATGCCACCGAAAGCAGCGCGGAGGTGGCGATTCTCCAGATCCGCGCCTTGCACCTGCCCTCGAGCTGTCGTCTCCTGCGGCGCGACGGAATTCAAATCCCGATCGAACACTCGATTGCTCCGATCCATGACCGCGCGGGCCGCTCTACCGGGGCAGTCGTCGTATTCCGCGACGTCAGCGCGGCCCAGGCGATGGCGCGGCAGATCACTCATTCGGCCGAGCACGACTTTCTTACCGGACTACCGAATCGGATGCTGCTGAACGACCGGATTGGCCAGGCGATCGCCATGGCGCAGCGTGACCTGATGCCGGTCGCGGTGCTGTTCCTGGATCTGGATGGCTTCAAGCACGTCAACGATTCGTTGGGACACCCGATCGGCGACAAGCTCCTGCAATCCATCGCAAAGCGCCTCGTGGACTGCGTGCGCGCCTCGGACACAGTCAGCCGTCAGGGGGGCGATGAATTTGTGGTGCTGCTTTCACAGGCCGAACACCAGGAGGATGCCGCCACCATCGCCAGCAGACTGCTGCGAGCGGTGGCGCAGTCGCATGCCATCGGTCAGCACGATCTGCATATCACGACGAGCATCGGCGTCAGCGTCTATCCGGACGACGGCGCGGATGCGGAGACCCTGATAAAGAACGCGGACACCGCGATGTACCAGGCGAAGGAGAACGGGCGCCAGAGCTTCCAGTTCTTCAAGCCGGCCATGAACGCCAGGGCGGTCGAGCGGCAATCGATTGAGGAGAGCCTGCGACGCGCTCTGGAGCGGCGGGAATTCGCGCTGCATTACCAGCCCAAGATCAGTCTGACGACCGGAGCGATTACCGGCGTCGAAGCGTTGATACGCTGGACGCATCCCGCTCGGGGACTCATCGCACCTGCGCAGTTTATTCCCATCGCCGAGGATAGCGGCCTCATTCTGCCGATTGGCAACTGGGCGCTGCGTCAGGCCTGCACGCAGGCCCGAGCCTGGGTGGATGCGGGTCTGCCTGCGGTGAGCATGGCGGTCAACGTCTCTGCGGTCGAGTTCCGGGATGAAGGCTTCCTCGACGGTTTGTCCGTGATCCTGAGTGAAACCGGCCTCAATCCGAATTCGCTCGAACTGGAGCTGACCGAGACGGTGCTCATGAAGCGTGTTGACGCCACGGCGACGATTCTGCGGATCCTGAGGCAAAGAGGGATTCGGGTAGCAGTAGATGACTTCGGCACCGGCTACTCGAGCCTGAGTTACCTGCGAAAGTTCCCGATCGATGCCCTGAAGATCGATCAGTCCTTCGTGCGGCAGATCACCACCGGCGGTGACGACGTGGCCATAGTCAGCGCCGTGATCAACATGGCGCGCAGCCTGAAGCTGCGCGTGATCGCCGAAGGGGTCGAGACGCGTGAGGAGCTGGAATTTCTTCAGGCTCACCGGTGTGACGAAGCGCAAGGCTACTACTTCGCCAGGCCGATGCCTGCCGGACAGCTCGCGAGCATGCTGCGTCTCGGAATGTCGATGCCGCAGCCCGTGATCACCCCGTCGTCGCCGGTGGTAATCCAGCGGAGCGCGCCTTGAGTTCCGGGCCCCTGTCGGATCGGATGGTGCAATTCGCGCTCGCCTCGGCCATCGTGTTCCTGCTGGTCGTAGGGGGATTCTCCTATCGTGGCATGGCGGTATCGAGCGAAAACGACTCATGGGTGCGGCATACCCATGAGGTTCGGGCGAATCTGCGCCAGCTGCTGCTCGCCCTGATGGACACCGAATCGAGCAGCCGCGGATACGCCCTGACCGGCGAGCAATCCTATCTCGAGTCCTTCCGCACCGGCGTCGCGAGTCTTTGGCAGTATGAAGCGGTCATTCGCAGCGAGACGAGCGACAACCCGACGCAGCAACGCCGGCTCCCGGCACTCGAACAGCTGGCTACGCAGCGAATCCAGCTCGCGACGGCAGTCAACGATCTGCGCCGGGAGCAAGGCCTGGAGGCGGCGGCCGATGAAGTTCGAAGCGGACGCGGCCAGGAGCTCACAAGCAGATTTACCGCGATCGTTGGTCAGATGCTCGACGAAGAACTGCGACTGCTGGTACAGCGCGACGCGCAAGTCGCTTCGAGTTTGCGCGCGACCAGAGTGGTTCTGATCGCGGGCAGCATCCTGGGTTTGCTCACTTCCGGTGCCGCGGGTTGGGCGCTCTGGCGCGACAGTTCAAGACGCCGCGTGGCCGAGGAGGCGCTGCGGGATACCGAGGACAAGTATCGGACGCTCATTCAGGGGATCCGTGACCATGCGATCCTGATGCTCGGTCCGCGGGGAGAAATCGTCAGCTGGAATCCCGGTGCGGAGCGAATGACGGGTTGCGCGCACGAAGACATCATCGGTCACCACTTTTCCAGCTACTTTCCTCCCGAGGACATCACGCGCGGCCGCCTCGATGAGATCCTGCGGTTGGCTGCCGCCAACGGCCTGCACGAAGAGCAAGGCACGCTGGTTCGCAAAGACGGCTCGCATTTCGTGGCGCGTTCGACCTTCACGGCATTGCGCGATCGATCCGGAGCTCTGCGCGGTTTCTCCGTCATCAGCCTCGATCTGAGCGAAAGCATCGACTCGGGGGCAAAATACCGCGGCCTGCTGGAGGCGGCGCCGGATGCCATGGTGGTCGTGAACCAGGGCGGCGATATCGTGCTGCTGAACCTCCAGGCGGAAAAGCAATTCGGCTATCGCCGCGATGAGTTGCTCGGGCAGCCGGTGACCAACATCATTCCGGAGGGTTTCGCGGAGCGGCTGATCGCGGATCGGCTGCGATCCGCCGAAGACGCGCTGGCGCAGCAGATCGGCGCCGGCATCGAGCTCACGGCCCGGCGCAAGGATGGCAGCGAGTTTCCGATCGAGATCATGCTCAGCCCGCTGGAGAGCGCCGACGAGATCCTGGTGACCGCCGCGATCCGCAATATCAGCGTGCGCCGGGACGCGGAATATCATCTGGCGCAGATGGAAGGCAGGTACAGGGGACTGCTGGAAGCCGCGCCGGATGCCATGGTGGTCGTGAATCCGAATGGCGAGATCGTGCTGCTGAACCTTCAAGCGGAAAAGAAATTCGGCTACCGGCGTGATGAACTCCTTGGCCAGCCCGTGACGAACATCATTCCGGAGGGTTTCGCGGAGCGACTGATCGCGGATCGGCTGCGATCCGCCGAAGACGCGCTGGCGCAGCAGATCGGAGCCGGCATCGAGCTCACGGCCCGGCGCAAGGATGGCAGCGAGTTTCCGATCGAGATCATGCTCAGCCCGCTGGAGAGCGCCGACGGAATTCTGGTGACGGCGGCGATCCGCGATATAACCAAGCGCAAAACCGCCGGAGCACACCTGCTGCAGAAGGTGGCGGAATTGAACCGCTCGAATGAAGAGCTGGGGCAATTCGCCTACATTGCCTCGCACGACCTGCAGGAACCCCTGCGCATGGTCGCCAGCTACACCGCGTTGCTGTCCAAACGGTACAAGGGAAAGCTGGATTCCGATGCCGATGAATTCATCGCTTTCGCGGTGGACGGCGCGACCCGCATGCATCGGCTGATCCAGGATCTTCTGGCCTATTCGCGCGTCGGCTCGAAGGGCAAGGAGCTGCTTGCTACCTCCAGTGAAGAGGCGCTGCATCAGGCGCTGCTGAATTTACGTGGCGCCATCGAAGAGAGCGGCGCGCAGGTGACTCATGGCAACCTGCCCAATGTTCTGGCGGACGAGATGCAGCTCATTCAGCTGTTTCAGAACCTCGTCGGCAATGCCATCAAGTACCAGGCCCCCGGAGTCCCGCAAGTGCACATCGCCGCCACGGGCAATGGCGGCAAGAAATGGATCTTCTCGGTGAAGGACAATGGACTGGGCATCGAGACGCAGTACTTCGAGCGGATTTTTGGTATGTTCCAGCGGCTTCACAAGCGCGAGGAGTTCGCCGGCACCGGCGTCGGGCTGGCCATCTGCAAAAAGATCGTCGAGCGGCACGGCGGCAATATCTCGGTCGAGTCACAACCCGGGCAGGGCTCGATTTTCCGCTTCGACCTCGCAAAAAGCGTGTGAACCGAATCGCGCGGTGCTGACAGGACGGAAATCAGGCAGGGATATCTGGGCTCGGCGGTATGTCTGCCGACGCCGCCCGTGGTGGCCCCTGTAAGAACTTACAGCTACGATCCCGGATAAATCCGCAGTATCTTGGCGCCCGGCAGGGAGGCAGCAACCATCATGGCAGACAGAAAAATCGTACGCCCCACCTCTAAGCCCACTTTCAGGCTTGGGCGAACGCGGCCTGTGTCCCGTGGCCCGCGCTTCAGCCTGCGCAATTACCTGATGCGCGGAATCGCCGCGCCGCCACCGGCTTGCGATTATTCCAAGGCCGCCGCCGCCGCGCTCTCGAACATCTACGAAAACGACAAGCTCGGCGATTGCGTCATCGCCGGCATCGGGCATGTCGTCGGCGTGCTGACCGCCGGCGCGGGAAAGTGCTTCGTTTACACCAATCAGCAGATCATCACGCTCTACAGCGCGATCGGCGGCTATATCCCGGGCGATCCATCGACCGACCGCGGCTGCGATGAGGTGACGGCGCTGAATTACTGGGAAAATAACGGTGCGCCGGTGGGCCAGAACAAGATCGCCGGCTGGCTGGCGGTGAATGCCTTGGATCCGACGGAATGGCGCACGGCGCTGTGGCTGTTCGAGAACCTGTATTTCGGGATGGAGCTGCCCGATGCATGGATCAACCCGATGCCGGGGGCCTCAGGCTTCATCTGGGACACTGCCGGCGCCCCCGACCCGAATAACGGCCACTGTGTCGTCGGCGTGGGGTATACAGCGAAAGGCGTCACGATCGACAGCTGGGGTATGACCGGGCTCATAACCGACGCCGCCATCGCCAAATACGCGACGCCCAAGACGCACGGGGATCTCTACACGGTGGTGAGCCAGGCCGGGATCAGCAAGGCCACGCAGAAAGCTCCGAACGGATTCGACTGGAGCCAGCTGATCGCGGATTTCGACTCGATGGGCGGCGGTGCTTCTACCCCGCCATCGGGCAAGTAGCCTTGGGCAAGTAGCCTTGGGCAAGTAGCCGTCCGTTCAGGCCAGCATCGCCCACGCGGCCAGCGCGCCGTTATAGCTGGTGTAGAAGCCGTACGCGTCGTAGACCGCGCTGCCCCAATTGCCCTGCGCTTTGCTGGGCAGCGCCGCGTTCTGTACCGGATCGGACAGGTTGCGCACGAAACCAAACGGCATGCTGACCCCCGCGCACGCTTCACCGATGATCGCGTCGTCCATCTCGATGGCTGTGAACGTCTGATATTTCCCCGCTGTCGTTCCCACCACGAATGTGGAGGTCGTCAGCAGTGAAGCCCCACCGCCGGTCTGGTTGGCGATTTGCGGGGTAACGTCGCCCATGTTCAATCCGTCGGGGTCCAGCTGCGCCAGGGTGTAGCTGCTGCCGTAGTGCTGGTTGAACTGCGAACACAGCGCCTGCAGCTCGCTCGCCTTGGTCGGCACCGGAAACAGCAGCTGCTTGAACTTGGCGTTTCCCATGACCGCATTGCCCGCGGTCCATCCATTCTTGTACTCCGGCCAGCCTGGCTGCGACACCCCGGACTTGTACAACGTCCCCGCACTGACCGCCCGCACGGTGCCGATATGATCCTGCGTTCTCGCGCCACCCGCCGTGCCGATCGACAGGATTACGGCCGGCTTCACCTCGGCCGCGAGTAATTTGATCAGCGCCTCGAGGTAGCTCGCGCCCGGCCAGTCGAGATGTGTGTTCGATTTGAACAGCAGCACCGGCTTGCCGCTCACCTGCACCAGGCGCGCATAGCCCCAGTAAGTCCAGTTCGAAGGTCCACCCGAGGGCAGCTGCGCTGCGTACTTTTCCCAGCCGGGCCATGTGCCCTGCGACCTGTCGCTGTAGGACATCGTGGATGCACCGGCGCAGAACACGTGCTGCAGGGCCGCCCACTCGGCTTCGGCCCAGGTCATCACGACCGCCGACGCCTGCGGCAACTTGCCGGCCGGTGTCGGCAGCAGGCTCGGAGCCTGTTTGCCGACGAGTGCGTAGTTCACGGTCGGCAGTGGCGGTGCGCTCGCGATCCCGGGGCTGAAGGGTGATGACTTTGCTTCCTCCAGGCTGATGCCGAAGCGAAGTTTCGGATTGTGGCTGCTGTCCATGACGCCTCGAACGGCATGATCCCGGCACTTCATCAGCCACCTGCGGAATTCGCGGCGGCCGGTTGATCTGTTCGTTGAGGGCCAGCTAACTGCGCCGCGCCTGAGCGCGCAACTGTCATTTTTGACAGCCTTTGTGCGCGGCAGCACTCTCTAATTGTAATTGTCTCCTATTGGTGCGTCGCACGCGCGGCAAGGATCTTGCATATCAATACGTAGCGGGGATTGCTCAATGGAGGTTCGACGTGAAGAGATTTATCCCCTGGCTGGCGCTGCTGACTTGTCCGGTCGCCTTCTGTGACGAACCGGCAAAGCCCGCCCCCGTTCAAGCCGTGATGTATGAGTTCACCTACAACGCCCAGACGCTGGCGATCACCCATGCGCAGGTGATCGGCGGTTATCCGAGCGTAGATGAATGCCGCGAGGCATTGCCAAGAGTCGCTGCGATGGGATCGTCGCAACTGGATTCCGGCGAGCTGATGCAATTGCAGTGCTCCGGTATTCGCTCGCCGAATGGCAACGAGTCGCCCGCTGTGGAACCGGCCGTCGCGACATCGACTCTATGACCATCAACAGATTCCGTTGTCAGATTGGTGCTGACGCGCCCCTCATTGGGGCGTGCCATGCAGCAGTGCCGCTGCCGCGTCGTGCACCGAGGCCGTATCAGGAGAGCAAGCTTGCAGTAACCTGCTGAACTTTCTACATCGTTCTCGCCGCCCGCGACGAGGGCCCCGGCATCGCAAAAGCACAAGGTTCGCATGAGCCCCGAGGTGTAACCTCGCTGACTGCGATCGAACTCACAAAAAGCCGTGACCCGAGCAGACATCTTTTGTAAAAGGATGCTTGCGCGCCTCGCAATTCAATTTAAAACGATCTGTGCAAGCGTCATCGGGAAATCAGTCCGCCGGGCCACGGCCACTGCTGGTCTACGACGGCGATTGCGCCTTCTGCGCCTACTGGGCGCGCTACTGGCAGCAGCTCACGGGCGAGAGCGTCTCGTATGCAACCTATCAGCGGGTAGCGGCGCAATACCCCGCGATCCCGATCACCGACTTCCAGCGCGCCGTGCAGTACATCGCGCCCGATGGCCGGCATGCGAGCGCCGCCGAGGCCAGCTTCCTGACCCTGAACCACGCACGCGGCAAGGGACTCTGGCTCACCCTCTACAGAAAGCTGCCCGGTTTCGCAGCCCTCGCGGAACTCGCCTACGCCTTCATTGCCGCTCACCGCGCTGCCTGCTATCGCGTCAGCCTGTTTCTGTGGGGCCGGGATTACGCGCCACCCCGGCACGATCTGGTTTCGTTCCTGTTCCTGCGCCTGTTCGGGCTGATTTACCTCGCCGCCTTCGTTTCCTTTGGCGTGCAGGCGCAGGGCTTGGTCGGCAGCCACGGCATCGAACCGCTGGCCGAACTGATCGGCAATATCGCCAGCCGCTTCGGCCCGGAGCGTTTTCTCCTGATGCCGATGGTGTTCTGGTGGAACGCCAGCGATGTCGCCATCCAGGCCGTGTGCTGGGCGGGAGCCGGCCTGTCACTGCTGCTGGTGTTCAATCTGCTGCCGCGCCTGAGCCTGTTGCTGCTCTATGTGCTTTATCTGTCGCTGCTCTACGGCGGCCAGGACTTCATGACCTACCAGTGGGATACGTTCCTGCTGGAGGCCGGGTTCATTGCGCTGCTGTTGAGTTTCGCCCGGGCGCCGGGCATCTGGCTGCTGCGCTGGCTGCTGTTCCGCTTCCTGTTCATGTCGGGCATGGTCAAGCTGCTGAGCGGTGATCCCAACTGGTGGAACCTGTCGGCGCTGTCCTATCACTTCTTCACCCAGCCGCTGCCCACGCCGCTGGCGTGGTACGCCGCGCATCTGCCGCCGCGCGTGCTGGCCTTCCTGACCGCGGGAACTTTTTTTGTCGAGCTGTTGCTGCCGTTCCTGATCTTCTGCCCGCGCCGGCTGCGCCTCTTCGCCGCCTGCGGCATCCTGCTGCTGCAAACCTGCATCCTGGTCACCGGCAATTACAACTGGTTCAACCTGCAGACCATGTTGCTGTGCCTGCTGCTGCTCGACGACGCGGCACTGCGGAAGATGATCCCGCCCCGCCTGATCCGGTGGCTGCCGCTACCCGCGGCACCGCGTGCGCCACGAAAGGCAGTCGCGCTCACCGCTGGCGCGGTTTCGCTGCTGATCGTGTTCTGCAGCCTGGTGCAGATGGATGCGCGTTTCGGCGGCAGCCCGCCGGCGGTGGCGCTGGCCGTGGACCGCCTGATCGAACCGCTGCATATCGTGAGCGGTTATGGCCTGTTCGCAGTCATGACCACGGAGCGTGACGAAATCATCATCCAGGGTTCGTACGACGGCGTCGATTGGCGCGACTACGAATTCCGCTACAAGCCCGGCGACCTGTCGCGCCGGCCGCCCTGGAATATCCCGCATCAGCCGCGCCTGGACTGGCAGATGTGGTTCGCCGCGCTCGAGGACCCCAGGCGCCTGAGGTGGTTTCCACGCTTCCTCCAACGGCTGCTGGAAAATGAACCCACGGTAACGGCGCTCATGGAAAAGAATCCCTTCCCGGATAAGCCGCCGGTGTTTGTGCGCGCGCAGTTCTACGACTACACCTTTTCCTCCGCGCAGGAGAAGGCCAGGGGCCTGTGGTGGGACCGGCGGTTGCTGGGGCTGTACTTCCCCAAGGCGCAATTGAAAAGCGAATGACGCCGTCGCTGGACTCAGCGGTGTCGTCATCGGGGAATCGCCACCGACTTGATATCGGCGGGTACCGCACCTGGCGACGTTGCCTTCCGCCGACTCTGTTCGAACCGTCGGGCACTGCCGTAGTGCCGTTCGTCCGCCTGCTCGAACGCGTCCCGGAACAGCTCTGCCATGAGCTTCACGATGCGCGGATTCCAGATATCGTCATGGTTTGCCATGATCGTGGAACTGACCATCACGGACCAGATCGGCATGTATTGCGGCGCCGCCGCGGTTTTAGTTCCAGCCCATTGCAGAACCTCGCTTTGTGCAGCCAACGGCAAGGACGAGTTAAACGTTGGTTGGGCGGATGCCGTCTGCCAGCCCCTCGGACAATACCACTTCGGATCTGATGGCCCGACGGAGCACACGTTCCCTGAAATGCTGGTTTGCAGCCCGAGTTGATGCGTGCGGAAATCTGCGATCCAGCCGGCTGCCTCGCGTTCATTGCGGGTTTCGTCGTCGAATGGAGTATTGGTGAACGGTGTCGTAAAGAACTTGAAGATCGGGAAAAACCTGCCTGTCGCGGTATCACCGGCGCTCTGCAGCGTGATCATGACGGGTAGTTGCACCACCTGCGCAGCATCTGTGCTCGGCTTCGCGCTCTGCCCCTGGGCCGTCGCGGCGGTCACGGGTGCGCACACGGTATCGGGCTCCGAGCCCCCGGGAAAGTGTCCGAACACGTCCGGATGATGCATCGCGGACTCGAACACCGGTGCGTAGCGGGAGCCCTCGAAGGCGGGATTGAGCAGAAAGGTGAGGTCGCCGAACGCGTACGCCCGATCATCGCACCCGCTGTTCAGGCCGCGCTCGATTCTGCCGATCAGGGTGCTGAACGTGATCAGCGCGCCGAAACTGTGGCCGATGGTCAGCATGTGAACGCGGTCGCACCGCGCTTCCTGATTACCCGCGGTAGCGGCCCCCTCGTTACAGGAATTCGTCAGATAGAAGTCATTGAGGAATTCCAGCAGATCATGAATCGATCCTTTGGCCACGGTCTCGGCCGCGTGCTTTCGATCCCAGATGTTGAGCGCGTTTTGGGTTCCGGGTATGAACAGGATCTTCGGATTCTCCAGGGAATCACCGCGCCACGCGATCTCTATGCCTACCGTACGCCGGGGAGCTGGAGTGACCTTCACCTGATTTCCGCTCGCATCGGTGTGATAGAAATTGGTCGTCATCCTCAGCGGGCTGGACGCCTCGACGTTGCTCATCTCCTGCAGGATGGCCTTGAACTCGATGGAATAGTTGTTGTCGGCGAGCGCATTACCGTGCCACCCGTGCGTGAACACGATGAGGTTGATACCGCCGTCGCGCTGCTCCTCTTCGGTTAACAGGGTTCGCAGTCGCTGCTCGATCAGGTAGATCTCGGACTGATTGAATCGAAGGTCGTGAGCGACCTTATCCGCCGGCATTCCCTGGTCGTCGAACTCCGCGATGAACAGATCGTATGGAGGATTGGTGGACGGAGTGTCGCTCGTATGCGGTTCGTAGGAACTTTTCCAGCACTGCAACTTTTCCTTGTCGTTGCGATCCTTGCGAATCTGCTCGGTTTTTGCCGTCAGAAAAGCCGTGCGTGCGTTGTCATCGGCTTTGGGGTCGTTGAGTTCGCTCCAGATCTCCTTGTCCAATGTGGCGTAATATTTCTGGCAGTCCGCCCCCGCCGCCTGCCGCACCACGTCCGGGTCGGCGCTGCGCCAGGGTTCGTTGGTCTCACACCCGACCACAATCGCGGTGACAGTTGCCGCAAGCAATAAGACGGCGGCGCGCCGCAGGGCGCCGAAGCGCTGACATCCTGTCTTCCGAAGAGCCACCGCCTGACCCTCCCACACGATATCGACCATCAGAGTCGACCTGTCGGCTATGAACACAACAGTGGTTTTCTATTGGTGCCAGACTCAAAACTACGACGTTTTACCGGGCGCCGAACCTGTCATTTGTTACAGGGGCCCGCAGCGGCCTTCACTACCCTCGAAGAATGTCCGCCGCCTGGCCCAGGTAGCCATGTCCCGGGCAAACGGATTTCAGCTCACCGTAGAACTGACCGGCGATCGCGTAACCCAGTTCGCGATAGGCTTCCAGATTGTCCTCGTCGAAGAACTGATCCGCCGTCGTGTCGTTGGGGAACTGCATGTTACGGCGCCAGTACGAATCAACGTCGGTCGGCATCGCGGCAATCGGCACGGCCTGAAGGTAGACGATGATGCCGTCATCGAAGTCCGGCGAGGTCGGGGTGCCCCTGGGATAGCGAACCCGGCCGAGCGCGAATCCACGTTTGCACTGCGCCCGCCGCCCTGCGCTCGGCGGCCGCAATCCCGCGATATCCGTCACCGGATCGTTGAATTCGATGAAGACGGAGAAGTCGACGCGCACCTTTTCGATGACGTTCGCGAGATCATCCATGGAAAAGTCCGAATCCTGTCCTGCCTCGCAGACGATGATGAGCCTGGTGCGCCGGCGAACTAATTCATACACGCCCGTGTTATCGAAGTGTCCGCCGTCGGTGAGCTCCAGAAACTGCGCGCGTTCGTTCAGCCCGCGGCCGAAGAGGCCCTGGCGCAGGCCCGGGACCCAGAAGTTCGGGCGATTTCGCCGACGACGATTGGGCCGCGCGGGATTCGCCATCCAATAGCCCAGTCGCGCATTGAAAATCGACATCAGGAAGGCGATGAATTTATTACGCTCCACCCCCTGGCCGTTGGGCG
>Ga0302324_100003630_pt1 | contig 34754 bp, 31 predicted proteins | sample Palsa_T0_1_FD_201949 | JGI IMG/M metagenome (GOLD analysis project Ga0302324, IMG submission 201949) | Peat permafrost microbial communities from Stordalen Mire near Abisko, Sweden - Palsa_T0_1 | ecosystem: Environmental > Terrestrial > Soil > Palsa > Peat permafrost | place: Sweden: Abisko...
TTCCAGTCAGCGGGAAAGAGGGCCTATGTCCAATGTTTGGTATACGGAGGTTCGCCGAACGTGTCTAATTTGGACAGCAGTGGTTGCCAACCTGCCCCACAAGCAAATGGCACCGAAACGCCCTCCTGCCACGTCGAATCATCAGGTATACTCAAATAAGGATGGTTTCCAGGATGCCTCAAAAGCGGCGCTCGTTCTTTTTGTTCCTCGGCCTCATTTTCTTGTGCTCCCTGATCGGCGGCATCTTCGGACCCCAGGTCCAGGCGGCCGCCACCATAACCGACAGCGACGACATCGGCGCCAGCCTGAAGTCGTTCACCAGCGTCTATGGCCTGATCGAGCAAAACTTCGCCGACAAGGTGGATCCCGACAAAGCCATCTACAAGGGCGCCATCCCGGGCATGCTTCGCACGCTCGACCCGCACAGCAATTTCTTCGATCCGCGCGACTACGAACTCCTGCGCGAGGACCAAAAGCTGCACTACTTCGGCGTGGGCATGCAGGTGCGGCCGTTCAACGGCAAGACCATCGTGGTGGCGCCGTTCGCCGGTTCGCCGGCCTACCGCGCAGGCCTCCGGCGGGGCGACATCATCATGAAGGTGAACGACAAGTCCACCGACAACCTCAGCACCACCGAGGTGGCCGACCTGCTGAAAGGTCCGCGCGGTACGCAGGTCACCATCGCGGTTTCCCGCGAAGGCAGCGCTGAGCCGGTCCTGTTCACCGTCATCCGGGACGAAATTTCGCGCAGCAGCGTCAAGAATGCCATCTGGCTAAAGCCCGGCATCGCCTACATCTACATCGAGCAGTTTGCCGAGACCACCAGCAAGGAACTCGCGGACGCTCTGAAGAAACTCGGCGAGAACAACATCCACGGCCTGGTACTGGATCTGCGCGACAACCCCGGCGGCCTGCTGAACGAGAGCATCGCGGTGGCGGACCAGTTCCTGCAAAAAGGACAGGTCGTCGTATCCCACCACGGCCGCTCTTCGCCGGAAAAAATCTATACCGCCCGGAACGGCAACCATGGGCATGAGTTTCCCATAGTCGTGCTGGTGAACGGCTCGTCGGCTTCCGCCGCCGAGATTGTCTCCGGCGCACTGCAAGATCACGATCGAGCCTGGATCATGGGCGAAACCACCTTCGGCAAGGGCCTCGTGCAAACCGTCTATCCGCTCTCCGAAAACACCGGCCTGGCGCTCACCACGTATCAGTACTACACGCCCAGCGGCCGCTTTATCCAGCGCGATTACAGCAATAAGTCGTTCTTCGATTACTACTATCACAAGGACGAGCCCAGGAACATGCAGGACGTGAAGATGACCGACGGCGGCCGCACCGTTTATGGCGGCGGCGGGATCACCCCCGACCAGAAATATGTGCAGCCCAAGCTGGACCATCTGGAGAGCCAGCTTTACGTAAAGTCGGCGTTCTTCAACTTCACGCGCTACTACTTCGGCCAGCACGAAACGAAGCTGCCCAAGGGCTGGTCCCCCGACGCCACCACCCTGAACGAATTCCACGATTATCTGTTGAAGCAGAACTACGATTTCACGGAAGCCGAATTCACCCTGGATACCGACTATATCAAGCGCTTCTTGAGGCGTGAAATGTACATCACCGCTTTCAATATCGACGAAAGCGAGCGCGTCGCCGTGGAGACAGACCCCGAAGTGGAACAGGCCGTGGATGCCCTGCCTAAGGCCAAAGCGCTGCTGGATTCGGTACGCAAGGTCATCGTCAAACGCATGCAGCCGGAAGCTCCCTTAGCCGCTAGGTGAAAACCGCCGCCCAGATCGTCGTCCTGGATGCCGGGGGCCAATACTGTCACTTGATCGCGCGCAAAGTTCGCGATCTGGGGGTGTATTCCGAGGTCCGCGCCAGCGAAACTCCGGCGGCCGATCTCGCCGGCGCGCGGGGGCTGATCGTCTCCGGCGGCCCCAACAGCGTTTACGATCCGGCTAGCCCCACTGTCGATCCCGCCATTTTTCAAGGCAGCGCACGGGTGCTGGGCATCTGCTACGGCCAGCAGCTCATGGCCCATCTGTTGGGCGGGACGGTTCAGTTGGGCGTCAAGGGCGAGTACGGCCTGGCCACGCTGAACCTGTCGGCGAACGGCGCCGGCCCGGCCAGCGCCTTGTTCGACGGCATCTCCGGCCCGCAGCAAGTCTGGATGAGCCATCGCGATCTGGTCAGCGCCGTGCCGCCCGGATTCTCCGTGCTGGGCAGCACCGCCACCTGCCCCATCGCGGCCATTGAGGCGCCGGCCCGTGGCCTCTACAGCGTGCAGTTCCATCCCGAAGTCGCGCATACATCGCGCGGCCGCCAGATCCTGTCCAACTTCCTGTTCGGCATTTGCGGCTGCCGGCGCGATTGGGATCCGCGCCATCGCGTACCCCAGATCGAGGCCGAAATTCGCCGCTGCGTCGGCGATCGCAATGTTTTTTTCTTTGTCAGCGGCGGGGTGGATTCCACGGTCGCCTGCGCGCTCTGCCAGCGTGCCCTCGGCGCGGAGCGCGTCAAGGGTGTCTATGTCGATACCGGCCTGATGCGCGAAGGCGAGACAGATTCCATGCGCCGCATGCCCGGACTCTCGGTGGAGTCCGCCGAAGACCGGTTCCTGGGCGCGCTGGCGGGCGTGCGCGACCCCGAGCGCAAGCGCCACATCATCGGGGAAGAATTCCTGCGCGTGCAGGAGAGGGTGATTGAATCCCGGCATCTACTGGACGGCCATTGGATTCTGGGCCAGGGCACCATTTATCCGGATACCATCGAATCCGGCGGAACCGAAAAGGCCGCAGTCATCAAGACGCATCACAACCGCGTGCCCGGCATCCAAAAACTGATCGACGAAGGCCGCATCGTGGAGCCACTGCGTTCTTACTATAAGGATGAAGTGCGCGAGATCGGCCGGGAACTCGGGCTGCCCGCCGAGATCCTCGACCGCCACCCGTTTCCCGGTCCGGGTCTGGCCATCCGCTGCCTCTGCTCGGAGATTGAAGCCGGCGTCCAGGCCACTGCCGAAGGCTACATCCTGCCGGTGCATTCCGTCGGCGTGCAGGGCGATAGCCGCAGTTACGCGCCCGTGTTGTGTATCGAATCGCTCGACCAGGCGCTGGCCACCGAACTGATCAATCGCATCTCCGGCGTGAACCGCGTGATCGCGCGCGTGCGCACGACCGCGCCGCTGGTGGATCTGCGCGTGCGCGTCAGCGCCCTGACGCCCGAACGCCTCGCGCGGCTGCGGCACGCCGATGCCATCGTGCGCCGTCTTTCGCACGCCAGCGGTTTCGACCGCGGCATTTGGCAATTCCCGGTGGTGCTGATTCCGCTGGGCACTGCCGCGGCTCCGGATTCCGTGGTTCTCCGTCCTATCGATTCGGTTGACGGCATGACCGCGCAATCGGTCGGCATGCCACAGGAATTACTTGATGCGATCTCGGCCGAGCTGCTCTCGGTCCCCGGCGTCAGCGGAGTGTTCTACGATTTGACTCACAAACCTCCCGCCACCATCGAGTGGGAGTAGGACAGGCCTCCGGGCCTGTCACTTCTTCGCGTCGGTGGTGCACTCCGCGCCGATCCACTTGGCGGTGCCGGTGGTAGCGATCTTCATGGTGTCACCCGAGAGGATCTGCGAGGTAAACTTCAAATGTTCCGGGTCAATCGCTTCAATGCGTACCGTTCCGGCCACTTTGATGCCTGAGTTGGTGCATTCAATGCGAAACTCTTGCTTGCTGGACGACGCACTCACAATGGTTTTCCGGCAGGATCCGCGATCGTCGCCGAATGTCAGGAGCTTTTGCAGATCTTCCTTGGTGACGCAGTGATTCCTGACAGTTTTCAGCGGGCCCTGAGACTCACGCTCCTTCATACGCGCCTGGAGCGCGGCCTGCTGTTCGGGAGTCATTTTCGCCAGAATCTCCGGTGGGATCGCCGGGGAGCCGCTCCTCTGGCTGGTCATGGTACCCTCCCAATTTCCGGGTCTTATATCGAGCGGCGGAACAGTGTCCGCGGCCCAGGCGGCGCCCGCCAGGAGGGCAAATCCGAATAGGCATTTTGTGGTCATCTTGGTCATGTTAGCAACTGTCATACTTCACGTGCTATTGACGGCGAACCTGGCAGTCAATCCGCGGCGCTTTCCAGGGGCGCGGTCACTTCATCGGTAGTCACCTCGAAATGCACCAGGCGGGCATTGCCGAAAGATGTGGTGATGGCAACGTCGGTGGCGTCGCGGCCCGTGGCCATCAGCACCCGCCCAACGCGGGGCTCGTTGTTCCGCGCATCGAAAGCCCACCAGCGGCCTTCGAGGTATACCTCGAACCAGGCGCTGAAGTCCATCACGGCGTCGGTGGGGGGAACGCAAATGTCTCCCAAGTATCCCGTCGCGTAGCGCGCTGGAATATTCAAGGACCGGCAGAAGGTAATCGCGAGATGCTGAAAATCCCGGCACACACCCCGCTGGTCCCGGTATACATCGAGCGCGGTTTTTGTCGGGCTGGCAAACTCGTAGCCGAAAGTGACATTCCCGTGCACCCAGTCGCAAATTGCCTGCACCCGCTGCCACCCCGGCGCAAGGCCTCCGAACAACTGGGCTGCCGTGTTGGACAACAGATCCACTTCGCAATAGCGGCTGCTCAATAGAAACGGAAGTGTTTCCGCCGGCAGTTCCGCCACCGGAATTTCGCGCGCGGAGCAATCCTGCGGGTCCGGGTTTCCGGAGTCTTCGATGAGCGTCGAATTCCAGAGCCGGATCAGCCCCGCGGGAGCGGTGAACCGGCAGCAGATGTTTCCGAAACCGTCGGTGTATTGCTCCTGGTTCACATCCGGCTCGATGCGCAGCCGGTCGGGTTCCAGAAGGTCGCCCGCGCGCGATGGATGCACGTTGAGCATGGCTACGACCGGCGCCGGAACGGGCACTTCAAACTGAATGTCGTATCCAAGGCGAATCCGCATGGTTACCCGGTGTCTTGCCTTCTAGTTTAAGCGAAACACAGCCGGAGCGCCTTCCGGATCGATTGGCCGGAACGCTGGAAACGGGACCTTTCATACATTGCGGGTGTGCGGCACAAATGCCGGGCGCAGGCCCAACTTCCCGATGCCTTGGTTTTATCGGCGTTCATCTGCGTTCATCCGCGGCCCATATCTGTTTTGGTTTTCGAGCTGGGCCAGAGGAAAAGCATATCTGGCCGCGGATGAACGCAGATGAACGCCGATAAAACCAAGGGTGCTGCGATCCGTCGGCTCCGTACATTGTGGCCGGGCGGCCCGGAGAGCTATACTCGGCTATAGCTTCCGTCTCCGGCCCTATTCCCCGTCGAACGGTTTCCGGTTTCAGACGACATCGTGGAATATGTCCATGCCCGCACAAACCGCCGAACGCCCGATGCCGGCGCCTTTCACCGATTATGAGATCGACGCAGCTTACGACGAGATGTTCCGCTCGAGGGGACGCCCCCGGCCGCATTACAAGAATCTCTATACGCAACTTCTGAATCTTCCGCCCGACGAACTGTACCGCTGCAAGAAGGAAGCCGATCTCTCGTTCTTCAACCAGGGCATCACCTTTACGGTATACGGCCGCGCCGAAGGCACCGAGCAGATCTTTCCGCACGATTTGCTGCCGCGCATCGTCACCAGTTCGGAGTGGGCCACCATCGAGCGCGGTCTCACGCAGCGCATCACGGCTCTCAACCTTTTCCTGGCCGACGTTTATCACGAGGGCCGCATCCTGAAGGACCGCATCATCCCCGGCGAGATTATCTATACTTGCAAACACTTCCGCCGGCAAATGCACGGGGTCAAAGTTCCGCGCGGCGTTTATGTCAGCGTGGTGGGGACCGACTTGATCCGCCTCCCCGACGGCCGGTTCGTGGTGCTCGAGGACAATCTGCGGGTGCCCAGCGGCGTTTCGTATATGCTCACCAGCCGCAAGGTGATGAAGCAGATCTTCCCGGCGCTGTTTCGCAAATGCGGCGTGCGGCCCATCGAGCAGTATAGCCAGGCGCTCTTCTCCACGCTGCGTTCGCTTGCGCCGGAGGGCCGCTCCACCATCGTGCTGCTCACGCCGGGCATTTACAACTCCGCGTATTTCGAGCACGCCTTCCTGGCCAGGCAAATGGGCATCGAGCTGGTGGAAGGCCGCGATCTGGTGGTGCACGATAACGCGGTCTACATGCGCACAACGTCCGGGCTGCAGCGCGTGGATGTCATATACCGCCGCGTGGATGACGACTTCGTCGATCCGCTGGCCTTCCGCGCCGACTCGTCCCTGGGGGTGGCGGGGCTTTTCAACGCCTATCGCGCGGGGAACGTGGTGCTGGCGAACGCGCTCGGCACGGGAGTGGCCGACGATAAGGCGATCTATTCCTATGTTCCGAAAATCATCCGCTACTATCTGGGCGAGGATCCCATTGTGGAGAACGTCGAGACCTTTTTGATGACCGATCCCGCGCAGCGCGATCACGTCTGCGGAAACCTGGAGAAATATGTGGTGAAGGCGGTGGGCGAGTCCGGCGGTTACGGCATGCTTATTGGTCCGCACAGCAGCCGCGAGCAGCAAGCCGAATTCCGCGATAAGATCCTGGCGGATCCCAGAAACTATATCGCGCAGCCCACGCTGACGCTGTCTTCGGCGCCCTGTTTTATGAATGGCCGGATCGAGCCGCGGCACGTGGATCTGCGGCCGTACGTTTTATTTGGCGAAAAGGTCACCATCGTGCCGGGCGGCCTGACGCGCGTGGCTCTGCGCAAGGGTTCCCTGGTGGTCAATTCGTCGCAGGGCGGAGGTTCGAAGGACACATGGGTATTGCAAAACTGAGTGGGGCGGGCCTCCAGGCCTGCGCGGGTTCTCCAGAACCCGCTGCTGCGTACGGGAATCCGGAGGTGCGATGCTATCCCGCGTAGCCGATAGTCTCTACTGGATGAGCCGCTATTTCGAGCGCGCCGATCACTGCGCGCGCGTCTTGGAGGCGAATTACAACCTGATGCTGAATCCGTCGAAGCTTTCCACCGAGGATCGATGGCATCGGATCATGGCGTCCCTGGGCATCGCGGCGACCGCCAACGGCATCGATCCGCAAATGGCCATGATCCAACTGACCAGCGACCCGGAACACGAATCGTCGATCGTATCCTGCATCGCGGAGTGCCGCGAGAATGCCGGCCAGGTGCGCGAGCAGATCAGCTCGGAGATGTGGGAACGCCTGAACCGTTTGTATCACCAGGTAACCCAGGCCAATTCGAGGCTGGAGGCCGACTCCGATCCGCTGCGGCTGGTGGCTGCGGTACGCGAAGGTTCTTACGAGTTTCAAGGCGTGACCGCCGCGACCATGAATCACGGCGAGGGCTGGCATTTCATCCAACTGGGCAAGTACATGGAACGCTCTTGCGCGCTGCCGGTTCTACTGGATGCCTATTTCTCGACGGCCGGGCAAGCCGACGACCTGGACTGGGTAGGGCTGCTGGCAAGCTGCGCCGCGTTTGAATCGTACTGCAAGGTGTACACGGCCGATCTGAAGCCGGACTCGATGGCCGAATTCCTGCTGCTGAATCCGGAGTTCCCGTATTCGGTGCGCTATGCGGTGGAGCGCATGAGCGCGGCCATCGCCGCCATCTCCGAGACGTCTTTCAAACACGCGACCAGCCGTATCGAACGCATTGCCGGACGGCTGCGCGCTTCTCTGGCTTACGCTCAGATTACCGAAATCATGGCGGGCGGGCTGCACCGCTACCTCGACAGCGTCATCGAGCAGTGCAAGAGCCTGCACGCGGCGGTGCACGAAGTGTATATCGATTATCCGATCCAGGTGGCTTTGGAGGCCTGATGTTTTACGCTGTCCGGCATTTCACTCGTTTCCGCTACAGCCGTCCCGTCTGGCAGAGCGTGATGGAATTGCGCATGCAACCGCGCAGCGAACACACGCAGCGATGCTTCACCTTTCAATTGTCCGTAAGTCCGCAGGCCAGGGTCTTCTCTTATCAGGATCACGTCGGCAATCTGGTGCACCATTTCGACGTTCCCGGGCAGCATCGGCAACTGACGATTATTGCGGACGCCCTGGTGGACGTGGAAACTCCGGCGCCGCTTCCCGAGTCGCTAGGTCCCGCGGCGTGGGACGAACTGGATACCCTGATCGATCAGGAAGATTACTGGGACATGCTGATGCCCAGCCGCTTCGCCCGCACTTCGCCGGAAGTGGAAGCGCTGGCGGCGGAGTTTGGGGTCGACCGGCGCGGCGGGCGGGAACCCTTGGAACTGTTGACCACGCTAAACCGCAAGCTGTACCACCATTTTTCTTACGTGAAGAGCAGCACCGCGATCGACACGGCCATCGAAGAAGCAATCCGGTCGCGGCGGGGCGTTTGTCAGGATTTCGCGCACATCATGATCTCGATGGTGCGGAATTTGCGAATTCCGTGCCGGTATGTGAGCGGCTATCTGCATCGCGATCCCGAGCATGCGGACCGCTCCGACGAGGGCGCCACGCATGCGTGGGTGGAGGCGCTGCTGCCGCGTATCGGCTGGGTAGGGTTTGATCCGACCAACAACTTGATTGTGGGCGGCAGACACATCCGCACGGCGATCGGGCGCGATTACGCAGACGTATCCCCGACGGTAGGCACGATGAAAGGATCCGCTGAAACCGAGTTGCAGGTGCGCGTGCGGGTGACTCCTTCCGATGCGGTGCTGCCGCCCGACAAGGAGTTTGCCGCGGACGAAGAATGGTCCCGCTTTCTGGAAAACGACCAGCAGGAAGAGAAGTTGCACGCGCAGCAGCAGCAACAACAGCAGCAACAACAACAACAACAACAACAACAACAGCAACAGTAATAGTGGGGCGGACCCCCCGGTCCGCAGCCGGCCCCCTGGCCGGCTTGCCAGGACACTGGCCGGCTTGCCAGCAGCCGGGTCAACTTGATTTCGCTGGCGAAGAACGGGTCCAGGGGGACCCGTGCGGACCAGGGGGTCCGCCCCACATACATGGCCATTCACGTTGCGCTTCATCATCAGACCCGCTACCGGTACGACCGGCGGGTAAATCTCGGACCCCACATCGTCAGGCTGCGCCCCGCTCCGCACTGCCGCACGCCCATCCTCGCATATTCGTTGAAAGTTTTGCCCAAGAACCACTTCATCAACTGGCAACAGGACCCTCAAGGCAACTATCTGGCGCGGCTGGTATTCCCGGAGCCGGCCACGGAGCTATTCGTGGAAGTCGATCTGGTTGCCGAAATGGCGGTATTCAATCCGTTCGATTTCTTCCTGGAGCCTTACGCGGAACAATACCCCTTTTTATACGACCAATCGGCCGCGCGCGAGTTGCGCCCATTTCTCGAAACGGAGCCGGCCGGGCCCCTGCTTTCCGCGTTTCTCGCCCGCGTGCCGCGCGGAGGCGCACGCACCATGGATTTTCTGGTGGCCCTCAATCAAATGGTGCAGAACGAAATCGGCTACGTCATTCGCATGCAGCCGGGCGTGCAGACTTGCGAGGAAACCCTGACGCTGCGCAGCGGCTCCTGCCGCGATTCGGCCTGGCTGCTGGTGCAGGTGATGCGCCACTTGGGCCTCGCGGCGCGTTTCGTTTCCGGCTATCTGATTCAACTCGTTGCGGACGTGAAGCCGTTGGAAGGGCCGGCCGGCCCCACCGCCGATTTTACGGACCTGCATGCCTGGGCCGAAGCGTACCTGCCGGGCGCGGGCTGGGTCGGATTCGATCCTACATCCGGACTGCTGGCCGGCGAGGGGCACATCCCGCTGGCCTGCACTCCGGACGCCGGCAGCGCCGCGCCCATTTCCGGTCTGCTCGACCCTTGCAATACCGAGTTCAGCCACGAGATGACGGTGGAGCGCATTTACGAATCCCCTCGCGTCACCAAGCCATATACCGCCAGGCAGTGGCAGGCCATCGAAAGACTCGGCCACCAGGTGGATGCCGATCTGCGCGCCGGCGACGTGCGGCTCACCATGGGCGGCGAGCCGACTTTCGTTTCTCTCGACGATGCCGACGCAGCCGAATGGACCACCGCCGCGCTGGGGCCGGTGAAACGCCAGCGCGCTGTGGAGCTGCTGGGCAAGCTGCGCCAGCGCTTCGCGCCCGGCGGCCTGCTGCATTTCGGACAGGGGAAATGGTATCCCGGCGAGCCGCTGCCGCGCTGGGCGTTCGGTTGCCATTGGCGCAAGGATGGGGTTCCCATCTGGGAGGACGCCACCCTGATCGCCGAGGACGGCAAAGATTACTGTTACACGGCGGCGCACGCGCGCCAATTTCTGGAGGCCCTGGCGCACCGTCTGCAAGTAGACGCGGCGTTCACCATCGCGGCATACGAGGACGTTTTCTATTATCTGTGGAAGGAGCGCAAGCTGCCGGTCAATGTCGATCCGCTGGATTCCAAGCTGGCGGATCCCATCGAGCGCGCGCGCGTGGCGCGGCTTTTCGAACAGGGGCTGGGCCAGCCCATCGGCTACGTGCTTCCTTTGCGCCGCATCCCGACGCGCTCGGGCACGCCGCGCTGGACCAGCCAGCCTTGGTTCCTCGCCGCGAAGGAAATGTTTCTGGTCCCCGGCGATTCGTCCATGGGATATCGTTTGCCGCTCGAATCTCTGCCGTGGACCAAGCCGGAAGACGTGATTTATTCCTATGATGTGGATCCCTTTGAGAAGCGTGCGCGACTGCCGGTGAAGCCGGAGCGCCGCCGCGATCTTTTCAGCGCGGCTTCGGTTCCCGACGCTCCCACGCCGGCCGGGGACAAAGCCAAACCGCCCGAGACGGGTGAATCGTCCCCCTGGATTTCGCGTCCCGCCCTCTGTATCGAACCGCGCCAGGGCAAGCTGTTCGTCTTCATGCCGCCGGTCGAGTATCCGGCGGACTATCTGGATTTAGTTGCCGCCATCGAAGATACAGCCGCGTATCTCAAAATGCCCGTGATGCTGGAAGGTTACGCGCCGCCCGCGGATCCCCGCATCGCCGTGGTGAAAGTGACCCCGGATCCCGGTGTCATCGAAGTCAACATCCACCCCGCGGCGTCCTGGGACGAGCTTTCGGCAAACACCACCGCGCTCTACGAACTCGCGCGCCAGTGCCGTTTGGGCACCGAGAAATTCATGTTGGATGGACAACACTCCGGCACCGGCGGCGGCAATCACGTAGTCATGGGTGGCCCCACCGCGGAAGACAGTCCCTTCCTGCGCCGCCCCGACCTGCTGCGCAGCCTGATCGGTTACTGGCACAATCATCCGTCTCTCTCGTATCTGCTTTCGGGAATGTTTATCGGACCCACCAGCCAGCATCCGCGGGTGGACGAGGCGCGCACGGATTCCATCTACGAACTAGAGATCGCCTTCGACCAGATCCCGGACAAGGACTCGCCCGCGAGCCCTCTGTGGCTGGCCGATCGCGTCTTCCGGCACCTGCTGACGGACCTGGCGGGCAACACGCATCGCGCCGAATTTTGCATCGATAAGCTCTACTCGCCCGATGCCGCCGGATCGCGGCTCGGCCTGGTGGAGCTGCGCGCGTTCGAGATGCCTCCGCACGCGCAAATGAGTCTCACCCAGCAATTGCTGGTGCGCGCGCTGACTGCGCATTTTTGGGAGACTCCCTACCGCCGCAAACTCGAATGGTGGGGAACCATGCTGCACGACCGCTTCATGCTGCCGCACTTCGTGCAACTCGATTGGGACGACGTCATGGCGGACCTGCGCGCAGCCGGGTACGAGTTTCAGACGGAATGGTTCGCCCCGCACTTCGAGTTTCGATTTCCGCAGATCGGTGCGGTGACCGCGCGCGGCGTGCGGCTGGAGTTGCGGCACGCGCTGGAACCGTGGCATGTGCTGGGCGAAGAGGCCTCCGGCAGCGGGACCGTGCGCAACGTGGACTCGTCCGTCGAGCGGCTGCAGGTGAAAGTCTCCGGCATGACCGGCGATCGCTTCGTGGTGGCGTGCAACGGCCGCAGGGTGCCGCTGCACTCGACGGGCGAAAGCGGCGAATTTGTGGCGGGAGTGCGTTATCGCGCGTGGCAGCCGCCTTCGTGCCTGCACCCCAATATTCCGGTGCACACGCCGCTGGTGTTCGACATAGTGGACACATGGTCCGGGCACGCCATCGGGGGCTGCACGTATCATGTGGCGCATCCGGGCGGACGGGCCAATGAGCAGTTCCCGGTCAACGCGCAGGAGGCGGAGAGCCGCCGTCTGGCCCGCTTTCAGGCGACGGGCCATACGCCGGGCACGATGGGCGTGCCGGCGAAGGAGCGCAATCCCGAATTCCCGTTGACGCTGGATTTGCGGCGCAGGTAGGTTGGAGGGCGGGCAATCCTGCCCTGGGGTCCCCTCTGGGGACGGCTTTTAGCCGGCTCTGGCCGGAAAGCACAATCGGTCTTACCGTCTCACCGAAAGCTCGAACTGAACGCCTTCCGTCTTTTGCAACGCGGTGAGGATGCAGGAAAGATTCGCGGCCGATGGGCTGCCCCTTGGCCCCAGCATGCGCATCAAGCTCTTGGCGGGGATGCGCGTGCGTCTCTCAAGGTCCTGAAATCCAACTGTCGCGTTGACATAGTCGCGCAGGACAGCCTTGCCAGTAGGCAGGTCGCCGTTGACGACGCACTCGACGGCCTCCCGCAGAAGCGCTTGACGGAAATCCGGGTCGCGCTGCGCCCGCGCCCGGATGGTCTCCTTGAAATCGTGGGTTAGGGGCATTAGTGAATCTCTTGTCTCTCTGTCCGTTTGTGCGCAGTCCAGCATTCCTGCGCCACCGCGACATCCCGCTGTTGCCGCTTCTTCGTGCCGCCGCCAATGAGAATCACAAGGCGCTCGCCATCCTTGCCGAAGTAGATTCGATAGCCGGGGCCGAAGTCGATCTTGTATTCAAACACGCCGGACCCAACGCCCTTGACGTCCAGCCAGCGTCCACTTGCTGCGGGCGAAGGCGGCGGGCATGACTGGCGAACGCGGCGAACGCTTCTATGACTTCAACCCGCCAGCGCCGTCAACACCGCCTCGCGGTTCCTGGCGATAACAGCGAGGTATGCGCGGGTCGTTGCGTCAGGTTTTCTCCGCCCCTGCTCCCATTCCTGTAATGTTCTCGGATTGATGCAAAAAGCGCGCGCAAACTCCGCTTGCGACATCCGCGCCTTGGTCCGGATGCGCCTTACGTCGACCTCATCCGGCAGCACGGTACGCCGTGTAGGCAGTCTCACGTCGCCCTTCACATGCGCCAGAATCTCCTTGGCGCCCTGCTCCAGCGCCATGCCGGGTTGAGTCCGGCCCTTGGTTCCATTGTTCCGAGTGCGCACACCCATGATTATCGTTCTCCCCTTGCCGCTTTCTTGATTTGTGCCGCGAGTCTCCGGCGCAGCCAGGAAGAAATAAACCACACGGAAGTGCCGCTCTTCCCCTAGATTCGCCCAGCCCCGCGAGCCTTGCGAAAGCCGCCGGTTCCCGGGATGACAGGATGTTCTTCCGGCGCGCAGGCGATATGGAATTCCATCGCCACCCGCTCATCCTCGCTCGGGAGCGCCGACGCCTGAGATTCGTATCCGACAGGCTCACGATTTCGGCGGTCGCTTATACTACTGTACGGCGCTGCCGTATATCCGGTCAAGAATTCCAATTCCGCGAAACGATCGCCGTCACGCCCTTCCGGATGTGCCATCGCAAGCGTACCGATAAGTCGGCATCACGTGCCCAACTCGGTAGTGGCGCCCGCGGTCAGGAAGCCTGCTGCTGTCTCTTGGCCCGTTGTGCCAGGTAATGTTGATCGAGCGCTTGCCGGACGAGCGTCTTGATGACCGCTTGACGGCTGACGTTGAGGTCCCGCGCAGCCTTATCCAGTTCCTCCAGCATGGTGGCAGTGACGTCCACGTTTACGCGCTGAATGGGTTGAATCATGCGGCCCTGACCCTTAAAGAAATGGGAAACATCCTTGCCTCGGTCCGCCAGCCTCGCAATGGCGTCGGCGGAAACTGGCTTGCCGGACTTACGAGTTATCTTCATACAATCGGGTCTCCTCCTTCGTCGACCTCCACAGAGTCACCAGGTGCAGAATCTCGCCCTCTTCGTCCTCCCGTACTTCAAAGACGACGGAATACAGCCGCTCACGGACCCAGCCGATGGCCAGAAACTGCTCTGGAACGTCGGATCGCCGATCTAGCCAATAGGGCCTGGAAAACAACTCCTGGGCCTCCTCAAACCCTATGCCACGCCGGGCATTCGCCCTGAGGCGCCTGCTCTTTCGAGCATCGAAGCTAAAGCGCATCTGATATGACTGTTATACCATTCTGAGTTGCTCGGCCGCCAATCCGAGCAAATGACTCCTCGCAAGTCGGCTTGGCAACGGTAATGGGCCGAAACACGACAGGCCGCCGAGAAACGCGCCGCATCGCAGAATTGCCACCAATAGCACAGCCGTGCATATTCTAATTAGCGTAAATCGTAGCCAAATAAACCCGTCCCGGCGCAGCCAGGAAGGAACAAACGAACGGACGCCGCCACTCTTCCTTTTGCCCGTCTGGCCCAGCGAGCCTTGCGAAAGCCGCCGGCTCCCGGGATGACAGGACCTGAGATTCGTATCCCGACAGGCTCACGATTTCCGCGATCACCTCCCTACTATGCGGCATTGCCGTAGATCCGCTCAATTGCGTTAGGTCGCGTTGGCCGAGCGCAGTCCTGGAACGCCCTAACCTTCTTGCTATCCTTACGGAAGTAGCCTATGCAGGTCACCGTGGAACTGCCTGACGAAATCGCCCGCCGTTTGGCCGCGAAGCAGCCGGATCTTTTCCGCGCCGTGCTCGAAGCCACCGCCATTGAAGCCGTACGCGGCGGCGTGATCTCAGCCGGAAAGGCGGCTGAAATGCTAGGCGTCAGCCGGGATACGATGGACGGCATCCTCAAGCGGGCCGAAGTCTACCTCGGCTACACGCTTGAAGACCTGGAAAGGGATCGCGAAACTCACCGCGGATTGGGGATCTGACAAGACGCCATGCAGGCGGTTTCGATCACCAGCCCGATCGATTACCTGCACAGAATTGAGGGCTTCTCGTAACCGGCGCTCTGTTCGAATCCGCCGCGATATCGTAGAGACGCTCCTAAAGAGGTACGAATCGCGTTAGGCGATTCTTTTTGGTCCTTTACGGGCATTTCCCGGCATCTTCCGGCTCGGCGTCCGGGCCTGAAGCTGCACTTCCGCGCCGAGCGTGTAGGCCACTTCCGCGAGCGTACGGACCGTCATGTTCGCTTTCCCGCTCAGCAGTTGCGTCACCCAGGCGCGGGATTTATTCAATCGCCGTGCCAGATCGGCCTTGCTGAGATTCTGCTCCGCCATGAGGCTGGCAATCGTCTCCGCGGCTTCCGCCACGAGCGTCTCGACCGACAGGAGCCTCCGGAATTCAGGATCTTCCATCAGAACTGCATGCTGCGTCTTCATCGCTTCTTCTTCCCCACAATCGTCAACCTGGTCTGCGCCTGGTCCTCTTCGTAGATCCGCCAGGCGCGCGCGATCTCTTCCTTTGGAGCCCTTGCCTTCTTCTTGATGAAACCATGCGTGATCAAGATCAGTCCACGCTCGCTCTTCGCACAGGCAAACGGCATGCGGATTTGGAAGGACTTGAATTCGAATAACCCACCGCCCAGGTCCCCGAACTTCTCAGGGTTGAAAAATTTTCCATGGTCGCCCGCAATCCGAAAGAGGGCCATCAGTTTGGCCTTGTCAATCTGGGCGAGCCCCTCAAAGAACTCGCAGGCAGGACAAGCGCCGCTTTTCTCCCTCGCGAAAGCGATCGCGAACACCGCTCCTTGGTAGGCGACTTTCCGTGCCATGCATCAAGTCCATGTTAAGCTATAGCTTAACACTTTTGCAAGTTCTTTCTGCGTCGCGGCTTCGCGCGGAACAGGAAGCGGTCCTTGCCTTTTAGGGATCCCGGTCTTCTCTTCGCGACATCGGCATCATCGAGGATTTCATTTCGGGCATGGATTTCGAAGCGTTTCGGGAGGATCCGAAAACCATTGCCGCTGCCGAACGGAAGCTCTTGGTTAAAGCGGGCACTCATCTCAGCGCGGATAGGTATTCTTGATGTTTCTCTGGCACCGCAATCCCCAAATACCGTGCGATCACCCCAAGCGCATCCCTTAGGCCACGATCACCAGGCACGGAAAGTGCATCCTCCAGCTCCCGCTCCGCCCTCGCTGGAGCTGAGAAATGAAAGGAATACCGTCCAAAGGACCACCGCCAATAAGCCCTAAGAAAGGGGATCGCAATTGTCTGGTAGGGAGTATCGCCCAGCCAGGGAATTGACTGTTTCTGAAAGGTATACATCGTAAGATTGAATGCCTGCGAGGGCGCCGCGTTCATCATCGCCGCCAGCCGGTACACGATGCCCAATTGAGTCTCCTCCCTGTCTTCCCACTCGCGGCCAGCCTCGTATAACGAGCGCCAATCCTTGCTTCCCGCCGCGATTTGGCGGATGCCCTCGAGAAGCGCGCTCCAGAATGTATCCGGCTCGGAAGCGGCCAATTGTCTCAATTGTTCCTCGATCACCGTGGCCACTCGTGTGGCCTCATCACTACCTCGCTCGACACGCAGCTTGGCCAACGATAAACTTACGATCACGGTGGAAACCTTACCAGTATGCCGATTGAACCGAATCTGCCGCTCATCGGTACATGAGGAAGGAGCCCCTGCAGCGTAAGCAGTCCATGATTCTCGGATCGCCTCCGTGAACCTTCGTTCTGCTGCGTGGGCAGCGACTCGGTACGGCACCATTACACTATGCATTCCGAGGTCGAAATCTGCGAGGTTGGCACGTCCCGCCCATCGCAGGGCGTCGTCGTGCAGTCCAAGACCTTCCCCGAGCAAGGTCAGTTGCGCGGCTATCGCATAAATCTTCGCCGGATCGAATAAATCAAGAACACGGGAGCCGTTGTCAAAGATACAGCCGGCAAATGGCTTGGCGTATGGCCACGGGTCGTCAGCGTTTCCACGGGCGATATGGGCATAATACCCTGTAAAGTTTCCAAACAAGGTAATGGCAATCTTCCAATCATCGCCGGCCTCTGTCATATTCAGCAGAAGGTCAGCGGCTCGGCTCAAAGAGCCAAATGCCGAAACGCGCTCTCCCCGCCCCCACTGCTCGAACCCCAACTCGGCGTGGATTGACGCTGCGAGCACGGCCGGCATGTCCTTGGGGTGGCGTATGGCTATCTCCGAGGCCTCGGAGAGAAGAACCGCGGCTGAGTCCTCGTCTAGCTTCGCTGCATTTATGCCCGCCAGAGCAGTAACATATGCATTCTTTTGAGGAGTGACATCCGCATGGGATTCCAGCGCGCGAGTGAGCCATGCCAGCGCCTCTCGTGGGCGATCAACATAGTAGTATTGCCGCCCCAGTATATCGGCAAGGCAGAATACGGCCCGCGGGTCCGAAGCGACGCCGGCGAGTGCCTGCTCGCCAAGAGCTATAGCATCATCCAGGCGCTTGAGATACTCTGCAAAAATCACTATGATGCCGCGTTGCGCCGAAGCGTTCAGCAATGGGACCCCGTGTGTTCGCGCCCATTCGACAATGAAATTGAGAGTCCTTAATGGCTCGTCCCAATCACGTCCTGATTCCGGCTTACGGTGTTCTCTGAGCCAGATTTCATCACAAACCATCTCTGCCGCCGGGCCCGCAAATCGGCTCTCTGCCCACCGCGACAGTTCCACCGGCTGAAGCCCTCCGAGATAATCGAGACAGCGGCGGAGATCGCTGCTGGTTTTGACCTGCGATAGCGCGGACCAGAGCAGGTGATAGTAATTCCTCAACATCCACTTTGATGGGATGCCCAGCACCTTCTTGGGTGCTTTCCTGAGAGACCGCAAGCTGTTGACGCCATAGCGAATAGCCTCAGGAGGTTGCCGAGACCAGAGCGCGACGCCCGCGATTCCGCCAAGCAGCAAATCGTATCCTTTCAGTTGAGGCGGCAACTCTTCGCTGGCAACCAGCCTTTCGAGGTCGGCGAGAAGGAACGCTGGATCCTTCTGCTTCTCTTCATAGATCGAGATTTGTGTTGTCCTAATCCCAATGCGGAAACCTACTGACATCTGAGTGGGTAAGCTGGTATGCGACCACATCTCCGAAAGCAGGAAGTCATCTTTTGGCTTCTCTGCCTTCAGATAGCCAACTAAGCTAGATAACAACAGCGCACCTGCATCCTGGTAGAGTTCCGCTGCCACAAAGTGAGTAATGGCTTGCACAGCAGTTAAGGCCGTCATGGGACGCTCGCGAACCAAGCTTGAGGCTAGGTACTGATGGACCTGCCTTTCAGTGTCCGCACTAAGATTCGAGTCGGTGAGCCGCGAGACGAGAGGAGAAACGAGGTACCGATCGGGGCCATCGGGTTGTATCCATAGACCAACGAGCGACGTTAGCCGTTCAGCGGGGTGGTCCAGTGATTTTGGTATCGATGCGAGCGCTCGGGCATCAGCCCCAGAGAAGGCCCCGCCCACGAGCCGCAAACGATACAAAAGCTCTCTCGCATCCGAGTCCGGTATTGTCCGTAAGAGATCGTCCTGCGTGGGGAGATCAAGATTGATCGCGTATTTCCCGCTGAAAACCTCCTGAAAGGTCTGGCCGCGGACCACCCAACCATGCGCCTCGAGATAACGCGCCGCTTCAGTGATCAGGAGCGGGTGCCGTCGGCAAACCGCTAAGACTGTTCCAGCCCAAGCTCTCGTTAGAAATGCAGCGGGTGCACCATATGCGGCCAAAAGTTCGAGGACCTCGGCCTCACTGAAGGCAGGAACCACTTCCTCCAGGATCTCGTCTCCAACCGCGGCCTTCAGTGGCGGTGGGAACGGATACGGCGATATCGTAATCAGTGCCGCCTTTGCTCTGCGTATGGCGCGCGCGAGAAAGACCAGCGCATCATCAATTTCCTGCCGGCCTGAAGTTCTCGGAAGATCGTCGAGCACGATCACGCCGTCCTGCCGGAGCGCAGTGCAACATTCGCCGTACCAAACCGCCCTGGTTTGCGCAGGTTGTCTCGGCTTAATCGATGTGAAGGTCCCCTCCATAACCGCGAGCGCCTGGGCGGGGGTCCTGTCGCGCAATCGAATCCAAACGCACCTGCCGGCGAACTGCCTCGCCAGCAGCACGCCCAGATGGGTCTTGCCGCTACCGCTTCCTCCATACATCGCATACCATGGCCGGCCTGCCAGTTCAGCCTGGATGCGCCCAACCGTGACCTGGCGTCCGGAACACCTCTCTCCAATTGGGGGAGGCTCGCCCTCATAAACCACCGCGCTCAACATGGGCCCTTCCGTTAAGCCGAGCGCCGTTGTAGTAAAGCTCAGCTGAGCCCGCACCAAGGCTTCGGCGACCGAAGGCGCCTGCGCGGCGGGATGGGCAGTCGCGGCTAGGAAGACTTGCCCGACACCTTGCCGGAAATACAGTTGAGGAATTTCCTCTTCATCAAGGTTCTCTAACCGGATCTGGTTACGCCCAAGCTCGAATGCTGTTGAGAGGTCCTTTCCATACGCAAGGGCTTGGTAGAAAGATGTAGCGAAGGCTTTTCCGGCACCAACGCTCACGGAGCCATCCATTCCGATGGCGCAATCGATGAACTGAACGAGCTGCCGCGCCTGCTCTGCAGAGTGGCAAGCATTCAAAACGACGCATCGAACTGAACTGCTGAAGCTCCTGAAGAGGTCAGCGAGCGCGTCTGCTGTCACCGGTTCTGGGTAGCCGATCGCGTTTTCGAGGAGGATCTGGCCATCCTGATCGCCGTGCCCTGAGAAGTGAACCAACGCAGGGCTGATCTCCAAAAGGGCTTTTTGTAAATCCTGTGGCCGAACTGCCCATTTACTAACCATTCTGATGGGGTTCGACGAGATTGACGACAGACAGCCTTCAATCTCGCGATACTCCTCGTCCAAGCGAGCGGGTTCAGTATCAAGTGGATTGGCTCCGAGAAACAGGAGAGTCGGCATAGCGCTGGCTGCAAGAAGAGTCGTACACCCTATTATGCCGGGAATTATACCGGGAAACGCAGCCGATTCGAAACCATCGGGCCCGCTGCCCGGTGCGCGTAGTCCGGGCAGCCGTTGTTCCCATCCAACTCCCACCGCCGAATTGCGCATACGCCACCGCCACCTCATCGATCTCGAACACCTTGCCGGCCCCCTTCGCCTGCACGTGGAGTGTCAACTCCTCCTGCCGCTTCAGTGGGACCTGTATTCCTGGGTGAGGTCAGAGCGGCCGACGATGATGCTCGCCTTCGTCAGCTTGCGGTCCGATCATCGGCTCGCCAGTGCCACCTTGGCACACCGCAAGCCGAACAAACCTCTATCAGTCACCGCCCCCCCAAAAAACATCTCCCGCGCAATCAACCCCTTAGCGCCCCAGCCCCGCCAACCCCGCCCGCCCCCATGCTCTCCTCTAATTAAGGAGGCCCCAATTTATGGCGCCCCGCAATCACCTGACCCCGGCCCAGCAGCGCGCTCTCGTTCTGCTCTCCGCCGGCTTCACCGCGACCGCCGCGGCTCAATTCGTCGGCGTTCACCGCAACACCGTTGGTAATTGGCTGTGTTCCGCCACTTTTCGTGAGGCTCTCGTTCAGACCCGCCGCGATCAGGACCTCGCGTGGCGCGACCAAGCCCGGTCTCTCGCGGGCCAGGCGCTCGGCGCAATCCAGGCCGTCCTCGCCGATCCGCAGGCCCCCGCCGCCGTGCGCCTCAAAGCCGCGCTTGCCATCCAAGGCCGCGCGCCCGCCCAAACGCACGCGCTATCAGTCGCCAAACAGGCCGTCCCGAAATCTGTCGCCCAGCCCGGCCGCAATCAGCCCTGCCCTTGTGGCAGCGGACGGAAATTCAAGCATTGCTGTATATCAACTCAGTGATTCTAAAGGCTGAAATGGTTTCGTTTATTCGAATTCGGGTGCGGTACGAGGCGAACCCAAAATGCACAAAGTCGCACATTTTCGCCCAAACCTGCACAATTGGACTGCGCCCTTTTTTGAGACAAACCGGTTTTGGGCAGTCGCGGTTCGCCGTAGATTCCGCTCGCCGGCAATGTGTCAAAATGTCACGAAATGTTACATCAAATCGGCTTTCGGCAGAACGTCGCGCCAAACCACCCCGAAAAGAACAGCGCCCCCCAACCCCGCATACAATCCCTCGCCAATTCTTTGCAGATGACCCGGCTCACTTCTGGCGTACCATGAAAATACACATATGAGCGTTTCCGCAGACACTCTCGATGCGCCCCCTCTGGCCGCCGGTTACAGCCAGCCGGACGGCGTGTACGACGAGATGTCCGCCGCGCCAGGTGTTCTTCGTCCGCATTGGGATCGGTTCATCGCTTCGATGTCCGCGCTCGGCAGCGAAGAACTTGCCCGCCGTTGGCAGATCGCCCGCCAGCGAATTCGGGAAAACGGCGTTACCTACAATGTCTATGGCGATCCGCTCGGAATGGACCGCCCGTGGAGTCTGGATTCCATCCCGCTCCTGATTCCGCCGGCGGAGTGGAGCGCGCTGGAAGCCGGCCTGATACAGCGCGCGCATCTGCTGAACCAAATTCTGGCGGATCTTTACGGCCCGCAACAACTGCTGCGCGGCGGCCATCTCCCGCCGGCCCTGGTGTTCGCCAATCCCGGATTCTGGCGCGCGTGTCACGGCCTGCCCACGCCGCCGCATCCCTACCTTCACTTGCTCGCCGTCGATCTGGCGCGCTCGCCCGATGGCCAATGGTGGGTGCTCGCGGACCGTACCCAGGCGCCTTCGGGCGCGGGATATGCGCTGGAGAATCGCACGGTGCTGGCGGAAACTTTTCCGGATCTGTTCCGCGAATTCCAGGTGCAGCGGCTGGCTTCATTCTTCCGTTCGTTTCGAGACAATTTGCTGAGGCTGTCGCCCTCGCGCAGCGGCAATCCGAAGGTCGTGCTGCTGACGCCGGGACCGTTCAACGAGACTTACTTCGAGCACTCCTACCTGGCCCGCTATCTTGGCTTCACGCTGGTGCAAGGGGGCGACCTGACGGTGCGCGACAGCCGCGTATTCCTCGAAACGCTCGACGGTCTCAAGCCCGTCGATGTGATCTTGCGGCGTGTGGACGACGGCTTCTGCGACCCCATCGAACTGCGCTCCGATTCCTTTCTGGGCGTGGCTGGCCTGGTCGAGGCCGTGCGCGCGGGCAACGTGGTGGTGGCCAATGCGTTAGGCAGCGGCATGATTGAATCGCCGGCGTTCATGCCCTTCCTGCCGCGGCTCTGCCAGCAGTTGCTCGGGGAACGGCTCAAGCTCCCCTCCGTCGCCACATGGTGGTGCGGCCAGCCCGAGCCGCTCCAGTACGTGCTGGACAACCTGGATTTCCTGGTGATCAAGCCGGCCTTTCCCGTGCACGGCCCGGTGCCGGGAATGGAGCCGGTTTTCGGCGGGAAGCTGACCGGCGATGAACGGCCGCGCATGATTGCGCGCCTGCGGGAACGCCCGTACGAATTCGCCGGGCAGGAATTGGTGGACCTTTCCACGGTGCCGGTCTGGTCTCATGACAGCCTGACCCCGCGCCGGGTGGTCCTGCGCGTCTTTCTGGCGGCTGCGGGCGACTCCTGGATCGCCATGCCCGGCGGACTCGCGCGCGTGTCTCCGGCGCTCGACACGGCGGTGGTTTCCATGCAGCGCGGCGGCGGCAGCAAGGACACCTGGGTGCTCTCGAACCGGCCGGTGGACCCAGTGACGCTGCGGCATCCCCGCGGTGAACCGCTGGAGCTGAATCGCGGCGAGCGCACCGATCTGCCCAGCCGCGCGGCCGACCATCTCTTCTGGCTGGGCCGCTACGCCGAACGCTGCGAGCAACTGGCGCGGGTGCTGCGCTGCATTCTGGTCCGGCTCACCGGCGAGTTCGGGGCGTCCGGCACGTCGGAGTGGGATTCCCTGATGAAGCTATACGATTGTCTGGCATCGCCTCACTCGCGGTTGTCGGAAGACGATCCGCAAGGGCATCTGGACCAATGGCGCGATCTGGAGCAGGAGATCCTTTCCCTGATTTTCGAAGAACAGCGCAGCGATAGCCTGAACGCGGTTTTGAGTCGCGCCGCGCGCGCGGCCGCGCAGGTTCGGGACAGCCTTTCGAGTGACACGCTGCGCATCGTGAGCCAGTTCGGCGCGGCGCACACGTCGGCCTGGGGCTACGCTCCGACGGGCGAGGCGCTGGCCGTGCTCAACCGCTGCATCGGGATCCTCGCCGCGCTGCGCGGGATTGAAATGGAGAACATCACGCGCGGCCCCGGATGGCATTTTCTCAGCCTCGGGAGACGCATTGAGCGCTCCATCCAACTGGTGGATCTTTTCCGGGCTATTATCGTGCCGCTAAGCCCGCGAACCTGGCCCACGCTGGAGATGTTGCTGGAGGTCGCCGACAGTTCCATGACTTACCGGTCGCGCTACTTCACCGAACTGCAGGCCGCGCCCGTGCTTGACCTGTTGATGAACGACGACGCCAATCCGCGCTCGCTGGCTTTCCAGATACACGATCTCCTGGAGCATTGCCGCGCCTTGTCCGGCAGGCCTTCGGGGGCGGACTGGCCGGTTTCCAAACAGAGGGCTTTGGAAGAAGCGGCGGCGAATCTGTTTCGCGCGGACGTCCGCATGCTCTGCCAGCCAGGCGAGGGCGGCATCCGCGAGGCGCTCGACCAACTGCTGATCGCCGCGGGCGCGGCGCTGCCCGCTTTGTCGGATGCCATCACCAACATCTATTTCAGCCACGCGGAAATGGAGCGCGCCAGTTGATCTATCGCGTCCGGCATAGAACCACGTACGATTACGAGGACCCGGTCTCGGTATCGCATCATGTGGTGCGTCTGACTCCGCGCAATCTTCCCGCACAGATATGCTGGGAAAGCTATGTGGCGATCATGCCGCCGCCGCCGGTCACTTCCGCGCACTTCGACTACTTCGGCAATACCCTGACCTCCTTCACCCTGCAGGAGCCGCACGACAGCCTCATCGTGGAGGCCCAAAGCAGCTTGGAAGTGAACGCCATCGCGCCACCGGATTTTTCGGGATCTCCTCCCTGGGAAAACGTGCGGGAATCGTTTGCAGGCGCGCCGGGCGACGAGGTGCTGGCCGCCTGGCAGTTCGTGTTCGATAGCCAGCGCGTGAAATCCAATCCGGAACTGGCGGCGTATGCGCGCGAATCGTTTCCCGAAGGACGTCCGCTGCTGGCGGCGGCTCTCGATCTCATGCGCAGAATCCATCAGGATTTTCGCTTCGACAAGAAGGCCACCGAGGTGGCGACCCCGGTTCAAACCTTTTTTGAAAAACGCCGCGGCGTGTGCCAGGATTTCGCGCATCTCCAGATCGCGTGCATGCGCTCGCTGGGCCTTCCGGCGCGGTATGTTAGCGGCTATCTGAGAACCATGCCGCCCCCGGGCCGCCCGCGTTTGGTGGGCGCAGACGCCTCGCACGCCTGGTGCTCCGCATGGTGCCCCGGGACCGGCTGGGTGGATTTCGATCCCACCAACAATTGCGTGCCCTCGGACGGCCATATCACGGTGGCTTGGGGACGCGATTATGGCGACGTCAGCCCCATCTACGGAGTTCTCCTCGGCGGCGCGAGGCACACGCTGCGCGTTGAGGTGGATGTGACGCCGGTTCCGTAAGTGGGGCAGGCGCTTCCGCCTGCCAACCGCAAAGTTACCCGCCAGGCGCCGGCTGCTTTCTCCCCGCAAGCTTTGAGAACGCGCTCTCGACCCACTCGGAGGGCAGTTCATTAACGGAGCGCCGCATGCGCTCCTGCCACCAGTCCGAGATTTGTACCAGATCCTTGCGCTCGAAGCGGTGTTCGATCAGTTGGAAGCTCTGCCGTGTATAAAGCAGCAGATCGATGGGAAAATCCACGTTGGCCGCGCACAGCCGGGTGGCGTCGAAAGCCAGTATGCCCAACTTGAACGCGTAGAGGATGGAATCGGCATGCGTCAGGGAGCGTTCCAGGATCGGCTTGCCGAAGCCGGAGTTGCCGATGATCTGATAGGGCGTGTCGGGACCGATCTCGACCCAGTTACCCTCCGGATAAACCAGAAACAACTGGTGCGCGGAATCGGCCGACATCTGGCCCCCCACCAGGGAGTAGATGTTGAACTCGAAATCGGCCTGCCGCAGCGACGGTCCTTCTTCCGCCGCCAGCCGCCGCACCTCCGCCGCATAGAGATTGACGATTTTGAAGAGGCGGTCGCGCGCGGCGATCTGCCGCGTATAAGCCTCTTCGAAGTAGAGCAGGGCCTTATCGCGCAGCGAACGCAAGCCCGCCGTCATGACAAAAAAAGAAAAGCCGGGCCCCTGATAGGTGGCCACCTTCTTTGCCACCAACGACTCACTGCCGGAAAGCACACGCGTGTCGGCGATGCCCACCAAGCCGTCTTCAACCGTAATTCCCAGACAAAAAGTCATTTCCTCTATTCTAGCTTGCGGGGCGGCGCACTCGTTTCGACACCGGGCGAGCTTCGCACGCCTTGGCAGGCGGAAGCGCCTGCCCCACCAGCCAATGGCGCGCGTACTTCGGCCGCATGACGCGCAGCATTTCGTGTTCGGGGCGATGGCGGTCGTCCATGAATTGGATTTCACTGCCGGCAGTCGATTTCAGGGCTTCACAAAGCTCACGTTGACGTCGCCGAAGTCGCGCGTCGCTCCGTTGTTCGCGGTGCCCTGGACCACCAACTCATGCGTCCCGGCGCGGAATTTGCCGGTGTCGAGACTGGCGGTCCATCCCGCGTCCGCGCCGTGCGCAAAAGCCGGATATGCTTTGGCGACGTCCGGCCGGCTGATTCCGAGCGTCGCGGTAGCGGCGTAGTTGCGATCCACGTACACAGTCACCTGCTTGATGCCGCCTTCAGACAGAGCCCAACCCCTCAATTCGACGTTGCCGCGAAGCGCTTCACCGCTGCGCGGTTCGTCTGTCACTCCGAAGGGGAGGGCCTGCCGGCTGCTGTCACTCCGGCAGCCGGCGGCCGATAACGCAATCGAGACTAACAAAGCCCGAAGGAAAAGATCCCTACAAGAGGCGCTGAAGAACATCATCTGTGTTGTTCCCTCACAAGTCGCCCCATTTTAGCAGCAAGACTGTTCGCTGCCCGTAAGGCAGACAGTCGCCGCCGCTCAGTGTTCCCCGGCGCCCCGCATAATGTCGGGCATGGGCACAACGTCGCGCGGCGAGCGCGGGTTCGCCACCAGCTTCACCTTCTGGATTGCGATCTTTCCGCTGCTGGTGTCGGCAGGCTCCCAGGCAATGTCGAAGCCGGCGCGGCTGGCCATGTCGCGCACCGCATAGAAGGCCTCAAAAGAATCGCTGTTCAGCAGGCACGAGATGTACCGGCTGTCGGGGTGGATTTTCGAGAGAAACCGCGCAAACTGGCTGTCCGGCGCGCGCGCTTCAGCGATGGTCTCGCCCGGCTTTTTGCGCGCGGCCACGATCTCGGCAGAGCGCCCGAACATGGGAAAATGGAAGAACTCGGCGGTCACCGGTGCGATTCGGTTGCCGTTCAGATCGACCAGCACGGGCAGCTTCTGGGACGTGCGGACGGCGCGCGGAACCCGCCGCGTATCGGGCGCCGGCGCGGCCAGCGCGCTCTTCAGGCTGGCCAGCTCGGATTCAAGATGGGACGTCTCCGCCTGGCGTTCTTTCACCAGATCCTGCAGATAGCTTTCTTCCGCGGCAGGGGCGGTGGCGACCGGCCCCACGGACGCGTGCCGCGCTTCCAGGGACTCGAACTCGGCGCGCAGAGCATCCACTCTGCGCTGCAGCATTTCGATCTCGGCGGTCTGCGTGTCGAGCGCCGCGGCGCGCTCGCGCATGGCTTGCTCGGCGGCTTCCAGTTCCGCGCGCACGGCGGCCAGGTTCGGCTGGGCACGCGGTTGCGGGGATTCTGCGCGCGGTACTAGTACTGGTGGAGGGGCGGCGGCTTGCGGGGCGGCCGGACGCACCAGCGCCGCGGCGTCCGAAACCGGTTTCAACAGCCACAACGTTCCTCCGATGAGCGCGAAAAGAAACAGCAGCAGAGGCTCAATCCAGACCGCTCGGCGCAGTTTCATGGTTTGCTCCCGGAGAGAACGGGTTCGTAGCCTACGGTGATGCCCGCCCCGCGCGCGATGGCACGCGCGGCCATGAAGCTGTCGATGCCGTCCGGCCTCACCAGGAAACTGGCGCCGCGACCCGTCACGGCGGCGACGAACCCGCCGTTGCGCAGTTCCGCAACGGGAATCCGGGTGTGCTGCGGCTCCAGGATGACGGCGCCCCGTACACACTCCACGTGTTGAGTCGAAAGGCGTTCCTGCGCGGCTTGCGCGCGCCGCGCCTCCTGCGCCTGTCCCACGTTTCCTTTCAGCAAGGCGATATGGCGCTCCAGTTCGGCGGCCTCGGCCCGCAGGCGCTCCAGCCGCAGCCGGGCTGCTTCCTGTTGCGCGGCCTGACGGCGGGCGGCGTCTTCATACTCGCGCAGAGATGCCCGCCGCTGTTCGATCAGGTGGGTCAGTTGATCCTGCTGCCGGATTAACGCAACGCGGCGTTCGGGACCCGGCTGCGCCTGCCGCTCCAGGTCCTGCACGCGCTGGCGCGCGTCGCGCAACTGCTGGTCCAGCACCGCCAGCTCGCGCTGCTGTGCCAGCATCTCCGCGCGCGGATCGCGTTCCTGGCTCGCGACCGGCGGCGGCACGGGTCGCAAGGTCACTTGCGGGAGCGCCGGCGGGACCACTTTCAGCAATGCGAATGCCATGGTACTGACACACACGGCGAGTGCCAGGACACCGGCAAGCGCCAAGGCCATCGGCATCCAACCCATAGAAGACAAGGTGGTATGCTGTCCACCAGTTAGCAACCGGCGCCGGGATAGCCGAAAGATAGTACTAGATTTTTGCGGGTCCATTGGCACTCTTCATATGATAGTATAGATGGACACTAAAGAGTGGCCCAAAGTAGTACGAATAAGTACTCCGGTTTGCCATGATCGCCATCCCAACACCGATTCTCGTAGGCTGTGCAGGCCTTCTGACTCTGTTTACAGTAATGCTGGCCCGCATGTTGCAACAGGCCTCGCGTACTTATCGCGCGCTCAGAACATTGGGCGCCACGCTACGTTCGTTCAGACTGCGCGCCGGGACCGAGCGGGGCCGCGGTCTCGATCCGGCGCTCTTCGAGGAAGTGCGCGACCTCTGCGGGTCTCTGCCGGAACCTTGCAAGACCTGGTGGCTCAGCATCGAGGAAAACGTGGTGACTTATGCAAGTCCAGGCGGCGACCTGGGCTGCTATCTGGGGACACCGCCGCGCGAAATCCTGCCTGAAGAAAGTGTTTCCGAGCGTTATTATCATGGGTCGTTTTACCAGGCCGTGCCCGGCATTCTGACCGGTCTGGGACTCATGCTGACGTTCATTTCCATTCTGGTGGCTTTGACCGGCCTGCATGTCAGCGTGGCCAACGATACGGAAACCGTGGTCGGCATCAAGGAGTTGATTGAGGGACTGGCGGGCAAGTTCGTCTCCTCCATCATCGGCCTGGCACTGAGCATCGCGTTCGTGCTCATCGAGCGCAAGTGGTGCGAGAGACGGCTGTCAAACGCTTATGAAGACCTTCTGGAAGCCACCGCCAAGCTGATACCGGCCATCACCCCCACGCGTATTCAGTTGGACGTGCAGGCCTTGGCGGCCCGTCAAGCCGCGTCGATCGAGAGCATGAACGCGCGGATCGCGGCGTTTCTGAACATGGTTTCGGTGGCCAACGAATCCGTACCGCGGATGGCGGCCGCTCTCGCCGGCGACGTCGAACAGTTTTCGGAGCGGCTGGAAGGGCTGAGCAACAGCTTGAACCGGGGCATCCGGAGGTTGCGCCAATGAAGCGCTCCAACGCGGCCGGCGACCACATCTCCAGCTCTCTGACGGACCTGATGACATCGTTGCTGGTGATCTTCATCCTGCTGCTGGTGGCGAAACTGAACAGCCAGGCGAAACGGACGGGACGCACGGTCGAGTACGTCGCCCACCGTCTGAATACGGCGCAGCTTTTTAAGGCGGGCGAGAAAATGCGCCAGGATGGGGACGTCATTGTCGTGGTGGTTCCGCACGAGCTGATGAGTTTCAAGGAAGCCAAGGCCGAGCAGGGGGGAGCCGACCTGTCCGCGCCGGGCAAAGCCTACCTGCGGGACACCATGCCGAAACTGGCCGCGGTGGTCTGCCGGAACGATATCAGGAAGTACATCGATACCATCGTAGTGGAAGGGCATTCCGACAAGAAAGGCTTCGGTAACGGCGACCCGAACACCAACAGTCAGGAGAACCTGATCCTGAGCCAGCAGCGCTCGATGGCGGTGGTGTCGGAAAGCCTGAATATCCTGGGAGAAGACCGCGCGTGTTTTCTCGATCTGCTCTCGGCCACGGGCCGGGGCGATGCGCATCCGCTGAACCGCCAGGACCTGTACAGCCCTGAGAACCGCCGCGTCGAGCTGCGCATCCGGGTGCGGCCGGATCTGGCCAGCTCCATCGCCGACAAGTTGGAGGGCAGCGTTGAAAAATAATTCTGAAATCATGGAAAAGGCCGCGACACCCGGCCGGCAGCCGTCGCGGCTGTTGCCGCAGACAACCGGAGCGGTACTGCTGTCGGCCCTCTTCTTTCTGCCGCTCATTTTGGTGCATAGGCCGTTTCCCGCGGGATTCGCATACCCGGAGCAGTCGGCCAGCCGCTGGGCCTTGTACGTATGCGGGTTGCTGACGTTCTGGTCGCTGGCGGGCCTGTTCGTGGACTGGTGGCGCGCGCGGCGCCGCGCGCGTTCGATCGCCGGCACGTCTATCCCGCCGTCGGCATCGTTGGCCAGCGAGGAGGGTGTGCGCGAGGTGATTGGCGCCGTAAGAGCGGCCGCCGCGCGGTATGGCGACAGTCTGCTGGCCGGCCGGATCGAGAATGCCATCGCGCGCTTTCAATCCTCCAACAGCGCGGCGGCCGCCGCCGAGGAACTGGCGATGGCCGGCGACGCGGCGTTGGCGGACGTTGAAGCCAGTCACACCTCGGTGCGGCTGTTCCTCTATGCTATTCCCATTCTCGGCTTTGCCGGCACCGTGATGTGTATCCGGCAGACACTTGAACGGGCGGCGCTCTCTCCTTCGGCGCCGCAACAACTCGACGCCATTAGAGCGGCGCTTGCCAGAATTACTTCAAACCTAGCGGGTTCCTTCGATCCGGCTCTGGTGGCGGTGGTGCTCAGCCTGGTGGTGATGGTTGCCCTTTCTTGGGTGATTGAGAAGGAAAAGCGTCTCTTACTGGCAATCGATAACTTCTGCCACACGCACCTGCTTCCACTCATGCAACCGGCGGCGCCGGATCCGGCCAGCGCTCCGGCCGCGCGGGAAGAGGCGCTCATTGGTGTGCTGACGGATCTGCGGTCCGTCCTGGACGGTATCACGCGAAACGGGAATGGGCATTCCCTGGAGCCGGTCGAGGCGCAGCACCAGTTGGCAGCGGCGCTCGAGAGACTGCGGAACGACCTGGGCGACGGGTCGCTGCAGCATTCCGAACCCGGCAAGGCGTATTTGGAACAGAGACAGGCCAGGAGTCCGGATCTCGCGGGGCGGTTCAATGAGCTGCCCGAGGGGCGGGGCGAGCCGCGGGAGAATCGCGTCAGCCCACTGCAACCTGTATTCGCGGGACGTCTTGCGGAACAAATATCCGTACCGCTGAATGGCCGGCCCTCTGATGCGGCTTCCCCGGCGGCGGCCCACGTCGAGGATCTCAGTGCCGCCCTTGAGGATCTGTGCGATAGCATCCGGGAGATGGATTCGTTCCTGCAGCGGTTATCCCAGAGACTGCGCAGCCAGTCAGGGGAGCCTGTGGTGGTGAAGGTGAAGATGATGCCCATGGCCTCGCCGTCGGCATCCCTACCCGCGTGACAGATAATCGGCACGGTTTGCGCCGATTTCCAATATTTCCAATCGGCGCGCAGGATGCCATCCTGTCCTCATGGCCCTGCGGGCCACCAAATGTGATGAAAACGCTTGGAGGGCGGCCAATCTTGGCCGCAGCCGCCTTTATAGGCGGCCAGAGCCGGCTGAAAGCCGGCTGCGGGCAGAACTGCCCGCCCTCCAGGGACTGTTTTCGACGGTGCCCCCACAACTATTTTGGGCCGGTGTCCCGGATCAACAAATACAGGATCGCCAGGAAGCCGAGAATGCCTCCGCCCCATAGGAGCATTTCCCGCCGTCTGCGCTTCCACACCCGTTTGCGCTCTTCCGGCCGTCTCCGGCGGCTGGGCCGCACCAGTTCCAGCAGATCGGGGGAAGTCCTCAGGAATGACCGCGAGAGGCATTCGTGACAGCGGTACGGGTGAAAACCGAAAACCCCGCGTAACCAGTCCATAAGTCCGGTCCTGCGCGACTGCCGGAGATGCTTGCTGCCGCACCTAGGGCAGGCGATCTCCTCAGCCGGCGCCTCCGGGTTCGAATGGGAATGCCTCCGGCTGTGAGACGGCGCCCGCTTGGAAACCGCCGCCGGCTTGGCTTCCGGGGCTGCCGGCGGAGGAGTCTCGAAGGTGAACTCCTCGTAGCTGGACTCGGTGCGCATCTGGCCCGAGGCTTCCCGGAAAAAGAAGCCGGCGCGAGGCGGGCCCTCGGATCGGGGGTGAACCACCAAAGCAATCTGGTATGGAGCGTCGAAATAGCGGGAATGGATTTGCAGGTCGCGCTCGGAGAGAAAGATCTTACTGCGGATGTGGGCGTGATACCAGCCCAGAGCCTGGAGACCGCTCAGCCCAGGGTCGGTGGCGGGGGACGGGATGAGCTGCGCCAGACCCTCCTCATCTTTCTCCGAAAGAACAAATCCAGGACCCAAGGCATGCTCGCACCGGATCGGCTTGGAGGCCAGGATGCGAATGCGGCCGGGCTCGTGGATACCGAACAGGACGCCGCCCGTCTCCCGTTCGCCGCCGGACAAACCGCGGCCCCGCTCGACTTCCTGACGAATCTGCTCAATCACGGCATCGGAACACTCCAACAGGAAGGGACACTGCGGAACACGCCAGGTTTTCAGATTTTCGTCCAGGCAGGATCGTCCCCGTTCTCCGCTAATCTCATCCACGCTTAGAGCCATGAATATTAGATCACAAATGGAGCCTCGAAAATGAGCCCCTTAACCGCTTTGTACGAAACAAGTGCAAATAATCTCACTTTATTTTATTTATTTATGCCGGTATTTAAGCCGGTATTTAAGCCGGTATAGGATGGCCCAGGGCTCCCAGTAACGGCCTGAACTGTCCGGCGCCGACCGCACCGCAAGTAGCACGATCCCGCGCTAAAATGGAATCTCCACAACCGAAATGCGCAACCATCTCCGAGGGGCCGCCATTCTCGCACTCTTGCTATGCCTGGCGTCCCTAGCGTCGGACGACGGCCTGGAGTCCAGCATTAAGAGCGTCACCGAGGCCTACGCGATCATGGAAGACAACGCCGCCGAGCCGGTTTCCGCCGAGCAGGCCTTCTTTCAAGGCGCCATTCCGGGCATGCTCCGCCGCCTGGATCCGCACTCCGTGTTCTTCGATCCTGGCCAGTTCGAACAGCTCAAGAAGCTCCAGACTTCCACCGACAAAGGCTTCGGCAGCGTGGTCTCGGTGCTTCCGGGCCGCGTGATCGTGCTGCAAACCATGCCCGGCACGCCGTCGGCGAAATCGGGCATGGCGCCCGGCGACGAAATCCTGGCGGTCAACGGCTACCAGCTCAGCCGCCTGGATATGGATCAGCTCATCGCCCTGCTCACTCAATCGCGCCAGCAGCAGGCCCAGCTAATAGTCAGCCGGCCCGGCAACGCGCGCTTCCTGAATTTCGTGCTCACCCCAGAGGAGATGCAGGAACCCAGCGTGGAGCGCGCCTTCCTGCTGAAGCCCGGCATCGGCTACCTGCGCGTAGCCAGCTTCGATGAAAAGACCGGCAGGCTCATCCGCGACGCCATCGAAAAACTGGGTGGCCGTAATCTGCAGGGTCTGGTGCTCGATCTGCGCAAGAATCCCGGCGGCCTGGTGACCTCCGCGCTGGAAACCGCGGCCCTTTTTCTCAAACCCGGCGCCAGAATTGTGACCGTGCGGGGCCGCAACGTCGCCGAAAAATCCGAAGACGTACCCGCCGGCGCCACGCCCTACGAGTTTCCGCTGGCGGTGCTGGTCAACGACAAGACCGCCAGCGCCTCGGAGATCGTCAGCGGCGCCTTGCAGGACCACGACCGGGCCGTCATCGTCGGCGAGGCCAGCTACGGGAAAGGCCTGGTCCAAAGCGTCTACCCGCTTTCCGAAGGCACGGGCCTGGCTTTGACCACCGCGCTCTACTACACGCCTAGCGGACGCTCGATTCAGAAACCGCTGGATTCCTCCCAGTTCGCGCTGGCCGCCGCCACCTCCCATCCCAATGGCGAATCCGAGTTTCATACGGACTCGGGCCGTAAGGTAACCGGCGGAGGCGGTATCGTGCCCGACTACATCGTCGAACCGGCCGTTATCACCCGCCTGCGGGCCGTGCTGGAGGCCAGCGGCTCCTTCACCACTTTCGCCACCGGATACGTGGCCGATCACAAGATCACGGACGATTTCGAACCGACCCCCGCGTTGCTCGACGATTTTCAGGTATTCCTCTCGCAGCGCGGCATCCAACCGGGTGTGAACGAGTGGTCCGCGGAGCGCGAATTCATCGCCAACCGGCTCAAAACGGAGATCTTCAACTTGACGCTGGGAGTGGAGAAGGGCGACGAGGTGGAAGCCCAGCGGGATCCGCAGATTCAGAAGGCGGTGGAGCTGATAAGCAAGAAGACAGACGAAAAGAAGACAGAAGTCAGGAGTCAGAAGTCAGAATAGCAGCCGCAAGAAGAAGACAGAAGTCAGGAGTCAGGAGTCAGAATAGCAGCCCGCACACTGGGTGTTATTCTGTCTTCTGACTTCTGTCTTCTGACTTCTGCCTTACTAAAAACACTGCCACCTCCGCCCGCAAATTCGGCAGCCTGTCCACTGTCCGGCGCCCCGCCAGAAAGAACCGCCGCTCGACCGCCAGCCCCTCCTCCCGCGCGAGTTGCTCGAAATCGTCCACCGTCAAGAAGTGGATGTTCGGCGAATCGTACCAGTCGTACGGGAAAAGCCGCGTCTTCGGCGCGCGCCCGGTCGTCAGCATCGAAAGCCGCACGCGCCAATGCCCGAAATTCGGGAACGCCACGATGGCCCGCCGTCCCACGCGCAGCATCTCACATAGTACGCGCAGCGGCTGCCGGGTCTCCTGCAGCGTCTGGCTGAGAATCACGTAATCGAACGCCTGGTCCGGATAGTTTCTACGCCGCGCGCATCCCGGTGTCGCGGGCGTGGCGCGGCAGGCCGATGGACTGAAGCCGCCAGCCACCCTCGGTAAGCAATGCGGTATGATTTGATAGTGACTCTCTCCATCGAACTCGAGCGCGAAGATGATGGCCGCTGGATCGCCGAGGTCCTCGAACTACCCGGGGTGATGTGTTACGGAACCACGCGCGAGGAGGCCGTCGGCAACGCGGAGCGCCTCGCCATTGAGGTTATCGCGGATCGCATCGCGCATGGCGAGATGCCCGCGAATTCCCTCAACCTGTCTTTTGTCGTACTCGATGAGCAAATGGCCCGCAGCTAAGGCGAAACGCGTACTAGGTCTGCGACCGCCTAAAGATTTTCTAATAAAACAATTCCATTGAGAAATGTTTTGGCGCATACTTAGGGTATGGCCCGTCCAGCCCTACGTATTGAGGTTACAGCCAAAGACCGGAAGGA
>Ga0302324_100003633_pt1 | contig 34731 bp, 36 predicted proteins | sample Palsa_T0_1_FD_201949 | JGI IMG/M metagenome (GOLD analysis project Ga0302324, IMG submission 201949) | Peat permafrost microbial communities from Stordalen Mire near Abisko, Sweden - Palsa_T0_1 | ecosystem: Environmental > Terrestrial > Soil > Palsa > Peat permafrost | place: Sweden: Abisko...
CTACTTCAATCTGTCGCAGCATCGTCACGATCTGCTCTGGCTTGTACCTCTTGATCGGCATGCCCCGCTTTTCCTCCAAGTGGATTCTCTCTCATTCCACTTGGTACAAATCTCGCCGGTCAGGTCAAATGCACGTTCCCGATGAATCACTTCCATCATGGATTTCCTGTCGATGCGCATCACCGCGCAATCGGTCACTGCGATCGCGGAGCACATGCGGAGGGGCTGTCCAGTGAGGCAACCTTCTCCGAAGAAGTTGCCCTCATTCAGAATCCCTATTGTTGCCTCCTTCCCGCTCTTCGACAGAACGCTGAGTCTTACCTTTCCCTTCTGGATATAGAACACCGCGTCAGCCAAATCCCCCTGCACAAAAATCATCCGCTTTGTGGAAAAAGTTGCGATTGTTCGACCGCAGTCGATGGTCGAAAGGAAGGTCTTGAGATCGAACTTACGGCGTTTCCTATACCCTGCGCTCCGTCCTGAATGTGGAGACCTTGACGCGGCGGTCGTGAGTAGGTGACGATTGCCGTATTCATTCCGAGTGCTCCTGCGAAGTATTAGAGAATCTTCCCGCCTCTCTTCTGTGACCGTCATCACGGGAATCGCCACTCCTATCGCCCAAGTTGCGTGAAGCGGAGCTGTGCTTGAAACATTGCAGTGTGATCGGCGACGCCACTGTCAGTTTGCGTCGAAAATCGACGATTTTCTCTTCTGGATCTTTGGAGTTGTCCCGGTCGACATAGACCCACAGGCAGCGAAATCGATGCAACTGGAGACCGAAACAGCGATCCAATTCTTTGAGGCTTCATCCCAAACCCAACCACGTTCAAATGATCGCTGGTTTACTGACTTCCCGACGGAGGATCTCCGACGCCATAAGGTATAGAAACTGCATGGGGATTCCGAAATCAACGTCTCGAAAAATGGGCCGTATTTTGACTCAAGTAGATCCTCAAAATATAAAGGCGAATAGATGAATGACGAGAAGAGCAACACTGGACCTTCAACGCCCGCGGGACATAGAGCACCTTGGAGACGTCCACACCAGCAGCACCGTCATCAATCCGTCCCGATCAGTGCCAGCAGCGCCGCGCTCTTGAGTGTCATGGTCGGAGTATGAACGCGGTCGGTGTTGGGTGCAAGTCTGGCTCCTGCGTTGGGGGACTCACCGCCAGCCGTTCAACCTGAGGGCAAACCGTAGGCTGCTGTAATTTTCCCCGAATGATGGATCGAGATGAGCGTTTAAAGCAACTGGCTGAGATGGCACCGAGTGAGCGAGACTTGCAGAAATTCATGGCCTTTGTCCGCGAGATCAATCTGACCCTCGAAGAAAAACAAGAACACCTCGCGAGGCCGCGGATTCCGTCCAAACCGTCCGAATAATTCAGAGCAGCCCACCGCCTCAATTTACTACCCGGCCCGGGTAGTTTCTCAATGCGTGATAACGTGGTCGTAAGCGACGTGGTCTAGTCACGACTACTAAGGAGTCTGCCTCGGAGCGTGGGTCTAAAGACTAAGGTTCTCTTCAATTTCCCAGAGTGAGCAATATGAAACAGTTCTGGGGAGTCTATGCCTCCTAAGCTTGATGCGGGAGATAAAACCATGCCGTTGCCAGAAGAAGTTCACCTCCGACTCGCGGCTCGCGCCGTTACTGATCCCGATGTCGCAAGCCTGCTGGCGCTATTCTCAAAACCCAATGAGACCGTGAGCGCTCCGCTCGATCAGGTGATCGAGGGTGCCGAAACGCCCAAGCTCTGAAGCCGGACAACCGGGCGTTGGTGTAGGTGCGGGAATCGCCTGCGGAGTCGTTAGGGACACTGGAGAAGTGGCGTCCGACACACGCGGAGAAATGGCTCAGCGGGAGATGATGTGAATGCGAGCGTGTCCCTGCGCGGCTCCGGGAAGAAGTACAAGCTGCGCGGCGGAGGTGGGCTGAGAGACGAAGCCGCCCAACTTTGGGGTGTGCACTCTTGCTCAGTATGACAGGTCGGGAGTGGAGCATTCTTAGTCATAACTATGACAAATTCATCTTCCGTGTTCCCCTTGGATGGAAATTGCCGAGCTGAGCCCTGCAAGCGCGAAGACGTAATGATCTGTGACGAAAACGACCTGATGAGGGTCCGGGACAAAAACTACCACAAGGGCTGTGAGCCGGCTCCCGAAGAAGGCCCTTTGGGTACAGAGCCCACTTCCAACTAGAACCTCCGAACTTTGCTATTCAGATTGGAGCGGGTTGAGTTTCGTCACTGCTGCAAAACACGACGCATTGGTCCGTTGGATGCGTCTGCCAGATCGAGGGGCGTCTTGCCGTCATCATTGCGGGTACTAGGGTCGGCTCCATTTTCAAGGAGCAGGGGCAATGCGTCGAGTATCGTCCAGTAGCGGCGTCCATGGGAGCCGTTCTTCCTTTGCTGTCCTTCAGATTTACATCCGCATGATGTTCGATTAAGACCTTCACGGCTTGATTGAAACCATAGCCAGGGGCCTTCATGAGCGCTGTTTCGCCTTTTCTGTCTGTGGCGTTGACGTTTGCTCCGGCTTCGAGGAGTGCTCTAGTGACGTTAGCATCGAAGAAACCGTAACCTACTAACGCGGTTAGGCCGTTGTGCCGGCGGAGTCTTGCGCTCCTGATTGAAGGCGAAGTTTCATAATCTCAACGTGTCTGGTGGTTGTGGCGTCAGTGAGTGGAGGCCACAGTGTGGTTTCCTCCGGACCTTTGGCGCTTGTGATACTGACCGGACCAGCTACCGCGTATTCGCCAAGCAGATGACGAATCCCCGGCTGCCTGTCGTCTCCTCCCCAGTCGGCGATCGACAAGTCGGCTACTACGGACGACGCGAACCGTCATCAAACTTCCAAATACTTTGGCAAGCAGACTTACATTAATCTAGAGCAGACCAGGAAGAGTGCACGCTTTTGACCAGTTTCTTGGGGTGCACTTCATCCATGCTTGAAACTGCGAGAAAATCACCCACTGAGGACATGAACGTTCGACGTCGGCAGCACTGTTTCATTGGAGAAATCGCGAGATGCATAGCTGCTTCAAAACGTGCGATGGAGTGGCGTCGTTATTGGATGTGAGACTGATTCACAGACCCATGACTCTTATACTGACGATCGTCCTGCTCGGTGTACCCGCGCGTCCTCAGTCCGTTCCCAACCGCCCAGTATCGTCCAATGACCTCGTGCGGCGGGTAGTCAGTAACGAACTAACTTTCCAAGATGACCACACCAACTGGATGTACCGATTAGAAAAAGAACAGCATGGGAAGAAGGAGGTCGAGGAAATTGTTGAGACCAAAGATGGTTCCGTCAGCCGATTGCTATCTATTAACGACCTGCCCCTAACCGCAAAACAACAGATGGAAGAGGACGAGCGCGAGCGGGAGTTAATGACCAATCGAAGTGCACAGCAAAAATTGCGGCGATCTCTGGACGCTGAGACTCTTCAAGGGAGACGCTTGTTCAAGCTGCTGCCGGATGCATTTGTGTTCAGCTACGCGGGTGGCGACGGGAACTTGGTGAAGTTAAGTTTTAAACCAAACCCGAGTTTTCACGCGCCATCCCAGGAGACCCGTGTTTTCCATGACATGGAAGGCGAGATGTGGATCGACTGCAAACAGGAGCGCCTGGCTGGGTTTGATGGTCGTCTTACACAGGCGGTGAAATTCGGATTCGGTCTACTGGGATACTTGGACAAAGGGGGCCACTTTGAGGTCAGACAGGCAGAAGTTGTCCCAGGCCATTGGGACATGACTACCCTGAGTTTGGAGATGACAGGCAGAGCGCTTCTGTTCGCCAGCATCGGTGTGCAGAAGAAGGAAAACCATCAGGATTTCCACCGAGTACCCGATGATCTGACTCTGACGCAGGCCGCGGACATACTCAACCGATCGATAGTCGTAGCGGATAATCGCTAGTTGATGCGGCCAAAGAAATAACGGTAGGGCCTTATCACTGTTCGAACGATATCTGACAATCAAACCGAACTTATCGGGGAGAAGGAATGTTGTTAGCCGGCAAAGCCGCCTGCTCTGGGATTGTCTTCATATTGCTGACGATCGGGGTCTCGGGACCACGTCCAACACCACTGGCGTTGGGAGCCTACCTCCCCAGAGAAGTGCCAGCGGTCAGGAATCGGAACGATGTCAGAAAGATGCAGCAAACTCTGCAGGACAAAGGACACTACCGCGGGGAGGTCGATGGCGTCTTCGGTCTCCGAACCCGGGCGAGCATTCGCGGATTTCAGAAGGCTGAGAATCTACCGGTCACAGGTCAGATTGATATGCAGACGGCCGACAAACTCGGAGTCAGGCCGGGTCGCGAGGAGACTGGCGACGAGACTACGAAAGGTAAACCTTCGGCAGGCATAAAATGGGCTAAAGGTTCGGGGCGAACACGCAAGCAACTACGGAAGGCAGTTAAGACAGCTGCAGATCCGAGCGGCCCGAGATCCCGTGAGAAGGCGCTTTAAGCGGAGAACGACACCCACCCACAGTAGTTAGAATTCTTTCCAGTGGAGCGACGAAACAGAACCATGTCGCATCAGCCTATCGAAAAGTACCGGATTGTCGCCAACATACCTACGAAGCACTAGGAAAGGTTCATGCCGGGTCAAAGAGAAGAATGGGCGACAGGAAAGTACGGGGAAAGAACAGCGCCAGGGCTGCACGGACGGATGAACATCTCACAGAGCGCGTGCGCGATAGCGTCCAGCGGCAAGGCGACTATGTCGATCAGGAAGCCCCTGGCCAAACGTCTGAAGTTGCTTCGCTACGCGGGCGGCGATTATCAGGACCCTGCCACGGATAAATGTGCGTGCCATAGCCATCCACGTGATAAAGAGCATTATCCAAATAATTGAAGCCGTTCACATTTCGCAGTCTGGCGCGACAACCACAGCCGGTTGAGAGATGTGGCGCCACGGCTTATCCCACTTATCGCTGCCATGGGCGATACCGAACGTAATAATCTTTGCATGGGGAAAATAATTGGGATCCCCGATGGCTAGCGCAGCCGCTTGGAGATACCGGGATTTTGTTCCCACCACAAGCGTTATCTGACAGCCTTCGTCCCGCGCGACCGCAATACCCACTCCTACAGTCTATATGCGGGGTAGTTCGCTTGACCTGCCCAATTATGGGGACTGGCGCCAAACTGTCGGCAGTCGTTGGGCATCAATACTCACCGACGAAGCGATCTCTCTGTGAAATGTTCAACATACGGTTCCGGTGCCTTTGATTGCTGATTTGCAAGCGAGTTTTTTAAAGGTGGCAATGCCATCCAAGAGCAACGACGAGTTCCACCCAAAGAGATCCCTTACCACATTGACCAGAGCAAGAGCTACAACAGTGTGCGAAGACAGAGCGTGGAGGTCGTGGACCGGGAGCAGCACGTTGCAGACCCGATAGTACTCGTCGAAGCAAAATGTCGGAAGGCATATCCCGCTGATTATTGCCTGCTGGTTGCAGGTCGTAGCGGCGAGACGGTGTACCCGCAGGTGATTGCAAGAGACATTCGGAAAATCACTGTTCCCCCTTCGGATAGTTCGTTCTCACTTGTCAGATTTATCCTTCACTCATTTAAGTTTCGTTTTGCCCACAAGATGCGTTTGAACCAATAGTTCGATTTGGGTCGTTACCTCGCCTATCTGCCCTTCCCTAGATTGGCCCGCTGCCAGAAGCACCGTCATTGATGAAATCGCTGGCTTGACCTTTGACGCGCTGAAATCCTGCAACGCCGTGCGAATACGCCTTGCGATGATCGAAAATCCGTTGGCGTCGGTACATGCAACGATGAAAAAAGTTCCGACCTGCTCTGCATCATTCAGCGAGGGCAAGAGCACATCTTGACCAGGATGAATGCAGCGCTCCAAGATCCTCCGAATCTCCGGTATGGTGTCCAACCATACGGCTCCCTCGACCGAACCCAGGTCTACCGCAATGAGAGTTACGAAACCCGCCTCTAAGTTAGGCGCGGTGAAGATACGAGCGTACAGTTTCGCCAGTGAGAACACTGGCAATGTGAGATAAAAGGTGCTACCGTGCCCCAGTTGGCTTTCTACCCAAATTCGACCTCCCTGGCGTGACACCAGATCTCTTGAAATGTACAGCCCCAGACCCAGACCGCTGCGACTTGCTCGAGTAGTGCCCTTTACCTGAGCCAGACGCTCGAAAACGATCGCGCAATTTTCGGGGCTGATTCCGCATCCCGTATCGGACACCGATATACGCACAAAGTCGTTATCCTCCTCAATATGGCGGCTTTGTACGGAAATGTTTCCGCGTTCGCGTGTGAACTTAATTCCGTTATCGATTAGGTTGATGAGAATTTGCCGCAGACGAGCGGGATCGGCCCAAACAAAAGGAAAATCAGGTGCAACGTCAGAACGCAGATTGATATGTTTTGCTGTCGCATTCGCACGGCAGGTGATCAGCACCTCGGCAATCAACTTGACGAGATTGACGTGCTGCGGCTCTAAGGCCAGCTTGTCCGTTTCGACACGAGTAGTCTCGAGAAGATCGTTGACCATACTCTGGAGTTGTTTGACATTGTCTAGGGCAAGTGTCAGGTGCTCGTGTTGTTCGGGAGTCAGATCACCAAGTAGTCCATCCAAGACATTGGTTGTAAAAAGATAAACCGCCGTTAGCGGTGTCCGGAGTTCGTGCGAGACATGAGAAAGAAGCTTTTCTTGAATGCGCGCGCGTTCCTGCCTTGCCTCTTCCAATACTATTACGATCTTTCTCCTCTCGGTCATGTCTTGCGCAATGATGGCAAAGCCGCAAACCGGACTTGAATCAGTCGACAATGCTGCGATGTTTACGTTCGCCCAAAACCGCTCCCCGTTTTGCCGGATACGCCAACCCTCATCTTCCACCCGGCCCACTCGCAAAGCCTCGCTTAACTGTTTCTCGGGCACATGATTGTGGACATCTTCCCGAGTAAACATGCACGAGAAATTCTGATCCACGATTCCGGCCACAGCATGGCCAAACATGCGATCGGCTCCGAAGCTCCAACTGGTTACCTTCCCGGTTGCATCGACGGTAAAAAGTGCATGATCCCTAAGACCGTCGACAAGTGAGCGGAAATGTCCGTTCGCCTGCGCCAACTTTCCCTCAAGAATCGCGCTATAGCGTTGCCGGAGAAATGCTTGGCCCAGTACGAGAAGCAAATCGGCAGATGCCTGAAGGCTCGAGATGCTAACTGGACACTGCTTCCTCGCAACATTCCAAAGTTGCTGCGCCGAAATACCAGACCCCTTTGCCACGCGCTGCAACTGTAGCGGATCGGGATATCGGGTGAACACTTGTCCTGCGATAATGGCCCCTAAATGTTGCTTGCCCAACAAGAGCGGGACTGCAAGATGAGTCAGACCGGCGCGGTCATGCGCCATTGCGACTCGGCTCGTTCTGAGTGCCTGAGCAACTGCGGTACAGGGCAAACCCGTGCTTATACAGAAGGGACACCCAGTCCAATTGCGTGCGGCGTTATGAACCAGAGTCCAGAGCGGCTGGGCATTGTGACACTTCCCCAATACATGTCCGTCCACATCGGTAAGTGCGACAGCGATTTTCATGGTTCGACCGTAAGTCGTCAAGATTTCGGCCCAAGCGTCCAGGTCGAGCAAATCGGCTCGCAAGCTTGATGACAGCTCCACAGTACCGCCTTCATCTGCAGAGCCCCCGCCCGGGGGGAGAGATATCGGGATCAGCGGGGGGAAATATTCAGGTGAGTCAGTTCGTCCAGGCCGATCTGCAATCATTCCTTGTCCTGCACTGCGGCCGCGCCATTCGTTTTCCCCAGAAGAGGTGACCTTGTGGGGGCCCGGCTCAAAAGGCTCGAGTAGCTCTGAAGCGGCGCAGCTTGGACCACGCACCGTTTTAGCGGCACGAGAGAAATTCCTCCTTGTCCGATCTCGAACTCGCGGGTGTCGAATGAATGTTTACTCCCCCGCGACTTAACTACCGACATGCAACGGTGAAGCGAATTGTTGATTTCCACCAGGCTCATGAGGATGAGGTTATCCACGATGGAGCTGACCGGAAAATCTGGCATATAAGACGAGATTCCGAGGAATTCTGGATTCTCATAATTGAAGAACGTCGTCATCAAGCGCTGTTTAGAGTAGGCCACGATAGCGTGGAAGAAATCCCGGTAGACGCCCGTTTCTCCGATGGCGGTGCTATAACTTGTCATCCCATCAATCACCATCCGCTGCACGTCTTGCGCGTCGATGAGTTGGATAATCCGCGCATAGTGCGCATCAATATCTAGCTCTTGGGGACTCTCGAACATGATCTGGATAGTTCCGTCGGCGATCTGCTCTTCCAGGTTCAACCCTAGAGTCTGGGCATTACGGACGATTTGTGCTGGATGCTCATCCAGGGATACGAGCAATCCCCTCGTTCCTTGTTTCAGCGCGCCCTCCCTCAGAATTTGCGTACCCAGCACGGTTTTTCCCACCCCTGAAACTCCGACCACCATGGTGGTGGACCCATCAAATATGCCACCGCCGATGAGAGTGTCAACAGCCTCAACTCCAATGACAGACCGCTTGGCACTGGACGTGGGCTGCTGCCTCAGATTGAGTCGGGAAGGCGCCTGAACCCGCCGGAAGATTTCCAAACCTTGACCCGCCGTGATGTGAAGAGTGTGCTCTCCCGCCTCATAGTCCTGGCCCCGACTTTTTAAGACTTCCAGAGAGCGGCGAACCCGCCGCCCATTTGGTTCGCGGTTTAACTGGATAACTGTATCGGCAAGAAAATCGGTCACTTCCACATTAGCTATGGCGTAAGGATCGTTGCCACGCTCGAGCGAAAGGACGGTGGTCAGATTCTCCCTGTTCAGCGACTCAATCAATTGCTGCAACAAATCGCGGTACGCGCCGCGTGGGGAGTTGGTCGCGCCCAAGGCAGGATCTAACAATCCAACTCCGTCTATGAAGATCCTCTGTGCGCCCATCTCGCCGGCTGTTTCGAGCAACAGGCTGGTCGGCGAACGCAATTCCTGTTCTAACACTTGAGGACTGGTAAAGATGATTTGCAGTTTCTTCTGTTCCTGCATTTTCTGCAGATCCCAGCCGAACCCGGCCGCGTCGCGGATAATCTTGTCCGGGCTAGTCTCAAACACAACGACTAGTCCGGGCTCGTCATATAAGGAAATACCGCGATAGATAAACTCCAATCCCATCAGAGTTTTCCCGCTTCCAGTGACGCCCTGCACCAGGATCACATTACCCCTCGGAATCCCGCCCAGCAGAATAGAGTCGAGGCCCTCAATTCCTGTCCTAATCAAACCGTCTTCAGACATAAACAGTCCCTTCACTTCGCAGATTTAGGCGCTTGATCCTCTCCGTGCGATTCCAATCGGATGGGCACCAATAATCTTGTCAACAATAGTCGACCGGCACGAGTCTCCGACAGACTGACGAAGTGCCGAATCCAGCGCTGCTCAACATTCGCCGAGACTACCATTCTGTGAAGCCGTGTTTCCCCAGCAGGCCCCACACGTTCGATGAACTCTTGGCTCTCCAGCCGATCCAGCGCCGCCGCAACTACGGTGCTCTCATAGCCGATAAGTCGTGCGATCTGTCCGGTCGTGGTAAGGGTCGGTCCGTGACGATAAACAAAAGCCAACATATCCCACTCACTGAGCAGAGTAATTCCAGTGCGCTCCAGGAAACTTTGGACTAAGGCTTCGGAATTTGTTTCGCCGTAGATGATGAGTTTGTCAAACGACGGCACGTTGCTCCCCTACAACACTCATATCACCCGACAAAGCATACTATATGTGCAAAAAGGGACAGGTCTGGACTCTTGGCCAGGAGCGCTTCTGCCTAAGAGATAATTACGCCTACATGAATTGCAGGAACGTTGCCTATTTAGCAAGAAGTGTCGTGAACGCGTGGGTTGTGGGCCGTCGCTTCTTGCGAAGGCTGGATTACTTAGCTCGATCAGCTTTGATGACAACCGATGTGATATCGTCATTCTGGAGATCGTCTTGCACGAACTCCCGAGTCACATAGTAGATACCATCCGCGATATTCGACGCCGAACCCTGGCTGAGAGTCCGAATCTGATCAAGCGCACGTTCGGTGCCGAATTCGTGACCGTGTGGCGCGGTAGACTCCGCGACTCCATCGGTTAGGAACACCGCGATCTCTCCCGGGTCAATGCTAATTGGCTGCTGCAGCGAAAACTTGCTCCCTAGAAAAAGGCCGAGCAGTGGCCCGGTGCTATCCAGAGTGCATTTTACTTCCCCAGTTTCGAAGAATACGAGACCCGGGATGTGGCCGGCGCTGGCATATGACAGGGTCCGATGGCTTGAATTCAAGCGCGCCAGAAAGAGGGTCACAAAATGTCCGTGTTCGAGATCCTTTAGCAGCATCCGGTTGATGTGAGCTAGCATTTCATCCAACTCCAACTGCATGGCGGCAAAGCTGCGCACGTACGCCCGAGTGAGTGCCATGACTAGTGCGGAGCTGAAGCCATGACCTTTGGCGTCGGCCACGGCAATCACAAGAGTACCATCGGCCATGGAGATGAAGTCGAAGTAGTCACCTCCAGTTTCGTCGGCGGGATGAGCGGACGCGCCGATATCAAAACCAGGTACCACGGGAGGAGCCGCATAGAAGCGCTCCTGACCATCGTGAGCCAGTTGCAATTGGAATTCCTGCTCCCGCTTTTTCCTTAGTTCGGTAATGTCCTGAGACACCGAGACAAAGTGGTTCAGGTGTCCGGATTTATCCCGCATTGACGTGATGGTTTGTTGGGCCCAGTAAAGTTCACCGGTCTTCTTGCGGTTGATGACCATCCCCTTAAAAGAGAGACCCTGAGCAAACCGCGTCCACATCTGCCGGTAGAACTCCGCATCGTGTAGGCCCGACTTCAGAATTCTCGGGGTCCTGCCCACGGCTTCCTCTCGTCCGAAAACGGAGGTCGCTTCAAAGGCTGGATTCACGAACTGGATGACGCCTTGCGTATCGGTGAGTATTACACTATCAGCCGTGAGCTCCACAACCCTGGAAAGCAGGAGGGAGGCTTGGTTTGCCTCGCGGCCTGGCACGAGATTACGAAACATCACGACTCCCGCGAAAACCATTTTCTCTGGACGCAATCCAGCGTTGCTCGCATGGTCGCCTCTTGCTTTACTTGGCAGTCATAAACCTACAAGGAGAGCGGATGGGGTCGGAATCGCTTCAGTGTCTCCCGACACTCGAGGTGAGCTGACGGGAAGCCCTATTCTTGTTTACGACGGCAGTGCTGTAACTGGCCACGCATTCGGCAGGGTTGCGCGAATCATAGCCATTAGCTCACGGTTGTCCGCAGGCTTCTGGAAGAAAGCGGTTGCTCCCGCTTGCAGTGCTTGCTGTTCGTTAGAGTCGGCATGACGCGCGGTAAGCACAATCACCGGGATATTCGACAGAGTGTCGCTGTCCTGCAATCGCTTTAGAACAACAAAACCGTCTCCAGCCGGCAGGCCGAGGTCGAGAATAATAAGAGCGGGTCGCTCTTTTTGCGCCATTGCAATCGCAGAATAGCCATCCGAGGCCTGCACCGTGTCATAGTGATTGGCCCGCAAACGCGTTCTCAGTCCATGTCTCAGGTTAGGATCGTCGTCGACGATCAGTATCTTCGGGTTCTCCATTCGAATCCTCCATCCGGAAGATCGCACCCCGGAGCAGAGGCGAAAAGATTCCCCATGTTCACGGGCTTCGGTAATTGAACCTTCGATCCAATGGGCCGTGCGGGGCGCGAGAATCACCTCTACAAGTGTTCTCAGTAGCACATGAGGGTCAGCGGAGCGATTTCTTGGGACGCGGACAATGTCGAGCGCAAGAGGTTTTCGACGAGCACGAGTTGCGAGCGAAGGGCAGGAGCCATGAACTTGCGCGAATCGCTCTCGCAGAGTGCCGACGGAGGTACCGGCTTCCAAAGAGCGCCCCGTCGGTTTTCTACATGGCCGGCCTAAATCATTCGGAAGCGAGGAGTTGCTGGAACAAGTGGAACTCTTGACACCTCAGCTTCCGAACTTTTGTTGTTGGGTTCTATCGAGTAAGTCCCTCCAATTGCAAACTGACGGGACATCGCTGCTTCGGTTTGATCAGTCCATCATAACCGCTGTAATCAAAAGGATGCCAACGGCGTCAGCAATCTCGAACGGACAACCCATCGCGCCAATAGCACTCCTCTCAAACCGACCTGCGCCAGCGCTGGATTTCGGCACTGTTTGTATGCATTCGTTCCAACGCATCTGCTTCGGTCGCGAAGTTGGACACCACGCTCCAGTCGGAGTAATTGCTGGTGTCAATGATCTCGAATCCCGGACCTGGCTTCATTGCGTGAACTACATAGCGGGTGTGTTCCACGTTGTTCACGTCTCGCCACGTTGCATCTGCATAGGAAAGAAACGTCGGCCTGACTTCAGGCGGTTTCATTTCGATTGTCATGTGCCCTCCGTTGTTTCCATCGTAGCAGGGATCCAGTGCTCAACAAAGATGACCAAGGTCGCGGGGAGCTGTCCGTGACTGCGGCTGTTATTGCGAATAGCGATGTGCTAGAGGGGATCGCATTTCCAACCCTAAGGACACAACATATAAGCCGGTAGCCTTCCACTATGTGCAGTACCGGTACCGGCTTGGATCTGTTGCTTTGGATCTGTCGCTGAGGAAGATGAAAGCCGCCAAGCGTCATTCCTAAAAGTCATCGTGACCGGAACCGTCCGAGGAGCATCACGCAGAAGCGTTAACGGTTCCAGGTTGATCTTTACTCGTTTCAAGGGTGAGCATCATCTCACCCCAGCCTGGGTCGCTAGAGACGCCTGGAGGATTCCTCCTGAAATCGCGCCCTCGGCGCAACCGGCGAAATGATCGGGGCCGACCTTCATTATGCCACAGCAAAGTGAAACCTAGAATCTGCCGAAAACGTTGCGTTAGGTTAAAAGTTTTCTTGGCGAAAAGCCGCGTTGATGCGATAACTCGATCATTTTAGGCTATGAACGGTGTCGATTCGCAATCTGGTCACTCGCCAAAGACCTTGCGATAATCCGCAGTGAACTGGAGGAAAGCAAGTACGGAAGTTGTTTGCTGGGGCTAGTCGCCTTAGAGCGGCGGCGTTGGCGAAACTCAAAACCGTTCCGTCCCGTGGTCAAACTGACAGACGCAGAATTCATCAAGGGTCAGGTTGTCGACCTATCTGTAAGTTAACAAGAGTTTTCTTGCTCAGGCGCGGCGCGTCGCGGCAAGTCATTTACACCTAAGTCACGTGCCGAGTGCCCTGTTTCTCGCGATGCACCAGAAACACGCGGACGATCTGTTTTGATCAGCTTTGTGCAGCGCAAACTTCGAGAATACAGTGAAAGATTGGAGGCACTAAAATGCAGCAGAAAACACAATTGAAGATAGGAGAGAGTGTAGCGGCAATATTGGAGCGGGAAGTCACTTTTACGATCAAAGAATGGTTGACGCGTGTGAAATTGGTTAAGCAACTGACCGACCTTCCACTTAACGATGTGGACCGCATGACCCATCTGTATGGGCTGTTCGCCGACGTGCTTTGCCGCCTGCGACACGATAGAGGCGACGAGCCGCCCGCTTCCCTCATCGCCGCGGCCGCACACGGTAGAGTACGGTTCGAGCAGGGCTACTCTGCCGCTATGCTGGTTGAGGAGTCGCGGATATTCGAGGTTAGCACGTTCGGCATGTTACGTCTTCATTGGCTCGAACTGGATCAGAATCAACTGCTCTTGGACGTGGCGATTATTGCTGACGAGGCGGATCGGCAACTCGCCGAAGCCGTGCGTAGCTTGACGGCTCAGTGCGCCGCAGCCTAGCAGGATTCCCTGCCAGGCTACGACCTTCTACCTGCGTGATCCCGATGACAACGGAGTTGAGTTGTATTCGGATGAACCAAAGGGAAATGAGGCCGCGCACCTCCGATGGCCAACTGCGATGTTTGCGCGGCGGCTCGACTCGCATGAACTGTTGAGCGAGGCTCCACAAGGAACCGAGTTAGACAGTGTCAGACTTATGAAAAAAAGAAAACGGTCGTCCGAATTGCTGAAGCTCTTATGATGCCCGGCTGCCAAATTTGACCGTACTCCTGCTGGAATCGTCACCATAGTTACGAAAGAGGACGGTGCGCCAATCCAAGGCGCTCGATTGGCGGCTTTGCGTCCTCCTTGGCATGCCCAATTCCACCATTCGCCGCTGGTGAAAGAAGGGATGCCAGTTTGTCGTGAGGGCCGAAACGTCCATGCGAGCGCGAAAACGGTTGAATCAATCGTTACAGCGGACCTCGGGAGAGGCCGCCGGTGTTCATTTTGTTACCTAAGGTTCGGATCTCTTGAGGGATTAGCTGGCCTCAGTTGCGGTCCAACAAAGACGCGGGCACGTCGCCCTCAAAGCGCAGGAATTTGCCAGTCGGGCTATGGCGAAGGCCGCTTCAAAAAAAGGCCGGGCGCCAATAAATGCCAGCGTCACGGCGACCTTAGCCCCCCTGCGTCACCAATAGCAAATGAGCTTTGGAAGCAGAATTCCAAACTGTCCAATTGTGAACAGACCCCCAATGGCACGATTGATAGCTTGGTCTTGCGAATTCTAAGGAGACCACATGAAAACATTATTGGTAACAATCTGTTTCGCGGTTGCCCTGCTGACTCTCGGAGTAGCTTCAGCACAGGACACCACGAACCATGACAATATGAAGGCTGAGGACTCCAAGAACGAAGTACAGGTCACGGGCACAATTAGCGAGACTGGCAAGACATTTGTCAGCGAAAGCGACAGCAAGAGCTGGACCATCATAAACCCAGATGCAGTAAAAGGACACGAGGGACACCACGTCATCTTGACCGCAAATGTTGATGCGGACAAGAATGAAATACGCGTAGTGTCGCTCAAAATGGCAAAGTGACGGCATGGCGCACAGCATCGGCTTGTCACGCGCCCCGCCCACTTCGCATCGATCCCGGCGCTGCTCTCACGTTTGAAAACGTCCGAGTCAGCGTTAACACGATAGCAACTACTTTCTAACGATAGAACACTCGAAAGGAAAATAAAAATGTCAGATCGAAGTCACGATCCACAGCATACCGATTCGCAGAAGCCAGGTCAGGAGCAGAAATCCGGGAACCAACCGAATCAGCCCGTACAAGAGAAGCAACAGGTGCGGACCGGACAGCCCAAGAGTCCGCAACCGGAACAAGAAAAGCACGATCAAGCGAACAAGAAGCATGCTTAGGCTGAAGGGCCACAACGGCGCCTTCACTGTGATGTGCTTATCCTCAATAGATACAGCATAGGCTCCTAAGCGATGGTCCACACTGCACACTTCTGAACAATTATTTTGGCTAGATGCGGTAGCTCAGGTTGTTGGGTTGTTAAACAGTACAGCGGAACGTCCAAGCACGCTGGACAGTCGCGAACTCTTGCGGCTCGACGGCAGCGAGATTGGCAGTCTCCACCGCGAACTTAGCGCTCAGAGTGGGAACATTCCTCTCCAGCTTTCATGGCGTTGGACTCTGGATCGGCGTAGATAACATGTTGGCTCCATTCAGAGAAACAGTAAAAATCCGAACTTCACTGCCTTATACCCTCCGCCGATCTTCTGACACTGTTCGTCTTCGATAGTCCAACCCCCCGACCGTGTGAAAAGCGACACGCTGTTTCACACTTGAGATGCTACGTTTCGCAGATTGGTCCAGACTGTTCAAAACTGCTCGGCATATGAAGACAATTCTCAAACTGCCAGCTATGTCCCAAATTGACCTGTAATCCCTTTGGACTCGTGACATCGTGCAAGTATAGTTTTCGAAGGCGTTCCCCCGCTCATAATGCGAGGATAGGCCTGGGAGAATCAATTGTGACAGTAGGGTTCATCTTTTCGGTAAGGCGGCCAGATATCATCGTGCCTTTTTATTGTTGTGCGTTAGCTTGTTTTCTATTCGCGGCCGTTGCGGGGACGTACGCGGTATCCGGTTTGCCCTTCATCCGCCCGCAATCAGAGCCGATTGGTAAAGCTCGCGAAGCGAGACACAGGCGAGGTCGTGGAACCGCACTACTATTTGGTTACTGCCCGGCGACCGGCAACTTTGACATAATGCCTCAATGGCGTTTGCTTTCCCTGACGAGTGGCTGCCCAAGTCTGTCCTCTGTTTGCGCGACTACAGTCTGCAGAAATGTTCTCACGATCTGGTGGCTGGCGTCACCGTGGGACTGGTCGCTCTGCCTCTGGCTATGGCCTTTTCCATCGCCTCCGGCCTCACACCTCAGGCGGGTATTTACTGCGCCATCATAACCGGCTTCCTTATTTCCTTGCTGGGTGGCTCGAAAACGCAGATCGGTGGGCCAACCGGCGCCTTTGTTGTTGTGATCGCTGCCATCGTGGCCGCGCATGGCGTGGATGGATTGTTCATGTGCACGATGATGGCCGGTGTACTACTCGTGATCATGGGCGCGACCAGTATGGGGTCGGCGGTGAAGTTTATTCCAAGGCCGGTCATCATCGGATTTACCAATGGGATTGCGGTCCTGATTGCCAGCACGCAAATAAGAGACTTCTTCGGATTGCAGATCGACAAGATTCCGGGCGTGTTCTGGCTCCGAATCGCAACTCTGGCCAGGCATTTCGGCAGCCTCAACTACCGGGCCACCGCTCTGGCGTTGGTCACGGTTGCCATTCTGGTGGTCTGTCGCCTTGTATCGAACCGTATTCCGGGAGCGATTGTGGCGCTGCTGGTGGGCACCGCGTCGGTGATGCTATTCAAGTTACCGGTGGAGACCATCGGGAGCCGCTTTGGAGGCATTCCCAGCGGTCTGCCTCATTTTGCCGTGCCCCGCTTTCGAGTGGATTTGATTCATGGTTTGCTGGGCCCGGCGGTTACGATCGCCATGCTGGGCTCCATCGAATCGTTGATGTCGGCCATAGTTTCCGACGGCATGAGCAACGACCGGCACAATTCCAATGTCGAACTGATCGGTCAAGGTGTGGCGAATATAGTGTCGCCCCTTTTTGGTGGGCTGCCGGCCACGGGTGCGATTGCGCGCACCGCGACCAATATTCGTGCCGGAGCGCAGTCTCCGGTTGCGGGCATGATCCACGCTCTGACCCTGCTCTGCATTTTGCTGTTCGCGGCACCGCTGGTAAGTTTTGTTCCAATGTCGGTGCTGGCCGGGATATTGATGGTGGTTTCGTACAACATGGGTGAGTGGCGGGAGATTCCGCAACTGCTCAAACTCACCAAAACCGACATCAGCGTTTGGCTGGTGACCTTTATGCTCACTGTATTCGCGGACCTTACCGTCGCGGTTGAGGCCGGGATGATTCTGGCGGCGCTGCTTTTTATCAGCCGTGTAGCCAGCACCACCACGGTTTCGCAGGTGACCTACGACTACGTGGAAGACGGGCGGGTCCACATCCTGCAAGACAAAGACATCCCGTACTACGCGACGATCTTCCGCATTCACGGCCCCTTCCTGTTCGGTGCGACCGAGAAGGTTGCCGTGGTAACGGAGAAGATGCATGAGTTGCCGCCAGTGGTTATCCTCCGCCTACGCAACATGACCGCCCTGGACGCGACTGGACTGTTCGCTCTGGAAGAAGTTGCCAAGGAACTGCAAGCAACCGGCCGCACGCTGATTTTATGCGGTGCGAGAGAACAACCCGCGCGGTTGATCCACCAAGCGGAATTTGAGGATATCATCGGTCGCGAAAACATCTGCGAAAACGTGCGGGCGGCCCTGTGGCGGGCTGAAGATGTATCTGAGAAACTGGAGGCGAATGCTGCCCTCGGCAGGAAGTGACCAAGCAGCGCCGCTTCTGCCGGGACTTGGCGTTGGGACGCGATTCCGAAATTGGTGCGGCCCCGCTATTCTCAAACCGGGCTGTTGCGCAATTACTCCCGGTTTGTCGCCTACACGGAAGCTATCCAAGTTTCGGTCCGATCGGTTGCTTCCATGTTCGGGAGGACAGGATGCGGCGTGCACAACTAGCGCGTTGACTTCCTCACCGGAAGCGGCTCTAAACTGCACTTAAAACTGGGCAATTCTGGACAGCCAATCCTTCACGGCTGCGCCATCATCACTATAGAGAAGTGAGGATCCATGGCGCTCGCAATTGCTTGGCGGAATCCTAACCCGGTGCAGACCACAAAACGATGCATAAGGTTTGGAGAGGGCATCCCCACCGACATTTACCTCGTGCTAGAACGAATCGCCGGGGCGGACGAACAACAGCGGGCCAATATGTCTGTGCTGGAAGTGACTTTGCAGTAGAGAGGTTGAAGCTCATGGTGTCCCAGATCATGCAAGTAATGAATCCCGAGCAGCCTTACGAGCCAGCAGCAGCAAGCTGGGCAGGCTTGTGACTGCTTGTCCGAGGTTCGGGTCTTGCATTTGTCCTACTGTTTCATTCGGAATACTGTTCTGCAACCTCGGAGGTAGTCGTACATATGCAAGCAGTCAAGGCAGCCCACTCTCAACCAGTCCACGTCAAGAAGTGGAAGGCGCAGGATTGGATCGACCATGCTTCATTTGGCATAGGGCAAGTCAGCGAGTCTCGGGGAGACAAGCTTGACATTGATTTTGTGGACGGTGGCAGGAGAACGCTACTGAAATCGACGGAAATGAACGGAGCGGTTGCACCCAGCGAGGGGTTCAAGTTTCCCACTGATCGCGACGTGACTCTGAACCACAAATACCACTTGCCTCGCAGCACGGACGAAGGTACGGTAGCGAACAGTGAGCCGGACCCGTATCCGGTGCGCCACACCCACCTTCCAGAGTTAAGAGACGGCGCATTGGGTCCCTTCGGTACCCACGGGCCAAGACTCTAGACCCATCTCCTGATTGCACCTGTACCCAAGGCCACAGAGTCCCGGCCCTTTCAAGCGGGAGTGGGTCATGAGTACAGCGCCCACACCCCTGCGGATACCAATCCATCTGCTGATCCGCGAACTCGACAACCATCTCCAAGTCCTCCTAGCGGCCAGCGGGCTTGGCTACTACGAAACTGCCCTCGAAGCCCAGTTGGTGGCCAAGGAAGTGCTCGATGCGATCCGCGAGGAGTCGCTCAGGCCGCACGGGTCGGTGCGGCACCCACGCCGCGAACTCGACTCTTAGGCTCGCTCCGATAATCTTTGGTGCTGAGGGAATCGCTCGCCTTCCGGGAATCGGCTGCCGATTATCCGACATCGAGATCGCAGGGAGCGCCTATGGAGTCGCAATGTCCGGCCATCATGGTTCTGCCTGCCACAGGACCGCCAGATTGGCCCATAGAGCCCGCAACCCCTACGAGCCGATTTTCGCGTCCCGCACGATACAAATTGGCTTCCTCGCGCACCACCCGGCCGCAGGGTTTCCCTGATGGTCGTGCGCCCAGACCCTTTTTCCCGCGTCAAATATCACGCCTGCCGCTGCGCCCGGTGGAAGATGAAAAAGAAGACCATCACGGTTAGGCAGCCAAACGCATATCGACCAGAACGTAGACAAGACGAAGTGGCCGTAGCCGACTTTGGGCGGCAGGAAGAGTCCGAAAGCTACAAAAAAGCGTGTTGACGAAGTTCCTCACGAGCGTCGCTCCTCGTATCCGCTTCCGAACTCGCACGGTGGGTCCAAACCTTCCGTTCTCATGCTCTCCCGTTCGACGCCTCATACTTACATCGCCAGGCCTGCAGAAAATTATTCAATATCTCAAGGATTCCGAGTTGAAACAATCTTTGAAAGTCGGGCTGCTCGTGTTTGCTTTGTGCGGCAGCGCCGCCGTTTGGAAACTTATCGGCGCTCACGCCACGCCTGGCTTACAAACCAAAGAAGTCCCATTGCTCGAAATCGCGCATCGGCACGCTGACCAACTTCTGGGGTTTCCAGAGTCTTTCCCGCTCCAAGTCGCGGTATTCTGGAGCAGCCCCGGCCCCGATCCAGAGAACCCTCTCCCACTCGTCCACTCTCTGAAAGAGATGGGCATTCCTTTCTTTATCACTCGCGATCTCCCGCAAGCTCTCCGCCATCGCCTGGTCATTCTCTACCCCAGCATTGATTCACACACCTTCACCGAAGTCCAGGCCGACCAGCTGACCACATTCGTACGGCAGGGTGGATTTGTCTTCGCCCAGAATGTGTTCTCGGGAAGCCTCCAGAATCTGTTCGGTTTTCGCGGCTTCGCTCCTTCGCGAAAACGTTATCGTCTGGCATTTTGCGCAGCAAAAGATCCTGTTATGAAGTATCTCAATCGCCCCGAGGAGCGCGAAACTCAGCTTGGGAGCGATCACTTCCCCGAAATTATTTGGAGTAATGGATACATTCCTGGCCCTGGCGCTGAAGTGCTGGCACAGTTTGACGACGGAAGTGCCGCTCTGCTGACGAACTCTGTTGGCAAAGGAAGGGTGTATCTTCTGGGGCTGAGCTTGCTTGACGTCGTTTTACGCAATCAGAACAATCGCGACTACGAAGCCCAGCGACACTATGTCAACACCTTTGAACCCGGCGCCGATGTTTGGCTATTGGTGCTGAGGGCATGGTACGAAGCATATGGCAAAGATTGGGTGCGCCTCTCCACCATCCCTGGAGGCCAGCGCTCGGCTTTGTTACTCTCTCACGACGTGGATTGGGAAAATTCATTTGCCCCGGGCCTCGACTTTGCCCGCATTGAGAGAGCCAACCAGGCCAACAGTACTTTCTTTATTCAAACTAAATACGTCGACGACGCCAACAGCAAAGCGTTCTTTTTCGCGCCTAACCTCAATATTCTCCGGGAACTGGAAGCAGGCGGCTCGACCGTGGGCAGCCACTCCATCATCCATTCACGAGGGTTCAACAAGTTCGAGTTGGGCTCGGGCCATGAAACTTACTCCAGTTATCAACCTCGTGGACTCGGATTCGATACCGCCTCAGGAGCCACCGTCTTTGGCGAGGTTCGAGTCAGCAAGGAATTGCTGGACGGAGAGATTCCGGGTCAGGAAACTGTGTTCTTCCGTGCCGGGCACCTCCGCGTTCCGGTTTCTCTGCCGGAAGCCCTTGAGCGTTCTGGATATCAGTTCGACTCATCTTTCACCGCCGACGATGTTCTCTCCAACTTTCCGTTCGCGCTTCCTCGCGATCTTGGGTTCGAAGAGGACAGCGACATTTATGAATTTCCGGTCACCATCGAAGACGAAGAGTCTCCCGGCTTCGCCAAACGAGTACCTCAGGCCTTGCAGGTGATCCTCGCCAACGCGGAAAACGGAGCCGTGAGCGTAGTGTTGATCCATTCCAATGAATCCATCCTGAAAGCAGCGGCTGAACAGGATTTACTTCGTCAGCTACCTCCCGACATCATAAAAACTGACATGCTGACTTTTGCGAAATTCTGGCGCGCTCGTGATCGTCTCGAATGGAGCCTGACCGCGACCTCCATACCCACAAAGGCCGTGCTGCGAGTAAAGTCTGACGAGTCTGTGACCGGCCTTACCTTCGAATTCCAACGTCCAATAGAGAACGTCACCGGTGGTGCGACCATGTTCCCCGATAATCGGCACGTCGTTCTGCCAGAACTCGCACCAGGCCACAGCGTTTCACTCCACATCAACTATCTGCACTGACCTCGGCTCTGCGTTTGTGAAAATCGAAGCATGCAGTCACCACCGAACCTAAGACACATAACCCTGCGTAACTACGCTTCCACCCCTGATGAGGCCATTCTAATAATGGAGGATTGCAATGACGGTGCATTGCTGCGCTCAGGACCTCACTCTGACGGCCTGCTTTTCCCTTTAGGTAGATTCAATCGCTGAATAACCAAGAGCCCATACCCGTAATGCTGGCTTTGGATCAAGCAGAATCACAATTTCGTTGGAGTTTTGTCGTGAAAGTGTATGAAAACAGATTCATCCGTCGCGTGCCCGGACTGTCCCTGAAGACTGTCATCGCATCTTTGCTGCTAGTTGGTCTCGTGCATCTTCTCGGCGCGCAAACCACGGATGACTGGCAGGCACAAGTTCGCAAGGATGTTGAGATTCAGCACATCGATTCTGCGCTTGCCATCGTCGACCAACGCCTCGCTGACGTCCCTGAAGACTTGGAAGCTCACGGCTGGCGTGGACGATTGCTGGCCTGGAAGGGACGCTGGTCCGAAGGCGAAACTGAATACAGATTTGTCCTCGACGAAGTCCCAGATGACATCGAAATTCTGACCGGTCTCTCCGACGTCCTTCTCTGGCAGAAGAGATATTCCGAAGCGCTACAAACTCTGGACCAGGCGAGAAAGATCTCTCCCTCTGACCCCGAGATTCTGTCACGCCGCGCTCGGGTGCTGGCGCTATTGGGTCGCACTCCTGAAGCGCGTTCGGAATACCATCAGACCCTTCTGTTCGATTCGCAAAATATTGATGCGAGGACGGGTCTGGCTGACCTACGCGAAGATACTAAACACGAACTACGCATCGGCGAAGACGTCGACGTTTTCAATTACGCCAACACAGGCCAGACCGAGGGCGTTAGCCTTAATTCCCGATGGAACCAGCGATGGTCAACCGTTCTCGGCGTCAACACTTATCAACGGTTTGGCCAGGACGCCGTCAAGTTTCTCGCGAGCAGCGCATTCCACTTCACTGCGCGGGACTGGTTCACCGTCGGTAGCGCCGTTGCCAACAGTCAGAGTGTAGTGCCCACCAACGAGGCCTTCTTCGACTATGGCCACGCCTTCCAAATCGAAAATCGTTGGTTCAAAGGACTGGAGAGTTCTTATCAGCAACATTGGTTCTGGTATCAGGGTGCGCACGTCCTGACCCTGAACACAAGCCAGATTATTTACCTTCCCCATGAATGGACTTGGTCACTGAACGTGACTGGCGCTCGTACCGGGTTCGTCGGTACTCCCGTCGACTGGACGCCAACTGGCTGGACAAAACTTGGCTTCCCGCTGCAACGCCGCGTCACCGGCAACGTCTTCTTCGGCGTGGGCAGCGAAAACTTCGCTCAAATCGATCAGATCGGACGCTTTTCCGCCCATACTTTCGGCGCCGGTCTGCGCTACAAGTTCGCCGCCCGCCAGGACATCACGGGCTACGTGGCTCGCCAATATCGCACCCAGGGTCAAATCGATACCAGCTTCGGACTGAGTTATGGGATCCGTTTCTAAAGGAATCGAAAAGCTCGGGGCCGCTGGGTTAGTGCTGGAAGCGATTCTGGCCTCACTACTGGGAATCTTTCTCCTCATCGGATTCATCGTGTTGCGGCGCTGGTACCGCGGCCGATATTTTCAGAAGAGAAATGAGCGTACCGTTGCCTTGCGCTCCCAATGGAATGACATTCTCTCCGGCAAGATCCCCGCCGAAGACTGGCGTTTCAAAGCGCTCGACTGCGACATCGTTCAATCCATTCTGCTCGATAGCATTGAGACGTCGCCAGCCGACGAATTGCCCCCGCTGCTGGATTGCCTTCGCGTCAGCGGGTTACTGGATATGCGGATTTACGAAGCCCGAACATCGCGCGGATTAAAGCAACGAACCGCGCTGCTCGCTCTGGGGCGAACTCGCGCCATGGAAGCAATTCCTGCTCTGGCCGCAGGATTGGATTCGAGTTTGCGCGAAACTCGAATCGCCGCGGTCCGTGGCCTTGGCCGAACGGCCCGCATGGAAGCCGCCATCCCAATTCTCGATCGCATCGTCGCCGGCCGGTTCGATGCACCCGAACGTTCTTTGAAAAACGCGTTGGTAAATTGTTGCCGGTCCCACCCTGAGGTATTGGTCAACTACGTTGAGCAAACACAGGGACCGGTTCGCGAGTTGCTGGCACGCGTGCTCGGCGAGTTGGCATCCCCCTCACTCGGTGAGGAGTTGCTCGTCCTCGCCTCTGATGTTCTGCCAGAAGTGCGCGCGTCCGCCGCTCGTGCTCTCGGTAATACCAACTCCTCCTACACATTGCCTGCGCTCCACACATTGGCCGCCGATCCAGAGTGGTTCGTTCGTCTGCGGGCAGTAGTTGCGCTTGGACAAATCGAAAACGTCGGCAAAATCAGGATCTTGTTGCGCTCCCTCTGTGATGCCAACCGCCACGTGCGTCAGCGCGCGGCTTGGGCACTCGCGCGGATGGAGCCTCAACTCGATCAAATCCTCGAAGATGTGGTAGCTACCAAAGACGATTACGCCCTGCAGGCATTTGTCTCTGAACTCGAGCGGTCCGGCGCCGTCGAGAAAATTGTCGGCGGCTTTGCTAGTGCCGGTCATCACTCTGCCGAATCCGCGTTGATGGAAGTTGTAGCGGAAGCGAGAAAACGAGTGGAACTCACCGGTAAGGCCGTGGCAGCCTCGGCCGGGTCGCTCTGACCATGCATTTTCTCGCCATCTCGAACGATACCCTGTTCATCTACTACGCGCTATCCAATGTTATTTACCTTGGACTGCTGATCGTTGCAATTGTCAGGAACGTCCTCCATCGTCATCGTCTCGAGAGTCAGCGCCTGGAGCTGGTGAAAGCTTCTCCCTTCACTCCACCGATAACCCTCATCGTTCCTGCGCACAACGAAGAACGTTCAATCGTCGGCAGCGTCGGAGCCCTGCTTGGTCTCGAATATCCCAGCCTCGAAGTCATCGTCGTCAACGACGGATCGGACGACGCTACCATGGAAAAACTGCGGCAGGCCTATCTGCTTCAGACCGCCCGCATCCTCTATATCGCCGACATTGCGACTGCGCCACTTCACGCCATCTATCGAAGTCGGCTCGATCCGCGCCTGTTCGTCCTCGACAAAGAGGCGGCAGGCTGTAAAGCCGATGCCATCAATGCAGGAATCAACGCCGCCACCAGTCCTTATATTTGCGTAGTCGATGCCGACTCAATTCTCGAAAAAGAATCTCTCATTCGCATCATGGCGGGAGTGTTCGCCGATCCCGGTCGTGTCATGGCCGTTGGCGGCATCGTACGTGTCTTGAACGGCTCCCGTGTCGTGAATAATCAAATCGAGGAAGTGCGCCTTCCCAAGAGTCCGATCGAAGTCATGCAGGTCATTGAATACTTGCGCGCCTTCCTGGTCGGCCGCGAAGCCTGGGCAGGCTTCAATATGCTCCCCATAATTTCCGGTGCATTCGGAGTTTTTCAACGCGACTTAGTGCTGCAAGTTGGAGGTTTTCGCACTCACGCGGTCGGAGAAGATCTTGATCTTGTTATTCGCATGCACCGCCGCCTGCATGAGAATCGCCGCTCTTATCGCATCGACTTCATTCCCGACCCCACTTGCTGGACTGAAGTGCCCACCGACTTGAAATCGCTCGCCCGTCAGCGCGCTCGCTGGCACAAGGGTCTCATCGATACACTTTGGCCGAATCGCGACATGCTCTTCCGGGCCCGCTACGGACGCGTCGGCTGGCTCATACTCCCTTACATGTGGATCTTCGAGTTCTTCGCGCCCATCATCGAAGTCGTCGGATACTCCACCATCATCCTCGCCCTGATCTTAGGAGTGCTCAGCAAGTCATTTTTCCTGCAATTCCTCTTGTTTGGCTATGCCTTCGCCACGCTGATTTCCATCGGTTCGGTGCTGCTCGAAGAAATGACCTTCCGCCGTTATAGCGACTGGCGCGAAGTCGCGCGCCTGCTCATCTACTGCCTATTCGAGCACTTCCCCTACCGTCAACTCACAATGATCTGGCGCCTCCAAGGCATCTGGCAATATCTCCGCGGAGACCTGCAATGGCGATCACTGAAAAGAGTTGGAATCTCTACCGACCCAGTCGCCTGACCCGCGCTTGATCACAAGGTTCGTGCTTTTGGTTTGGGCTCGGCATGCCGCGGCGAAAAGCATGATCCTGTCCCCAATCTTCTAACCCGTAGCGCGTTTCCGAGTATCTATTCGCCGGTTTCAGGAAATGCCGGCATTTCACCCACGCTTCTTTCTAACATACTCTGCCACTCCGCGGTCGCGCACCGGCCGCTCTTGACGGTGCAGCACCCAGTTCTGGAAAAAGAGACAGGATTTCGCCCTGCGCCAGCGGCCTGATGTTGGTCGGAGCAATTCCTTCGTGGGAGCCCCAGCATACGCTGCTCTTGCAAATCAAGAAGCCACCGGGTCCCCCTTTTATTTTTCGAGAGATGCTTCAACCCAATCCGGTCAGGCGATGGTTTGAGCAGCCAACCGAAGGGCAGCGGTGTTAACCCGCGCCTGTTGGTCTTCCAGAAGGCGAAGCATTGTTGGGATAGGGCTTATGCCACTGCTGGCTGCTCCGCGACATCCATGTAACCCTCCATCGCCTGCGTCAACTGTGAATCCACTTCATCGGCGATTGTCATGACATCGGGCAACAGCAAACTGAAGTCCAGAACGCCCAGATTCTTCTGCAACGTACCAAAGAGTGTTACTTGGAGTATTCGTGAGTCCTGCACCAGCATGGCCGAACTGTAGCCTTGCGACCTTCGCAATTTGCCATGGGCCACGGCAGCAGCGGAGCCGATGGAATCGCCTTCCTGTAGGGAGACGTCCGGCGATCTCAGGCGCACAATCAAGTCGTCAATCAGCCCGGGAAGATATCCCGTGCGCTCATCGTCGCTAAGAGCAACGCGGCTAAGCTCCGGGTTCTTCTTGACCCTCGTCAGCCAGTCTTCGACGATAAGGCTAGTGCAACGCTGTAATATTCCCGCCACTCTTTCCTTTGGCGTCGGGACAGCAAGCTTGGAAGTGAGCAACTTATCCCGGACGAGATCGGCCAGTTTCTTAGCCTCGAATGGTTTCACGATGATTTCATCTGCTTCCAAAAGGATTGCGTCCATGGCGCTTTTCACGTCGGGGTAGCCGCTGACCAGCAGCGTAAGTGCATTCGGCTGGAGGTGCCGCATCGCCGTAATCACTGCAAAGCCATCGCTGGGGTTCGGCATGTGCAAATCAGTGATTAGGACATCGAAGCCCTCGGCGGTGATAAGCTTCAGAGCCTCTGTCACGTTCGCGGCAGAAACCACTGCGAAGCCCTTATGTTCTAGGGTCTGACTCATCATGTCGCGAATGGCGTCGTCGTCATCCACAAGCAGAACCTTGTGGGCGACACGGGGTTCGGTCGGGGTCATACTGCACCGCCTCTCTTCACGAACTGCTTCTAGTGTGACTCGGGGTGTATCGTGGAATATGTTCAAAAGTGAACAGTTATAGAGATGGTCAACAGATATGTTGCCGAATCCTATAACTGGGAATGCAGTCATGGGCTGGCGGCTGGAATGCTAAGCGTCGATCCTCACCCCCCTGAGGTACGTCTTCAGCCGGCCCTTTGGTTAACAAGGTGCGTTTTCGCCGATTTGGAACCTTCGCCGCTGAAGCTCTCCATTGTTTGGGTCAACTGCGCATCCACTTCGTCGGCGATAATCATGACATCGGGTAACAACATGTTGAAATCCAGTTGGGTCAGATTTTTATGCAACGTTCCAAAGGTGGTGACTTGAAGGATTCGTGATTCATGGATCAGCATGCCTGCAGAATATCCTTGCGCCCGTCGGAGGAGGCCATGTTCGGCCGCAGCGGGGGACGGAGTGGCGTCACTGTCCTTACTGGGCACCTTGGGACTGTCCAGACGTACTACATATGTCGTCCATCAACCTCGGCAGATGTCCGGTGCGCTGCTCGTCGGTAAGACGAAGGTGGTTAGTTCAGGCGTGCTCTTGGTTCGCGTCAACCAATCTCCGATTAGAGAAGTCTTACAGCGCGTCAAGATTGCGGCGACGCTCTGACTGCTCGCAGATTGTTACCTATGGATTGATCGGTCTGATCGCGGAACGAATGCGACAGAATCTACGTCACGCACACTAAAGGCATAGTCTCTCCGCTGTAGACCCCCGGTGTGGATCAGCCTACGCGGACCCGCCACAAATTCCGCTCCCGTGGGCAGCTGTTGAAAGATCGCGATAACGCTCACTGACCGGATCGTGACATGAAGTCGCTGTGGGCGCGACCGTCTCGGCCGATGCCATACCCGGCTGCCCCCATCGCCGCTCCGATTCGCTACCGGGGGTGCAAACTCGTCCGAGTGTGGCTGACTGGTCATTCTTAACATGGCCGAAAGCGGCCAGTCCAATATTATTCATTGCACGCTTGACAAAGGTTCAGTTCCCTAAGCGATGGACCGGATGAATCGGCGGTTCCCGCTCCGTTTCTGTTCCTCTTAGTATCCCTTCAATTGCCTGAATTAGAATCGCCGAATTGTTCTCCAGCGATTTCTCTGATTTCACCAAGAACGCGGCTGCGCCCTCCTCAAGGAGCTTGGCTTCGTTGCCCTGACCAAGTCCGCTCAGCACCATGATCGGGATGTGTTTTAGGCGAATGTCGCCTTTAAGTGCCCGAAGAACGTCGAGCCCCGATAGTTTGGGCAGCATCATATCCAGCAGAATAAGGTCAGGATTGTTCTCACGAGCACTTCGGAGACCTTCGTCGCCGTCCCCCGCGTGGATAACACTGTACCCGGCCCTTAAGAGCGCCCGTTCATTCGCAATCCGCTGAAACTTGCTGTCTTCGATCAGAAGTATCTTCATGTCATTTACCAGTTAGGTTATTTGTCTGGCTTGTCACCACTGCGCCGTGACTCAACAGGCTCTTCGGAATGGACTTGAGCACCGATCCTACGCCGTGTTTCTCGCGGGAGTGATCCTGCATTGCTCGCGCTGCTTGTGTACGAGAACTGCCGAGGCGCTCGTCGAATGAGTTAACGCGCTCCGTATGTGAACAGTCGCGACAAATGAGGACAATGCTATCGGTCTCTTTGCTGATCGTGTACATGCTTCGATCCTACTCTCTCTCGTTACACACAATGTGCAGTATCACTGGTAAAACGACGATGAAGGGTAACTTTAGTTCGGAATCATGCCAAGGCTGAGCGCCTACAATTGAAGCTGTGAGACATTACAGGATCAAAAAGATGAATGGCTTTTCCATTTTCAAGTGCTCACTCTGCAAACACTCCGTCACCACAATGGAGTTCAACGGTGAGCACTCTCGGTGCCGTACCCAAGCGGCTAGGGCAATGAACGAGCACGCCACGGTGGCACATGGCTGCCCACCACCCGTGTCATCGCATTATGCGCAAATCTGGTCCGCACACTAAATGCGCGTTGCCAACAGAATGTTAAGGCAGCGACGTATCTGGCACAGCGATCCTCACGAGCAAACGCTGCCCTAAGTGCCCGAGATCGTCACGGTGTTGAACTTCGGCTCGGCATAGGTGAAATGTCGGTTCCATCCAGAGAAACGGCAGGAATCTGGGCTTCATCGCCGTATACCTGAATGATCCGCGGGCTGATCGGATAGCGCCGCATCTGCCGGGCATCGAAAGGTCTCAGCAGATCGGACGCCGCACTTACATCCGTCACGCCCGAATCGAGCCACAGATCGTAGGGCATCTGGATCGAGGATCACTGGCATTCGGTCATGGGTGGCGTAGCAACGGCATTTGGAGTCGTAGTGAGGATCGAGCAGGTTTTGATCCAGTTGCCAATGGGCATTCTCTCCACTTCTCCCACAGCCCCGCGAACGCACCATGTTACTCGAACCTTTCACATGTCAAAGACGGCTATTCAGTCCTTGACGAGCCATGCCAGAGCCTCGTCGCGGGTCTCAAAAGTAGGAAAATCGCGGCGGGAGAAGCTTTTCAGGGTCTCGACAAACCCCTGAGGAAGATTCTCCGTTCCGATGAATGCCGATTTCCTGACGAAGGGCTTGTCAAAGACGGCGGTTTCTTTCAAGACCCGGATGGCTTCCGCGTCAAAAGATGCTCCCGTGAAATCCGAAAGTATCAAAACTGACCCGAGCGGATGAGTAGTCACAACGTCGGGCATTCCTCGGAAAATCTCTTCGACCTCACGAGCCGAACATTGTGACATGTCTAGTTGAAGAATCTGCTTACTCTGATAGGTAACGAACCGAGTACGGTCGGTCATGTATCACCTGCTCCCTACTTCCTACTGGAGGTCTTTTCGAGCGAACCTGTCTTTCTTCAGCGGACGCCAGCATTTTCCGGCGAGAGCACGCTTACTTACGATGGCTTGGTAGAGGTTTTTCTCCACGGTTGCTATGTCCGCGTTGCTGTCCAGCACGAGATCGGCGAAGCTCTTGCTCGGCAGCACGTACTCGTGTGCCGCTGGCAACACCGCATTCTTGTATTGCCACAAGATCAAATCCAGAGAACGCCCGCGCTCGGTGATGTCCCTCACTTTTCGGCGATGGAAGCAGACCTCGTCAGGAGCTTCGAGGTAAATAGACAGGTCGAAATGTTGGCGAAGCTGCGCGAAATGGAAGGCAAGAATGCCCTCCACAATCAGCAGCGACGTGGCAGGAATGTGTTCTCGCCGGTCCGTCACACGCAGGTGCTTCGCAAAGTCGTAAATGGGAGCCTCGACTGCATTGCCTGCGGCGTAATCGCGGATTTGGCTCTCCAACAGGTTCACGTCGGTTGCATGGGGCGCGTCGTAGTTCAGCTTTGCTCGTTCCTTCAGCGACAGATGGTTCATCTCCAAGGCATAGACTTCCATCGAGATAACGTGCCCCTTGAGACGAGAGGCCACACGCTTCGCCACCGTGGACTTACCGCTGCCGGACGTTCCGGCCAGTCCAACGATGAAGACATCTTGCTTTCCATCGGAGTCGAGTTCGCCAACAACCTGCACACTTTGATTGTAAGCAGAATCTTGGGCGGAAGCTCGAACCGAAGGTCAGTGGGAGCCAGCCGCCTCTTTCTGCTGAACACGCATTTACGGCTGCGAATGGTCAATGCGAAGCTCATTGCTATTGCTGACGTTGAGGACTAGGCTCAAGAAGTCCCTTCCGCATAGTTCGGTCGCGCTCCCCGGTGGCCTTTTTGCGCAACCGATAGAAATGGGGGTTACTCCTGGAACCCGTCCTCTGCTCCCTACGAGCACCATGCTTATGAGCGCAATCAGCATCGCTTGCACTCTTCGTTATTGCGCTATCCGCGATCCTTTTGCGCTACAGGATGAGCGGACTGAAATCGCAGATCGCCAGGATCAGATCACAAAGGATGTATCCGTCATGCGGTTAGATCACCTCCCGGCCAAAGGCTCCTGCATGGAGTGCGGCAAGGCGTTCCTGTAGCAATAAAGAAACTGATTGAAAATGAACTGCTGGGGATCACTATACCTTAAAGGTTTAAAGGATCGTCAAATGCCGAAGTTTAAAGAGCACATTTCACTCCAGGTCCAATGCGATTCGTGTAACAAGTCGGTGACGGCCTACCCTCTGGTGAATCGAGGTGATCTTGTCGCGGCACTTAGGGGTGGACTCGATGTGAGGGTAATGCATGTCACCCCCGGCAAGGATCACATTTGGAGTTTGAGTCTTGCAGACAAACAAACCCTGAGCAAGACAATTTACCAACGGTTTGGTTTAAGTTCGTCTTAGTGGGCAAAGCACTCCACTGCACGGCTGACCAAGGCTTATCCGAAATCCGTCCGCACTGTTCCACCGGTTGGAGATCAACGATAACGGCATTGAACTTTCGGCTGTTCAAAAGGCAAACTGCGCCTTGCGCCTTTCGACATATATCGGGCGAAATAGACTTTCCCCGCTGAGACTCGGAGACGCCTTTGCGAGCCACATACACGTAATCGAGATATGGCTTCGAGGTGTAGAAAACACGGACTGTGGAAGTATCTAGTTGTCCGTCCTTTAGTCTCGTCTATTGCCCCTGCGTCCACCGTTCCGTCAGCCACATCGCTGCGGTCGCAGGGTGGCTCCCGCTGAAGCGCGACTTGAGATCAGTTTTGGGATTGATTCCGGTCTGCTTGAGTTCGCGATAGGCTATCAAATGAGCGCTGGTTGAGTCGACGATATAACAACGCCCCGCGTCAACAAGTTTGACAGCGGGGCAAATTCATTAGCGTCTCGGCGTTCCACTAACAAACCCAAGCCAATTATAGAGCTTCGGAGAAAAGGGTTTAATCACTGTGGTCGCTGAACCATTGTCCATATCACGGGGGTTACAGCTTTTAGTGTTGGACGGGCACTCGCACCGAAGGTCAGTCGCAGAGTCGGAAGCATGGCAAGCACCGCGAGGCAGGATTAAGGGCACAAAGCCAGTGAAGCGAAGTGCCGTTAGATTGGCGGACTCCTCTCTCGTAACTATGGTACTCTCCGGGGCAGGAGTTGGGTCTCACTGGGGAGGAGCGCTTGTGAGGCACGAGCCGATTAAGAAGTAAGTTACCTAATTCATGGCTATGGTATCGCGCTATTGGTATCCGCTTACCCAATCACAATCCGGCAGTTCAGCCGCGCCTTGCGACAATTTTCCATTTCGTCCGATGTATGCTTGAAAGCGGAAGGGCGGTTCGACGCCGCCTACAAACGCGCCCAGGTTCTGCGGGAGGAGCTGAAACTGTTTCAGGTTCGGCATGGGGGCTACTGCTGGAGAGTTTCGCTCTTTCGATGAGCATCGCTGCATTTCCCTACACATACCTCAAACACAGAAACACTCGTGAAGGCGGCCGACAAAGCGCTTTATCGCACGAAGAAGGACGGCCGCGACAGGATCATAGTGGCTCCACCGATCAGTACTCCTCGGGTAATGTTTCTTTTTTGGAGAAATCTGGGGGCAACATGTGCACTATTGAACAGGTTCGCGATTCATGAATCAGTTTAGGTACAAACAGCTCAAGAGCATGGTGGTACCGGGCTGCAAGACTCTTGCCGACGGCTTTTTCACAGGCGCTGTTCAAAAAAAGCACCTCCTTCCGAGCGGACATCGAACCTGGGAGTCCATGGGAGAACGGGTACTGTGAGAGTTTCAACGGAAAGCTGCGCGATGAGTTTTGAACGGCGAGATCTTTTACTCGCTGAAGGAGGCACAGATTCTGAGGGAGAGGTGGCGCGTGGAATACAACACGGAACGGCCCCACTCGGCTCTGGGTTACAGGCCACCGGCACCGCAAGCAATAGTCCTTACTGCTTAAATAGTGATTGCAAAGAGGCGTCATCAATCCGGCTTTTCGCCGCCAACCAATGAGTAAAATCTCGGGGACTAATGTGTATCGGTTTTTGAACTGTCTTTTTCTCAAGACCGGACTCAAGGTCTGCCTGTTTGCCAGTGTTGGCGATCACCGTCCATGTCTTCGTCTTCCTTGCTTTCCTACGCCCGGTGGCGGTTGAGCGAATTTACCTTCATTTACGCATGAGTATGACGAGGTCTGAGTTCCGAGACTGTGCCAAAATGACCAGTTCTTAAGCGTCCGGCTCCGATCCACAATCAAATCTGCCAGACAGCAATCGGCAAATCAGGCGCTTGGGGGTCTAATCCGGCGAGAAGCGCTATTTTCGTCGCTACCAGCACCTCTAACAAAGTGGCGGTGTTACGAACGCTTCCCGAGATGGTCCAAATGCGATCCCGCACGAAGTTCAGCAACTCTATAACGTGAGTGTCCGTCTTGACAGGATGCATGGGGTACGCGGCTTTCTTCGAAAGCCTAAAGAGGGAAAACTTTAGATGGGCTGACTCAGTTCTGGGAATCTGATAGAGGGTTCGGAAGTCTGTCTCAGTTTATTCGAACCCCTCGTCAAACCGAAAATAGGCCCGAACAGCCCGCCAACGGTTCATCGCTTAGGCGATTGCTTTAGCCGCGCCAACGAAAGTATCCCCATCCCCCGCCGCCGAACAGAAATAGCACGATAAAGTAACGATCAATACGGTTTCCATGTTGGAACCTCAGCTGTAATCAAAGAAGCTGGACTGGCCTATGTAACAGTCGTCTCACCTCTTCACTGGATAACATGATAGAACTGGCGAAAACGGATGCCTGATCACATTAGACCACTTTGAGCCGCTCGATTTGTACGGGGCAGTTTGCACATTAGTAACCGGATGTGCGCGCTCAACACCCTGCGCCACCATATTTATTCCAGAACTTTCTCAGATGTGCAGTTTGGATCAGTCGGGCCATTCTTTTTGGGCCTATACTGAATCGATTGACGAGACGAAGAGTCGCAGCGAAGAGCACTGCTCCGGCGTCATTGGAGGGAAACAGGAATCTGACCCATAGCACCAGTAAGATGACAGCCAAACTGCGCGAGTCTCCCCAACCGCCCCTTTCACGTCCCGGTGCGACCCCTGACTCAGACCGCGCCAAGAAGCCACGCCTCGCCGAACCCTCTCCCTCCGGCGCAGAACTGAACCCCGGAGATCGCGTCGAGGGTTTGGGCAACTTCGGAGTACCGACTGGGGAGTTGGGCACAGTTGAACAGGTAGACGAACAGGGCGCGGTCGTCAAGTGGGATGATGACGGCCTGCATGAGGGTCCGCCAACCTTGGCTCAAGAAAGTCAGAAGAAAGCTCATCCCCTTGCCAAGCCAGCAGGTGCATAGTTCAACAGTCTTAACTTGCCAAAAGGACAGGCGATATTCGATGCAGGGATAATCGCCAGCCTATCCACTCCTACAGTCGAATGCGGAATTCTTCGTTTGACCTGCCCAATTATGGGCACTGTGCCAAACTGTCGGCAGTCGTTCGGCACCAAATGCTCACCTGCGAAGCGATCTCTCTGTGAAATGTTCAAGATACCGTTCCGATGCCTTTGGTTACCGGTTTGCGGGTGAGTTTTCTAAAGCTGGCAATGCCATCCAAGAGCAACAACAAGTTCCACCCCAAGAGATTCCTTGCCATCGGCGAGGGCAGAATAGTCGTGGCCCTTCCCAAGGAACAGACAATCTTCGCGCAGGGAGACGCGGCCGATGCAATCTTCTACATCCAGAAAGGCACGGTTCGACTGACTGTCATATCCGAGTG
>Ga0302324_100003634_pt1 | contig 34727 bp, 26 predicted proteins | sample Palsa_T0_1_FD_201949 | JGI IMG/M metagenome (GOLD analysis project Ga0302324, IMG submission 201949) | Peat permafrost microbial communities from Stordalen Mire near Abisko, Sweden - Palsa_T0_1 | ecosystem: Environmental > Terrestrial > Soil > Palsa > Peat permafrost | place: Sweden: Abisko...
GGACGCAAAAAGGCGTCAAATGCCTGCTTGGGCCTGGGTGATTGCCGCTTTCCTCATACCCAATTTGATTGGATTCATCCTTTATTTTGTGTTCCGAGGGCCTCTCCTTGGGCCTTGCAGTTCCTGTAGCAAGCCTATTCGAGGGGGAGAAGCATTCTGCTCACACTGCGGATGCTCGCAGGGTTCCAGTATCGGACGCATCACAGCTGACAATCGCACAATCTGAAGTAAGAAAGGTGGTAATAACCTTGCATCACACAAAACGGAGGACGGTATGAAACGTGAGCGCGCCTTACAGGTCGTGTTGGTGTTGGTGGGCTTGTTTTATTTCTTTTGGGGCTATCTCCTGTTCGACGATCTGTGGCACTCCAGGTGGCTTAGCGGGCATAGTGACGTCATGCCGATGTTCCTGAGCCTTAACACGGTGCTTGGGGTCTGTCTGTTGGTGGCCGTTAATCAGCCGGCCAAGCATCGCTTGATGATCGCCTATGGGGCGTGGTCAAGCCTTGCCCATGGGTTCACGATGACAATCATGTCGGCGCAGGCCGTGGCGCACGGGATGCACAGGAAGGATAGCCCCCAGGACATTGTGATCTTTGGCGTGATTGGAGTCACGCTGCTTGCACTCCTCCCGGCAAAACAAGCATTACCGGCCGGCGCGCCTATCAGTGAGCCGCGCTTTGCCGAACGCTAGGGGAACCTTCCACCGCCGCGCGTGTACCGAGATACAAGGGCTCCGCAGGGGAACGCGGCGATTCGCTTCGTTGAATATATGCTTGGCCTTTCCGCTGTGTTAATTCTGCATTGTCGGCTAACGGGAGCAATCCGTTTCATCCATCACGCCGCCCGCTGGCGGCGATTGTTCCGTTGTTCCTTCGCCGCGTCCAACTTCCGATCCCGCTCGGCTTGAATCTCCTGCTGATGCCCGGCGAGCATGTCCTTCGGCGTCACGTAAACGATCGAGTTGTGCAGCCGGAGATAGTTGTATCGGTCCACATACTGTTGAATCAGGCGTTTTGCATCTTCCAGGGACAGCGGCGTCCCCGGTCGAATGCATTCGCTTTTCAGCGACTTGTGCCAACGTTCCAGCTTGCCATTCGATTGCGGGTAGTTAGGCGAGGTCCGTACCTGCGTCATGCCCGAGATGCGAATGAACTCCTTGAAGTCGCGGGCAATGAACTGCGGACCATTGTCCGAGATGATGCGTGGCTTCGCTTCCGGGTACTGCTCCTTGGCTCGCTGCAGAATCACTTCGATATCAGTTTCTCGCATGGACTCACGCAGTTCCCAATGCACGAGGAAACGACTGAACCCATCCAGAATGCTGCACAAGTAATAGAACGTTGTCGCGACGGGAGCTAGTTAATGGAGCAGTGCGGGCCCTGGCGGATTACGCGGATTTTGCGAATGCGCGTGGTTAGGACGCGGTTGCCGAATTCGAGGCGGAGGCCGCAGGCGGCTACTATGTCGCCTTTGATGGCTGTGCCGCCCCAGGTGCAGCCGTTGATCGCCATGCGCACGGGAGACATGCGTTGGGAGTCGAACCAGCCGCCCCAGACCCAATAGTGCGGGCCGCCGAGTACCCAGATGGTGTACTGCGAGTTCTGAGTGGTGACGAGGACAATGTCGCCGTTGCGCAGGTCTCTCTTACGGACTTCTTCCAAGGCTCGAGCACGCTCGACAACATTTTCGAGAGTTTGGGCGATACTATCCAAATCGCACCTGAAGACCAACATCCCACTTAACGACAACTACCCCAGCTAACTGGCATGGTGCGCCTGCGCCCGTCGCAAGTCAACTAATACAAGACCCTAGGTGCGCAAAATAAGCGCTTTAGTAGTTGTGTGAAAATTGGAGATGAGTTCCGGGAGGCGGGGGCCTCCCGGCTCTGAGGGAATGTTTCTGTCGGGCTGCGAGAGTACCGCCTTTGAGGGAATTTTACGGAATGTCTGGGTGCGCGCAGCGAGAGCCTCCGGACTCCGAGGAAGTGCGCTAGAACGAAAAGTGAACGCCTAGCTGCGCGGCGAACGGGATGCCGACGGTGGTGCCTGGGCCGAAGAAGTCTCCGAGCGCGCCGCCTGCCAGGCGGAGTTGATTTAGGCTGGTGATGGGCTGCGTGGTAGTGCAGGCAGCGTTTGTGCAGATGTCGGATACGTTGCCATTTTGCACTTCGTTCTGCGGGACTGGGAGCGCGGCAACGTCCGTGACGTAGTTCGCTCCCGGATTGTTGCGATTGAAAAGATTGAAGAACTCGATGAAGGGTGTTACCGACCAGCGCTCGCGGATTGTGAATGGGCGGCTGACGCGCAGGTCCGCTTGAATATATGGCGTGCCGCGCAGCGTATCGAGGCCGACGGGCGCGCCATTGATGACGGCGCGATCGTCCACGTCATCTCCCAAGCCAGTTACCGGGACGCTGGTCGTTAGAGTGAACGGACGCGCACTCTCGGCCTGCGTGAGCGTGGTGAGTTCGAAGCCACCGGGAACGCGAAGCCTGCCCGCCAGCACGAAGCGATGGAGGACATCTTCGCCGGACGGGCCGTAATCGCCGGGGCCAAAGGCGTTGAGCGGATTGCAAACGCCATTCACATAATCGAAAAGCTCGCCGAGAACGCAGCCCCATGTTTTCGCGCTCGACAGCGTGTAGTTGGCGACGAGATCGAACCGGCGCGGGACGTTTCCCTGCAAATGAATTGAAAGCGCGTTGTAGCTCGAGCGATTGTCGGTGCGAAAGACGGTGATGTTGGGAACGTTATTGCGCTGGTCGGTCACGTCCTGCGGGTAGAGCGGCGAAAAGAGCGTGAACCCGGCCTGATATTGGTAGCGGCGGTACGCGTGGTTGCCCTCCTCGTGGGTGTAATCCGCGGCGACAATCCAGTGGGCATTGAACGCGTGTTCGAAGCCGGCAGTGGCGTGAAGCGCGTAAGGAGTTTTGTAATGCGGGTCGATGATAGCGCCGGAACCGGCAACGTTGCCGATCGGGCCGACGGCAGCTGCGGGTGGCAGGCATCCTGAACCCACAAGGGTCACGCCAGAGAGCGTGCAGGGGCCGATAGGTTCGTTCACGGCTTGAAATGCGGTGACCCAACCGTTCTGGGCGAGGTCGTTATAGAAGAGGCCAAAGCCGGCGCGGATCACGGTCTTCGACGAACGTCCGGGAGAATATGCGATTCCCAGGCGTGGGCCGACTTGGCCGCGATAATCATGCGGCACACCGCTCACAAGCGGAATTTGCAGCGCGGCGAGAGTGCGCAACGCGGGATTGACCGCCTGGCTCTGACCGGAACCGATGAACAATCCGAAAGTGGTGTCGTATCGCAGACCGTAATTCACGACGAGCCGCGGAGTGACGCGCCAGGAATCCTCGGCGTAGACACCGAGGCGCTGCACATTTTGAGAGAAGCTGCCGTTACCTGCGGGTGTGATGGCGCTGCCGGCGGCGTAATCGGCGGTGAACTGGGCAAGATTCCCGAGATAGAAAGTCGGATCCTCCGGGAAGGTGACGAAATTTTCTTGGGTTGCCGCGAGAGCGCCGCTCAAGACGGGCTCGTGGATGAAGTTGACGCCAAAACGCGGCGAGTGAGAGCCCATGGTGTGGCCCACGTCGTATCGGAATTGATATTTCTCCTGATTTCGCAGGTTTGGAAACGCAGTGATGGGCGTGACGAATTGATTGTCGCCGAAGGTTTCGAGGCCTGAAATGGTGCTGGAGGTTGCTGTGAAAGGAAATGCGAGCGCAAATCCTAAGTTCGAATTGCGTTCTGCGGTGAGGTGCAAGCCGCTGGCGTCGAAGACGAACGAGCCGAGCCATGTGGGGCTGAATGTGGTTTGGTTGCTGATGACGAGATTCATGTAATTGTTGTGCGACGTTGCGCCGGTTGACGGCAGCGCGGCCTGCTGCACGAGAGCGTTGTGCGTCGTGTAGTTGTCCACCGCGGCGCGCAAGAACCATTGCGAGCGCGAGGATTGCGACCAGTCAAACCGCGTGGTGCCCAGATAATCGCGGAACGGCACAGGAATATTGCTCGGAACAGCGATGGAGCTGACGCCGGGAATCACGCCGTCAGAGGCCAACTGCGCCAGCGCCTGAAATTGAGTCAAGCTGGCCGCGCTGTAGGCAATGCTCGCATCTTCGTGAACGGCTTCGATGGAAGCGAAGAACCACAGCTTTCCGCGCGCGATCGGGCCGCCGAGCGTTCCGACGTAATTCTGCCGCGAGAATGGCTGCTTCGGATTCGGCGGAGGATTATCAATGGGGAACCGCGCGTTGAGCGCTACGGCGCGCTCGTAGAATGAACCGCCTCCATGCCAGTTGTCGGTGCCGTGCTTGGTGGTGATGACAATTGAGGCACCGGTGGTGCGCGAAGTGTCGGCTTCTTCTTGCGCCGTCCTGACAGCAAATTCCTGGATTGCGTCGGGCGAAAAATTTTGCAGGAAGCCGCCGATGTAGTCGTCGGAGTTGTCGCCGCCGTCGACGGAGAGTTCGATGTTGAGGCCTGAGCTGCCGCCGGAAGAAACCGCGGTGATGCGCGCCTTTGTGGGATCGGAAGGCTCGACGGGTTCGGTTCCCGGCGCGAGATAGGCGATGTTGGCAAAGCTCCGTGCCGCGAGAGGAATGGTGTTGAGATCCTGCTGCGTGATGGTGGCTTGATGAACCGCGCTTGAGGTATTGATTGGCTCAGTGGTCACGGAGGATGCTGTGCCCTGAACGTTCACAGACTGCTGCAATTTCGCGGGCCTCAGCGTGACGGTGACGGTGCGCACCGAACTGACGCGGACTTCAACTTCGGAAACAGCGTCCTCGAATCCTTTGGCGCTCACCGAGAGGCGGTATCGCGCCGGCCGCAGACTGTCCAATCGAAAAGCGCCGCTCGCATCGGACAAAGTGTCTCGCTCAAGCGGCGTTCCGAGCTCGACAAGCGCTATCTTCGCGCCGCTGATACGTCCTCCGGCGGAATCTACAATGACGCCGGTCAGAGAGCCTTCCAGAATTTGGCCGCGCGATACGCCGGGCAACATGAAGAACGCGAGCGCCAGAAATATCGCGGGCAACGATAGCTTTAGGGCGCGCATCCAGACTCCTGAATCAGATCCTGAGTGCTGAAACAATCGCGAATTATCCCAGAACGATTTTCGGCTGTCGATGGTTAATACGCGCTTGCGGCTATGCAAAGCGCTTTGTATTCTTGGAGATCAGAGAAGCGCGTTGACACTGCCAGCCCATTTTGTTATTCAACCAGTTCGCTTTCTTCTGTGGATTGGTGTCTCGGTCCCCGCTTGCCACGCAAAGGGAGCTAACCCGGCTAAATAGATTCCCTGTGGGGTTCAGCCGCGATGGCGCGGCCGAATCGCGGATAGCTGACGAACACATGACATCGTGCAACGAGGTTCAATGAAGCAGTGGTCTGTAATTTTGACGTTGATATGCGCCATCGCCGCAGCATTTCTTTCGAGCGGATGCAACAAATCGAGCGGCCCGGCCGCGATTGCGATTACGATCATGCCTTCCACGACCGTGACGCTCGATGAAGGAGAGTCGTATACATTTACGGCTCAAGTTAAGAACGACACGTCGAATACCGGGGTAACGTGGATATTGTATAACGACAAGAACACAGTCCCGGTCAGTTGCACGATACCTTCCTGCGGCACTCTTTCGAATATTACGAATTACAACGTGACCTACACGGCGCCAACGGGCTTGCTGGGCTCGGTGAAAGTTTCCCTTCAAGCGACGTCCAATTCGCAAGAAAGCATAACTACCGTCGCTACGGTTACAACTGTGCTGCCGCCGATGATCACCACGTTGCCGCCCTTGCCGAGCGGGCAAAACGGCGTGGCCTACAGTCAGTCGATTTCAGTGACTGGTGGCGTGCCGCCGCTGGTGTACAGCGTTTCGTCGGGCAGTTTGCCGGCCGGGCTTCACGTTGGAGCGGGAGGCGTAATTAGCGGCACGCCGAGCGCATCCGGCACATCGCAGTTCACTCTGAAAGTAGCGGATTCCGGCGTTCCGCCGGTTGCGGTGTCGCAGGCGTATACGATCACGGTCGCCCCGGCGCCACCGCTTTCGATTGCCACCACGTCCCCGTTGCCGCAGGGCGTGGTGGGCTCCCCTTACAGCGAAACCATCGCATCAAACGGCGGCATTCCGCCGCTGACGTGGTCGCTGATCGGAGCTTTGCCTCCGGGCCTCGCGTTTACCGTAAATACGACGACAGGAGGATCTACGACTCCCGTCACAACCGGCGAAATTTCAGGGATACCATTAACGGCGGGAACTTTCACGTTCTCGGTACAGGTCTACGATTCATCCATTCCGGAACAGGTGGTGACTGCCACGTTCAGCCTGACCATCGTTACCCCATCGCCGCTCAAGATCACCACTGCGTCTTTACCTGGCGGCACGACCGCGCTGGGCTATAGCGCCGTCGTTCAAGCGACAGGCGGGGCTGCACCATACACCTGGACTGTAGCACCGGGGCTTTTACCCCCTGGGCTTACGCTGAACTCATCAACTGGCGTGATCACGGGCACGCCGATTCGTGAGGGCACTTCTGAATTTACCATGACCGTCGCAGACTCCGAGCAACCATCTGTGACAGCCTCGATGAACTACAGCATCGTCGTCGCCGGGAATACAGATGTTCTTCAGCAAGATCAGCTCTTCGATGGGCCGTACGCTTTCCTGTTTACCGGCTACGGCAAGTACAACTCGATCACGACATTTCCAGAGGTGATCGCGGGCGTCATGAGCGCCAGCGGCAACGGCGCAATTGCAGGCGGCACGGAGGATGTGAGCTCGAACGGCTTCTTGCCTGGACTGGCGTTCACAGGCAATTACTCGATTGGCACCGATGGACGCGGATCGATGATGCTGACCGTGATCGGTCCATCGGGGCAAAAGCTGATGCAATCGTATCAGTTCGCTCTCGACGCGGAAGGCAATGGCCAGTTCGTCGAAGATGATGCGACAGGCAATCGCGGATCTGGCGTTCTGCTCAAGCAATCGACGTCGGCTTTTACAGCGGCGTCGTTCAACGGGGATTATGCGTTCGATTTCTTCGGGTTCGACGCTTCGCTGAAACGGCTGGTGACGGTCGGGCAATTCCACGCGGACGGGTCGTCAGGGTTAACTGGCGGTTCGGCCGATCAAAATGATAATGGGACGATGACCAATTTCTCGATCAATGGATCGTTTTCCGGTCTGAATGCGTCCGGGCGAGGTGGGGCGAATCTTTTCTTCTCACCGAATACGCAGCAGTACATCTTCTATCTGGTGTCGCCATATGAGGTAATTTTCCTTTTGGGCGGCGAGACTACGACGAACGGCACGACTACGACTAATGTAGACATTGGGCCGGTAGGAGGTATCGCTTATCTGGAGACCGGGAATCCGTTTTCTGGGGAGTCACTCAACGGAAATTACGTGGTGACCGGTACGGGCACTGCCGCTGCCACCGGCGACGCGAGCATTTTCGGAAGCCTGATGTCGTTCACCCCTTCCGGCGGCACGACGGGCGCAACGACGCCACTCGAATACGATCAGAATGACGGCGGAACGATTTCGTCCGCGCTTCCGGCGGCCGCACAATATTCCGTTTACCCCACGGGCAGATTGGCCTTCACTGGTGGCACAGGCCGAATGGGGGTCGCGTATCTCGTCAGCTCCTCGCAAGCGGTGTTCGTGGGCACCGATGCGGAGGTGACGTCGGGAATGATCGATTTGCAGGCGAGCGAAACTTACGGCCTTACGTCGATTCAGGGCGAATACACTTTGAAGAACCCGTCATTGGCTGATATTCAGGCGACATCCGTGAGCGGCGTGCCTGTGGCGGACGGGGCCGGCAACCTAACGGGTGAAATCGATTTCGTTACTGGATCGGGAGCGCAGACCCTCGCGGCGGAGCTGGCGGCGACTTACACCGTCGGTGCGGACGGACATGGCGTGGTGACGAATGGAAGCGGGGCTGGCTTGCCTGCGAGCCTGGCGCTGTATTTAATTTCGCCGGAAAAAATCAGGATGGTTTCGACCGATCCTACGGACGCGCATCCGACGTTGTTCTTCCTTGACTATTAAGTTCGATTACTAGGTTTTGTCGACTACTAGCGCGCGCTACTTTGTCGCACTGTCGTTTCGCGACAGCTCGTGTGCAATTCACGCCGCGGATGCGTACTGCGTCACCATTCGAGTTGAAGCGCGCAAACTCTGGCTACTCTTTCGTTTTTTCGTCCTTCTTTTCGTCCTGCTTTTCGTCGAGTCGCAGTGCAGCGGAGTTGATGCAATAGCGCAATCCAGTTGGCCGCGGGCCGTCGTTGAACACGTGGCCAAGATGCGCATCGCATTTGCTGCACACAACTTCTTCGCGAATCATGCCGTGGGTGGTGTCGCGGTCAACTTCGACCTTCGTCTCGTCCACGGGCTTATAAAAGCTCGGCCACCCCGAGCCGGAATGAAACTTCGCGTCCGAACTGAAGAGAGGCTGGCCGCAGCATACGCAAACGTAAGTTCCGTCGGTTTCTGCGTCATCGTATTCGCCGGTGAACGGAGGCTCAGTGCCTTTTTCGCGCGTCACGTGATATTGATTCGGCGTGAGCTGCTTCTTCCAGTCGGCATTCGATTTGTTGATCTTCTCTGTCATTGGCGAAACCTCGCAGTTGAATTGTAGGATGCATAGTTTAGCGAGGTACTGAATTTCGGTCTAGCTCCAAACTTGACACCGCGGCTCGCGGTCTTAATTGCGCCGCGGTTTTTTCGTCGCGGCGGCCGCCTCAGATTCCGCGTGGTTCATGGTATTATTTCTCGAAACTCGAGGTCTGCGGATTGGACTGTAGTCGACCAGGGTTTCTCGCGGGGAACGAACGAAACAATATCGCTCGCGAATTCAACGCGACGGGCCGCTAGCTCAATGGTAGAGCAGCTGACTCTTAATCAGCGGGTTGCAGGTTCGAGTCCTGCGCGGCCCACCACGATTTTTCAATACATTTCGGGCGATTCGCAAAATCGCCATTCCGGGCAGTGCCACGGGCACCCGTAATGTTCAATTCGCACGGAGAACAGCAGTAGCGCGCGCCACCCGCGAGAACTTCCTCGAATACGGCGGAATGCCTACCTCGATTCGAGGCGTTTATTCCCGCCACAGAAATTTCAGGATATGGCAATTCTGTCAATCACTCTGACTGTCCCCGGCTGGCTGGCGGCACAATTCCGTTCATCCGCAAATACTCCACCATTTGTCCGTAATGATCATATGCATGAGCGACGGCAAATGTAGCCAGGTGCAGGCGGGGCGATTTGCTGTGCTCGGCGGGCTGCAACATGTTCTGAGTAGTTAAGGTAGCCGCAGCCTTGTGACCCAAGGCAAAAGAATCCTTCAGGAACTTGATGATCTCGGCTTTGGTCTTCAAATTCTCGGGACCGTTCCCGCCCATGAACTCTTCCGGAAACTTATCGCCGGCAAGCGCCGACCAAAGGAAATAATTGGAAGCGGCGGCATGCTTGACCCCAAGGCAAATGTGCGCACCCCCTTGTACTCGCTCCCCGGAATATTCAAGCTCTCAGGAGAGAAATGGAATTTATCTTCCGGCATGGCTTCGGCAGCCTCCACAATTTCCTTTTCGATGGTGCTGATCTCGCGGTCCACGGTTGAAGCTATCGTTGGCGCAGGCTGCTGCGACTGCTGCGCTTGAGGCGCCCTCGAGACTGCGGCACTTTTTGTGCGCTGTCCTGAGGCGGCCGCGGTAAAGATGAGTACTGCCAATATCGACAGGATTTTTATTTGTTTCATGAGAGTCACTCTCATCAATTTGTTCGGACCCGTGAGATACGGATTTACAGGCATACGATGTGAACACTTCGGCCTGAGCTATTCGTATCTCAGCGCGACCAGCGGATCGACGCGTATCGCGCGCCGCGCCGGAATATAGCAAGCAAGAAGAGCAACACCGACGAGAAGAAGGGCGACACCCGCAAACGTGAGAGCATCTATCGGCCTCACGCCGTACAGCAATCCTGTCATCAAGTGCGAGACGATCAGCGCACAAACAAGCCCAACCGCAGCGCCAGCAATGGCAAGTCCCAATCCTTGACGCAGGACCATGCGCAGGATGCTCCTCCTCTGCGCGCCAAGCGCCAGGCGAATTCCAATCTCATGCGTGCGCTCGCTTACGATGTAGGAAATCACTCCGTAAATTCCAAGTCCCGTGAGAAGCAGAGCCGTCAGAGCGAACAGGCCGACCATTTCCATCGAGAATCGCCTCGAGGAGAGAGACGCGGATACCGCCTCGTCGAGTGTTTGCGCACCGAAGACCGGAAGACCGGGATCGACGGACTGCACCTGCTCGCGCAGATCTACGGGAATCGCAGCGGCGTCCAGCCGCCCGCGTAGAAATATGGCCAGATCCTTAGGCCGCCGCTGATACGCGCACAAATAGATTTCCGGAACCGCCGATTCCGCCAGCGATTCTGTTCGAGCATCGGCGATCACGCCGATTACCGTGGTCCAGGAAGAATCCGAAGGCCGCTTGAAGCGCTTGGCAACAGCATCCCCGTCTGGCCAATACTTGCGAGCCATCGCCTCGTTGATCACCGCGGATTGCGGCGCCTGGTCGTTATCCGACTCGTTGAATAAACGGCCGCGCAGCAGCGACATGCCCAGCAAGTGAAAATATTCCGGCGTAACGGTCGAGCGGTTGACGAGAGGAGTCTCGCCGCCATGAGCTTCGCGGCCTTCAAGCATCAACGGATACGGATTTAAATCCCTCCACCCATGGCCCAATGGAACAGCCGCCACATCACCGATGGCGACTTCTTCCACTCCGGGGAGTGTCCGGCCACGACGAAGTATTTCGCGCAAAAGCAGCGCCTCCTGCGCGGCCGTTCCGTAGACGTCGGTCGCAGGATCATTTGGCACAGGCAGCCACGTTCGAACCACCATTACACTCTGAGGATTGAATCCCGGTTGCACACTCAACAAATCCCAGAAACTGCGCAGCAGAAGCCCCGCGGCAATCATGAGCACCAGAGATAGAGCAAATTCCGTTACCACGAGCACGCGGCGAGTGCGCGCCTGTTCCCCGGAGCCCGTCGAGCCGCGCCCTTCCTGTTTGAGCATGGGAATCAAATCCAGCCGGCCGGCATGCAACGCAGGGGCCAGACCGAAAATCGCGCCTGCGACGAGAGAGGCGACGAGAGCGAAAAGCAAAACGGACCAGTCAATCGATACTTCGTTGAGCTGTGGCAGGCTGTCGGGCACCATTTGCAACAGTAGGTTCTTCGTGCCATAGAGAATCGCCAAACCAACGATTCCGCCCGCCAGCGAAAGAAGTAAGCTTTCGGTTAGCAGTTGCGACATCAGCCGCTTCCGCGCGGCTCCCAGCGCTTGCCGAATGGCCATTTCGCGTCCTCTCGCACTGGCTCGCGCGAGTAGCAGATTGGCAATGTTCACGCAGCCGATCAGCATGACCAATCCCACGGCGCCTAACAGCAGAATCAATGACTCGCGAACATTGCCGACTACGGCCTCTTTGAGCGGCACCAACCGCACTTTCCATGCACTTTGCAGCGGATAATCGACCGAAAATTGTTTTTGCAAAGCGGCGACGAGCGCGTCTACGCGGCTCTGTGCGGCCGCAATCGTCAGTCCAGGTTTGATTCGCGCGATTGCTGTCTGAAGGAACCGGCTGTTCCGCAGCGGAGGCGGAGCAGGCTCGGCGGCAAAACCCGACGACGCCCAAATTTCGATGCTTCTTTCCTCCGCTGTTCGCCCCGGATCGTGATAACCGGCCGGCATGACGCCGACGACGCGATACAAGTCGTTGTCGAGCCGCAGACTTTTACCCAGAATCCGCGGATCGGCGGCGAAAGCACGCTTCCACAGTCCGTCGCTGATGAGAACTTCGAGAGTAAATCCGGGCGTGTGATCCTCGGGATTGAACGAGTTGCCCAACTGCGGTTTCACGCCCAGAACCGCAAAATAATTCGGCGCAACGTTCAGAAAGCGGATTCGCTCGGGCTGAGATGCGCCGGTGAGATTCACGTCCCCGCCCCCGATTGGCGAAACGTAGTCAAAAATTCCGGAGCGCTGAAGATCCTGCCATTCCGGCACGGACATTCCTACGTCCTGCGCCCCCACGCCGGGAAGATCATCCTCAACGGTTACGAGCTGCTCCGGTTGTGGATACGGCAGAGGATGCAACAGCGTGGCATCGACGACGCTGAAAATCGCTGTCGTGGCTCCGATCCCTAGGGCAATCGTCAAGACGGCTATGGTGGTGAAGCCCGGAGACTTGCGCAGCATACGTAAACCGTAGCGAACGTCTTGCCAGAAGTGATCCCACCAGAGCCAGTGCCCGGACTCGTAGAAGTGCTCCTGAGCGTGGGTCACGTTGCCGAAAGCCCGGCGTGCTGCAGTTCGGGCATGTTCATAGCTGAGGCCCTGTTCCTGCAAGCGTGCGGTCTCAAGCTCGATATGAGCTTCGATTTCAGCGCCGAAGTCGCTCGCCTTCCGCTTGGATCGGAACATAGCCTAGCCCTCCTCAGCCTCGAGAACGCGCCCGATCGCTGCCCTCAATCGATTCCACTTGGCGGTTTCTTTCACCAGTTGCTTGCGACCGGCCAATGTCAGCGCATAGAACCGGGCCTTGCGATTATTTGTGGAGATTCCCCATTTCGCGGAAATCCAGCCGCGCTCCTCAAGCCGTTGGAGCGCAGGATAAAGGGCTCCGTGCTCGACTAAGAGTTCTTCATCCGACGTCTGCTGAATGGCGCGTGCGATACCTTGTCCGTGCTGCGATCCAAAAATCAGCGTGCGCAAGATCAGCAGGTCCAGAGTGCCCTGCAGCAGTTCGAGTCGTTCTGCACCTTGTTGGGTAGACATTTAACCTGAGTATTGCGCTCCCTTGGGTAAGATGTCAACCTGAAAACATCCGGCTTCGCAAGAGCCGGCAGTCCGATGCTTGACGCGGCTGCTGACCTTGCGATGATGGCTCGAATGTGCGCGGTCACACCGCAATAACCGCATTCGTGCACGGTTGGAACCAAAACTGAGAAATCGCAGCGGAGATGGATCCAGTAAGTGTTTTTCAATCAGAGATCAGGTTGGTGGAGGTGGCCGGGATCGAACCGGCGACCCATCGCGCTTAGATTCAGAAAGCGAATTTGGTTAACGCGAAGAAGAATGAAAAGGTGTAAGCGCTAGTCACAATGGCACAACTCACGAAGCGCGCTGTTTAAGGTCGCTGTCACATTCTTTTCTTCGTGGTTGCGCTAGCCGTGTTGGAATAGCCGCTCAAGTTTCCGGCGGAGTCGACGGCACGCACGCGATAGCTATAGGTGGTAGAGGCACTGAGGCGCAGGGCACTGAACGACGTCTCTGCCCCGGACACCGTTGCGACTTGCGCAAAATTCGAACAGTCGGATCCCTGGCACTGCTCGACTTGATAGTTCGTTACTCCAACATTGTCCATTGACGCTGTCCATGAAAGATGGATCCACGTCGCCGAGACCCACGTGGCCTTCAGATTCGCCGGCGCGGTCGGCGGCTGCGTATCTTTGGCTACTGTGAGACCCACACTCGTCGACTCGCTTACTTCACCGCTTGATCCGTTAATCGTGAGCGTGTAGGTCCCGGGAGTGGTGGCACCCGTGGTGGTAATGTTCATCGTTGTGCTACCCGAAGTTGTAATCGTCGTGGGATTAAACGTTGCGGATAGACCGGACGGCGCGTCACTCGCGCTGAAAGAGACTGTTCCAGTGAAACCCGATCCGGGAGTCACCGTTACCGCGACGCTGGTGCCGCTGCCTGCCACTACAGTAGTCGAACTCGGTGATGGCGAAAGTGAAAACGATGGAAGAACGGTGACCGTGTTCGTCGGCGGATTTGGATCGGTCCGTCCGGAATTATCCGTCACGGTGAGCGATACGACGTATGTGCCCGCCGTTGCGAAGCTGACTTTGCCGGGAGTTGCAGCCGTGCTTGTGCCCGGCGAGCCGCCGGGGAAGACCCAGTCGTAGCTGGTGATCGAGCCGCCCTGAGCCGTACCGGTTCCAGCGAAGCTCACTGATTGGCCCGCGCCAATAGTGACATTCGATGAGGGGCTTGTAATCGTTCCTGTTGGCGGCGTCCCAGGATTAGTCATGAGCTGCACGAACTGGGCAATCGAAGGCACGCCCGAAGAATTCAGAATGAACAGGAGGTAATAACCCGGAGGCGCAAGGTTGCCGTTCGCAGGCGACGTGACGTTCAACACGCCGCCCCCTGCCGTGAAAGACAGGCCCACCATTCTTTGATCCATGTCGAACGAGTGAGTCGGGGTGCCCGCCCGGATTAAGACGACTGAAGAAATTTGGCTGGCATTGGGAGTCTGAATAGTGAATCCACTGTCGTACCCGAGCACGCTTGCGCTGACGCTTGTAATAGTCGGACGGGTCGCGAGCTGCCCGCTCGAATTGTAGAGATATGCGGGTGTATAGATCTCCATGTGCGGCTCGTAAGTGCCGCGCTCCGGATTGCTTCCGAGCAGCAATACAGTTGCATCGGGAAGCAGAAGGGAATTCGAGTGATAAAGCCGTGCAAAAGCATTCGCGCCGGCGGAACTCAGCGCTCCGGTCGTAGAATCATAAATATCCGCGTTCAGACTCTCCGTCGTGGCGTCTTCGTCATTCACCGAACCGCCGGTCGCGAGGATTTGCCCACTGGGAAGGATCGTTGCGTTCATCTCGATGCGCGCTTGCGACATCGGAACTCCGTACGACCATGCCGGGCTCGCGACTGAAAGATCGATAATTTCCGTTGTGGCCGTCGCGGGGTTGCCGCCGCCAAAAATCATGACGCGAGGTTTGAAGCCGTTGGCCGGAGTTAAGGGCATCAACACCGAGGAACCGTAGGTCCGCGTTCCGCTATATTGAGTATTTGCGACATCCAAAGTCCATGCCTGGGTTGCGGGATTGAAGAGGCTCGAACTTGTCGTTGGGCCCGAGTAGAAAACGTTGCCATCGGGCAACACATGCATACGCGGATAGAGAGGCGGAGTCCAGGGAGCGGTGTAAGGCACGCTCCAACCCGCGCCAAGTGTGAAGAACTCGACGGTCGTATTGGTGTTTCCCGTGAGGCCCAAGCCCGAGAAAACCATCACGCGGCCGTCCGCCAGCACCGTCCCCGTTGGATACCACCGCCCATCGGCCATGGATTGCTGGTCCGCAAATGTTTCCGTTGTGGGATCAAATGCAGAGGTTTTCTGCAGGCCGTAAAAAGGATCGTATTGCAGCGTGCCGCCCATCACGAATGGGCGCCCGTCAGGCATCACGACCATCCCGTTGCAAAACATGTCCCAGCTGATCGGCATCGTGGTTACGGTATCGGTCGCCGGATCCCACACCGCCGCCATATAGCTCGTGTCTGGCGGATAATTGCCCGAGCCGGAAACGACCAGAACCTTTCCTGTATGCATCAATGCGATGTGCACCGGGTTGATGGGCATCGTCGTCGTAAGTGTCTGCCAGGTGCCGGTGACATTTGCTTGCGCGCGGGCGCCGGGGGCCATACCCGCTAGCGCAGCCGAGATGATTAATGCCGCTAGCGCCGCATGCAGCGCGGTTCTAAATGGACGTTTGCGGCTTAATTTTTGCCCAGAAATCTCACATACCGGGAGTGAACGGAGATGCAATTTCGGCATAGAAGTTCCTTACGAAAGAATTCGGGCGGAGCAGGAACAAGACCCGGTGTTTCAGAGACCATCTAGGGTTTTTTGAATCGAGAGCCTCTAGATTGGTGAGATCAATGTCCCTATTTTGTAGACAAACTATTGGACGAGTCCGTGGGACATGGACCGGTCAATTCAAGTTGAATCGCCATGAACGGGGAAGTATGTGTATCTCTGCGGTACACGGCTGTCAAGGTCCATTGAGTCCGCAGTACGTATGGTACGAGCCCTAAATGCCAGGGAAACGGGCAGATAACCTCGAGCTCGGTTCAACGAATGCGGGGCTGGGGCGAGGAATAGTTACATTTCCATCTTGTGAGCCGGAGCGAGATCCCAGACGCGCCAAAACTCCGCCATCTCGGCGGGCTTGCCAAGGGTGACGCGGATGTAGTTGTCGAGCGGGGGGAACGGGCGGCCGATCTCGATGCCGTTTTTCTTGAAATGCTCGATGACTTCCGTGGCGGGACGTTGTGCGCTCATCATCACGAAGTTCGCATGCGAATCGATGGCACGCAACATCCGCGCGTTGGCTTGATTGAAAAATTCCTGGCGGCTGTCGGCGTTGCGCTTCACGCAGTCGCGAACGTACCCGGTGTCATCGAGCGCGCTGACTGCGGCCAGTGCCGCGACGACGTTAATGCCAGCCGGGAGGCAACGCGCTAAGAGAGTGCGCGCGGTTTCCGGCGAGGCCACTGCGTAGCCGACGCGGATGCCCGCAAGGCCGTACACTTTCGAAAACGTACGCGTGACGATCACACGGTCGTCGTTTACCGGCTGATCGATGAACGACGCATAGCTCGCTGTCGGCGCGACGTAGTGATGGTAGGCTTCGTCGATGAGAACCATCGCTGTGCGCGGAAGCTTCTGAAGAAAATCTTCGATATCGCGGCGCGGCGTAATGCTGGCCGTCGGATTATTCGGATTGCAAATATAGATCAGGCCCGTCGCGCCGTCCGTTCGGGCTAGCATTGCGCTAAGATCGTGTGCGAAATTCTTGATGAGCGGCACGGTGATGACTTCCGCGCCATCGATTTTTGCGGCACGGCCGAGGTATTCGAACGTAGGTAGCGCGGTGATGACTTTCTTCCCGGGACCGGCGAACGCTGCAGCGGCTGCGGCCAATATCTCGCCGGAGCCGCATCCCAAAACAATCTGCTCCGGCTTGATGCCGTGAAGCGTGGCAATGTGATCGCGGAGATCACTGGTCTGCGCTTTTGGATAGCGATTCGCTGAGTATTCTGCTTCACGCATCGCGGCGATCACTTTTTCAGACGGGCCGTAGGGGCTCTCGTTCCGGCCTAAAAAGATGATCGGCCCGCCGGATCGCACTTCAGCGAGCGAGAGCGGAAATTCTCCAAATCCGGATTCTGCCAACGACGGCAGCGCTGCACTCATGACCGCGCCGGCGCCGAATTGGCAAAGCAAATTCCTGCGGGAAATCGGCATGAGCTCCTCCCGAATGGCAACGCTCCCGTTGATAGCAAGGAATCGTTCACCAGGTCAAGGACAGGGCCGTTGGCAAGCACGAGTGATGGGATAGAAAGATCAAACCGAGTCGCGACACATCTGCATGGGGCTCGCCGCGCGCCGCGTCAGCGCGCTCTTGCGCCGTACGTTCCTGGTGCAGGTGAATAAAGAAGAATAGCTCTCGAGTTGGATTTGACCCTACAAATTCAGAGATGCGCATCGAGAGCGGATTTTGGCAATTCACAGGGGCGTAGTAACGGTATCTATTACGATCGACAAGCTTATCGCCGCGAGAGCGATTAAGTGTCGCTACTTCTTCGAAAGCTCTGCCTTGAAATGACTTTCAACATCTTCACGACTCAGCGGGTTTCCGGCGCTGGCCAATACGACCGAATAGACGACCTCATTCCCTTCAGTCTGAGCGGTTATAAATGCGCCGTCTTCCGACAGTTCTTGGTAGATGAACTTCACTTTCCTGCCGTCTTCAAGTATTTTGATCCACTCTTCGTCGCGCATTTTCCCGCTCTTCTAGGGAGGTCGGTGAACGTCGCGAGTATACGTTATTCGGCGCCGATGGCGACGCGTGGTCAATTGCGGCGGTTTATCTCTTTGGTTCGGCTGCGACGGTAACTTCAACGCGGGCGCCCTTTTTGAGCCTCACATCGTCGCCATTTTCATCGGTTAACGCATTTTCAATTCGGAGATCGCGATGCCGGGGGTCGGCGCCCTCAACAGAAATCTGTGCCTTTTCCGGTTGGCTCGGACGTGGGGAGGGGATGATTTTGTCTACGGTTCCAGGCATGGTGGCACTTGGCCGTTCCGGAATTCGCGCAGTATTTAGATTCAGTTCCGCCACTCTCGCTGACCTTGCCATGCGCGGCTTCGCCATTTCGTTCGTGACGCTCGCACGTGTCGCTGTGTCGGATTCTCTCTTAGTCTTCTTATGCAACATATACACATCATGATCTCGAGACGGAAAGAATGCAGTCCCATTTCGCACAGTTGCGAAATATGCCGCCGATTACTGTGGGCAGGGTCACATTCGGACCGGCCAAGATCAGAAACCACAAGACGTTGAGACGTTGAATGGAAGATTTGTGCGGCGGCAAAGAAATAACAACCGTGGCCGAGCACTCTTCTGCCTGGCATGAAGCGACGGTCAGGGCGCGCCCGGTGCCATCAAGCAAGAGTGCCGGACGGGATCATTCTTCTGCGTTATTTTTATTTTTGGAAACTTTCGCTTAACTGCGGCAACAACAGAGGCGTGCTCCGGCTTTCCCGAGCTCCTCGCCAACGCATCTCGCGCATGAGCGGCGTCAGGGATCGGATATTTTCTGGCGCTTTTTTCTACGAAGTCCGATTTCGGAAGTTTTTTTCTGGCAGCAGTAGTTAGTTTGGGCACTATCGATGTCTCCTCTTGGAAGGAATCAGCCGGAATTCGCGTTTCGAACTTCCGACGGACCGCCGCTCTCCGATTCGATCGTTTCGAGATCTGGCGCGCTTTCAGCGTTCAAGCTCTGTACTCAAACTCGGTGAAGACCGTAGATAGCCAAACGGCGATACCTGCGACCACCACCACGGCGGCGGCGACGGTCATAGCTATTTGCGCCGTGCTCGATGCCAATAGGTTCATGGGCCGCCTTCTCCTCTCAAACGATTGGAATCCGGTCACCTCGCCAAGAACGCTTCGGCTTTCACGGCGCAGTGGAAAGCGCGACCCGTTAGACATCATGTCTCACGAGGTCGCGCTCAAGGTCCGGCGATTCGCAATTACATCAATCTCGATTCCCGAAAGGCGCTAGTTTCGGCGCCAACGAGAGTATCCCCAACCCCCGCCACCGAGCAAGAACACGATAAGAACAACGATCAATATAGTTTCCATGTGAATCCTCCTACTCAGAGGAGCTAGCTGACTTTTCCACAGCAGAGTCGAGTTGGTTCCCCATAGGCACCATATTAGTAAACATGAAGGCTGATATCTGTTCACATAGTGACACTTTCAAATCCCATTTATTAGTTTCCGGGTACGGAATTCGACGGTCATTTGTGGCGGACAGCCATCTGTTAAGGGGTTTCAGTGTTACGGGATTTCAGGATACATGTGCACAACTGAACAGACACTCGTCTTGAGTAGGCTTACGATCCTACTTTAATTTGGGTGGAACGGCTGGCGGCCATGTCCCTAGTGGAGTGACTGCACACGGTAGTCCGGGCGGGCCTTTGCAGTTTGAACGCCTGGAAGCTGCCCTTGCCGCCAGGTTCCATCCCAGTTCCGCGCCGACCTCCTTTTCGCCTTGTCCCCAGACTTGCAGCATAGCGCTGGTTGACACTGCGCCGAGGCTGCCGGCGTCGCTCGAACAAATCCGGAGCATTAAGACCGCGTGAGCGATCCTGGCGGCGCCAGCGTCGAGTACGAAATCTGTTCAAATACATACATGAGTAGATACGTCGCTTTTGGCACATACAGACAACTTTCGACGCGCTAATCTATTCAAGCATTCTGATTCCGCGGAGTCTTCAGCTTCGCTGCGCCCTCGAGTCGAAAAATGGAAATCCTGGCTAAATTCCGGATGGGAACGCTCTTGGTCATGGTCGCGGCTTCGTCCGCGCTCTTCGCCCAAAGCGGCGCGCCCGGCGAGCCCCAGAATCAAACAAGCATTCTGGACGCACGCCAGATCGTGGGCTTGTCGATCGCGGCCACCGAGCGCAGTTGGCAGGCGCTTGACCATTACATATACATGCAGCGTGATGAGGATCGACGCTTGGACTCGCTAGGGCGGATGAAATCGGAAAATGTAGAAGTCACCCGAATGAGTCTTGTCAACGGCGCTCGCTTTGGGCAGCTCGTGGAACACAACGGGCAGCTTCCATCGGTCACGGAACAGAGGAAAAGCGACGAAGATCTCGACAAGTTGCAACACGAAACGCCGACCGAGAAGACTGAACGGCTCCGCAAGGAACAGGAGAACAAATCTTTCCTCCACGAGGTGCTCAAGGCCTTCGACTTTCATCTCGTTGGCGAAGAGATAGTCGCCGGCAGGCCGGCCTACGTGCTTCAGGCCACGCCGCATCCGGGTTATCAGGCGAACGGCAAGTACGGCAAGTTATTCTCCAAGGTGGAAGGCAAACTTTGGATCGACAAGCAAAACTTCGGCTGGATCAAGGTCGACGGGCAGGTAACGCAGTCGTTTTCGATAGGATTGTTCGTCGCCCGCGTGCAGCAAGGTTCGCACATCATCCTGGAGCAGGCGTGTGTCGGTGACGCCGTCTGGGCGCCGCAACGCCTCGAAATGCGAGCAAGCGCCAGAATCCTCTTCCTGAAGAGCCTCGACATTGACAGGATCCTGATGTACTCAGACTATCGCCCGGCGCCGGACAACTCATACTCTGTGAGCAGATAGCGGCGGTTCTTTGGCACGCTCTCTTCGATCCTTACCCGGCCGCTGTGAAATCGGCGCAGCCTTCTGGCGCAGCGACGTTGCGACCTGCGAGGGATGGAACAATTTCCGCTCCGTCAAACCGCCGCGAGCGGCTCGTCGGGCGGAGGCTTTGGCTACGAGTGCCCTCCTTCCCTACTGTTGCGGTTGCGCAGGCGGTGTAGTGGCGCCGCCAATCTGCGTGCCGATGACTTCGCCAGAAATTATGATTTCGACGCGGCGATTTTGCTGGCGTCCTTGATCCGTGTCGTTGCTGGCGACGGGATTGGATTTGCCGAAGCCGGTTGCAGTGATAGATGAAGCGTCCACGCCTTGTTGGACGAGGTAATCGCGGACCGTATCGGCTCTTTTCTGCGAAAGCGTCTGGTTGACTTCGTCGCTGCCGATGCTATCCGTATAGCCCTCGACGGAAAGCTTCAAACCGGGATGGCCAAGCACGATGCCGGAAAGTTTTGCGAGTGCTTCTCGGGTATTGGGACGAAGATCGTATTTCCCAAAAGCGAAAAGCACGTCAGCCATGTTGACTTTCAATCCGCGCGGAGTATCGGTGGTAGGCAGGACACGATTGAATTGCTCGAGCAACTGCGCGCGAAGCTGCTGCTTTTCCTGCTCGGATTTCGCAGCGGCATCTTGCGCCTGTTGCGCGCGCAACTTCTCTTGCTCCGCCTGCTGCTGAGCGGCCAGGCGGGCGGCATCCGCGCGTGCGCTGGCTGCCGCGGCCTGCGCGGCGTCGCGCTCTGCCTGTAGCTTTTGCATTTCTGCCTGTTGACGGGCTGCGGCTTCCTGCTGCTGGCTTGCGGCGGAAGCGTCGGCCTGAGCCTTTGCATCGGCCTCGCGCCGCGTCGCGTCAGCACGCTCTTGCGCCGTGCGTTCCTGTTCCTGGCGATCGAGAGTGATGTGCCGCGCATCCGCAGCGTTCTGCACCGCGTCGCGGGAAGCCTGAACGATTAATTTGTTGTTGCCATTCTTGGCGACAAGTCCCTGAGCTTCCGCCAAAGAGCTTTGTGCCTTGTTCAACGCGTCAGGAGCGTATGTTTTCGCGCCTGCGGTTATGGCGATTTCTACGGCATTTTCAGCTTCGAAAAATTCGAGCGGTACCTTGTTGTCGGATCTGGAAAGATTGGGGCTCGTCGCCGATACCGTGTAGCTGTATGCACCGCGATCGAGCAATTGATAGTTCGCCGGCGCCTGCTCGATTGTACCGGTCGTTTCAGGCAGCACCGCGTTCTGCAATACGACCACGTTGCTCGGCTGTGACACAGCGAAATATGGCTCCGCGGTCACGATGAGGCCGAATGTTTGCAAGGACGTAGTCACGTCGATCTTGCTCTTGTCTCCGTTCAACAGGATTTCGCCGAGATTGTTCGATTTCCCTTCCGGCGTAATCGCCCACAATACATACGTCAAATATTCCTGGCCGAACTTTTGCGCCGATTCGAGTTTGCTGAACTCAGCGTTGATTTGGATGCGGCCTACTTTGCCGGTGACTTTCGCCTGCCCTTTTGCGAAGGGGAGCAACGGTGAGCCCTGGAACCCGATGGTCGTGGCTCCACTGCGGTGCTGGTAATTAATGGTCACGATGCTCGCCGGAACCATCGTGATGTGATATGTAGGCCGGCTCTGCGGCGAATCGGCTTGTGCACGCGAATTGACTGCCGCTGATATCGATAGAAGTGCCGCCAGAAAAAACAATATCGCCCCTCTTCTCATAATTCCCCCGTATCCCACTCATATGTTTTACGCCCATGTGACTTCTTAGTCTTTGTATCTTTTTTTCTCAATCCCGGCAGCCTCAGCCTCTCCGGGATTTTCTACCGCGTTTGATATCGCGTCAACATCCCTATTAGCGGAATTGTGAACTCGCAAGCGTAACTGCCACGCAGGAAAGAAGCGCCATCAGCGCGCCGCTCAACGTGAGACACCGCCCGACGTTTCGCTCGGTGCAGGCTCGGGAATTGCCCGGCTCAAACTGAACGCCGTGTTCACCAAACCGACATGAGAGAACGCTTGAGGGAAATTGCCTAACAGCCGCTTCGCATCCGGATCATATTCTTCAGAGAGAAGGCCGAGATCATTACGGATGTTTAGCAGTCTCTCAAACATTCGCACTGCTTCTTCCCGGCGGTTCTGCAAGACATAGTTGTCGGCCAACCAGAACGAGCACGCCAGGAATTTGCCCTCTCCTTGTGGCAAACCGTCGACCGCGGGGTCTTGCGTGTAGCGTCCGACAAAACCATTTTCCATCAGATTTGATTCGATCGCTTTGACCGTTCCGATAACGCGAGGATCACTCGCTGGGAGAAAGCCGACGAGCGGCATCATAAGAAGACTCGCGTCCAGATGTTTGGAGCCATAGAATTGCACGAAGGAATTGAGTTCCGCGTCGAAGCCTTGCTGGCATACCTGCTCGTGAATTTTTTCGCGAAGTCTCTTCCATTTCGCGATATCTCCGGAGATCGTGCCTTTTTCTGCGGATTTTATCGGGCGATCGACGGCGACCCACGCCATCATTTTGGAATGAACGAAATGCCGTTGCGGGCCGCGCATTTCCCAAATGCCCTCATCGGGCCGCTCCCATCCGGTCTCGAGGAAATCGAGGAACGCCTGCCTCACACCGTCTCCGCCTCCCTTTGGCGGCCCAAGCCCAGCTTGGCGGCACTGATAGAGAGTGTTGATGATCTCTCCGAAGATATCCAATTGGAATTGCGTGTGAGCGGCGTTGCCCGTTCTTACCGGCGCGGAATTCTCATATCCGGGGAGCCACGGCAGCTCGAGCTCGGTGAGCCTCCGTTCGCCGTGGAGGCCGTAGACGATGTTCACTTCTGAGGGGCTGCCCGCGACGGCGCGCAGAAGCCATTCGCGCCACTCAAGAGCCTCGTCGTGATATCCGGCATCGAGGAGAGAGCGCAGAGTAAACGACGCGTCACGCACCCAGCAAAAGCGATAGTCCCAGTTGCGTACGCCACCCAACCACTCCGGAAGTGAAGTCGTCGGAGCCGCGACGATCCCTCCCGTGGGCAAAAATGTAAGCGCCTTGAGCGTAATCAGCGAGCGCAATACCGCATCGCGCCATTTACCCTGATAAGAACAGCGATCGGACCATTCGCGCCACCAGGTCTCTGTCTCTTGAATCGCTGCATCAGCATTCAACGGCGCCGGTTCATTCCCTTCCGAGGGATACCAGGTAAGATCAAATGGTATTTTCTGTCCTTCAGTGACTGTAAATGTTGCAACGGTTTTGAGATTTTTCCCTTCAAGCGGCACTTCCGTGCGTATGCCGAGCATATCCGGGCCCGCTATCGCGGAAATCCCGCGATCCGTACTCCGCACCCAAGGCACCACCGAGCCATAATCGAATCGAATCACCAGATCCAGATTCATCTGGACCTGACCTCTTGTGCCGACGACCATGCGCACAAGCTCTGGCCTTTCAGTTTGAGGCGTCATGCAGTCGATGAGCGTCACCGATCCGCTATCGGTTTCGAATTCTGTCTCGAGAATAAGCGTCCCTTCGCGATAGCGCCGGCGAACGCCGCGGATCGGTTCCGCAGGCGAGATGGACCAATGTCCGTTTTCAGGGGTTCCGACGAGCGCCGCGAAACAGGCGGGCGAATCAAAGTTCGGGACACAGAGCCAGTCGATCGAGCCTTCTTTTGAAATCAGGGCGGCGCTATGGCAGTCGCCGATCATCGCGTAATCTTCTATGGGAATGGACAAGAACCGTCCTCCGCAAAAATGGCACCCATTTGATTCAAGAATCGTCTCAGAAGAGACAGTTTATCTTCAGGCTCCACGCCGGAAAGAGTTGCGACGACAACATATTTAGTGCTTGTAGATTTGGCCACCTTTCATCACGAACGGAATATTTTCGAGTAGCCGGACATTCGCCGCGGCTGCCGTTGGATCGCCTTCGACGGCGACGATGTCCGCGAACTTACCCGCGCGGATTGAGCCGAGCACATCGCTGTGCCCAAGTAAATCCGCGGCGGCGCTGGTGGCGGACTGGATCGCCTGCATCGGCGTCATGCCGTACTTCACCATGAACGCAAATTGTTTGCCGCTCGTTCCGTACGCGCAAACACCCGCATCCGTCCCAAAGGCCAATTTCACGCCAGCCTGGAGGGCCTTGCGAAAATTGTCACGCTGGATTTGACCCAGTTCGGCATCGTGCGCGAGAAAATCCGCAGGGATGGCTCCTGCCTTGCCCGCGGCTTCGATGCACTCCTCGTCGTAAATGTCCATGACGAGGTAGGTACCTCGCTTTTTGGCAAGCGCGATTCCCTCGTTATCAATGCGTGACGCATGCTCGACTGAAGCGACGCCCGCATTGATGGCGTTTTTGATTCCCTGAGCCGAATGCGCGTGCGCCGCGACGCGCAAGCCGAAGTGGTTTGCTTCGTCTACGGCAGCTTGGAGCTCTTCCATCGTGAATTCCTGCGAATTTGGATTGCTACCGTGCTCCAGGACGGCGCCTGAAGACAAAATCTTGATGAGATCCACACCGTTATTCGCGAGCTTGCGAATTACTTGGCGAACCTCCCAAGGGCTGTTCGCTTCCCCGTACCGTAGATCGAGCGGCAGAATGATATCCGGAGCGGCACCAGTCAGCGCGCCCGCGCCGCCGGTGATCGTGACGTACGCGCCCGCAACAAACATTCGCGGGCCCTCGATATCGCCGCGCGCGATGGCATCGCGCATAGCCACTTCATTGAGCGCACGATACGCGCCGACATCGCGGACCGTCGTGAAGCCCGATTCAAGCATCGCGCGAGCATTGGGTACCGACTCAAATGCGATCTCGGCAGCGGATTTTTTTAGATACGTGAGCGGATCACCGCTTCCGTTTTCGGAGCCGTCGGCGAGATGAGTGTGGCAATCGATCAGACCCGGGAGCACGGTCATGTTCGAAAGATCGATGACCGTGGCGCCCGCCGGAATCGCGATATCCTTGCCGACCGCTGCGATTTTATCGCCGCGAATCAGGATAATTTGGTTCGAGAGAACAGCTCCCGCGTCCGTATCAATGAGCTTCCCTGCTCTGATTACCGTGACCACGTCCGCCTGCTGCGATGTCTCCTGCGGCTGGGCTTGCGACTGGGCACAGATGATTGCGGCGCCGATGAAAGCGATTGCGAACGCAGCCGGTAGACAGTGTTTCATTGACTTCATCTCCTTAGAATTTGCGAAGCTGCATTCTACACGGTCATTGGAGATGGAGAGCCATGACGTGCCCTGCGATCGGAGAGAGACCCTTCGGCCGATGAACAAGCGAATTGTTTGGCCGGCCCGCCTCCCGACGAGCCCTACGGTTGCCGAACTCAGGCGCGGTGCGAAGAGCGCCCAGCCGACGAGATGATCGCGGCAGGATTAGTTGGTGTCGAATCGCCTGAGGGCCACTCGGCTCGCAGGGGCTACGGTGAAATTCTTGCCGTCGAAGAGAAATTCAATCTCGTAGGATTTTATGTTGCGCCTTAGTTTCCCCGCTGTGGCATTTTGCGACGCGGCGCAGTCGGTGGTTCCCTGCATCGCCGTGATCGTGAGTCCCGTTATTTCAACGGATTTCCCAGGTGACTGAGATCTCCCAGATTCCGCAGGCGAAAATTTGATCTCGCCGAGGCAGGTGTTCGCAGTGTCCATGGCTGAAATCAATTTTGTTGTGACGCCGCTACCGGCGGCGTCAAATGCGGCCATAAAAATCATTTCGGTGCTCTCTCCCTGGTAGGTCGAACCGCCGCGGCAGATGAGAAAATCTCGGCCGTCCGGAAAGGCGAATTTGTGGCATTCGTCGGTGTGCAGTCCCCTATCGTACTTCAATAGCCGAACCTCACCCGATTTGACCGTGAACATGAAACTACCGCCCCAATTACTGGCGTGCGAATCACAGCGAGCGCCATCTAGCAATAGATTGTCATCCTGCGGAGAAGTAAAGTGTCCAGGAGTCTCAGCGTACATTCCCCAGTCATCGATTCCGTCGCCGTAGAAATCCGTGCCTTTTGGGCAGACTCGGCATCCGGATGCGCTGCCGTCTTTCGATCGCACGATATCGCGCGGAGCGCAGATTGCGTTGACCGCGGCTTCGATATCGTCGGCACGGACGCCCGCGCTTGCCGTGTTGAACTTTGGCGCAAGTGCGGCTTGCCCCCAGCATGCGCGCGAGCAGGAGCGCGACGAACATCGTCGCGAAACGCAGGCCAAGCTTCCGCCAATTCCTCATATGTCCGCGATTATAACCTTGGGAACTTTCGCGCGGAAATTTTCGTCGAAGTGGGGCGATTGCTATTTTCCTCGCGTTTCCTGACTAACAGGAAGAAAGAGCCTATAAATCCGGAGGCGGGAGCCTCCGGGCTTCCGATGGAATGTTTCGCGTCCATCTCTCTCTAAAATGCCGCACGAAAACCAGTACGGCGCCACAGAAGGCGAGGGCTGGCTTGCCACCACGGCCGGTGGCGACGCGTACTCATTCTCCGAGTACGTCGCAATGTTCCGCCAAGCTGGGTTCACATCCAACGAGTTCGTGCCCCTTCCCGCGGGTCCGCAAAGCGTGATCGTATCGCGCAAATAGAGGTGGAGAGCAGCCGGTTCGTCCACTACCGAAACGGAACAGTTGAATATTCGTCGAAAGCGCGGGAGCCTCCAGAAAATGCCGCTGCCGCTGGCGAATTTCTGTACAATCTCCCGCCAGGAAGGTCTCGAGATCAGCGCCGCGCCATTTGCGACAGTAATTCGTGAGGAACACTTGCATGACAGACGTTTCGACGCCGCAGGATTTTCGAATCGGATCGATTAAGGAACCGATTAAAGAAATCGACGTTTTGTGGATTACGGCGGGCCTGAGCTGCGACGGCGATACCATCGCCATGACCGCTGCCACGCAGCCGAGCATCGAAGAATTAATCAGTGGCGCGCTTCCTTGGATCCCCAAGATCAAACTGCGAAATCCCTTTCTCGATTTCGAAAACGGCGACGATTTCCTAAGAGATTTTCATCGTGCAGGAGAAGGAAAACTCGCGCCATTCATTCTCGTGATCGAAGGTTCTATTCCGAACGAAAATAATAAGAAGGAAGGCTACTGGGCGTCCCTGGGCACGGACGCCCACACGGGCCAGCCGATCACAACTTGCGAATGGATCGATCGTCTCGCTCCGAATGCGTGGGCCGTGATCGCGGCCGGAACGTGCGCGACCTACGGCGGAATTCACGCGATGGAGGGCAATCCCACCGGATGCATGGGACTGCCTGATTATCTCGGCTGGAGCTGGAAGTCAAAGGCGGACATTCCGATCGTGTGCATTCCCGGTTGCCCAGTGCAGCCGGACAACTTCACGGAGACTTTGTTGTATCTACTCAATATGGTGGCGGGACGCGCTCCGATGATTCCTCTCGACGACGCGTTGCGGCCGACATGGCTCTTCGGGCAAACGGTTCACGAAGGTTGCGATCGTGGCGGATATTACGAGCAGGCGGAATTTGCCGATGAATACGGTTCCAAACTTTGCATCGTGAAACTGGGATGCTGGGGGCCGGTGGTGCAATGCAACGTGGGAAAGCGCGGCTGGATGAACGGGATTGGCGGGTGCCCTAATATCGGCGGAATTTGCATCGGATGCACCATGCCCGGATTCCCTGACAAATTCATGCCGTTCATGAATCAGCCGCCGGGATCGCTGCTGTCTTCAAATGCGGTGACGACGTACGGACGCGCGATTCACGCACTGCGCCGATTCACGCAGGCATCACTCAATAAAGAACCGAGCTGGCGCGCAAAGAGCGCTCAAACGTCAGGGACAAATAACCCGCAGGCGTAACTCGAGGTAGAGGTAAAGGATGTCGGAAGTCAGCCGATGGCCGGGAACGATTGGCGATTCTCTTGAGTCTGAAGATGCCAGTGCGCGAATCGCGGGCACGGAGGACGCTGAGACTATCCTCTTGCAACTCGCGGGCACGTACGCCCAAAACTTTTTGACATCGATCAGACCCGGCAGCCGCGATTCCGAAACGGCAACACGCCAAATACCCGCGGACAAGAGTTTTCCCACACTCGAAGCCAGATATCGAGCCTTGGTCGAAAAGATTCCCGCGATTGTTTTCATGGCTTACATGGATCGCGGAATCGGTGAAGCGTACGTAAGTCCCCAGATCGAAGCAACTCTTGGCTTCTCGCAGCAGGAATGGCTCGAGGATCCAGTGCGCTGGTACCAACAAATTCATCCGCACGATAAGGACCGATGGAGCATCGAGGCGGCCCAAATGTTTCTTTCCGGCCGGCCGCTCCGTTCCGTCTATCGGGTTCTCGCGCGAGATGGACGCGTCGTCTGGTTTCAGTGCGAAGCGAACATGGTCCGCCACGACGACGGCCAGCCGTGGTTTATCCACGGCGTCGGGTTTGACATCACCGAACTGAAAGAAGCAGAGGCAGCGTTGCAGGAAGAGCGCAATGTTCTCTCCGCCATTCTTGATACTGTGAGCGCGCTCGTGGTGGTGGTGGATTGCGAAGGACGCATTGTGCGATTCAACCGCGCTTGCGAATCGACAACGGGATATTCATTCGAAGAAGTCCGGGACCATCGCATTTGGGATCTGTTCCCGGTGGCGGATGAACTCGAGCAAATGAAAGTGATATTTTCGGAACCCGGCGACGGCGGCAAGCCGATCGAATACGAAACGTATTGGGCCACGCGAAACGGTAATCCGCGGCGAATTTCATGGTCGAACACCTTTCTTCCGCATCGGGATGGCTCGGTGGAGTTCATCATCATGACCGGAATTGACGTCACCGAGCGCCAGCGCCTGCAGAAAACCATTCTTGAGATCAGCAGCCGCGAGCAGCGGCGAATCGGGCAGGACCTTCACGACGGATTGGGCCAGCACCTGACTGGCATAGCATTCATGAGTAAGGTGCTTCAGCAGAAATTGGCTGAATCAGCGCTTCCCGAATCGGCGGACGCGGACAAGATTCTCAAACTTGTAAACGTAGCGGTCAGCAAATCTCGCGAGCTGGCTCGCGGATTGCTTCCCGTTATGTCCGAAACCCACGGCCTGATGTCAGGTTTGAAGCAACTGGCGAGCGAAATCGAAGATCTTTTCAAGATTTCCTGCCGGTTCGATTGCGACGATCAAGTTTTGATCGGCGATCTAAACGTAGCAACCCATCTCTATCACATTGCTCAGGAGGCGGTGAACAACGCGATCAAGCACGGCAAAGCGAAGCATGTGATCATCCGGCTATCGTCCTTCAAGAACGGATGCACCTTAACCATTTCCGACGACGGCGTGGGCATTCCGGACGTGCCGGCATCCGATAACGGCATGGGGTTGCATATCATGCGGTACCGCGCGAGTATGATCGGGGGAACGCTGCAAGTTGGGCGGACACCCCTCGGTGGGGCATCGATTGATTGTGCGTTTCCGGTCAAGGATCACGAACTGAGGATGAGCGGATGCAAACCATGACGGCAAAAGCTCCGTTGGGCACTGCGCCGAAAAAATACAGAGTTTACGTCGTTGACGATCATCCGATCGTGCGCCAAGGCCTCGGGCTCATGATCAACCGCGAGGCCGACATGGTCGTTTGCGGGGAAGCCGAAGAGGCACACTCCGCACTGCAAGCCCTCACGACACTTCAACCTGACGTGATGATCGTGGATATTTCTCTGATTGGGCCCGACGGAATCGAACTCGTGAAGGCGATTCGCGCGAGGAATGTGTCGCTTCCCATTCTCATGCTTTCGATGCACGACGAATCCACTTATGCGGAGCGGGCGATTCGCGCGGGTGCGAACGGCTACATCATGAAACAGGAAGCAACCGAAAAAGTTCTGGTCGCCATTCGCAGAATTTTGAACGGCGGCGTTTACCTAAGCGACCGGATCGCCGGAAAAATGCTGCAGCAGTATGTGCGAGGCGCAGCGACCGAGAAACATTCGCCCATGGCTGATCTTTCCGATCGCGAACTCGAGGTCTTTCGCCTGATCGGCGACGGCCACGCAACGCGCCAGATCGCGGAAGAATTGCACATCAGCGTGAAAACGGTGGAAACCTACCAGGCGCACATTAAAGAAAAACTCTCGCTTCGCAACGCGCGCGAACTTATGCAGCACGCGATTGAATGGAATTTGACCGAACGAGCTAGTTGACCTATACAACCCTTCAGTACACATTTGACACAGACAGCTTCTCAATTTGCGGCAGAAATTAATTTTTCGATGCTAATCCCGTAATTGATAAAAGAGCATCGGGGAATCCCCGATACGCCAATGCTCCCTCTCCCTGATACCAAATCGGGGCGCTACCCGCTTGAGCCGCTCTCGCCATCGGATGTATTTGGTCTCCTGCGGGCTATACAGCCGTAGCACAAGTGCGTCCGTTGCACTAAGGGGCGATTGATACAACAGAATTCTGCGCCAAAAGCCGATCGCGCTTTTTTGCGGTAACCAAACGGGAACCAAATCAATCTGAGTGAATGAGTAACAGACACAGGTCAGTGCCGGAAAGGAGCGTCAGTTATGGCACCAGAAGCTGTTCCCTACGGTCGAAAAACTCAAAAACCGCCAGCAGTTGCCGAGGTCCATGTTGTTTGGATCACGGCCGGGCTGGGCTGCGACGGTGATTCGGTCTCGGTGACGGCCGCTATGCAGCCGAGCATCGAAGATGTGGTGTTGGGAGCGATTCCGGGCCTTCCAAAAGTACATCTGCACAATCCCGTCCTTGCCTACGAATGCGGCGACGACTTTATGAAGTTTTACTACCAAGCCGCTGCAGGAAAGCTCGAGCCCTTTGTTCTTGTGGTAGAGGGTTCAATCCCGAACGAAAAAATTAAGAAGGAAGGCTACTGGGCCGCAGTCGGCACGGATGCCAAAACCGGACAGCCAATCACGACAAATGAATGGATTGACCGGTTGGCGCCGCAAGCCACGGCCGTAATCGCGATCGGAACCTGCGCCACATACGGCGGGATCCACGCGATGGCCGGAAATCCCACCGGATGTATGGGCCTCGCGGATTACCTCGGTTGGAAGTGGCGATCTAAAGCCGGCCTCCCAATCGTCAACGTTCCAGGTTGTCCGGTCCAACCCGACAACTTCATGGAAACCGTCCTTTACCTCCTCTACCAAGTCGCAGGCCTCGCCCCAATGATTCCTCTTGATGACGAACTGCGTCCGGCTTGGCTCTTCGGGAAGACGGTCCACGAAGGCTGCGATCGCGCGGGCTATTACGAGCAGGGCGATTTCGCAACGGAGTATGGCTCGCCGAAATGCATCGTCAAGCTGGGCTGCTGGGGGCCGGTAGTAAATTGTAACGTTCCCAAGCGCGGCTGGATGGCAGGCATCGGCGGGTGCCCGAACGTCGGCGGAATTTGCATCGGCTGCACCATGCCCGGGTTTCCGGACAAGTTCATGCCTTTCATGGACGAACCGCCGGGCGCGACGCTCTCGACCAACGGCGTGAAAATCTATGGGCGCACGATAAGCGCTCTTCGCAGTTTTACGAACTCAACCCTGAACAAAGAACCGAAATGGCGCCATCCGCGCGCTGAACTGACCACCGGGTATCACCCGAAGTCCTACTGAGTTTCCAAAGGAGCCGAGATGGGCACAATTACTGGCACTTTGAAGGACACTCCGACTGGGAAGCAAAACCTTGTCGAGATGAATTGGGACCCGATCACCCGAATTGTGGGCAGCCTCGGGATCTTCACGAAGATTGACTTTGGCGCTCGCCGCGTCGCGGAGTGCCATTCCACATCGTCGATCTTTCGTGGCTACAGCATTTTCATGAAGGGGAAAGATCCTCGCGACGCCCACTTCATCACCAGCCGCATCTGCGGCATCTGCGGCGATAACCACGCCACGTGCGCGACGTACGCGCAGAATATGGCCTTCGGCGTTCGCCCGCCGGCTCTTGGCGAATGGATCGTGAATCTTGGCGAAGCTGCCGAGTACATGTTCGACCACAACATCTTTCAAGACAACTTGGTCGGCGTGGACTTCTGCGAGCAGATGGTCAAGGAAACGAATCCTGGTGTTTTCGAGCGTGCCGAGAGGACGGAATCACCGAACGCGCGTCTGCATGGTTTCAAGACCATCGCGGACATCATGCGCGCTCTCAATCCCTTCACAGGCTCGTTCTATCTCGAAGCCCTTCAGATGAGCCGCATGACGCGCGAGATGTTCTGCTTGATGGAAGGGCGTCACGTCCATCCCTCAACTCTATATCCCGGCGGAGTCGGCACGGTTCCCACGGTCCAGCTCTTCACGGATTACCTGGTTCGTTTGATGAAGTATGTGGAATTCATGAAGAAAGTCGTGCCGCTGCACGATGACCTCTTCGACTTCTTCTATGAGGCGCTTCCAGGCTATGAGGAAGTTGGGAAGCGCCGCATCCTGCTCGGTTGCTGGGGTTCGTTCAACAATCCGGCCGTATGCGATTACACGTACAAGAACATGTCGAGCTGGGGCCGCGCGATGTACGTGACTCCGGGCGTCGTTGTGGACGGCAAGCTCGTGACCACGGACCTCGTGGACATCAACCTGAACATCCGGATTCTGCTTGGTCATTCTTACTACGATGATTGGCAGAGCTCCGAGGTGTTCGTGAAGAAGGATCCCCTCGGCAATCCAGTGGATCAGCATCATCCCTGGAACCAAACGACAATTCCGCGGCCGCAGAAGCGCGATTTCGGCGGCAAGTATAGTTGGGTCATGTGCCCGCGTTGGTTCGACAAGCGCACCGGCGATCACCTCGCGCTCGACACCGGCGGCGGACCGATCGCGCGTTTGTGGTCGACCGCATTGGCCGGGCTCGTGGACATTGGCTACATAAAAGCGACGGGAACCAGCGTGAAGATGTATCTCCCCAAGACGATGTCTCTTCCAGAGGTCGAGTTCGAATGGAAAATCCCGAAGTGGAGCAACGCCATCGAACGCGATCGCGCCCGGACGTACTTCCAGGTGTACGCGGCGTGTTGCGCGATGTATTTCATGGAACAGGCTTTGGCGGAATTGCACGCGGGACGCACACGCACTTGGAGCGAGTTCAAGGTTCCGGAGGAAGCGATCGGTTGCGGCTTCCACGAAGCCGTGCGCGGAGTGCTTTCCCATCACGTCGTCATTAAAAATCACAAGATCGCAAACTATCACCCCTATCCTCCGACGCCCTGGAACGGCAACCCGCGCGATATTTACGGCACGCCGGGTCCGTATGAGGACGCGGTACAGAACACGCCGATTTTTGAGGACAACGGGCCGGACAAGTTTAAGGGCATTGACATCATGCGAGCGGTGCGGAGCTTTGACCCGTGCCTGCCGTGTGGCGTACATATGTACCTGGGGAAGGGCAAAGTTCTTGAGACGCACCATTCCCCGATGTTCGGCTTGCAGCAGCCTTGAACACCCAGAGTTGAAGTGAGGTTGCGGCTCGCAAAAAGGGTTGTCTTAAGTTCCATGGACTGACACCGCCCCCTTTTTCCAGCCGCGCCTCACTTCTTCATCTAACGGACAATTAAATGGCCAACCGCAACGAGTTTCAGCAGCGGGCGCAAGTCATTGAAGACTTGATCCGCAAGCTGGAGCAAACAGCAGACGTGGAGTTGCGCGCAACGGCGAAGCGCCTGGTGCAAGCCTTGATGGAAATGCACGGCGAAGGTTTGGAGCGCGCCTTGGAAATCGTCTACAACACTGGCGCGGCCGGCGAAGAAATCATCGCTCGTTTGCAGCGGGACGAGATCGTAAAAGGCCTCCTGTTGCTGCACGGCCTGCACCCGGACGACTTGGAAACCCGCGTTCGCGAAGCTCTTGAGAAAACTCGGCCTTACTTGCAGTCGCACGGCGGGAATGTCGAATTGCTGCACGTCGATGACGCTGGCGTAGTGAAGCTGCGGCTCGACGGCAGTTGCCACGGCTGCCCGTCCTCGGCGGTTACATTGAAGCTCGCCATCGAAGACGCGATCTATGAGGCGGCGCCCGACGTCACGCGGCTCATCGTGGATGGCGTCACTCAAGCTCCAGCGCCGATTCCTGGATATGTTCCCATCGAGCAGTTGCAAAACAACGGACACGCGCTCGACCCCGCTCGCGACGGTACTGAATGGGAAGAAGTTGACGGAATTCGCTCGCTTCTTCCGGGAGC